>Ga0315291_10000056_pt1 | contig 119572 bp, 131 predicted proteins | sample YL17G12_20_MG_FD_203070 | JGI IMG/M metagenome (GOLD analysis project Ga0315291, IMG submission 203070) | Sediment microbial communities from Yellowstone Lake, YNP, Wyoming, USA - YL17G12_20 | ecosystem: Environmental > Aquatic > Freshwater > Lake > Sediment | place: USA: Wyoming | collected... | reverse complement strand
CGGGGTATTCGCATCGGTATACCTTGTTTTTTTCGCTGTTGGTGTTGTCCCCGAGGTCTGTCCATAGTGGCGCGATTATTTTGTTGTTTTGTATGTCTGTTAGCTCTGGCGTGTAGTCTGCGAATCCGTTTCCTGTCAGGTCTATTACGCCGTCTGATGTTATGCTTGTTGTTTGCGTTGTCTGTATTGTTTCGCCGTAGTACTGCCATGGGAATGGGAAGCTGTAATTGTAGTAGCCTGTGTCGTTCAGTGTCACCAGGTTTGAGAGGCACTCGTCCCAGGGGGGTATTGCCCCGAGCGCTTCCGTTGGGCAGAGCAGCGCCGCAATCGCAACGAGAAGCAATCCGGTTTTCTTTTCCATTTGTTAACCAGTAGTTTATTGGATTAAGTAAGATATTAATTTTTGTTTCCGCTTTTTTTGGCCTTCTTTTTTTTTGCTTTAACGGAAGCGCGCTCTCCACGGCTTTTTATACTTTATTTTAAACCAAATTAATGCATGCCGGGACAGCCAGATTTGCAGGCGGATGTGCTGCGCCTTAACGGCTTCAATTCCTTCAACGAGATGCAGGCGGCTGCCCTGGAGCGGGATTGGCGCGGCGGCAGCCTTGTGGTCAGCGCGCCGACTGCCGCCGGCAAGACCCTTGTCGCGGAGCTGATTGCGCTGAACTGCATTATAAACAAGGGGCTCAAGGTTGTTTACACCTGCCCGCTGAGGGCGCTTGCCGCCGAGCACTACGGCGAGTGCAAAAGGAAGTACTCAAAGGAATTGAATGTGAGGGCCGCGCTGAGCACCGGCGACCTTGACAGCAGCAGCTCCTACCTGCAGAATTACGATTTTATTTTCTCGACAGTGGAAAAGCTCGACAGCCTTATCCGCCATAAAGCCGGCTGGCTTGGTTCTGTGGGCTTGCTTGTTGTGGATGAAATCCATTTGCTTGACAGCGACAGGGGCCCGACTCTTGAGATGGCAGTGAGCAAGCTGCGCTGCCTTTGCCCAAAAATGCAGCTGCTCGCGCTCAGCGCCACGATTCCGAACGCGGATGAGATAGCGCGCTGGCTTGGCGCGGATTTGGTTGAAAGCGATTTTCGGCCCGTGCCGTTGAAGGAGGGGGTTTTTTTCGGCGGCGGGATTGTTTACGGCGACGGAAGCAGCGAGCCAGTGAAGGGAAAGGGCGCGCTAAGCTCCATTGTAAAGGACACGCTCTTTGTGAAAGGAAAGCAGGCGATGGTTTTCGCGAACACGCGCAAGAGGGCCGAGGGAATGGCGAAGCAGCTTTCGCCGGTTGTTGAAAAGAATCTCGGTGAAAAGGAAAAGGCGGGGCTGCGAAAATGCGCCGATGAAATCCTTTCCGCGCTTGATTCCCCTACAGAGCAGTGCAGGCGCCTTTCGGATTTGGTCGGAAAGGGCGTCGCTTTCCACCACGCGGGGCTTGTTGAAAGGCAGAGGAGCGCAATCGAGGGCGCTTTCAGGGAGAACAAGATCCGCGTTATCAGCGCCACGCCGACCCTTGCCGCCGGCATTAATACTCCTGCGCACACCGTGATTATTCCCTCGGTTTACCGCTACACTGACGCCGGGATGCAGCGGATTCCTGTGCGGGAGTACAAGCAGATGTCAGGCCGGGCCTCAAGGCCGAAGTATGATGCAGAAGGGAGAAGCGTCCTTATCGCGAGGAGCAAGGCCGAAGCCGAATGGCTCATGCGCGATTTTGTGAACGGAAAGATTGAGCGGGTCGGTTCCAATCTCGGCATGCAGCCCGTGCTGCGGATGCATCTTCTCGCGCTTATCGCTTCGGATTTTGTTTTCGACCTTGGCAGCATGCAGGATTTTTTTGGAAGGACTTTTTACGCGCTGCAGTTCGGCGACCTTGGGGAGCTTTTCGTGAAAATACGCGAAGTGCTTGCGGAGCTGCAGGAGATGGGCTTTGTTGTTTCGGATGGGGGGCGCATAAGTGCCACGCCGCTCGGCAGGAGGGTAAGCGAATTGTATATAGACCCCCTCAGCGCTTTTTCGCTCATCCAGGGGATGGGGCGCGCGTGCAAATTCCAGCCCTTTTCCTATCTTTTCCTTTTTTCCTGCTGCAGCGAATTGTTCCCGCCGCTTTCGGTTTCGCGCCCGAGGGAGGCGTTGCTTTGGGGGCAGTTGCAATTGCGCAAGCAGGAGCTGCCGGCTGAAATCGACAGGGAGATGTTTCTGGACAGCCATCTTGTGCGCAAGTTCAATACCGCGCTGCTTTTCGAGCAGTGGATTGAGGAGGCAAGGGAGCAGTCCATAATGGATGATTTCGGCATCCAGCCCGGCATTCTGCACGGCAAGCTGAGGCAGTGCGGCTGGCTGTGCTATTCCGCAATAGAGCTCGCGAAGCTGCTGCGCCTGGAGCGTCATTTTGCGCCGCTCGCAAAGCTTTCAAAGCGCCTGCAGCACGGTGTCAGGGAAGAGCTTGTTTTCCTTACCGAAGTGCGGCATGTCGGAAGGGTGAGGGCAAGAATTCTGTGGAGGGCAAACATTCGGAGCGTTGCGGAGCTGATGCGCGCCGATGTGCGCGACCTCGGCAGGATTCTCGGGCAGGGCGCTGCGGAGAAAATAAAGGCCGAATTGGGGCAGAAAAAGCGCGGCAGCCACCCCCGCGTGCAGGCTGCAGGGCAATAGCGCAAAATTTATTAATGGCGAGAATTATGTTATTATTAAGAATTAATTAGTGAATTAAATAAGTAAGCTGCCGGAAACAAGTTAATTGTTGTTTCCTTAAAAAACAGGGGAAATTTTGGATGGACATCCTTAAGGCGTTCAAAAAGGGCTACTATTTTTTTGAGGACAGGTATTACGCAGTATTGGACAAAATAAACAAATTCGTGCCGATTTACAAGGCAATCGACCCCATAGACAAGGTTGTCCCTTCCTTCGTGCTGTTTATTGCGCTTATTGCTGCCGTAGCGCTGATGTTCCTTTTTGTTGTTTCCCCCCCGGTAGCCGGGGCGTTCAATGCGGCCATCCTTGTTGTTGACGAAAGCGGCAGCCCGCTTGAAGGCGTGGAAATAAACCTGTTTTTGGGGGACAAGAACAAATCGCTTTCGACCGATGACACAGGCACAGCCGAGGTGAAAATCGGCGCCAGGGAAGTTTCCGCAACAGCGGTTTTTTCAAAGGAGGATTTTGGCGACTCTGTGCGCAGCTTCACGCTTTCCCCTGACGTTCCGGCTAGAATTTCCCTTTCAATGCCGTTAGGGCCGGTTGCGGCTTTGGCCCAGGAGATAAAGATTGTGTTTGTAAATGCCAGCACTGGCAGCATAGTCAGGGGCAATGTTACTGCCAGCTTCACGTGCAGCACGCCGAGCGCCGCAACGCCCGGCCCCAAAGAAACAACGAGCGGCGAGATGCTGGTGCTTGTTCCGCCGAACTGCGGAAACATGACGGCGACCGCAAGGGCCGACGGCTTCGAGCCCGCGACAGTTGTCCTTGACAGCGACCCGAAGTACATAAGGCTCACGCCATCGCAAGCCGACACAACAGGCGAATTGCAGGTGACAGTGAAAGACGCAGGGGGGCTGCCGGTCGGCGACGCTACAGTCAGGGTCATCGATGAAACAACCAACACGCCCGCCGACTCGGGCTCGACATCGCAGGCGGGGGCCGTGGCGTTTTCCTCGCTGCAGCCAGGCAGTTACACCGTAAGCGTTGCCGCGCCGGACAACAGGGCGGCGCAGCGCACAGGGGTTGCGGTAACAGCCGGCGAAACAGCGGCCGTCACTTTAACGCTGCCCGCGGCGCAGACCGGCAAAAAAATTCTTTTGCAGCTTGTTGAGCAGGGCACAACCAACAATGTTGCGAACGCGACTGTTTTCATCTACCAAAACAACATCCTGCTTGACTCCAAATTAAGCGACACGCGCGGGATAGCCGAAAAGTTTGTGGGCGGCGACGGCAATTACCTTCTTGTAATAGTGCACCCGGATTACGCCACAAAGGTGGAGCCGAATTTCCCGGCAAAAGAGGCGTCTGACAACACGCCCGTTGCGGTTGTTCTCGCAAAAGTAACCGCAAGCCCCCCTAACAGCGCCGGCATTACTGTCACAGCCGCCGATGAGGAAAACAAGGCTGTCGCGGGCGCAAGCGTTTGGGTGTATGATTCCCGCTATCCGACGATTCCGCTTAACTATCCCGCAAAAACAACAGCCGCGGACGGCAAAGCGAGCTTTTACAATCTCCTGCCCGCGGCATATTTCGCGAAAGCAAGGGACAGCACCGGAACAGCGGAGGGCGTTTCAGAGGAAAAGCAGGTTGCGGCAGGGGAAACGGCATTCCTGACCGTGAAGGTTGTCACCGGCGAGGGCACGGTCGAGGTGACTGTTGTCGACGCCGAGTCTGACCCGGCGGAGAAAACAATGATTGCAGGCGCGGTTGTGCAGTTCATAAACCTGGTTGACGGCAACATTCTCTCTTCCTGCATCACGAACGCCGAGGGCAAGTGCGAGAGCCGCCCCATAAAATCCGACAAGTATGTTTACGTCAGGGCGAGCAAGGACGGCTTTGTGACAACGCTCGCGGACAGGGAAATTGACATTGTAAATGGAAAGGTGCGCGTTGACATTGGCCTGTGGCACGATTTCAGCATAGGGACCGGAAAGAAAATCGACACGCGTTTCCTTTACTTCTGCAATGATTGGGACTGCAAGACAAAGCCCGCCAAGATAGAGTCAAGTGCTGCGGGCGCCACCTTCTATTACGGGAAGTTCGAGCTGATTCTCGCTGACGCCAACGAGTACAGCGGCATAGTGCAGCATGTAAGGGTCGGCCTGAACAGCAACCTGCAGCTGCCCCTGGACTACAAGCTTAAGATAAACAGCGCAAGGGCGCCGGGCGGAACCGCCGTGCTCTCCAAATGCTGGGACAGCGCCCCCGCAAAATACTTCGACGACCCAGGCGGCTGCCAGGCGCCAAACGACGCAAAGGTCGTGAACCTGCGCTACGGCAATTTCAGCGGGAAAATAATCCTCCCGGTTACCGTGGAGTTTGTGGTCCAGCCAAACCTTGCCCCCGGCACGGAGATGCGCTTTTACTATAGGGCAAAGGCGGCTGAAGGCGCAGCCGCGATTATGAGCGAGGAAAAGCTCAAGCTTTTCAAGATTGACGAGATTTTCTGCCCCGAAGCCGGAATCGCCTGGTCGTTCAAGGCAAAGGGCGCGGGCGAGCCCGACAGCAAGTTCGCGAGCGTCAGCCTTGACCCCCGGGCGCGGCCTTTCGATTTGAACAACAACGGGGAATACGATTTGCATTACTGGGCTTACAACTGCAGCGGCAGGGATTACGCCAGCGCCGCGCTGAGCGCTGCCAACGGGGAGCCGAACGCAATTTCCTTCTCGGCGGGCGCCGACAACTTCGGCCCTGTGAATGTGCTGCCTTTCGCGACAGTGCCTTTCCCCAGCGATACCGAGATTTCCAGCGATACCGAGATTTTGTCGGAAATGTTCGGCGCGCTGAAGGTCTTCCCGCGCTACGAAACAGGCACAAGCGCGACGCGGTTGGACTTCAACCTTTCCGTCGGCCAGTCCGTCAGCGGCAGCTGGGCTTCCCCGCGGTTCTCTGTTTCAGCCAGCAGGCGCCTGGCTGTGCTCGGGCTTCCGGCAAAGCTGTCAGACGTTGGCAAGCCGCAGATAACCGGCAAGGTCGTTGACTATGCGAACCAAGGCCTTGCGGTAGCCGGCGCCTTTGTGAAGATGGCAATTCCGGCGCCCCTGAGCCAGAACATTGAGGCAGACAACGGCGGCAGGAGCGGCAGCGACGGAATATTCAGGTTCACGGACCTGCCCACGCTTGGCGGAGTGGAAAAAATCACCATTGAGATAAGGAAGGCGGGTTATGCGACTTTCACTGTTGACATCCCTGTCGGGCACATGGCTGTTGCCGCCCCGAAAGATTACGGCTGCATTTCCTTCGATGCGGGCAGCGTTAGCGTTGAGAGAAGCGCTGGCACAAGCGCAAATTTCAAGGTAAAAACAAATGACTGCAACGACACGGTTTACGTCAAGCTTGTGAGCGAGCTTGTCATTCTAAACGGCGCCGCGAAAATGAACGAAAACAGGGACGCCGAGTTCACAATCGGGGGCACCGAGGAAAAATCGCTTGCCGTAAAAGCCGAGAAGAGCCCGCTGACCAACGAAGAAGGTTTGGGTGTCGGGGAGTATTTCGTGCACCTTTACGCGCACTTCTCGTCCGACCAGGGCGGGTTCAAGGGCCCGATAGCCAAAATAAGGGTTTTTGTTTCGGACACAACCAGCGGCCTTTGCTTCAGGATGGCAGACCCGGCGGCTCCCGGCGACCCGGCGAAAACAAAAACAACATTCGACATTTCCGGCGGGATGGACAGCGGGCTTGTGGTAAACAGCTGCTTCGAGTTCATAGAGGACCTTGAGCTGCCCGGGATTTCAAAAGGGAATGTGCATGCGCCGAACGAGGAAATATTCAGCCTGCAGTACGGCCTGCCGCCGATAGTGCCGGGCGAAGTGACAGCAAGGAATATGACGTTCAACAGGAATCTTAAGACGGGCGAGCCGGCTGTTGTTCCGATTGCAACCGGAGGGGGTTTCGTCAACCTCAATTGGGTTGACGTTTTCATGACGGACAAGAAGCACAACGGCGGGGCAAGCCACATGATTTGGGCCCACTACTTCAAGGGCGAAAGCGACTGGGCCAATGTAACCGGCTTTGTGCCCTACACGCCGGCCAATGACTCCGGGCCCGCTGTGGTGGACAATGCGGGCTGGATTGACATAGACACTTATTACCCGCCTGACCTTGTAAGCGGCAAGGACGTTGAAACCAAGCTTACAACAGACTCCATCTGGCAGGGCCAGCACAATGTCTGCGGAAAAAATTTAAGCGACGCGCAGCGCCCCGCGGGAGAATGCGCCGTTGACGAGTACTTCAGCGGCAATTCTGTCCAGCCGTACTGGGCGGGCATGAAAGCCGACAGCATCAGAGTGGAGTCAGACAGCGGCGATGAAAACACCATCCTCGGCAGCGTGCAATGGGAGTACGTAAACAACGACCCGAACCACCATGGATTAATCGATTTCAACATAGTAAACAATTCCCTTGCCGGAGAAACCTATGCGCTGATAAAGGTCGAGGACAGCATTAAGGGAAGCGGGCCAGTGAGCGTTGCTGTGCCGTTCACTTGGGCCTTGGCCGAAACAGGCAAAAAAACCTGGTTCGAGGATTTCAACCAGCTGGCGAAAAACACCGACCCGCCGCAGATTTTGCCGGACCAGCGTATGCTTGGGGTATCAATGCTGGCCAGCGCCAGCCCCAAGGTGAGGGAATACAGCTATAACGACCAAAATCTTGCCTTGCTGCTCTCGCAAATGGGCAATGCCCCAGACCAGAACATGTCACTGGCTGAAGTTGCCTTCATCGTCAAGGTAAAATCCCCCGCGGGCGTGCAGGCGCCTTCCAATGAGCAAAAATTGCTGCTTAAATATTACGTTGAAGGCACCGGAGGCGGCTGGGAGGAAAGCGGGCCCTACCAAATAGTGAACGGGGCCGGTGAATTCGGCGCCGAGTCAGTTGTGGTTATCAGCCTCGGCGATGATGCGCCGCCGATTAGGGCTATTGCATTAGTCAATGCCGGAAGCGACGGCAACAATCTGGAGATAACCGGAATCTGGTTGCGCGTCAAAAAAACCCTTGTTGACACCAGAAACAGCAGCGGCGCAGGCAGCATTCCGGAAGGCCAGACAATTGCAACATTCTTGCCCAACAGGGCGCTGAACCCGCTGGACTACAACGAAATGAATTACACTATAAGCACCAGCACGCCGGGTGTGCTCGTTTACTTCGAGGACACGACCATTTCTTCCACAACGAGCCCCGACGCAAGCGCAATCGCAACGACATCATCCATTGGGGTCCAGAAAAAGATAGGGAGCGAGCTGTTCCACATAAGGCTGACAGGGGCAGTGCAAAAGGAGTGCATGGGATACAACGGATTGAGCGGCCAGACAGGCTACATAGCGAAGCCGCGCGTGCTGCTGGATTGGGACTGGAACACAGTGACAATCGGCACATGCGACGCCGACAACCCGAACTACATCTACTGCGACCCGGCGCAGTTCAGCATAGAGCTGACCAAGAGGCTTAACGAGATAAAGAAGCTCGCCGAACAGGATGTAATAGGCAATAGCGCCAAAATACAGTTGCTGCAATGGTTCAAGGCGTACCTTATAGAGGACACCTTCAGCAGCGATTTCAGGGACGACTTCGCGGCGTACTACACTTCGAGCGCTTTCGGCGTTCCGCTGCAGGGATTGCGCGACGGAGGCAGCGACTGGGGCGGTTACTTCAAGGACGGTTCGCGCTTGGTCTTCCTGCCGGAAGTGGTTGAAGCCGGGCTGTATGAGGTTTTCCTGGACATGCAGTTTGACCACGGGCAGTACATGTTCTTCTATGACTCCGGCGGAAACATCGACCTGACCGCGACAATAACCGTAAAGCTGCAGAAGCGGCTGGGCCCGGCTGTCGACAGCCCGTTCTACCACCTGGGCTTCAACGGGAACGTGGGCCTGCAGCCCGACGGGACACTGCACAGGAACGGCTACGGGGCGGCATTCAGCAACCTCAACGGCCCGGTTGTGCTGACAGCGGGAGCCGCAAAAGAATTCGTTGCAACGGAAAGCGGCAGCGGCGCGAAAACAGTAAGCACCGAAAAAGTAACCGGGTTCGAGCCAATAAACTTAACAGAAAAGGGGCTGGTCTTTGACATTGCAAAGAACCTCTCGCACTTCAAGTTCTCGCCGTCATTCGCAACGCCGGTCCTCATGGCTTTCCTGGCTCCGGCCGCCGGCGGCACCGTGGAATCGTACTATTACCTCACCGATGCGCAGTCCGGGGCGACAATCGCCTCGCCGGCGGGAGGCTACATGAACTTCTGGACCGGGGTCGGCAGCAGCATGGGCAGCAGGCCCTTCGGATGCACAGACTTCAGCGGAAACAGGCTGCCCTTCAGGTGGCAGGACAGCACGGCGCAATCCGGGAGCTGTGCGGTGGCGGCAAATAAGCTAAACAGCTACGGATTCAGGTTCCCGGCAAGCCAGCCGGGGCAGCAGCTGTACTATGAGTCTATTTTCTTCGTGCCGTTCGGCCAGAATTTAAACCTGCACAGCACCTGTGGCGCCGGAAGGTTCTACTCCCCTGCGGAAGATACCGGCAGCAGCGGGCTGGTAACGCTCAGCCGGCAGGAGCTCAGCAAAAGCATCTCCTCGCTGCAAGACATATTGAACCTGGTCGGGGCAGGCTATGTGTGCGTTTCGCCGAGCGCGGAAAGCGTGCAGTTCTGGTGGAACCCCCAGCGGCTGTCCGCAGACCTGAACGCCGTGAAACAGCGGGTCAGCAGCAACGGCTGGGACAGCGGGCTGGCGTGCACCATCAGTGAGTCAACAGGCGGCACAGTAATCTGATTTTTTCCATGCAGCAAATTTTTTTGGCTTTGAACCTTTTTGCGGTATGCGTTCTCGGGCTGCTGACCTCTTTCACAGACCTGCGCAGCGGCAGGATCAGCAACCGGGCGGTGCTTTCCGCAATAATCGCCGCCTTTTTTTTTAACGCGCTGAACGGCTTTGAATGGCAAGCTTTTCTGCTAAACGGCATTATTGCGTTCGCTTTCGGCTTCGCCCTTTTCCTCGCGCGGCTCTGGAGCCCCGCGGACAGCAAGCTGTTCCTCGCTTACGCCCTGTTGGTGCCCCAGGGCTTTTACGCGCTCGGCTACATCCCGCTTTTTCCCTCGCTCACTATCCTTATCAACACTTTTGTGCCCGCATTCGTTTTTCTTTTCGCAAAACTGCTGCTGCAGACCGGCGGCAGGGAAAAGCTGCTGTTGCTGCGCAAGGTCGCCTCGCCCGCCAACGTATTTTTTATTGTCGCCGGCGTGTTCGGCCTTGGCTGGGTGATTGACCTGGTTTTGCGTTTTTTTTCTGTTCCCGGAAACTTTTTCCTCAGCACGCTGGCAATTTTCCTGCTGGTTGAGGCTGCCGGCGGCGTTTTCCCGCAAAAATTTTCAGCGCTGGCCGTGGGTGCCCTTGCGGCAGCGAGGCTGCTGCTGCAGCCCGGCGAGCTTGCAAACCCGGCTTTTGCAGCGGGCTTTTCGGCGACCGTGGCGTCTGTCCTGATCCTGTTTTACTTTGCGTCTGGCCTCGGCTTCAGGGCTTACGGGAGGAAAGTGGCAGTGCGCGATTTGAAGCGGGGCATGGTTTTGCTTGAGGGCATTGCGGCCGACGGCAGGGGCGGCTTCGAAAAAAAAGACCTTTTCAGCAAGGGCCTGTTTGCGGCGTTAAGCAATGCCGGCTCATCGCTTGCCGTGGAAGCCGGCGCGAGGGGCCTTCAAGAGGGCGACATGCGGAAAATAAATGAATGGCGCAGGCAGGGGAAACTCGGTTTTGACAGCGTATTGGTGCAGAAAAGCGTGGCTTTTGCCCCGCTGCTTTTTTTCGGGGTTGTGCTTACGCTCCTGTGCGGGGGCAGCGCGGTCGCTTTCCTCTACGGGGCCGCGTTGAATTGTTTATAATTTTTTCGATTGCATTATTATACTGTGGTTGCTTGAGCGGAACCGGGAGGGGAAACTTTGCCCCCAGCGCGAAGGGCGGAAGCGTTGTGGTTTCATTGAACCGGGGAATCTATCCGCTGCCCGTAGTGTTCAGCGCAGCCTATGCCATGATGGACCAGGCTTATGCGGCGGTTGACGCCAGGGGAAACAGGCTGTTTGCCGTGACATTGTGGCCAAAAGGGAAGCGCGGGCTGAAGGCGCTGGCAATGCGGTTCAACGAAGAGCTTGTGAACAGCGCGGTTTGCTTTAACCAGGCGAAGGAAACAGCCGCCGTCAGGGAAGCGCTTGTGAAGCGGGTTTTTTTGGCGCACAGCGCTCCAGGCGGCAGCGGCAGCGGGCTTTTTGTGGGGGACATTAAGGGAATCGCAAAGCCGTGGCGTGAGCAGCGGGGAAAGAGGGTTTGAGGCAATGCGCCATGTTTCTGTCGTGAAGGGCGCTGTTGTCGTCAGGCTGGCGAAGCGCATCTATTCAAGGAAAGCGCTGGAAGCAGCCGCGGAAGAATTCAGCGCCTCGTGCTGTTCCAGCATCAGGCAGCGCGGCAATTTTTTTGAGATAACGCTTAAGCCGAAATCAAGGGGGCTCCGCAGGAAGGAAACCGGCATGCTGTTCTGCAATTTTGCCCTTGCCGGCATGCAGCAGCCTTAGCCGGGCAGCGGGCGCAACGGGTGAAAGATTGAAAGAGGCCGCATTCAACAGGTTTTTTGCGCATTCCATGCCGGATGGGAAAACGCTTCTTACCACGGACCACGGCGGCTGGGCGCTGCTGGACCCAAGGGAGCTGGAGCAGTTGCGCGGAAAAAAGCCGGGAAAGCCGCTCGCCGCAAAGCTTGAGGGCGCGGGGATAATTTTAAGCGGGAGGGGAAGGAAAAAGGCCGGCGAAAGGCTTGGGAAAAGGTTCGGCTTTTTGTTCAACGGGACAAGCCTGCATATAATAAACCCGACGCTGCGCTGCAACCAGTCCTGTGTTTACTGCTATGCGGACGCGAAGCCCGCAGCCGCAGGCTGCGGGCAGGACATGAGCAGGGAAACAGCCGAAAAAATCGTTGATTTCATTTTCCAGTCCCCCGCCAAAAGCATTACAATAGAGTTCCAGGGCGGCGAGCCGCTGCTGAGGTTTGATTTAATCCGGTTCATCTTCGGGAAAGCCAAAGAGAAGAACAAGGCCGCGGGAAAAAGGATTTTGTGGAACATAGTCACAAACCTTTCGATGATGGACGGGGAAAAGGCAAGATTTCTCGAGCGAAACCGCTTCGGGATATGCACTTCGCTTGACGGTCCCGAGGGCTTGCACATGAAAAATAGGCCGTTCCTTTGCAACGGAAGCTACGGGCAGGTCGTGGGCTGGGTCAAAAGGTTTAGGGCGGATTTTAATATAGGGCATATCGGCATGCTCCCCACTATAACAAGGCAAAGCCTTGGGCACGCGAAAGAGCTGGTTGGCCTGTATGCCTCGCTGGGCGCACAGGACATAAGGCCGGTTTTATTGCGCAGGGTCGGCAGGGCGGCAAAAAACTGGAAAAAAATCGGCTATTCGCCGGAGCAATACCTTCGCTTCTGGAAGCAGGTCGTGGAGGAATGCATTGAAAGGACAAGGCGCGGCGAATTCATCTGCGAAACAACCGCAATGCTGGTGCTGCTCAAGATTCTTGGGAAACGCTTCCCCAACTACACCTGCTTTTCGATGCCATGCGGCGCCGCGCTGATGCAGTCCGCGTACGCCCCGAACGGCGACATTTTTACCTGCGATGAGGGCAAGGCCATGGAATTGTTCAGGCTCGGGAATGTTTGGGAGGACGACTACAAGGCGGTTTACCTAAGCCCAAATGCCATGAACATCGTGCAGTTGAGCAGCGGCTTTCTGCTGCCGTGCAACGATTGTCCCTGGCATGCCTACTGCGGATGCTGCCCGGTTGTCGCATACGCAAGCCAAGGCAATCCGCTTGCCAAGCTTCCGCTTGATTTTGACTGCAGGGTGAAGAAAGGGCAGATTGGGTTCGTTTTCGAAAAGCTTTTTTCCAAAGACAGGGATGTGCTGCTGCAGTGGGCGGAAAAGGGAAAACTTTAATAACTAAGATAACTACTATTATTTTGGAGTTGCATGGCTAAAGAGAATCTGCCCGGGCTGAAGAAAACAATCAGCGGCTACCTGCTTGAAGAGGACGGCAAGATTTCAAAGCACTCGCTCCTTAGCATCGGCGCCGCTTTGAGCGGCGTGGCGCTGGCTGGGGCGATGCAGAGCCATGGAGCCAAAGCGGCCACCCAGCACACCCATAGCCACATAAGCCATACCTCGCACGGGGCGCACAGCAGCGGCGGCGGCGGAAAATAGGCTTCTTTTTCATAACCCCCGCACGGCAACAAAAAGCAGCTTTCTTTGTTTTTATCCTGAAAACCCCGGGTTGCCAAAACCCCGCTTTCACGCCCACCATAAAAATTTTATTCTAATCCCTGCCTACTACCATATATAACATGCCCGCGAGAAAGCAAAAGTTCGTTTTGTTGGTGAACCCGCCGATTCATTCCATTTACTACAGGTTCCTTGCCTGCCAGCCGGTCGGGTTGCTGAGGATAGGGCATTACCTGCGGCAGCAGGGCTGCAGGGTGAAAATGATTGACTGCCTTCGCGACATTGACTGCAACATGAGCAACTATTTTGTGCCGGAGGGCGAAAAGCAATTTGTCAGGTGGGAAACCTGCGGGAATTTTAAGGGAAGCAAGCTGCGGAAAAAAGTGTATTTTTACGGCATTCCATGGGAACAGTTCAGGAAAGAGCTGGCTGTGGAAAACCCCGACGAAATATGGGTCGGCTCTACAATGACCTATTATTGGGAGGGAGTGCACCAGGCGGTGAAAATATGCAAGGAAGTGCACCCGAACACAAAAGTCGTGGTAGGCGGGATTTACGCGACGCTGTGCCCCGGGCACGCAAAAAAAAGCGGGGCGGATGTTGTGTTTGAAGGCGAGCTGTTCCCAGCGAGCGATTGCCCGACCGCGCTTGACTTGCTCCAAAGAAAGCCGAACTACGCCGTGCTGAAATCAACAAGGGGCTGCCCGAACAACTGCAGCTACTGTGCGGTCCACAAGCTGGAGGGCAATAAGATGCGCTACAGGCCGCCGGAAGCCGTTGTGGCTGAAATGGAGGAAAAGATGCGCGACTACGGCATAAGGAAATTCATTTTCTGGGAGTCAAACCTTTTGATTAACGCGAGGAACCACATTGAAAAAATCCTCGACCTGATAATTGAAAGGAAGATAGACGTTTCATTGAGCGCGCCGGAGGGGCTCGCGCCAAACCTTATCTACCAGCGCCTGGCTGACAAGATGAAAAAAGCCGGCTTCTTCAATATTTCTTTGCCAATGGAAAGCGCAGACGATGAAATGTGCAGGAAAAGGTTCCACAGGGCAAGCAGGCTGGGCGACCTGCGCAGGGCAGTCGCAATGTTCAAAAAAGCGGGGTTCAAAAGGGAAGACTTGACGATTTTTGTTCTGGCTGGAATGCCCGGGCAGCCTGTCGATGATGTGCTGAAATCCTTTATTGAAGTGTGGAAGCTTGACGCGAGAATACTTGTAATGCCTTTCACGCCGATTCCTGGCACCGAGGAATTCGAGCGCCACAAGCGCCTAATCAAAAACAAGGGCCTGGAGCGGCTGAACCCCGGCTTATGGTGCTTTGCGCGGAACAACAAGGAGCTGCTGCAGCTGGAAGAGTGCAATTTTTTCGCAACAGACCCAAACTACCTGCTAACGTCAAGCGGCTGGAACAAGCAGAAGACCCCGCTCATCCGGATGATTGAGAAGAGAGTTAGGGACGAAATAAAAAGCCCTGGGGAAAGAAAAAAATTCTTTGCGAACCTTTACAGCAGCAGGAGCAGGGACAGGTGGAGGATTGACATAAGGATGGGCTACCAGTGCAACAACAATTGCAGGTTCTGCTGCAACGAAAAATGGAGAAGCGGGGAGTTCGTCGGGGCAGAGAAAATAAAGGGAATCCTGCGGGGGGGAGTGCACGGCAACAGGAGCAAGGTCGTTTTCACGGGCGGCGAGCCGACTATAAGGAAAGACCTGCCTGAACTTATCGCCTTTGCCGACAGCCTCGGCTACAGGGACATCCAGATAATCACGAACGGCAGGATGCTGAGTTATGAAAAATATTTAACCTGCCTGATTGACAATGGCCTGACAAACGTCTGCGTTTCCCTGCCCGCAATAGAGGAAGGAGAATTCGACTACCTGACGAGAGTGCGGGGAAGCTACAGGCAGGTCATGCAGGCGTTTGGAAAAATAAAGAAAACGAACCTCATAACCCAGACAATCACGCCGATAACAAAAAGGAATTACGCGCAGTTGCCCGCCATAACCGAGTTCATAGCAAAACTGGCTGAAGGCATGGCAGACTTCGGCGCGGAATTTGTTTTCATCAATCCCGAGGGCAACGCTTGGATTAACCGGCAGGAGCTGGTCCCAAAATACAGTGAGGTCCAGCCGTTCGTAAAAAAAGCCCTTGACATAGCGAAAGAGAAAGAACTGAGGCTGAACATCGAAGACATCCCGTTCTGCCTGATGGGCGAGTACAAAAAGAAAAAGGTCGAATTGTACCTGGCAGAATACAGGGTTTACATCGGCCCGGGCGGCGTCAAAAGGGATTTGAACCAGGCAATACTCGCTGAAGGCAAGACCAAGGGAAAACAATGCGAAAAATGCCTGTTCTGGCACGTCTGCGAAGGGGTCTGGAAAAACTATGCAAAAATATACGGCCTTGGGGAACTGAAGCCAGTGGCGGGCAGAAAAGTCTGCTCGAGGGAAGAGGTTTTCCTCAACTAATCCCCTTTTTATTGTTTTCAACCAGTTGAATTATTTATGGCTTCAAACCTGCTGAGGCTTGGGAACAACTGCAACCAGCAATGCCTGTTCTGCACAGTTGCAAACGACGGGGAAAAAGAGCTCAGCGGCAAAGAAGCCAGAAACGCCATTAAAAAAATAGCCGCCCACGGCAAAACAATCAGCTTTACCGGCGGCGAGCCTACAACCAGAAAGGACCTGGCGCAGCTGCTGGCATTCGCCAAGAGCAGCGGCATTGAAACCGTTGAATTGCAGACAAACGCGCTGCTGCTCGGCAAGGGACAGGCCAGGCGCCTGCGCGCGGCAGGGCTGGATTCCGCTTTTGTTTCGCTGCACAGCCATAAAAAAAGCGTTTCCGAAAGGCTTGTGGGCAGAAAAGGCACTTTCTTGAAAACAACTTTTGGGATAAGGAATCTGATTGCGGCCGGCGTGGCAACCACAATCAGCCATGTGGTCACTACGGCCAACTGCAATGACTTGCGCGAATTCGTGCGCTTTGTGGAAGCAAGTTTTCCCGGGGTAAGATGCGTTTACTTCGGCCTGGCGCGGCCGAACGGCAGGTGCGGTGCGAACAGATTTCTCGTTCCAACGCTGCGCGGCATAGAGCCGCAGCTTGAAAGCGTGTTCGAGTACTGCAGGGAGAAAAAAATCCGCTTTGAAATCGAGGGGGTCCCGCTCTGCTATACGGCCGGCTTTGAAGAGCACAACGCGGAGAGCAGGCGGATGCTGGAGGGCGCAGTAGTGTACATCGGCGCGGGCGGCGATATGCAGGACATCCACCGGAAAGGGCTCGCGTTCACCAAGGCCAAAGGCGCGCAATGCACGCTTTGCAATTTGGGCCGCTTGTGCCCCGGGGTGTGGAAAGAGTACGCCGAAATCCACGGCACGCTGGAGCTTTTTCCGCAGTACACGGATGCAAAAGCGATAGAGGCAAAAATCAGGGGTCTCGCGGAATGAAGGGGATTGATGTCGGGAATGCCTGCAACAACAACTGCATTATGTGCACCCAGCTGCGGCGACCCTTCGGCAATGCAAAAATCGGGCAAAAAATGCACGGCAAAAGCGATTTGCTGGCGCAGATCGAAACTGCCTCCGCAGAGTCGGGCATTGCCTTTACCGGGGGCGAGCCGACAATCCGCAAAGACCTGTTCGAGCTGGTCGAATTCGTGAAGGAAAAGTTTCCAGAGAAAAGGATTTGCCTTCTGACAAACGGCAGGATGCTCGCATACAGTGGCTATGGCCCCGGGCTTGAGAAAGCCGGCTTGGGCGAAATAATAATCCCGCTGCACGGGCACAATGCCGCGCTCCATGATTTCATTACGCAGGCTGACGGCAGCTTCGGGCAGACGGTGCAGGGGATAAAAAACCTTGGGGAAAGCGGCCTGGCGCGCGAGCTGCGTGTTGTGGTGCATAAAGTAAACTACGTTTTCCTGCCGCAAATCGCGGATTTCATAGAAAAGCAGTTCGGCTTTGTCGACAGGGTTGTGTTCCTCTACTTTGACGCGATTGGAAGCGCCTCGGCTAACAGGAAAAGGCTTTTCGTGCCGTACTCCGAGGTGTCGCCTTTTTTGGCGGGCGCTTTTGAAAGGCTCGGGAAAATGCGCGGAAAGGCGCGGCTTTACCATTTTCCGCAATGCGTCCTGCCGGCAGGCCTCAGGCGGGCTGTTTACGGCAGGACAGTCGGAATGGAAAGGGTTGTTTTTCCGAAAGCGTGCGGGCAGTGCGTTTACCGCCGCAAGTGCCCCGGCGTCTGGAAAACCTACCGGAGCAATTTCGGGCTTGGCGAGTTCAAGCCGGTGAAGCGCAATGGCTGAGGTCGCATTGGTAAAGTGCGGCGGCTACGGTTACGCTACCGTCAAAAAAGCCGTGCGGAGGGCGGTTTCGCTTATCGGCGGCATTGAAAAGTTTGTGGCGGAAGGGCAAACAGTCCTGATAAAGCCAAACCTGATAGAGCCGGCTCCGCCGGAGAAGGGCGCCTGCACCCACCCCGCATTGGTAAGGGCTGTTGTTGAGCTTGTGCAGCCGCTCGCGGGAAAGGTTTGGGTCGGCGATGCCTCCGGCGGGCGCGAGCGCGATGCAACCGAAAAATCGTTCGAGGCGTCCGGGCTAAACGCGGTTTTGGATGAAACCGGCGCCGAGAAAAAAAACTTTCAGGCATTCGGGACGGTTAAGATTGGCGTTGCTGGCGGGCTGGTTTACAGGGAAGTGCCATTGTTCAAGCCGGTTGCCGAGGCCGATGTTGTAATAAACCTGCCAAAACTAAAAACGCATGGATTGACGTTCTACACTGGCGCCGTAAAGAACATGTTCGGGTGTGTCGAAAGCGGTTTCAGGCAGAGGCAGCACAGGATGCACGGCGGCATGCGGGATTTCAGCGAAGCGCTTGTTGATGTTTTTGCCGCCAGAAAGCCCGACCTTAATATCATGGATGCCGTGCAGGCGATGGAGGGAAACGGCGGCCCGTGCAACGGCCCGCTTTACGGCCTTGGCTTGCTAATCGCGTCGCAGGACGCAGTCGCGCTGGACGCAGCCGCCTGCGAAATCATCGGCTACAGCGCGCTGGCGATTCCGACAAACAGCAGCGCGTTCCGGCGCGGCTTGGGCGAGGCTAGGATTGGAAAAATCAGCTTTGTCGGCGAGCGGCTGCAGCAATGCAGGGTAAAAGACTTCCAGCTGAGCAGCCTTTTCCCAAAGCGCGGTGCAAAGGAAAAGCGCCTGTTCGAGCCGACTCTTGTGCGCGGCAGGTGCGTAAAGTGCGGCAGATGCGAAACAAACTGCCCCGTCGGGGCGGTAAGGCTGCTGCCGCTGCCGGAATTCGACAGGCGCAAGTGCATCCGCTGTTTCGTGTGCTCTGAGGTCTGCGGCAGCGGCGCCATAAGGCTTGCCGAACGCCCTGAACCCGAGAAAAGAGTGGACCTGAAGCTCGGCTATTTGTGCAACAACAACTGCCTTTTCTGCGTGGTGGCCGACAAAAAGAAGCTGGGCGACAAGAGCACAGGGGAAGCGATGGGAGACCTGCGCCTGGCGAGAAAGAACAATGCGGCGCAGGTTGTTTTCACCGGCGGCGAGCCAACGATAAGGAGAGACCTGCCGGAACTTGTGCGGTACGCCAGGAAACTGGGATTCACGGAAGTGCAGGTGCAGAGCAACGGGAGAATGTTCTGCTACAAGGATTTCTGCAGGAAGATGATTGATGCCGGCGTGACAGAATTCGGGCCATCGCTGCACGGCCCGAACGCCGAGATTCATGATTCGCTCACCAGGAGCCCCGGCAGTTTTTGGCAGACCGTGGAGGGGATAAAAAACCTTAAGGGGCTCGGGCAAAAAGTCGTGACCAACAGCGTCGTAACAAAGCAAAACTACAGGCACTTGCCCCAGCTGACTTGCCTGCTTGCGGGCCTTGGCGTTGACCAGGCGCAGCTGGCTTTCGTGCACCCGCTGGGAAACGCCGGAAAGAGCTTTAACGCCGTCGTGCCGGCTTTCAAGGAAGCCGTGCCCTATATCCGCAGGTCGGTTGAAATAGCGGAAAAGCGGGGCCTGCGCTTCATGGTCGAGGCCGTGCCATACTGCCTGATGCGTGGCCTTGAAGAATTCGTTTCAGAGCAGTATATTCCGGAAACCGAGATAAGGGAAATCGGCTGCTACACCGAGAACTTTTCAAAGGTCAGGAAGGAAGAGGGGAAGAAAAAGGGGCCGCTGTGCGGGCAGTGCAGGTACTTTCTTGTATGCGAGGGGCCCTGGAAAGAGTACCCCCAAAAGATGGGCTTCGGGGAGTTCAAGCCGGTCAAGGGCAAGAGGATAAGGCGCCTTGAAGAGCTGCGGCATGCGGAAAAAAATTCCGGCCGGTAAGCTGTTTCCGCAAGAAAACAGGCTTTTTTCCCAGCGCGCGGGGCGCAAGCGCTGCAGGGCTGCAATAAATTATTGCAAGGTCACAGATAAATAATCACAATTATGAGAATTGCAAGCAGCGCCGCGATTATTATGAAGTCGCTTCTCTTGAAGAAAGGCGGCACGCTCAGCTTCCATCCGCTGCCGCCGCCGGCTTCCGCCTTTTTTCCCTTTCCAATGCCCTTTTTTGCGGCAAATCCAGCCACATCGCCGGCTATCTCTTTGGTGTAGTGCAGCCACGCGCCGGGCTTCCTCAGCTCGTGCAGTGTTTCCCCGGTAACCTCAACGAAGCCCTTTATGCGCACGGGAACGTTCTCTTCCTTCAGCAACTCTCCCGTTGATGCGCTTATCGTGAGCTCGTGCGTCTGCCCCGCGACAGTTATATCGGCAATCCAGATCGGGCAGTAAATCATTTTGAAATCAGTGATAACAACGTCTTCCCTGCCGACCTGCAGCATTGAGGCTGTTTTGAGGACAGCGATTTTTTTCGCCTCCCTTGTGGAAAAGCCGCTTTTCTGCACCTCAATCGGGTAGGTTTCCGGCAGCTCTTTCACGAGCCTGCTGTCCGGCGGAATTTTTCCCAGAATCATGGGGTCAAGCTCTCCGCTTCCGGCGCCAAGCGCGGCCCTGCCCCTTTTTGTCTCCTTTACTACCACAAGGCCGTCTTTCTGCGCTTCAATAGCCGCATCGTAATAAAAGAAATAGAATGGAGTTAAGACAAGCTTTACGGCAGCGACGTCGAATTTTTTCCAGTTTTTCCGCTTGAGAATCCCCTCAATGAGCTTTGTTGCCTGTTCTATCTGGAATTCGATCGGGAAAACCGGGTCGCTTGCAAGCATTGCTTATCTTAACTATTGAGCTTCTTTCTTTTTAATAATTTTTACCTTGCTTGGCGTTATCAGGATCTTGTCCTGGCTGATTCTCGCGATATCGCCGTCTATGAGGTCTATTCCTTCCTTTATCCTGCTAACAAGCTCCCTGAGCTTTAAAGCGTTCCTCTTGCTCATGTCGCCGATGTTCAGCAGCACTATGTTGCCGGATTTGGCCTCGTTGACGGCTGTGTCAGCGTCGACGTCTGTTGCAAGAGACAGGGGCTTGACGAAGGCTTCAGCGTCCTCATACAGGTTTTCATCCTGCGAGTCAAGCGTATTGAGGAAGTCGTCTACGTCGATTCCCTCCTTTTTTCCAAGAACTTTCTCCAAGAAAGTCATTACTGATTGCACCCCCAAAAGATTCTGATTATATTCCATTAAATTGCTAAATGGATTAATTATAACTTCCTTACAAACGTTTTTTTAAATGGTACATTTATCAGAAAAAGCGCGGAACAGTGCGCAATCGCGCGGAATTTCCGCGAAAAATTGCCTTAGGGCGCCGGTTTTTGCGCGAAACCCGCGAAAAATCTGGTATAGAAAGCAAAGTCGCCCTGCACTACGCGGTTTGCTTTCAGAATTGAGTATGTATTTTAATTTTTAGGGGGCAATAATACTGCTCCCAACTTCTTCGGCAATATTTTTGCCGGCCAGCGTGCGCCAACGGTGAAAACCATGCAGCAGCAATTGCAACAGAACATTTTCCAGCAGCACCTGCGGCAGAACACTGTCTTCGCGGACAGGACAATCATCACCCAGCACTACACGCCCAGCAATCTGCCGTTCAGGGAGAAGCAGATTGGGGAAATAACGCGGATTCTCGCCTCGTCCCTCCACGGGAAAAAACCCGACAACCTTTTCATCTACGGAAAAGTCGGCGCCGGAAAGACAGTTACCGTAAAGCACGTGCTGCAGCAATTGCAGGAATTCATTGCCTCGAACAATTCGCAGGTTGATTTTGTTTACGTGAACTGCAGCGAGCACAACAGCAAGTACAAGGTGCTGCTGAAAACGCTGGGCAAGTTTTACCCGCAGAGCGATTTCATCGGGTTCAGCAGCGCGTTCGTTTACGAGAAGCTTCTTGCCCACGCCGGAAAGGGCTCCCAGGTGATAATCGCGCTCGACGAGATTGACAAGGTGAGGGACCTTGACGAGCTGGTTTACTCGCTCACGAGGGCGAACGACGAGCTGCAGAGCGGCAGCATCGCGCTCATCGGCATAAGCAACAACCTTTTCTTCAAGGACCGGCTGGGGGCGCGGACAAAAAGCGCGCTGCTGCAGCACGAGCTTGTTTTCCCGCCGTACAACGCCGAAGAGCTGAAGCAGATTCTCGAAGAGCGCACCGCAGGGGCATTCAAGCCCGGCGCTGTTGAAGCGTCCGCAATAAACCTCGCGGCCGCGATGGCAGCGCAGGAATCCGGGGACGCCCGCACGGCAGTAATGCTGATGCTCAGGGCGGGCGAAACAGCCGACCAGGATTCCCTGCAGAAAGTAAGCGACGTCGAGGTCATGAAAGCAAAAAAGAAGGTCGAAGAGGAAGTAATACTGAGCATGGTGACAACGCTCCCAAAGCAGCACCAGCTGGTGCTCTACGCTGTTTCTTTGCTCACGGACAGCGGAAAGGGAATGCAGAAAGTGACCGGCCTGCAGGAGGAAGGGGTTTTCTTCAGCGGCGACATATACAACGAGTACAAGCGCATCTCCGCCGGCTTAAAGGAAACAATCGTCAGCAGCAGGTGGTTCAGGGAATACATCAACGAGCTGGACACCTACGGGCTTCTTCTCACTACCGCAAGCGGGAAGGGAATAAGGGGCAGCACAACGCTGATAAAGCTGGGCTTCGACGCGAAAAAGCTCAGGCGCGCGCTCGAGAACGAGCTGATGAAATAATTTTTTTCTTTAGTGCCGTGCCGAGAGAACCCTTATGGGCTTCAGCCCATAGATGAATCGAGGCAAGTGGTAAGGGGGTTGTTAAGGGGAACCATGCAAAACCAAGGTTTTGCGTGGCCTCGTGAAGCAGTTGCTTCACAAGGAATCCAGTTTTTCCCCTTATGCAAGCCGTTTCTGCAATTCAAGCACTGCCTATTGTGCGAGAAGCAGCACACAGTCGGCGCGCGCCACCTTCGGTGGCGGTTTTGGAAGAAGCGCCGGTTTCAGTCGAGCCCGAACGGGTCGTATCTCGCTATCACAATTATTGCATCAAACTTCCCAGCCCTCATGTATCTTATGGGAGTGAACCGGAAATGGTTTTTTCCAAGGTTTTCCAGTACTTCCTCGATGTCGCTTTGCCTATGCGCCGCGAAGGAGAAAACGAACCTAGCGTCTGGGCCTTTTTTCAGCACTCTTTTCACCTCATTAATGAAGGGCTGCCAGTGGATTGTTTTAGGGAGGTCGGTCTGCATTGCCAACACTTTGTCCTGCGAGGATGTCGGCAGTCCTGTTGCTGCGCCAGAAGCCGTTACGATGTCCATGTTTTCCGCCTGCGCCTTCGCTTTCACTCTTTCTGCAATCGCGTTCATTCTTGGCGAGATATCAATGCACGTTACCTTTCCCTGCGGGACAATTTTTTTTGCAAAAAATGCCTCCAGGACACCAGGCCCCGAGCAAATGCTTGCAATGCAATCCGTCGGCTTTATGCCGACGTGCCCGGTAATTATCCCGATTTCATGCTCGACTCTTTGCGGCCGTATTATTTTCAGGTATACCGTTGACACCTGGTCGTAGATTTCCCGCATTCTTTGCTCGGAAGTGTTCGGCTTGTCAAGTTCTGGCTTAAATCTTGCTACTTGCCTGATTGCTTTGGCTATTTCAGCTTCGCTAGCGGGACTCCCAGCAACCTCTTTGAAAAAATCCATAAACCCGCTTTTTGGGCTGGCCGTTTTGAATCCGGGCTGCCGCCGCTCCTTCCGTTGCCTGCCAAAGCCCCTTCTTTCCCCAGGCCGCCTGAAGGGCATCCGGTTTCCCGCCATAAATGAAATAGCGCCACGGGCAATTTAATTGTTTGCCTTTGCTTTGCCGGTGGTGGTTGGCTATTGGGCAATTTTGTTTTCTTGGCTGTATTGCTTGAGTTTTTGTAGGGCTCTTGCGATGTCTTCTTGCTTGAACCATGGTTTTATTAGGCCCATTTTTCTTATGACTTCTTTCTCATCCAGCCTTTCCTCGAATGACAGGTATGCCACTGAAGCGTATAATTCCGCAGTGTTTGGGTCTTTCAAGAATTCAGCCAGCGCGGCTTTGTTTTTCTTAATGTTTTCTGTTTCTTCCTGGGCCAAGTTATTTGTTTCAGTGCCTTTCCGGTATTGCACTCCGATGAGTTCAAAGCAGTATGGGCCTCTCTTGTACCAGGTAAAATTTAATTCTTGGAAATTCACCCCAAATGCCTTTAACAGATAGATTGTTTTTTGGAATTTTAGCCTTTCTTCGAATGAGTTCAGGCGCAATTCTGGGAAGATGAGTTTGTATGCTTCAATCGCCTTTTGGTATATGCCAACCATAATGATCACTTACCTCCAAACTAATTAATATTTTTATTGGCAGTGCTGTTCCGCTGTCCTTCAATCATTTTTAGTGCGGTGTCAATAAGCTTCAAAAAAGAGGCTGTTTTTTCTGCTGGCAGGTCTTTTATTTTTTTGTCTTGGTATTCCTTGAATTCGTCCAAAAACTGGTCTGTCTCCTCGCAGATTTTGCCCAAATCAGAATCAAACGGCTCTGCAAGAAAGTTGTCCAAAGCAGTTCTATTTGGCAACCTGAATTTATTGCCCTCGTCGCATTTCAAGGCCCCTTTCATTCTAAGAAATTCATACTCCAAGCCGCGTAATTTTTGCAGTTCCCGCTTTCGAATAAAATCTAGAATGCTCCTTTGCAGTTCACCAAAAACACGCTCGGCGCCCCTAATGGCCAGGTCTATTTCTTCTATCGGCCCAGCCCGTATAACCTTAAAATCTGTGAAATCCGCCCATTTCTGCAGGTCATTTGCAAGAATGGGCTGTTCGTTCTGCAATGAAACCTTGACCTTCTCTTTTGCACGCTTTTTTATTGATTCCAAAAAACCATCCAACTGTGCGTCATTTTCCACTCGGCAGATGATTTCAACTTGCCGCTTTTCTGGCAAATTTGCCGCGTGGCCGCCAATTTTCGGCTCTGACTGGTTGGCGGTCTCCTCGATAAGTTCTCTCAGTCGAATCCCTTGGATATTCTCGGACGAATATAAAACTATCCTGTATGCAAGCATAGCCATTCTTTCCCGTAAATCTGTTTAAAACCAATTTTGTTTCATGCAATCGTGTGGCCGCTAGCCCAGATAAGTTCCGCATTCCGGGCAGCACATCTCTTCTGTTAGCGCTACTAGTTTTTTACAATTAAAGCACTTGGCCAGAAAGCTTTCCCTGAAATATTGTTTCGCCAATGCCAAATCTTTTTCCGCCATCTCGCGATACTCTTTCTCAAACCGCGCAATCTTTTCCTGTTGCAGGCTCATCAACCCCCGGCTAATGGGCCCGCTCAAGAAAAAGAAACGGTTTAGCAGTTAAAAACAGTTTGAAAGAGCGGGCTTCCGGTGAATCGCTAGCATGGGGCGCTCTAAAAGCTTATTTAGTGCCCAGCCCTGCTGTGAGGCTGTTTTCGCAACTGTTTTCAGCGTTTCTTCCGTGATGGGCTTCGCCGGTTTAATGGCCTTAAACGAATTCCGCCAGTTTTTTCTGGTTCTGGGGCTGCGCCAGGAAAAGGCTGTCTATTTCGCTGGTTATGAGATCCAGCCTCTGGCGCAGGTAGTCGCTAAGGCCGTATTCCGCCGCGATTGTTTTCGCGATTACCAGGTATTTCCTTATGCCGCCCTCGTTCACAGTGAGAATAATCTTTTCCATGCTGCAGTCAGGGCATTTTCCGTCAAGCGGAATCCTGCGTATTTTCGCGTTGCAGTTTGTGCACCTGAACGTCTGCCTGCTGAATGCGCGCGTGTTGCCTATTATGTCCGGCAGCAGGTGCGAGACCATGACCCGTTCAAGCGCGTCCTTCCCGTCCACTGCGGCAATCCTGTTCTGCAGCTCTGCCTGCGCCCGTATTTTTTCCTCCATTGTGGCGAGCGAAACATACCTGCTTGTTGTCGGGCCCGCGTCAAAAACCGTCGTGGCGTGCGTGTAGCCGAATCCGCTGTACTGCTTTTTCTTGTTCAGCATGTCCCCGACAGTTTCAATGCCGTCTATTTTTGCGGGCATCATTTTCTGCGCTTTCTCGTACAGCTCAACCGGGTAATTCCAGCCCCTCTCCATCTCGTAGCACTCGTTGTCGATTTCCGTCGGCTTCAGCGCTATTGTGAAAACAAGCGGCGCGTCCATTCTGCCGCCCCTGCTGCCCGGGAGGTATGCGTGCGAGAAATTGATTAGGCCGTCCATCAGCAGCATCAGGCTGTCCTGGTCGCCGTCGATATTGCGCCTTTTTGTCTGGTGGAAGTAAGGGTGCGCGAAGCAGGTCCGTGCCTTTGTGTAGCCGACAATTCTCCCCACTATTGCGGCCGACGTGTGCGGCGCGAGCCCGAGCAGCAGCTGTCCGATCAAATCATTGCGCGTTTTCGAGTTGAAGTACGGCTTTGCCTTGTAGAACCTTTCAAGCATTTCGTCTATGAACTGCGTTACCTTCACGAAAAAGTCCCCCGCTTTTTCGTGGATTACGATGTCCTGCGGGAAAAGCTCGGCGACCTGTGTTTCGCTTTCAAGCGGCTTTCCTTCTATGTCCGAGCTGTATCCGAGCCGCAGCAGTGTTTCAACCGGCGTGGCGATTTCTTTCGGGGTGAAGTGCGTCAGCGGCGCGTTGATTATCTCGTATCTTATTGTCGCGTCCCTGAAAATATGCATGTCGTGCTTTGCCCTCAGCAGGCCCTTTTCTATCGGCTCGGCGATTTTTCCCTCGTTTATCATTCCCTTGACTCCCTTGATGAGGTCCGGAGCCTTTATTCCAAGGGTGCTCGCCGCCTGCTGCACCAGCAGCTGCAGGTCTATCTCCCTTTTTGTGAACGGCACTGTAACGCTGTTGCATTTCTCGCATTTCTTGCCGGTATTCTGCTTTCCGCATGTGGGGCACTGCGTTATTTTCTGCGTTGCGGTGCCGCATTGCCTGCAGAAAGTGCCCTCTTTCGTCTGCCTGCATTTCGGGCAAACGAAAAGCGCGATTTCGACTGTCACAATCCCTTTTTTTTCCTCCGCGCCGGCCTGCATCGCCCTGTTGATTGAGCGCGTGTTTCCACCCGCCAGCCCGATGGGGAAAAGGACATTCGGGTTTCCGACCATTTTCCTCGGCCTGCTTGCCTCCGGCCTTCCCATTCTCGAGCCGATGAAAGTGCCTGCCTTGTCCCTTATTGTAAGGCCGCTAAGCCGGTTCAGCGCGTCGATGGTGTCATCGGCTTCCTGCACTGTTGCTGAAATTTCCCCGATTTTCTTCCGCAGGCACAGCACTGCCTCAAGCGCGGCCGCGTCGTCTGCCGCGATCAGGATATTCCCCTGTTCTATCCTGTGCGGCAATCCGATTCTCTCTAGCAGCGCTTTGCCTTCCTCGCTGTTGCCTGCTGCAATTCCCTTGGCTTTTCCGCCTTCCTCTTCAATTTTGCCGCCCTGCAAAAAGCCAATCAGCTGCAATAATTCTTTTTTGTCAAGCGCGCCGTAGTAATGCAGCGCGTTTGGGTGAAGGGGCACGTTGTATTTTTGGCTCAGCTCAATCGCCTGCGCCACGCTTACTTTCTCGGGGTTCCGCATCACGCCGGCGAACTGCCCTTCCTCTGCAGGGATTCTCCTGAACTGCCTCGCGAGCTCTTTTGCCCACCATTCCGGGCAATAGCCCGCGGGCACGAGCGGGTGCGCGCTGTACCTGAAGTCGCCGACGCTCACAAGCAGGTCTCCCAAAAAAAGAATCCTTTCCATTTTCGGCCGCAGCCTTATTGCCTCTTCGAGCGTATTTACTTTGACCACATCGCCGCCGTACAGCCTTATTATCGGCCCCTCAATGCTGTCCACCGGCGCGATGCCCGCGGCTTTTCCCGGCCTTTCCACTTTTAGCTGCGTTGAAACAGCCACAAACTCGTCAAGCATATGCATTGTCGCCGGATGCATCCCCTTTCCCATTATTCCCGTGTTTCTCCCCCTGCCGTAGCGCAGCCTGAATCCGCCGTAAGTGCTCGGGTACGAGAAAATCGGCCTTCCCGCTGCCGCGCCCTCCAAAAATTTTTCAATCGGCGTGAGCTTTTTCTCCCCGCTTTCGCTTTTGCCGATTTTTATTATCCCCTCAAGCCAGCTCCACTCCAGGTTCAGCTGTTTCGCGAAACCAAGTATTTTCGCTGCCTTCAGGGCTATTCCCTCGCTTATCACAAGGCACATTCCTCCCCTAACCCTGTTGCTCGGGATTCTCGCGAGATTCCTGTGCACGCTTACCTCCTTGTCTTCGGTTGGCTCGCCGTTTATGCAGACAGTGCAGCCCCGTATTATTTTTTTTATCTCTTCCTCGCTCAGCTTGTACTGCCTGCTGACTGTCTCCTCGTAAATCTGGCATTCCTCGATATACCTGCCTATTTCATCCTCCGTCGGCTTGAACCTGTCCAATCCGAGCAGTATTCTCGCGTAATCGCCGAGAATGAGCGGCAGCACTGTCGCGGTTCCGCCCGCGGCCCTGATGGGCCCGGCGTAGTAAATGTCGATGTACTTGCTCCCGTCCGGATTCTTGCTGATTTTTATTTCCGGCACGCCGTCCAGCGGCGCCACAACGACACCGTCCGTGTTAAGAACAAGGCATGTCTTTATCGCCTGCTCAACGCGCTTCGAGTCGTCCTCTATCCTGCACCATTTCTGGTCTATTATCTCCTTGAAAAGCTGGAAAACAGCCTGCATCCTGTCGCCGTTTTTTTCCTCTATTACCTCCCTGTATCTCTTCGCTATGCCGGGGGGCCCGATTATTGTTTCCGTCCTGTCGGCAAGGTCTGCCGCCGGCGTTGTCTCGATTTTTGTGCTGGCGTCGAGCCCCATTGCCTTTGCTTTCCCCGCAACCTCAAGCTGCCTGTCAACCTCAAAGCCAATGCTCTCGTAGTATTTCTGGATCTCTTCGGAGGCGTCAATCACCAGCTTTATGCTCATTGCCGCTCATCTCCCGCTTCAAGGAAATGGTTTTCCGTTATTTTTCCCGTTTTTATGTCCATCACCGGCACAATGCCGAGCGTCGGAATGTGCCCAAGCTTTACCTGGTATGGGGTCCTGCTCTGCCATGTGCCGTTATTTATTACAGTGGTGCCCCTGTAATTGCCGTAGGAGTTGTGGTGCATATCCCCGAGGACCACAAGGTCCGGCTCCTCCCTGATGACCATGTAGTCCTCTTTCTCCGGCGCGTAAGTGTGCTTCAGGCCGTAAGCCGACATCAGGTCCCTTCTTTTCAGCGCTTCAATCATCGCGAGTTCCGGGTGGTCGTAGTTCAGGAAAGATGAGCTGCTTATGAGGTCGTGCAGTGCCGCGCCGTGGTAAACCATTGTTGTCAGGCCCTCTATTTCCATCCAGGAGGGTGATCCCACAAAATGGATGTTGCCCATTTTGTAAAGCTCTGGGACAAACTGTTCCGCCACCGCCGGCTGGGGGTCTGCCAGGCGCACAGCGTCGTGCTGCCCCGGGCAAATCAAAATTTCTATGTATTCGGGAATCTGCGTTATGAACTTGCTGAACTCTTTGTACTGCAGGTTGATGTCCTTTATGTTCAGCTCGCTGAACTGGTTCGGGTAAACGCCTATTCCGTCCACGTTGTCGCCGCTGATTATCAGGTATTTTATTTTCCCCGCTTTCTCCATTTCTTTCGCCGAGCCGGCCCTGCCGTTCAGCCATTCGAGGAACTGGTTGAACGGCTTTTCCAAAAAAAGCTTGCTGCCCACATGCATGTCGCTTGTCGTGGCTATTGCGACATTGCTTTCGGTTGTTTTCCTTTCCCTCACAGGGAGGTCGGGCCACAAAATTTCCTTGGCGATCAGCATGTCGTTGTCAAGCTTCACAGCCCTTATCGCGATAACGTCGTCGAGCATTATGTGCTCCGCAAGCAGCGTGAGCGCCGCGTCCCCCTGCGGGATTATCACGATGCATTTTGCCTCGGTGTCCTCGAAGTGCATCGCGATATTGCCGTTTTTGGTAGGCCATTTTTTCAGCACCATCCCGATGACATCCACTTCTGCCCTGTTCGGCACAGCCTTCAGCCTGCCGATGGGCTTTGGGCTAAGCGTGTGCCTTTTCCTGAGTATTGCGGAAAGCAACTCGAATTTTTTCTGGAAAAACAGCTGGAAGTCCTTCACTTTGCCGCTGTTCTTGCTCTGCCCGGTGACATCGTACTGTTTCAGCAGCCTGAGCCTGCTCTGTGTTTCCTTTGCGAGCGGCCTGAAGCCCGTGTGCTGCATAACGGCATCCGGCATGTGCGGAGCGATTTTTTGCTTGGGCAGCAGTAGCTCAACTGTTTCCTTGCCTATGAAAAAAGCGCCTTCGGCAAGCGCCCTGTCAATAAGCTCCCTGAAATTCCCTGTTTCCTTCAGCAATTCCAGGGCGTCTTCCGCTATGAGGGCGTTTTTTTCCGTTGCGTATTCCAGTATTTCCTCTGTGCTTCCTTTCTGTTCGGCCGGCTGCATCCGTGGGATTCCTATTCCTTCAGCTTTTCCTTGATGGATTCCATTTTGCTGATTATTCCCCAGATGTCCGTGCGCGTGTTGGTGGGCATGTTGATGTCGTTGCTTATGTCGTCCAGCATGTAAATAGCATTGCTGAAATCCTCACCCTTCGGCTTTTTTACGTTGACCTTCTGCATTGCCCCGGCTATGACAGTCCGAATGTTCCTCGGAACGCCCCTGTCGTTTTCCACGGACTGCATCAATTCAAGCAAATCCCTGAATTCCTTGTGCGTTTCCTCTGCCATCCCAGGCACCTCCACAATCAGCACCAAATGGAAAATTTAATTAAAATCCACGTGGGTTGAAATAAACTGCAGTAAAATACTGGAAAAGAAATTAATTTAAACGCAACCGAAAAAGGCATTTGCCGCCGCCAGCCAGGCGATTGGGCTGCGCCATGCTTTGCAGGGCCGCAATGCCGCACTATGCCGGCTTTTCCGTTAAAGCGGGGTCTTTTTCTTTCAGCCGCAGTTCAATGAGCTTTTCCCTGAGCCCGCCCTCTATCCCTTCCCCTTCAACGATTGCATCGCCGCCGAATGCTTCCCTTGCTTTCGCGATTTCTTCCTGGCTCGCGATATCCGCCTTGTTAATCACTGCAATCAGCGGGATTGTTTGGAATTCTTTCTTGATTTCATTGAAAAGGTTCGATTGCTTTTCGAGCTCGAAGCCGCAGTAGGTTGTGGGGTCAGCAACGAAAACAATCGCGTTCGCGAGGTGCCGCAGCGCCGCGATCGCTTTTTTTTCAATCTTGTTCCTTTTTTCCAGCGGCCTGTCGAGCAATCCGGGGGTGTCAATGAGCTGCAGCCGCTTATAATTATGTATAAGGTGCCCTATTTGCAGGTGCTGTGTGGTGAAAGGATACGGCGCGATTTTGGGCTTGCTTCCAGTGAGCCTTGCAAGCAGCGTTGTTTTTCCTGTGTTTGGGTATCCGGCGATTATCACTGTCGGAATGTCAAACTCTATTGTGGGCAGCTCCCTCATCTTCGATGCCGCCTTGTTGTATTCTTCTATTGATTTCCTCAGGCTTTTTGCGACAGAAGCCATCCGCCCGTAGAACTGGCCCACTATGGCGTCGGCTGTTTTTTCATCCCCTTTCTTGATTCCCCTTATTTTGCCCATGCACCGCCTTTTTATCTTGTGCGCAACCCTGCCCGCGGAAGTCATCTGCCCGAGGGCATTAAGAAGGGCGTTAACATCGACTGTCGCTTCAATAAGCTCCCTGTAGAAAGGGTGCAATTCCTGTATAGACGGCGTTCCCTGGACAGCCCTCTGCAGGCTTTCGTCGAAATAATTGCATGCGACCTCTATTTTCCTTATGGTTTTTGCCTTTGCGTCCTTTAATTTGTTGTACCGACTGCTGCTGCCGCCGCTTGCGCCCATTTTGCTTGATTCTTTCCTGGCTCTCCTGAATGCTGTCTCAAGCAGCTTTTCGGGCTCGGCAACCAGTGTCAATTGCATCCTCATAACGTTTTCCCACGCTTTTTTAACCCTTTACTTTGATTTATTGTTATAAGCTTTTTTTAAAGTAAACCAAAGCATTAAGCCTAAAGAAAGGGGTTTTTCGGGTTGAAATTGCCTAATCTCTACAGCAAAAAGAACTACAAAATCGCATTGGCGGTTCCAATGGCGCTTTTTGCGGTGTTCTTTTTCCTGATTTTCGCCTGGCCGACTGTCCCGAAAGGAATAGACCTTGCGGGCGGAACCCTTGTAATAATACGCAGCGACAAGCCGATTGATGCCATGGAAGTGCGCGGCCTGCTTGCCCAGAGCTTTGACCTCAGCGACCTGAAAGTGAACGGCGTCTCAGGGCCTGCCGGCTACGGGGTCAACATACAGTTCGCCGAGAACAAGGTTCTTTCCGCGGGCCGGTCCGAAGTGGATGCCGCGAAAGCCGCTCTCGCAGCCAATCCCGCGCTTGCAAGGCAGCACGCCGAAAATGCCGTCAATGCCGTCAAGCAGCATCTCGCGGAAACAAAGCTGCCGGATGACCCCGTGCAGGCCGTCAATCAGGCCGACCTTTATATGGTTGAGGCGTCGAAGAACATGAGCCAAAAAATGCAGCAGCTGATAAGCCAGCGCTTTTCGCTCGGGGAAAACATTGCCTTCCAGTGGAAAGAGGTAAGCCCGACGCTCAGCGCCACATTCTGGCAGACGGGAATCAATGTCGCAATATCCGCAATCATACTAATTACAATAGTAATCTTCATTTTCTTCAGGAAAGTCGTGCCGAGCATTGCGGTGATTTCCTGCGGAATCTTCGATGTCGCCAGCGCTGTCGCGCTAATGGCAGTGTTCCAGATTCCGCTTTCGCTCAGCAGCATTCCCACGCTTCTTATGCTCCTGGGCTACAGCATCGACACCGACATAATGCTTTCTTCGAGAATGCTGCACAGGAAGGAAAAAAGCCCGGCTGAAAGGGCTTACGACAGCCTTGGCACAGGGCTTACAATGACCGGCACAACAGTCGCCGCAGTAACAGTGATGCTCCTGGTTTCGTACTTCACCCAGATCGGCCTGATTTTCGAGATAAGCGCCGTGCTGCTGTTCGGCCTGCTCGGCGACATGGTTGGAACCTGGCTGATGAACGCGCCGATACTCCTGTGGTATGTTGAGCGCACAAAGAAGGTGCACACAAATGTCTAGCCTGCTCAAGAACTGGCGCATAATTGTAATGCTCGCGTTCCTGCTGATTGCGATTTTCGTTGTCTTCGGAAGGGGCCTGCAGTTCGGCATTGATTTCAAAGGAGGAACAATGTTCCAGATTGAGCTCGCAAAGCCAATCCAGGACATCGGCGAAAGGTCGCGCGTCATACAGACCGTCCAGCAGAGGCTCGACTGGACCGGGCTGAGGGACACCACAGTGAGCTTTTTCGGCGACAGCTTCGTAATCGCGCAGATCGCCGAGACAGACCCGGGGACAATAGAAAGAATCGAAGCGCTGCTCAAGAAGCAGGGCGTTTTTGAGGCGACAATAGACGGCAACGTTATTTTTCCCGGCGAGGACATAGTGGAGCTGCCGAAGGACCCCGCGCAGGGATACGGGCTGTACAAGGAAGGCGACAGCATCAGGTGGAGCCTGCCGTTCGTGCTAAAGAGCACCGCGGCGCAGCGTTTCACGCGGCTCACTTTCCACAGGTGCGAGCTTGTTTCGTTCTCTCCGGATGCAGGCAGGCAGTACGAGTGCGACAAGACATACTTCTTCATAGACAGGCCAAAGGACGCCGTGCTTGTGATGCCGATAGACCTCTACGACGCCGACGAGCGGATGTTTTTGGACGGCGTGCAGGCGGAAGGGATTTCCGAAGGGACAAAAATAGAGGAAATAATGCTTAACTCGCAGGTTCCGTACCTGCTTGCCAAGGACAAGAATTTCAGCCAGTCCGACCTGGCCGAACTGCAGTCTCTTGCGGCAGGCAAAAAGGCCGCTTTGGTGCCGGAAAGCCTTCCGGAAAACATGCTGCAGCAGCTCGCATCGCTCGGGTTCGAGGTCCGGAAGGTCGCGCTGCCAAGCGGAAAGCCTTTCCTGCTTGACGCGCTTGGGCTGAGGAGCATCATAGGCCTGAGCGAAAGCGTGGCGCAGATGGACGTTGCGGTAGTAGAGGATGCAAAGCCGATGGACAAGCTGCAGATTTTCGGCTACGCGGGAACAGCGCAGCAGGCCGAGCAGAGAAGGGCTGACCTGGAGATACTGCTGCAGTCGGGCAGCCTCAGCGTTTCCGTCAAGAGCATCAGCAAGGAAACAATAAGCCCGCTTTTGGGGGAAAACTTTTTGCAGAGCGTGGCGATAATGGGGCTGCTTGCGGTAATAACGGTTGCGATGGTTATTTTCGTCAGGTACAGGGCCGTGAAATTGCTGCTGCCGATTACGATAATCAGCATCATCGAGGTTTTCATAACAGTGGCCCTTTCATCCCTGATCAGCAAGTTCGATTTGGGCGCTGTCGCGGGCATTATTGCGGCTGTCGGAACAGGCGTCGACGACCAGATTGTAATAACCGACGAATTGATAAGGGGCAGGAAGGGCTCGGGCCAGGACAGTGTTGAGGCAGGCAGCCAGATAACGCGCATGAAGCGCGCATTCTTCATTGTCGTTGCCGCGGCTTCCACAATGATTGCGGCAATGGCGCCGATAATACTGATCGGGTTCGGGCTGGGAAAGCTTGTGGGGTTCGCGATAACGACAATAATCGGGATTCTTGTCGGCGTGCTCATCACAAGGCCGGCCTTCGGGGAGATAATAAAGGAAATCCTCGGGAAGAACTGAAAGCTTTTTTTTCCCTACAGCAGTTCCCCGAAATTTCCTGCGCCGCCGATGCGCTTTGTCAGGAAATGCCAGAACAGCAGCACCATGCCGGCAACAGCAAACCAGCTCACTACATGCGCTGTTTCCCCAGCAGGCGCGCCCCACAAAACTCCCGCCAGAAGCACAATGTACACCCGCAGCAGGTTCAGCAGGAAAAGCGCGGCAGCGCCGATTGCCGTTATTTCGGCTTTCTTCAGCAGGCCCGGCTTCCTCAGGCTGAACACAATCGCCCCAAGGATAAGCCCGCTCATCAGGCCGGTGCAATTTGCGCCAATCTCAAGGGAACCTCCGCCCACAGCCAGTATTTTTCCCCCTGCGGAAATCCCGAGCGCTGCCGCCTCCCATGCCGCAATCGATTCCTCAAGCCGGCTGAGCGGCGCGGCGAGCAACAGTGCCTGCCCGATGGAATAAATGGCAAAGAATTTTACGAGGAAAAAAGCGGCCTTTTTCGCGAATTCTTCCCCGGAATTTTCGCGGCGCGTGTTTTTTTTTGCCGTGCTTTCCATTTTCGCCCTGTTTTTTCCCGGCATGATTCCACTACCACGGCACTTTTTTTATTTTGGTCCTGTACGCTATCTGGTTCCCTATTACATGCGCCATTAGCGTGAAAGCGAAAAGGAACAATGCTTCAATAGCAGCCGGCGCCAAAAGAGCCAGCCCAAAAACCAGCCCGCCCCCTATAAAGTCAAGCTGGTCGAGGAGGAAAACTCTTTTTCCCCTTTCAATCCCAAGGCGCCGCTTTAGGAAGCTGCCCGCAAAATCCCCTGCAACAGCGCCCGCCGCAAGAAGGAAGCCGTATGCGATGTAATCGGCGCCGAGGAAAATTCTTGCCCCCGGAAAAGCAAGCGTGACCGCAAAGGCGCCTAAAGTGGCAGCGGCTATGCCGCAAAAAGTGCCCCTTAATGTTTTTCCGTCGCCAAGCCAGCGCTTTCCGTCAAGGAATTTTTTCCCCCTGTCGATAGGCTTCCCGCCGCCCAGCACGAGCGCCATGCCGTTGCATATGTAAAGCGGTATTGCCATCAGGCTGACACGCAGGACAAACTGGATGAGCGACTGTTCGGTCATACATGGCTCGTTTGGTTGTTTTTATATTGATTTTATTAAAACCTATTTAATTGGCTTTTGGTGGCGGCCCTGCCGCAAGAATCAGGCGAGCATTGACAGCAGGAACGCGACCGCAACGCCGCCAAGGCTGCCGAGGAAATTTACCCCCGTGTTCCCGAGAATTTTTTTCCTCTCAAGCGTTGCGCCGAAAAAGCTGTCTATTGCCGACCCCATAAATCCGCTGAGCACTATCGCCAGCGCCAAAAACGCGTTTTGGAACAAATAATAGTGCGGCACTGCGATCAGCGCTGCGCCGAAAAACGCGGCGTACATCCCGAGCGAGGTGACCCCGCCGTCAGTGCCGGGCTCGACTCTCTTCAGGCTTGTGATAAGAACCGGCTTTCTCTTTGAAAGAAGCCCTATTTCGCTGCTCATTGTGTCTGCCAGCGCGGCAGCCAGGCCCGCGAAAAAGCCAAGCGGGAAATTCAGCAGCAATGAGAGCACAGCCGGCAGGCTGTTGCCGAGGATATTGCCTGTCGTGCGCGTTTCGTGCTTTTTTTGCTTGCCCCTTCTGGGGAAAAAGGTGCCCGCCTCGGCGGCAATAAAGAAGAAGATAGCCAGCAAAAAATACCCAAAGCTTCCCCAAAGGAAAATCGCTATGCCGACAATATTGCCGACAAGAACCCCCTCAAAGTCAAGCCATTTTTTCCTGAAAGAAACTAGCGAGAAAAAAAGCAGTGCCACGAGGGCGATTCCAACCTGGAGCGAGAAATCCATCTGTTCCCCCCTTTTCAGTATAAGAACAGCGGTTTGCCTTTTTAAGCCTGCTTTTGGGTTTCCAGCAGCCTGCTCTTCACTATCTCGAATCTCTTAAGTGGCGCTATCTTAACCATCTGCTTGAAAAGCTTTGATGCGAAAACCCCGAAAATAATCTCCTGCGAAAACTCGTTGAACGTCTTCTTGCTGCCGCCCTTCTCGACCTTATCCGCAATCTCCTTGACAATAGCCGCCTGCTGCTTTCTCTTAAGCTTCCTCATTGACAGCGCGACGCTTTTGACCTTGACCTTTTTTCCGTCGCTTGTTTCCACTGTCTGTGTAAATTCCACCTTGCTCATCCTTCTCCTGACAAGCCTGCTCATAAAGCTCTCGCTGATATAATGCCCGACAACAGCCGTCTTCGCCTGGTTGCCCTCGACATCCACCACCTTGAAAAGCACGTTTATGTGCCGCCTAAGCTTCTGCCCGGTCAGCTCGTCCAGATTGACCTCGACAATCCTGTTAATAAGGTTCTTGGGCTTCTCGCCGACGGTCTCGCCGAGCACTTTCTTGTCGAACTCGGGCGGCGCAATCAGCTGGAACCAGGTTTTTTTCTTCCACTTGTCGATAGTCCTTGCCTTTTTGATAATCTTCTGTGGCTTTTCCTTCTTGTCCTTTTCCTTGTCCTCTGCCATAAAAATCACTCTTTCATCGAAACAGCCAAAGCGTCGATTTCAGCCGCCAAATCCTGCAATTCCATTTCAGCATTCCTTCCCGCTATTCGCCTGCCGCATTTTTTCAGTTCAAAACCGCACTTCATTCACTTCACCAGCAATGCGGCGTTCTCTTCGGTGTACTGCCACTCCGCCGGCAGCCTTCCCTTCCTCTTGTAATACTTCACCAGCGACCTAATCTTTGAAACGCTCAAAAGCAGGCCCCTCTTTGCGCTCATGTCCTTCCTGTTCTTCGCGAGATGCCGCTTGAGCGAAACGCTCTTCCTTATAAGGTTCATAAGGTCCTCTGGGATTTCAGGCAGCAGCCCCTTTTCCCTGAGAATCTGGTCAATGGTCTTGCCTGTAAGCTGCTTCACATCCGGCACGCCGTACTGGTCCCTGAGCATCATGCCGATTTCGCTGCCGCTGTGGCCGGTGTTCGCAAGATTAACAATAGCCTCAATTGCCTCCTGTGGCTTAAGCTCGACCCAGGATGGCAGACCCTTTCCCTTCTCGGCCGCGTGCACGTGCTTCGGCTTGTGCTCGTGCGCATGCGGTTGCCCGTGCTTTTCCCCTTCCGCAGCCGCACCGTGCTTATGCTCGTGCACACGCAGCGGCTTTTCTTCTTCGGCGCCGGCCTTCGGCTTGTGCTCATGCGCATGCTCGTGCTTTTCTTCCACAGCATCATGTTCCTTCGGCTTGTGCTTCGGCTTTTCGCCTTCGGCGTCCTCTCCGCGCTTTTCCTTGTGACTGGGCTTTTCATCTGCGCCGTCTCCTTCAGCATGCGAGTGCCCGTGCCTTGGCTCTTCCTTGGCTTTCTCGGCTTTCGGCTCCTTTGCCTTTTCCGCCTTCGGCTCTTTCTCCGCCTTCGGCTCCTTTTTGTTTCCAGCCTTTTTTCCCTCAGCCTTTTTAGCCATTTTTCCCACCAATCAAACAAAAACTAAAAATTCTTGGTCTGGTTACCTTCCCGTCCTCAGCGGCGCGGGAAAGAAAAGATAAAATTTGTATAGTAAAAATGGCTTTCAAAAGGTTTAAAAATCCCGCTTCCCGGCGCAATTCCCGGAATAATCAGCTGTACCTCGCCCGCTCCGTGACCTTCTGCATCTGCTTCACAACATCCTTGTTTCCGCCCGCGCCAAGGTATCCCTCCATTATTTTCTCCCACCCCAGTGGCATCAGCGCGCAGTGGGTTGCCTCAAATGTCTTTTTGAAAACAAGCAGGTCAACTGCCCTGTCTTCCAGCTTTCCGCTGTTGAACGAAAGCCCGAAATCTATAAAGAAAAGCCTTTTTGCGTCGCAAAAAGCCTTGGGAAAAGTTGCCTCACGGCAAGGCCGCTTGCCTTCCGCCAGCATTATGTTGCTTGTGGTCAGGTCCCCGTGGATAAGCCCTGCGGCGTGCATTATTGCAACCGCCTTTCCGATTTCGCTGCACAGCCGCAAATTCTGCTTGTTAAGAATGTCCTTGACGCGCGGGCCGTCAATGAACTGCATCAGAATCTCTTTCTTTTGCCTGTCAACGGAAAAAACCTGCGGCGTCTCAATGCCGAGCTGCCTTGCCTTGCGCAGCATGTTCGCCTCTATGGCAGTGCGCTCCCTCCTCAGCCTTTCATCAAGCTCAGTGCACCTGTAATCCTTTTCAACGCGCTGCTTCAAAAGCGCCGGCTCGCCGTCATGCGTTGTCCTGAAAAGCTTCGCTTCCGCGCCCTGCCTTATGAGCCGCATATTCTGCAATTAACCGTACTATAAAAAGGAATAAAAAGTCAAACTGCCATATTTATTATCTGGCATTATGAATATTCCGAAAATCCTCTGCTTCGCAATCGCAATCGCCGCGGTTATCGCGTCTTTTTCCATTTATCCGACTCTTCCCGCGGCCGTGCCTGTGCACTGGAACGCTTTGGGGGAAATCGACGGCTACGGCCCAAGCTGGGCAATGGCTTTCCTTTTTCCGGGGATAATTGCCGGGATGCTGCTGATGTTCATAATAATCCCAAAAATAGATATTTTCAAAAAGAATTTCGAGAAATTCGACAGGGAGTATTGGCTGACCGCGCTGCTGCTCGAGGCCTTCTTCCTCGCTTTTTTCGCAATAACTCTTTTGCCGAACTACGGCTTCAAGCCAAGCCTCAGCCCTTTTTTCACCTCCGCTTTCGCGGTCATGTTCATCTGCCTCGGGCTGCTGATGCCGCGCTTTAAGAGGAATTTTTTTGTCGGAATAAGGACCCCGTGGACTCTCGCGAACGATACTGTGTGGGAAAAAACCCACCGCTTCGGCGGCAGGGCATTTGTGGTGGCCGGGCTGCTTTCGCTTCTCGGCCTTTTGTTCCCGGGCGCCGCGATTCTGTTCGCTGTCGGGCTCGTGGTTTTCGCGGCAATTGTTTCAGTAGTGTACTCTTACATTGTTTTCAGGAAACACGGGAAAGTTCTGATATAAAATTTCTTCTGCAAAATTAGCCCTTATTCCCGCGTTTTTTTCATCCTGCCAAAAAAGCCCTTTTTCTCTTTCTCGGACTTTTCTTCGCTGGAGAGCTCTTCAAATAATTGCCTCTGTTTGGCGGTCATTTTCTTCGGCGTCTGCACTATTACCTTGACGTACTCGTCGCCGTGCCCGGCGCCGTTCAATTCCTTTATTCCCTCCCCCCTCAGCCTGAAAATAGTCCCTGCCTGGGTGCCCTGCGGGATAGCTATTGCCGCTGTCCCCTTAAGCGTCGGCACGTCAAGCTTTGTGCCGAGAGCTGCGCCGCTGAAGCTCAACGGCGCCTCTGTGAAAATGTCTGTGCCATCCCTTTTGAAAACATCGTCGGGCTCGATGAAAACAACAGCAAACAAATCCCCCGCAGGGCCGCCGCGTGCGCCTGCGTTTCCTCCGCCGGAAAGCCGCAGGTGATTCCCGTTGTCAATTCCAGGGGGAATTTTCACCTTAATAGCCCTGCTTGCCATTGCAATCCCCTTTCCGCCGCATTCGCCGCAGGGATTTTTTATTGTTTTTCCGCTTCCGCCGCATTTTCTGCAAGTGCTCTGCGTGGAGAAAATCCCAAAAGGTGTCCTGCTTGTCTGGCTTGTCACTCCACTGCCCCTGCAGCTGCCGCAGTTTTCCTCCCCGCTTCCGCCTTTTCCGCCGCATTCGCCGCATGTTTCGGTCCTTTCAACAGTGATTGTTTTTTCGGTTCCAAAAGCGGCTTCCCTTAAAGAAATGCTCATGTCAACGCGCAGGTCGCTTCCCCTGCTCGGGCCTCTTCCGCCGCGCCTTCCTCCCGTGCCGAACGCCTCGCCGAACAAATCCCCGAAACCGCCAAAACCGCCGAATCCCTGGAAGATGTCGCCGAAGTCGAAATCAAAATCCCTTGCTCCCGCGCCCCTGAATCCCTGGAAGCCCTGGAACCCTTCCGCCGCATGCCCAAACTGGTCATACTGCTGTTTTTTCTGCGGGTCGCTCAGAACCTGGTATGCCTCGAGCAGTTCCTTGAATTTTTCCTCGGCGCCGGCTTCCCTGTTCAAATCGGGGTGGTATTCCTTCGCAAGCCGCTTGTAGGCCGCTTTTACCTCGCCGGCGCCGGCGCCCTTCTTTAGCCCCAGAATTTCGTAGTAATCGCGCTTTTCCGGCACAGAGGTTCCCCCCGCTCAAATCTAACAGGAAAGAAATTATAAATAAAAAGCAATCCGCGGGTTTTATTTCTTTTTCTTGCTGTCGTCGTCCTTAACCTCGTAGTCGGCGTCAACGACATTGTCATCGCCCGGGCCTGCTCTGCCGCCGGAGCCGCCGCTTTCTTGCTCAGGGCCATCACCGCTGTCGCCTTTTTCGCCGTCCCTTTTCACCTTGCTGTAGATGTCAGTGCCTATTGCCTGCAGTTCCGCGTTAAGCGAGTCCATTTTCGCCTTTATTGCCGGGTGGTCCTTTTTTTCGGCCTTCAGCAGCTCCTTGAGCTCTTCGTTTTTCTTGCGCGCAGACTCAATCTTTGCCTTGTCGGCTTTTCCCTCGAATTCCTTCAGTGTCTTATCGGTGCTGTACGCAAGCGTGTCCGCAATGTTTATTGTTTCAATCTCCTCTTTTCTCTTCTTGTCCTCGCCGGCGTGCGCCTCTGCCTCCTTTCTCATCCGCTCTATCTCTTTCTCCTCAAGCTTCTGGGACGCCACAATCTTTATGCTCTGCTCTTTTCCTGTGCCCAGGTCCTTTGCCGTGACATTGACTATTCCGTTCGCGTCGATGTCGAATGCCACCTCAATCTGCGGTATTCCGCGCGGCGTGGGCGGTATTCCGACAAGCTGGAATCTCCCCAGCGTCTTATTGCCGGCTGCCATCTCCCTTTCGCCCTGCAGCACATGTATTTCCACTGCAGGCTGGTTGTCCGCGGCAGTGCTGAATATCTGGCTTTTCCTTGCCGGTATTGTCGTATTGCGCGCAATCAGCGGCGTCCTGATGCCGCCCAGCGTCTCAATCCCCAAAGTGAGCGGTGTCACGTCAAGCAGCAAAACGTCCTTTATTTCGCCGCCAAGCACCCCCGCCTGAATTGCGGCTCCCGCGGCAACGCACTCCATGGGGTCAACGCCCCTTTCGGATTTTGTGCCGAGGATTTTTTCCATAAACTGCTGCACTGCAGGCATTCTTGTCGGCCCGCCCACAAGGATAACCTTGCCGATGTCAGCCGGCTCAAGCTTTGCGTCAGCGAGCGCCTGCCTTACCGGCTTTTCGCATCTCTTTACTATCGGCTCGACAATCTGCTCGAGCTTTGCCCTGCTGAGCCTCATTGCCAGGTGCTTCGGGCCGTTGCTGTCAGCTGTGATATAAGGCAGGTTTATGTCTGTCTCAAGAACCGTGGAAAGCTCTATTTTCGCCTTTTCAACGGATTCCTTAAGCCGTTGCATCGCCATGCTGTCCTTGCGCAAATCAACGTTCTGCTCCTTCTTGAATTCCGTGGCAACGTATTCCACAAGCGTGCTGTCCATGTCAGTGCCGCCGAGCTGCGTGTCGCCGCTTGTGCTCTTAACCTCAAAAATTCCCTCGCCAAATTCCATTATTGTGACATCGAGCGTTCCGCCGCCGAAATCAAAAACAAGGATTTTCTGCTCCTTGACCTTCTTGTCGAGGCCGTACGCCAGCGAAGCGGCCGTTGGTTCGTTGACAATCCTTATAACTTCAAGCCCCGCGATTTTTCCCGCGTCCTTTGTCGCCTGCCGCTGGTTGTCGTCGAAGTAAGCCGGCACCGTGATGACTGCTTTCTCCACTTTTTCGCCCAAAAAGTCCTCTGCGTCCTTCTTTATTTTCTGCAATAGGAAAGCGCTCAATTGCTGCGGGGTGTATTCTTTGCCGCCCGCATTGTACTTGAAGTCAGTGCCCATTTTCCTCTTGAAGGCAGTGAATGTCCTGTCCGGATTGCTTACGGCCTGCCTTTTCGCGGGCTCTCCCACAAGAACATGGCCTTCTTTTGTAAAAGCAACACAGCTCGGGAAAGCCTTCCCGTAAATGGAAGCGCCCTCTGAGCTTGGAATTATTTTCGGCTTTCCCGCTTCAAGGAATGCCGCCGCTGAATTGGATGTGCCGAGGTCTATGCCTATAGTTTTACTCATTTTTTAATCCCTCCCTGAATAATACTTACCATCTCCCCCTTTTTACTGTGTTTTAGATGAACACCAATAAGGGCAACCCATTTGTTTAGAGATGTCTTTGGTATGCCTAACCTGTAGATTAATTTCCTCGCAATAACTGGCCTAGAATTGTAAGAGTACTCTCTCCCTCTTCCGTCAATAGTGATTATGGTTGAATCTATGCTTTCAGATCTTAGAAATGACGCTATTTTATCAATAATCTTCTTTTCAGAATTATACACATTAACATGGAAGTACTTATTCTGTTTCAAGACACTTCCTTCGGCGTCCCAAAAAGCGGCGGTGAATTTTTGGGCGAGGCAAGGGTCATTAAACATGTAATCAATTGTATCCCACCGTATGCCGCCCCTATTTTTTATCAAGTTCGCAATCCTTTTACTTGAAAGTCTTAGTTTCCACAATCCATCCGGCCTTTCTCTTTCAGTTATTGTCCCGTAAGGTTGCAAATATTCTAGCACATGTTCCCGTAGTTTCTTGTCTTTGTTGAAGAATTCCACTGCAAAGTCTTGTACTGAACCATCCCCCAGAGAAAAGCCTATCAAATAGGCTAATTTAGGGGTAATTTTTACACTTGAAATCTTATAGACTTTATTGCCGATTTCTACAGCCCATTCTTTGTTTTCACCGCCTGCAACCGAAATGGCTATTGCATGATTTCGATTGAGCGGCACCCCCAATTTCTTGAACCAGGTTTCTAAAGTTGAATCAGGGACACCGGTAATTTCTTCGATTTGGGTGATATTATATTTCGGATAAAGCGCCTTCAAAACGGATTTTAATCTCTCTGAACCAATCTTTTTGCGCACGGTTTGAAAATTGCCTCCCGCCCTAATTTGTCCTATCTGATCTAAAGTTTCTTTTTCCGTAGAATCCAAATCGATTCCTATTACTTTCGCCATTTTCAAACAACCTTCAAAAAATTGCTTTTCTAGCATTGTTTTTTTTAAATCTTCATTAAGCGCCAATCCTGTTCCCAAAATGCTTATTTTTGCCCGCAACCCTTTTTCTTACCCTCCGCCAAACGGCATGTCCGGCATGTCCGGAAGAAGGTCGTCGGGCAGCTCAAGGGGGCTCGGTTTTGCCGTGATTTTAGCCCTCAATCCTGTTCACCTTCACCTTTGAGTGCCTCAGCACCCTGCCGTTCAATAAATACCCTTTCTGCAATTCCTCAAGCACCTCGCAGTCCTTTTTTCCTTTTTCGCTGCACTGCATGACGGCGTCGTGCAGCATGGGGTCGAATTTCTCCCCCACAGCCCTAATCTCCCGCAATCCCTGCGCCTGCAGCAGAGCGAACAGCTGTTTCCTGAGCGATTGCAGCCCGCCCAATGCGTCCTGCACTGAAACGTTTTCCTGCTTTTGCAGCTGCGCTATGCCTGCATCCATGCTATCCAGCAACCCAAGCAATTCCTTGGCCATCACCGCGTTTGCGAACTGCTTCCACTCCTCCTTCTCTTTCTGCGCCCTCTTGCACGTGTTCTCGAAGTCCGCCTGCACCCTCTGCAGGGTTTCCTTCAGCTCCGCAATCTCCTTCCTCCATTCCTTTTCCTCCGTGTCCCGCGCCTGCATTTTGCCGGCATCTTTGCCAGCAGCCGCCTGCTTTTGCGGTTCATGTGCCGCTTGGCATTCTTTCCCTGCCGCCTTTTGCTCTTGCCCCTTATCCTGCTGCGCCAAGAAAACACCCAAATACATGACTAAATTTTTTAATCAATTACAAAATTGTTTAAACAAAGGCTTTATATTCTTTTCTTTTTTAGTTATTCTTATGCCTGAGGAAACCAGAAGGGCATCTTTCAAGATTGTAGTGCGCAGGGTCGAGCAGCCTTTTTCAAGCAACCTTGACAGGGAGCTTGACTGGATTTGCAGCTCGCTCGGCTTTTTCGAGCCCATTGACAGGGAAAAAACAGCTGCTTCTGTTTTCAAGGTGATTGTAAGGGCCGCGGAGCAGCGGAAGCCGCTGACTTCAACGGCGCTGGCGAAGCGCGTCGACATGAGCAGGGGCAGCGTCATTAACCATTTGAACAGGCTGCAGAGGAGCGGCCTTGTGGTAAGGCAGGGGCGCTTTTACCTGCCGAGGAGCCGCTCTGTCTTCAGGACAATAGAGGAAATAGAGGAGGACATCGAGCGGATTTTCCAGCGCATGAAAAAGGCGGCAGTGGAAATCGACAGGGAATTCGGCATAAAATTCGAAGAATAACTGTTTCCCCCGCTGTAAAACAGCGTCATAAAATAATCCTGCCTTTTTTGGTGTTCAAAAACCGCTATGCTTTTTTTCTCTGTTCCGCGAGGAACACGTCAACTATCCTTTCAAACTCTGCGATAAACTCATTGTTCTTCCTCGCCATTTCCGCTGCTTTCGGCTTATTTACCATTTTATCCAAGGGAGAAATACTGGGCCCAAAACTTATGACAATCTTGTCAACCTCCCTCTCTCTGCCTGGTGAAATCTCCACATCAGCCCATTTTTTTGATTTTTGCCTTACGGAAGGGCCTGGGCGCAGCACAACCCTGTTTGCGGGCTTTTTGCCAAAAACCTCGAACAGCGCCTCCTTGAACCTTGCGGCTTCAGGCGAATTGCCAAGCGCAAGGTCAAAATAAGGCCCCGTATAATAAACGTGTCTTCCTGCCGGAATACGCAGCAGGCTTATTTCGCGCCTGTGGTATGGGGCCAGCCAAAAATGGCCCCCGCAGCTTTCCTCAATGCAGGCAAAAGGCAGCCTTGCGGCTTTTATTGAAACCCGCCTCACATTGCTGTCAAAACGCACACTTGCCGGATGTTTTCTTGCAAGCGCAAGGCTTGCCAGTGACATCCTGCGCACTGCCGCAAAGCGCCGTGCGGCCTTTTCGGCGGCCCTTTCTGGCATAATTTTACGCGGCTTCCAAGTGACTGCCTTTGCCCGAACCATAAAGATACCTAATGTGGTTGTGGATTTAATATTTTTTCCTATTCTGCCAAATGCTCAAATTTTTATATCTGAACGCAGTTCTTCTTAACATGAGTTTGCTCGGAAGGGCGAAAAGGATAAAGCGGGAGACTTTGCGCACGCAGTGGCGAGCGATAATGCTGCTGGCAATGCAGCTTGTCACGCTGCTTCTGATAGTCTACGAATTCCTCAAGATAATCGGTTTCAGCGCAAGCTTCAGCCCGAGAAAGCTAAGCTTCACGATTTCACAGGACCCGCTGGAGTACGGCTTGCTGCTGCTTTTAATCGCGCTTCTTGCAGGGCTTTACTGGCGGATTAAAGCCGTGGCGCCAAAAATGTTCACAGCGCAAAAAAACGCTGTTGCCGAAATAAAAAAAGCCGCCCGGGATAAGATAAAAAAAGCCAAAACCGAGCCGCAGGCAGCGGCATTGCTGCTCATAGAATTCATGTTCGTTATGGCCGTCGTGCTCTCGATACACGCATACCTGGACCCTGACCTCGAGCTGATCCAGTGGAGCAAAATCGGCCTGCACGCCCCCGCCACCACAATAATCAACGCGATAATTGCGGTTATCGTGCTTGGCTTGTTCTGGAAAATGTACAGCTACACTTCCGCATACAGGAAAAGGTAGGCGATCCGATTTGGGCCCGACTTCCCTGTACCCCGAACAGGAGCACAGCGCAATCCCGAAAATTCAAAGGAAAATCTCGCTTTTTGAAGCAGTTGTTTACGGGCTTGGCGTAATAATAGGCGCGGGAATTTACGCCCTGATCGGGGAAGCCGCGGGAATCGCCGGCAACACAATGTGGCTAAGCTTCATTATCGCCGCGGTGGTCGCGGCTTTTACCGCGATGAGTTACTGCGAGCTAAGCAGCGTCCTCTCAAAGAACGCCGCGGAATACCATTATGTAAAGCACGCGTTCAATTCCGACCTGCTGGGCTTCCTGACCGGATGGATCACTCTTGTGGTCCTTGTTGTTTCCGCCGCGGCTGTTTCCATAGGTTTTGCGGGCTATTTCGCCTCGCTGTTCGGAACGCCAGCCATGCTGTCGGCTTTGGGCATTATCGCGGTCCTTGGGGCAGTAAATTTTTTCGGAATAAAGCTTTCCGCGGAAATAAATGCCGTCCTCACAATTGTCGCAATCTGCGGGCTTTTGCTGATAATCGCGCTTGGGGTTCCCTACTTCGGGAGCGTTGACTATTTCGCCTCCGCCGCCGAGGCAAAGAATTTTGCGGACTTCATTAACCCGATAGCGATTGCGGCTTCGCTGATTTTTTTCGCGTATGTCGGATTTGAAAACATAGCCCACATAAGCGAGGAGACGATTGACGCAAAAAGGATTGTTCCAAAAGCAATACAGCTGTCCCTGACCATTTCCGCGATACTTTATGTCCTGGTTGCCATCAGCGCCGTAAGCATTGTGGGCTGGCAGGCGCTCTCCGAAAGCAAGACACCGCTTGCGCTCGTGGCCGGCACTGTCTTTGGAGGGAACGCCTATATTATTATGTCTTTTATCGCGCTTTTCGCAACGTCAAGCACAGTGCTTGTCATCCTCGTTTCCGCAAGCAGAATCCTTTCCGGAATCGCCAGGGACCACGGCCTGCCGGCTTTCCTCTCAAGAGTCCACCCCAAAACCCGGGCGCCGTACATCGCGATATTGCTCACTACAGTTGGCGCAATGCTTTTTGCGACAATGGGCAGCCTGAAAGATGTTGTTTTCGTTACCGACTTCGGGATTTTCATAATATTTTTCGCGGTAAACTGGAGCGTAATAGCAATGCGCTTCACCCAGCCGAACGCCAGAAGGGTTTTCAGGCTCAGCGTGAATATCGGAAAATTCCCTGTTGCGGCTGTTTTCGGCGCCGGCTTCTCGCTATTCATGCTTTCAAGGGTAAGCACAAAGGCAGTGATGACAGGGCTGCCGATTTTTGGCATAGGGGCAGTACTGTACCTGATCTCTTATTTCACGCGCAAAAAAAGCGCGGGGCATAAAAAAGCGGAAGGCAAAAGATGGCTGTTTGTTCAGCAATAAGCAGCGGTCTTTTATGCCGCCTGAAGGCGTATTCCGTTAAAACGGCATCCCGGCGAATTGCACGTTTGGGCCACTAACCGGCAAATTTGGCACGGGCGCGCTGCTGTCGGCGCTGGGGGGTAGCAATTCATCGAACACTGCCTGCGGCTCGCTCGGCGTGCTTGGTTGTGCCGTTGTGCTGTTTGGGGCTCCGCCTCCTCCCCCGCCTCCGCCACCCCCGCCGCTAAAGCCGCCTGCAGCGCCTTGGCTAGGTTGTGCGGCTTGCTGGTCAGTTGTTTGCCCTCCGCCATCTTTTTGTTCGCTGTCTTGCGGCGGTGCAACAACCGGCTGTTGGCTGCCCTGCCCGGCAGTGCCTGCAGGCAATCCATTATCTTCAGGCGTGGTAATGCTTCCGCTTGCAACGGTGTATCCCGTAGGGCTGGCTTGCCTGGGCATTATGATTGCGAGCACCCCAATGGAAATTGCGGCAACAGCACATGCGATTGCTATCCTCTCAAGCGGCTTCATTAGCATCACTCCGGAAATCCAGGCACGTTTGCGAATATGCTGCAATTGTTTCCTGTTTTCACAACTATTGTTTGGCCAATTCTTTCAGTGCCGATTGTTTCGCCAATCGTGTTTTCCCAGTTTTTCGTGGCGGTATCATAAAAGTACGCTGATTGATATATGCAGTCGCCCAGCTCTGTTATCCGCATGCCGGCCATTGCAGGGCTTATTGCGACAAAATTCCAGCCCGTGCCAAGCGGCTTTATTTCTGACATCTGCAGTGTTTTCGCCAGCCGCGCTTTCACCTTGCAATCCCCTCCCTGCGGGACATGCAGCCAATAGCCCTTTCCCGGCTCTGGCGCAAGCGCGTAATTGAAACTGCCGTCAGCCCTGTTGTATTCAAGCAGAACCCAATTTCTTGTGTCGCAGCTGTTTTCCATTGTTTCGAATTCGCCCGGCAAGGAGAAAAGGTTCCAGCCGCCGCGGAAAGACATCTCAAATTTGCTGCCGCCGACGTTCAAATCGGGGCCAGGTGTTGTTTCATTTGTGTCGCCGGTTCCAAAAATTTCTTCTTCGAGCGCTTCATAACTCATAATACCCAAGAATTTTTTCCCGTTGACGAAAAAGGTCGGAACCGCGTCTACGCCTGCAGTTATGCCGGCGTTTATATCGTCATCCTTGACCTCATAAAAATACTTGGGCATATAGAGGCAAGAGTCAAAACTTGTTGTGTTAATGCCGGAAATCGCATGTGCCATTACTTCCAAGGAATCAATCCCAAGGTTTGCCTGGTTCTGGAAAAGCAGGCTCTTGTATTCCCAGAATTTGCCCTGCTCGTGGGCGCATTCGGCCGCAATAGCAGCCATAAACGCATTCGGGTGCATTTCTAGCGGGAAATTCCTGAAAACCAGATTTATTTCTCCGCCGTGCTCAGCCATCAGCAGCTCCATCGTCGAGTCCAGCATTGCGCAGAAAGGGCACTGGAAATCGCTGAACAGGACTATTTCAATGTTCGCGTCGGGATTGCCGTGCGTTGGCTCATCGAGGCGCCTCTTGCTGGGGTCAGTTGAATCGGCCAGCATCTCAGTGCACCATGCTGCATCGCCGGCGTCTGCATGGTATCTTGCGGTAGCCAAATCGCTAAAATTAACATTGCCGGTTTTGGTCACGTCGGCAACCGCGTTGTAATTTGCGTCGCCGCAGGCCGTGCCCATGTAGCTCTCGATAATGCCAATCAACTGTGCGCATTGCGGGGGCGGCAATGGCCTGGAGCTTTTTTTGAATCCCTTGAATTGCAGTTTCACGAAATCATAGCCCTGCGATGTTTGTGGCTCGCCCTGCAGGAAACGCGCGGTGTCCTTTCCAGCAGCGGCAGCGTCCTTTCCTGCTTGTGTCAGGCTGTCGTCCGTGCTCCACAATGGGTTGCTTGCGTCCCAAACCTTGACGTTGTTCCAGATTGTTATCTTGTTCAACGTCGCGACTGCAGGGGCGTTGTTTATGTTGCTGGTTGTGTTGAAGTCCAACGTTGCCTTCCAGTAGTCGTTGTTCGGGTCTGTGTCAGTGCTGTCGTACGGGAACTGCTTTCCGTCCGCTATTTGTATGGCATTCAGCCCCATGATAATTATAGCAACACCCATGCTTGTCGTCGGTTCAACCCTGATGGTTGAAACGTATACTATTGTGCCAAGGGCATATTGGCCGAAGATATCAACAAAGCCCTCATTCAGGTAAGTGCCCTCTCCAACGACCTGTACATCAACCAGCCTGTCGCGTGCGTCATACAACTCGAACCTTGCATTGTATGCCATCGATGCTGCGCCGGACTGGGTTACAGCAACAAACTTCACCGACATAAGTTGCCCCGCATAATTGCCTTTGCCGCTAAGCCCTGTTATCACCTGGCCTTCATTGTAGGCTGTTTTTGCTGTTTCTCTAACTAGCATTACAGTTTTTGTGCTGCTGATATTGTCTATTCGCTGCACCGTATAATCGCTACCTAGGAGCGGAATCACTATATTGTCGTTATCGCCGTCATTGAAAGCCGTTGTTGTGGCTGTTGTGCTGTCCCATGCCGGAATACCTGTGCCCAGGCTGAGCACGTAGTTGAGGTCTCCGCCCGACATGTATGCGACAAGGTCTTTTACTGTGGAATTTGTGCTGTCGAACTTTGCGTCAGACTCAATTCCAATGGTTTCCTTCACCACAATTTCATATGTGGAGCCGTTGAACCTGTAAGTGAGTGTTTCGTCGTGCAGCAAAGGCAGTTCGGTCTTGCCCAGCGCCGCAACAACCTCTGGCTTTGTGCCGGACGCAGATTTAAGGGGTGCGGTTAACTCGTAGTCCAGCCATGCGCTGGTAACAATGCCGCCAAAATCTTCCTCCACTGCCCCGCTAATAAGGAACTGCAATTGCAGCGGTTCTTTGGGTATTGTTGCGGTAAGCGCTTTCTTTCCATCGGTTATTTCGAATTTCGTGCCGTCGTCCATGTAAACGCCCTTAAGGGCGCTTTCAACATCTGTTCTCGTATTGAGGTTCCAGACTGGAACGCATGTGATACAGTTCGCGTCAGAATTATAGTTTGACAGGTTGTTGTTCGGGTACTGCACCAAGTTACCTGTAGCAGTGTCAATTGCAATCTTTACATCGGGCGTTCCGCCATTCGCGTCTATTGAGAATTGTGCGGTGTAGTATGCGTAGTCTCCGCTATCTCCGTCCGCTATGTCGGTTGTATCTGGAAGGTAGAATGGAACGCTAGGGTGCAGGAAGCCACGCTCCCCCCTATCAGTTCCTTCAAATCGCACACCTGCATTGCTAATTTCATTGCTGAAATCCGTGTTACTGTCAAGCAGCAGCCACACTTTGCCGCTGGTCTTTCCAACAACCAGCCTATAGTTGTATGTGTCCTTCATCGAGCTGTTCTTCACGCCGAGCGGTATCTTCAGTGGCAGCCTAGCCGTATTATCGTCATCGTAGAACACTGTCTTGAACGTGTTCACGCCGTCGAACTTGTTGTAGTTCTGCGCTCCGCCGAGATTCAGGTAGTCCGGTGTTGCACTGAAGCTCTGGGTGCTGAACTCGCAGTTTCCGTCAGCCCTTAGCCTTACGAAGCCTCCTTTATTGGAGTTGTCAGCCCAAGCCGACACTATGGCGTACTGTACGCCATTTATGTCGACTGTTGATGTTCCTGCTGTGAAATTCGGGCCGTTCAGGTCCACCCATCTCTTTCCGAGCGCACTGCCGTCAGCCGACAGGTTGAAGTCTCCTGCCATTGCGGTGATATCTATCGGGAACCCGTTGAGGTAGTTTCCGTCGCTGATGTTGAAGTCAGCCGCGCCATCCCTCGCTTGGCACCTTGCGTAGAAGGTCTGATTGTCAACAGTGAACGTCTGTTCTGTTGCTGTCGTGCCAGGCGCTGTCGTCAACTGGATTGTTAACGATATTTTCCTTGTAACGCCGTCAGCATCGGTGTATTCTATTTTTTCCTGCCCAATCTTTATCTTGGTGGATTTGTAATTCTTTATTATAATATTTATTGAGTCGCTTCCGAGCACCCCTATACTGCAACCTATTGGCTCTGTTCCTGTGCAGACCCAATGGTCAAAGCGTAGCGTGTAATTTCCGTCTTCGTATTCCGAAGGGTCAAAATTCACGGTTTTTATTGTTGTTTCGCCCGGTGCAATGTAAATGCTCTCGGTAAAAGTGCCCCAAAGCACAGTGCCGTTGGCTGCATTCTGTATGTCAAACTCAAGCCTGTTGTTGTCCCCCAAGTTGAAATTAAAGGGTTCTACGGAAAAATTGGTTATATATAGCGTGATTTCCATGGGTTGCGATATTATGGCTCCTTCATAGGGGGGCCATATTTCCAAAGTTGCATATGCTGAACCCCCAAGATAAGAAAAAGCCACCAGTAAAACTGCGGTTGAAAGCAATTTTTTAACTGTGCTTCCCAAATTTAGCCCCTTCCCCTTTAATATCCCCTCTCGCATTTAGCTTAAAAGCATTTGGTTAAGCACGATGCTAATTGTACAAATTGCCTGGAATTTGGGTTTTTCGCATAGAACAATCAATTATGTATACTTTCTTATTGCAGCATCAGCGCCGCTGCCTCTTGGATGTTTGAAACTTCTTTTATCTCAAGGTTCCATCCCTGCTCTTCAGAGTAATCGTTCAAGTTAATTGCCGCAGGCACATAGCGGATTCTTTGGATTGTTATAAAGCCCTGCTTTTGTTCTGTTACCTGCTGCCTGTAGTAAGTCAAAACGCTCTGCCCCTCCGGCACCAAAAACAGTTTCTTGCCGGCCTCAGCGCAGGCAGCCGCCTTTTCAATCACGCCGCCAATCTGGCCTATTGTTCCGTCCGCATTGATTGTGCCGGTCATTACGGCGTCAGGCCTGACCGCCTTCCCTTCCAGCGCGGCAATAGTGGCGACGGTAAGCGCGGCTCCCGCGCTAGGGCCTCCCACAAGAGGCGCGCCCGCGTTTTCAATGCTGTAAATGACATCCCTGTCCACAAGGCTTTTTCCGGTATACTGCTGCGCGACCGCGGCCGCTGTTTCCGCGCTCTGCTGGGTGTCAGGCTCTGCAAAAGGGTTTAGCGAGAAAAGGACCCTGCCCTTGCCTGAAACCACCTCCACATTCGCCGTGCTCAAAACTCCGGCTTCCCCCTGCTGTTTCACAGCGACAATGTCAATTGACGCCTCAAACTTTTCCGCCGCCGGCAATTGCTTCAGGATGACTGTTGCAATGCCGCCGGCCGGCTGCCCAAATTGCTGCGCGGTTGCCAATCCAAGCGCATAAGCCGATAGCAGCGCTGCTGCAAGCAAAAGGATTTTTTCCAGGCGCATGATTAAACAATTCCTGCGGGTTAAATTAAAAATAGTTTTCTTTTTGTTAGTGTACCAGAATAGCGCTTAAATCCACGTTACCTGCACCTGGTCGGTGCGCTGCCTCTGGTTGACAGCGCTTTCCCCAATACTCATCCGCACTTCCGCCTTATGTTCTATAAGCCCAAGCCATGCGGGCAGCAGCCCGGAGTCAACGCACGCCTCGAACGGCGGGACAAAAAGCCTGCATGAACGGGCATCGCACATGCGCTGCAGCATCTCCCGCATGGCATTGCTCGCGGCGACCCCGCCGGTCAGCAGCAATTCGCTTTTTTCCGTGTGCGCGAGCGCCCTTTCGCTGACCTCGGTTACCATCGCAAAAGCATTGTGCAGCAGCGAGTAAACCAAGTCCTCTTTTGGAACTTTCCCGATTTTCTGCTCAGCCGCTGTCTGCAGACCCGCGAAGGCAAGGTCCATCCCCTTCACAGTATAAGGGAGCGGGACGTAATTTTTGCGCTCAAAGTAAATTTTGTCAAGCGCCGGCCCCGCGGGAAAACCCATGCCGATTCTTCTCCCGAAGCTGTCAAGCATGTTTCCCAAGCCGATGTCGAGCGTTTCGCCGAAAACCCTGTATTTTCCCGCCTCATAGCCGATTATCTGCGTGTTCGCGCCGCTCACATAAACAACAATCGGGTCCAGCGAGCCGGTAAGCGCCTTCGCTATTTCAATGTGCCCGACGCAGTGGTTCACCCCCAGCAGCGGCTTGCTGTATTTGAGCGCGAGCGTCCGTGCTACGATGGCACCTGCCTGGAGTGCGGGTCCGATTCCCGGACCTATGCTAAATGCCATTAGATTAATGTCCTTTAATTCTACGCCCGCTTTTTTTAGAGCACTCCTAAGCACAGGAACTGCATATCTGTGATGATGCTTCGCGAGTTCTCTCGGGATGAGTCCTCCTTGTTCTGTTATTACAGAATGTTTTTCGTTTGCAAGTATATTACATTTTCCTCCTTTGTCTGAAACGATTGCGATTGAGATGGTATGGGCTGTCGACTCGACTCCGAGACAAAGCATATTTCTTCACCTAAAGTCCGTGCAATTTTTTCACTTGCTTCTTTTTCCCAGCCATTTTGGAAGCTTGAATAAATCATGAAGCATTTTGATTTCTCAAGAGCTTCTTTAATTTTCAATGTATGAGAATATTTTTCCCAGTCACTATGAATTATTACAAAGGAAGCCCTTTTATTTTCTACAGAGAATAACAGCATAGTGAGGATTTTTGCAGCAACTTTTGACCATTTTTGCCCATGCAGGGCGTTGCCGCCTTTCTTGATTTCTTTTTCTCTGTTTGTTGGAGGATGAATTGTTATTTCAATAGGAATTTCTTCTTGAGAATGCGTTATAGTGATATCGCCGTTGCCGTACTTTCTTGCCCTTTCTGAATTGGATGTAATTTTTTGTACCCTGAATTTTTTCTTTAGTTCTCTTACTAGCTCCTGTTCTTGAGGGCTTTCAACAAAAAATTCATGAAACTCTGCGTCCCATTCATGAGGGCACACATGCACTTCGACTTTTTTTGTGAAGTAATGCTGATCTTTTTCTAACAATTTTCTTAATCGATATTTTTCTTCCAAGCTAATTATTTTTGCTAAGGAAACCCTTGTAGTTTGTTCTCGCCCTAGTCTTGGGTAGAGGACATTCCCAAAAGGGGATTTTTTTATATTTACGAACTCATTATTCAACTCAACTACCACCTTGCAATCTTTATTCTCTTTTCTTAATTGGTCGGCTATTTGCGCAAGTTTTGAACTGTTTACTATCAAATCAATTTTTGGGGTTTTCCATTTTTTATATAAGTAAACTCGAATTAACCCCTTTAACGTAACAAACTGGTTCATAACAAGATACTTTGAGGTATTTTTTTCTTTAAAACCACTTTGAAAGAGTGGGCTTCCGCTGTTCATGGGAAGCCCTCTCCTTTCATGTTTGCGACCAGCACGGAGAGCGGAATGCCGTCTCCGAAAGGATTGCCTTTTGTTTCTGAGAGTTTTTGCGAAAAATTCATCGAATCACCTCCAATTTTTGACGAATTTTTTCGTGGACGTCTTGCGAATTTTGGAGGCATTAAACTCTTTCCGCCGAGAAGCAGAATTTATGCGCGGAAAGATTTAAGCCGAGAAAATTCGAGTCCTAAGAAAAAATTCGAATATTGGAGGTGATGAAATTCTAAGTTTTTTGCAACAACTGCACTATGTGCCAGAACCGAATAACTTCAGCTAGCTGATCTTTTTCTCCGACAAAGTGCGGGGTATAAAATTCGTTGTAATATTTTTTGGGGTTGCTAAGTTTCATTGCGTTGAACCCCAATTTGCATGGCTTCGTTTTTAGCACCTTTAAAATTTCGGCTAACATTAAGATTAGAAAAAATCTATACGCTGAAGCTACTTTGCGGTATGTTTGCCACTCAATTTTGCCTTTTGGAATAAAAAATTTCTGGTTTTTCTCAATTGCGTCTTTTGTTTTGAACATCCCAATCCTGGGCATTGTATGAATTAAATTAAATTTCTTAATGCTGTTTTCGCCTTGTAGATAGCATAGTTCTTCCCTAATCCGCCTTTCCCAATCCATGGTAATTCTAAAGCGTGAATCCAACAATCCTTCCGCTATCAATTTGTCTAATCTTTTTAGAAGGGTTCTATGCTTAATGTGAGTAAATCTTCTATTTCTAAGGTCTAAACAAATGAGCCCATAAGCGCAATGGAAAAAAGCATAATAGCTGAGTAAAGACACCATTATTGGGGAGTCTACTCTTTCTTGTGCGGCAAACGAAGAGATAATATAATTAATTGACCAAACAATGTGCGCATCGGAAATTCTTAATTGCTCTTTTTGTTCTTTAGAAATAGAACTGGGAAAAAACTTTCCTGGCAATTCATCGCTTAAAAGTTTTAAGGTGGACATTATTAACAACTTCATTTTTTCAAATGGCCCTAGACAATTTTGTTCTGTGGCTTTGGTTCCAGCGCCTTTTTTATCAGTATTTCGTCTATCGGCCCGTGCCTCACTATTTTGTGCTGCGTCAGGTCGTAAATCGTGCTGGGCTGGTTGTGCTGCAGCTCTCCCGCGTCTATTATCATCTGGACCCTGTTGCCGAACTGCTTTATTATTTCCCTCGCGCTGTAGACGCTCGGCTTGTCGTGCATGTTCGCGGAGGTCGCGGTAACAGCGTTCCCGAGGGCCGCGCACATTTCCCTCGCGAAGGGGTGTTCGCTGATCCTAAAGGCGATGGTGCGCTCGCTCAATTCGGGGGGAACGCTCTGCTGCTTCTCCACAACGAGCGTCAGCGGCCCCGGCATGAATTGCGCGCAAAGCGTTTTTGCCTCTTCGGTTATTTTTCCGAATGCCCCCGCCTGCTGCAAATCCGAGACAATTATCGAAACCTGCTTTGTGGGCGGCTGCTGTTTTATGCTCCCGACCTTTCTTATCGCGGTGCTGTTTTTCGCGTCAGCGCCCATGCCGTAGCTTGATTCCGTGGGGAAAATCACCACCCCGCCGCCCTTCAGGGCGCCGGCTGCTTTTTGCGCCAGCTCTTTCCTGTTCCCGTCAAAAAGTTTCAATACCGTTGCCATTCTTCAATCCTCCTTTCAGACCAATGCCATTGCAAGCGCGTTGTAGCCCGCGTGGGCCATGATATTTGGGTACAAATTTTTATTTAATTGGAACGCTTTGGCGAGAATGAACCCGAGCAGCAGCGCGCCCGCGACCTCCCCTGCAGAAAAGTAAAGCGCGTGGAATGAGGCGAAAATGACCGTCGACCATGCGGGGCCGATTTTTGTGGTCAAAAAACCTCGGAAGAAAACTTCCTCGCCTGCCGCCCTTATTGCCATTGGCCAAAAGAAAAGCGGGAAAATTTTCATGCCCTGGATTGTTTTCTCCACATTTTGCAGGTCGTTAATCCCGGCCAGCTGAAGCAGTAAGCCGAGCGAAAAAGAGGCAATCGCGAGAATCGCGAATAATGCGATTGTTTTTTTGGCCAGCTTTTTTAAAGGGCAGTAAGAAAAACCAATCCCGTGGAGGGCTTTTTTCAGGTTTCCTTTTTCAAAGAAAAGATACGCGATTGGAATGCCGATTAGCAATAAATCGGCGGAAAAATTCTGCAATATTTCCGCCAGCATTCAGCCCTCTTTTCTGCGCCATTCGGTATAGCCGCATTTGCCGCAGCTGTCCCTGTCCTTGTGCGCCGCCATGAAAATTCCTGGCCCGCATTTCGGGCAAGAATGGCTTTTCCTTGAAACAGCCTCCCCGTCTGCCTTGTAGAGCGTGGATTTCAGGTGTTTTGGGTGCTTTTTCCGTTGCTTTTTTCCCGTTGCCTTATCTTTCTCCGCCACTAACAATCACCCCCCAAAAAAACATTGTGCTGCTGAATCACTTCTTTTCGGATGCCTTCTCTTTTGCTGCCGCAGTTTCCCGCTTTTTTGCGGCTTTCTTTTCGCCCGGCTTTTTCTTCTGCCCGATGTTCCTTCCGACCATATAGTGCGGTTCCTCTGCCTTAAGCGCCTTCTCTTCCTTGTAAACCCTGGCCGTGCCTGTCGCCTCCCTAACGCCGAACCCGTGGCTGATTTTTTCTATCACCACAAGGTTTTCCTTGGCGTTCAGCATTGCCGCAATTTTCGGCAGCAATTCTTTCCTGCTCGGCGTTACAACCGCGTCGGCAACACTGAACTTGACCTCTGTCCTGTGCAATGACTTGTTTTCCACTTTGCTTGTAATACCGACTTTCATCAAAAACACCTTTCCTTTTTTACCTGCTTAGCCGCAAAGCGAACTTTCCCTGCCGGCTTATGCCCATTTTCTTTGATATCTCGCTTTTTTCGGGGTCAACAATCACCACATAGCCTCTCCAGAATGTTGTGAAAGTCTTTCCGCCGCAGTTAGGGCACTCGTTCGCTTCCTCAACAACCATCCTGCAGTTCCTGCAGGCCTTTTCCTTCAACATTTTTGCATTACCCCTTGAGTATTTTTATTTTTCATTAATCTGCTTTTTTCCGGCCTAATCGCCCCGCTTTTGCCTCTGATTGCGCTCTTTCTTCTGCTTGCCTTCAGCCTTATCCTTGTGCTCCGCCACCGGGCCGACCTTCTTCGCCTGGCCCTCGTCCATCTTAACCCATTCCTCTTTTCCAAGGAAAGGCTGCCTCATTGTCAGGCCGATCTTGCTGTTCTGGATGTTTCCCTTAAGGGAAACAGTGACAATCCTCGCGATGACATTGTCGTCAACAACAAGCTTCTTCTTTGTCTTCTTTCCCACAAAGCCGGGCGTCTTGGCGTCGTAATTTATGTAATCGTCCATTATCTGGCTCACATGGACAAGGCCCTCTATCGGGCTTATCCTCACGAAAGCCCCGAACTCGGTTATCTCGCTGACGCTGCCCTCCACGACCTCGTGGACAATCGGCTTATAAACAAGCATCTCAAGGTCGGCTTCGTAGTAGGCCGCGCCGTCCCCAAGCACAACATTGCCGTCGCCGAGATTCTCAACCTTTGTAACCGCTATAACAAGCCCGATGTCCTCGTCCATGAATCCCTCGTATTCGTCCTGGACAATGTTGAGCACTGATTTCTCAAGGTTGTCGCTGAACATCTTGGGCGGCACCCTCACTTTTTCCCTGACCTTAACCATGCTGTACATGCTTTTCCCCCTACTCTGCCTCCAAAAATTTGCGTTGCCTCAGATAAATAACCGTCCCACCAAAGCTTTTTATTTTTTTTCTAAGCTCCCTGTCGTTGGTTGCAATGCAATAACCCTGTCCTGAAAGCCTTAAAAGCGCGCTGTCCGCGTTTTCCGCCTCGACGGGAACTTTTTTAAGGCTGTTTTTTGCGATTGCCTCCCTTGCGACAGACACCGCCTTTTTCATCTTAATGCCCCTCTTTTCAATCCTGCCCAGTTCCTCAAAAACCTGCGTTGGCGCAAAAAAATTAGCGCCAGGGCCGAACATTTTCCTCGCGTCCCCAAAAACATCAACGCCGAGAGCCTGGATTGCAAGCAGCATGTTCGAATCAAACGCTATCATGCCGCATTTCTTATGCAACCGCGTAAGCCACCAACCTCCATCTTCCGTTTTCCTTCTTGCTGACAGCGATTTTTTGCTTTGGCAGGACCATCGCGCTTCCCTTCAGGGCAAGCGTGACCTTGCCGCCCTGCATTCCCGCGACAGTGCCGACAACGCTCATTGTGCCGACAGTCAGCACCACAGAATCATTCACTGCGATCCGAATCTCCGCTCCGCCAACAAGCCTCTCGAAGTAATTCAGCTGCAGCACAATCCTGTCCACTGGTTTCGGCAGGCTTCCCGGCGCGGCAACAACCTGGCCCCTCATCCTGTCGTTCTGCGTAAGCGAAGGGTCGAGCTCGGTGCCGGCCGCAACAAGCCCGCCCGGCTTTGCCTCCGTGAGGTTTCCGCCAACACAGCTCAGGCTTTTCACTTTGGTTTTTATCTCCCTGCCGTCAATTCCGGGGGAGATAACTATGTCTTCGCCGACTTTAATCCTGCCACTTATGACGCTTCCGCCCACAACGCCGCCGACCATTTTGTCCGGTTCGGTGCCGGGCTTGTTGACGTCAAAAGACCTCGCGCAGTACATAAGAAGGGGCGATTCCAGGTCAAACTTCGGCGTGGGAATGTTTTGCTCTATGGCCTCTATCAGCATGTCAAGGTTTGTCGCGAAGTTCGCGGCAATCGGTATTATCGGCGTGTCCTTGTAGCCGTATCGCTGGAGCAATTGCTCTATCTGCTTCCTGTTCTCAATGGCATTTTCCTTTTCCACAAGGTCTATTTTGTTCTGCGCCACAATGATTTTTTCAATGCCGCCGATTTTCAGCGCCATGAGGTGCTCTTCGGTCTGCGGCTGCGGGCACGGCTCGTTTGCCGCAACGACAAGGATAGCGCCGTTCATCAGCGCGGCCCCGCTCAGCATTGTTGCCATCAGCGTTTCATGGCCGGGCGCGTCCACAAAGGAAACCCTGCGCAATTGCACGGCTTTCTTCCCGCAGCTGGGGCACTCTGGCTTGTTGGTGTATGCCTGGCTGCCAGTGCAGCTCCCGCACTTGTAGAAAGTCGCGTCCGCATAGCCAAGCCTTATGCTTATTCCCCTCTTCAGTTCCTCGCTGTGCGTGTCGGTCCACTTGCCGGTTAGCGCAAAAGTGAGGCTGGTCTTGCCGTGGTCGACATGCCCGACCATCCCGATGTTTAGCTCGGCCTGTTCGGCATACCCGCTTGGCTTTCCGGCTTTTGCGGGCATCTCGCCGGCTTTTTCCTCAGGAGCCGGCTTTTCGGCTTTCTTTGGCATTTTTACCAGTTACCCCTTGACTTTTCCTTTTATTTTCCTGGCTTCCTCGGCAAGCTCTATGTTTCCGACATTCTCAAGGCTCTCCTTGATAAGCCGCTCCTTTACGGACTCTTTGGCTTCTTCCTTCTTTTCGCCGGCCGCCCGGAAATACTCGCCCAAAGGCTTTGGGCCTTCGGCCGTGACAGCGAGATTCAGCTGCATTGTCTCCTGGCTGATGCCGCTGCCCCTGACTGTTTTTCTCCTTATGAGGCCTTTCCTGTCGCTGACAATGCCAACGCCGCATGTTAGCATGACCTTTTTCCTGGCCAGCCCCGCGAGAGTCGGTTTCATCGGGAAGCCCTGCTTGTCGCTTCCGCCGGTTATCTTCGCTTTGTACCCCGGCAAGCCAACCAGCGCAAGGTCAACTTCTTCGCCTATCCGCCGGTTCAAAAAAACAGCCTGCTCGGTTTTTTTGTTGTAGCTCTTGCCAGTCTTCACATCCGATATCACGAGATTCATTCAGTGCCCTCCTCTTCAGCCGCTTTTTCCTGCAGCTTTTTTATTTCCTCGATCAATTCAAGCTCGTCGGAATTAAAGCAATCATGCAATTCAAGCAGCTCCTGGAAATGCTTCCTAGGGATTACGCCGTAAAGAACGTCGTTCTCGTTCAGGTTCCTGCCGACAACGCCGTTGTCAACCGAAACAGCAATCTCCTGGCCCTTGCAGCCCTGCTCTATGGACTTTCCCTGTATCTGCATTGCGTCAACCCTGCCCACGGCAACGCCGCTCCTGTTAATCAGCTTGGCTCCCGGCCTAAGCTTTCCCTCCAGGACCTTAACGCCGATTATCGCCGGCTTGCTGTGCCTGAAAATAAAGCCCCGCATGAACTGTATCTTTACCGGCAGGCAGACCTTGCAGAGCTTGGCATTCCTGCTTTTTTGCGTCTGCCCATTGGCCCATTCGTTATACTCCTCGATAATCTTGTAAATCACGTTTCCATGGAAAATCCTCACGCCGGTTTTTTCTGATTCCTGCAACGCAGCGTCCTCAACCCTGACATTGAAAGCGAGCACAATCGCCTTAAGCGGGTCGCATTCCTTCACTGCGGCAGCCTCGACAATATCTTTCCTCGTGACGTCTCCGACATCAGCCTTCTTGGGCGCGAGGCCTGTTTCCTTCTTCAAAAGCACAATGAGTGCCTCAAGGGCGCCAAGCGTGTCCGCCTTAAGAATCGGCCCAATCGCATTTGTCTCGGCCTTTACCGCCGCAATTTCCTTTGCTATAATCCCCGCTTCGTTGCCGTTTTTGACCGCGAGAACAGGCGAGCCAGCAAGCGCGTCGTTCAGGTTCGGCGCGGCAATCTTCACCCCGACAGCCGCATGCACTGTTTTCACGTTGAGGAACTTGTCCATGCCGTTTGTCCTTATCTCATGCAGCGGCTTTGGCATAAGAAGCGCCCTTATCTTTGTTTCAATCACGCCGTGTTTCCCCCCGAGGGCGATTTTGTCGTTCACCGAAAGCATCCCGCTGTAAAGAATAACGTCAATTGTCTTCCCAAGTCCTTTTTCCTCTTTCACTTCAAGAATTGTCCCCCTGCCGGGCTCGTTTTCGTCTATCGAAAGGCTGTTCCTCAGGAAGCGCTGGCTCAGGCCCGCAAGCAGCATCAGCATCTCCGGCATTCCCTCGCCGGTCTTGGCGCTCATTGGCACTATAGGCACTTGTTTTGTGAAATCAGTGCACCTGTCGAACCTTTCGCTCTGGAAGCCAAGCTCGTGCAGCTTTCCAACCAGGATGTAAACCTTCTCGTCAAGGGCGCTCTTTCCCCTCTCGCTCTGTTCCTTCAGGTTTTTGCTGAACTCGCCGGGCTTGCTGCCCCAGCCGAAAATAAGGTCAATCTTGTTCGCCCCGACAATGAAAGGCGTTTTGAATTCGCGCAGGATGTTTATCGCTTCAACAGTCTGCTCCTGGACTCCCTGCGTAAGGTCCACAATCAGCACGGCAAGGTCGGCAATGCTTCCTCCCCTCTCCCTCAGCGATGTGAAAGCCGCGTGCCCCGGCGTGTCAATGAAAAGCAGGCCCGGCAGGTCAACCTTAAAGCCGTACTTTTCCATCAGGCCCCCGGCAATCATTTTGATTATTTCAATCGGCATTATTGTCGCGCCGATGTGCTGCGTTATGGCGCCGGCTTCCTTCTCTGCCACTGTGGTTCCCCTGATTTTGTCAAGGAATTTCGTTTTCCCGTGGTCGACATGGCCCAACACAGTTACAATCGGCTGCCTTATCATCCAAATCCACCAGCTTTAAACTCCCGTGCTGCCGAAGCCCCCGCTTCCCCTGCGGGTTTCATCGAGCTCTTCGACAACTTCAACACCCGCTTCCTCAACCCTGCTTATCACGAGCTGCGCGATTTTTTTGCCTTTCTCTATCCTATGCGTCTTGCTTCCAAGGTTGATGAGTATTACGCCAACCTCACCCCTGTATCCGCTGTCCACTGTGCCCGGCGTGTTCAGGACGCTTATGCCGTCCTTGAGCGCCATTCCGCTTTTCGGCCGCACCTGCGCCTCAAATCCTTTCGGCACAGCCACCGCAATGCCTGTGCGCACCATCTTTCTTTCGCCCGGCTGCAGCTCGGCTGTTTCGTTCGCGAACAGGTCCATTCCGCTGTCGCCGCTGTGCGCGTAGCTTGGCACTATCGCGTCTTCCGACAATTTTTTCACCAACAGCTTCAACCGCTTCACTGCCCCCTATTTCTTTTCGTCCTTGCTGTATAGCCAGTCGAAATTCATTTTCTGGTAATCGAATATTTCCTTCCCGCCGAAGAACCTCCTTATTTCCTCTTCGGCTTTCTCAGGGCTGTCCGAGGCATGCACAAGGTTCGCCTGGTTGCTCATGCTGTAGTCCCCCCTGATTGTGCCGGGCTCGGCGTCCCTTCCGAGAGTCGCACCAAGCATTTTCCTCACGGCCTTTATGGCTTCCTTTCCTTCAAGAACCGCGAGGACGCAGGGAATGCTTGACATATAGGCGATGAGCTCGTTGTAGAATTTCTTGTCCTTATGGTGCGCGTAGTGCTGCTGCAGCAAAAACGGCTGCAGATGCTGCATTTTCATCGCAACAATTTTCAGGCCCTTGTTCTCGAATCTCTTGATAATCTCCCCCGCGAGGCTCCTGTTAACCGCGTCGGGCTTTATTATTACAAGCGTCCTTTCAAGAGCCATGCTTGTCACCTTTTGCCCTTCTTCGCCTGCTTTCCCTTGTGTTCGGGCTTTTTGGCCTGTTTCTCAGCCTTTCCCTTTTCAATGCCCTTGCCGTGCTCTTTCTCCTTTTGGAAAGCGCTCGTCCACCTTGTCGCAGCCGGGTTTCTCCCCATGCCGCGCAGGTTCCTCTCGCATTTCCTGCTGCAGAAAAAAAGCGCGGCGCCTTCCTTCTTGACGAACATTATGCCAGTGCCAGGCCGCAGCGTGTCGCCGCAAAAACTACATTTTGCCATAAAACCACCCTTTTATTTTTTGCCCTTGATTTCCTTGGCTTCCCTTTCGGTGCTCAGCAGGACCAGCACGTCGCCCTTCTGGGCGTTGCCGATGATGTTGCGCCTCTTGACCCTGCCCTTTTCGGGCCCGTCAAGTATCTTGCACAGCACCTGCACGACCTCGCCGTGCACGCCTGTCCTTTTCACTATTTCGACTATTTCGGCGGGCGTTCCTCTATCCATCATAACCACCTTACTTGCTCAACTCGACGAGCTTTTTCACAATGTCCTGCAGCTCTTTCTTGGCGTCGCCCTCTTCCTCGACTGCAGCCGCAGCGGTCCCTACCGTAAGGCCGGCTTTCTCGCCCAATTCTTTCTTCGCCTTAACGTAGGTAAAAGGGATTTTTTTCTCTTTGCAAAGCAAAGGCAGGTGCATTACTATCTCAACAGGGCTGACATCCATAGCGATGATGACAAGCTTTGCCTTGCCCCTCTCGATTGCCTTTGTAACCTCGTTTACCCCGACCCTTACTTTTCCCTTCTTTTGCGCTTTCTCGACCAGCACAAGCTGTTCCGCCTGAAGCTGTTCGGGAACCTCAAACTGCACTAATCCTGCCATAATAACCTACACCTCCTCAGCGCCCTATGAAGAGCGCCTCATTTTCATCGGCAGAAAAAAGATTAATTACTTGAAATAAATTGCCCCAGGAATGTTTAAAAGCCTTTTTGCTCGCCGGAAAGCAATGCTTTCCGACGCCTCGCAACGTTGGAAACCAGCAGGTTTCCGACGCGTCGAAAAACCGCAAGGTTTTTCAACGACCAGCTGGTTTGCAAGGTCGCAAAAAGCCTGGGGAAAAAGCAATGCTGCATTGCAAAGCTAACCAACGCCCAAAGCAGCCGTTTTAATGGCTTAAACGTCGACTATCGCGAGCCGCAGCCTGCCCTGCCTTGTTATTCCTACAACGACAAGGTTCTGCATGGCAACGTAGGTTCCGGCGCCAGAAAAACGGGCCTCAATTTCTTGGGCCGCGGCTTCAACTTTTTGGGCTGTAACCGCCTTGTACTGGTTCACAAGCTGCTTGCAGAGCAAGAATTCCTCTTTGCTCAGCGCCCGAAGGCGCCCGGCACGCACTTGCTTTCCCCAAAAAAAAGCCCTCAGCACAAGCAAATTCGGCCTGTGGAAAAACTCCTGCACGCCAAACGGCAGCGAAATGATTTTTTTTGCCTCGGCCCCTATCAAGGCGCTTGCCGGCTGCACAAGCTCATAATTTTGCGGAACAATTTTGTGCCCCCGCAAATAACTCTGGAGCATTTCTTGCCTCCGCTGCCCCTCTAGCATGTCATTGTCGGAAAACTTCCCAACCAGGCGCCTATGCTTTCCGGCGCCAACCGATAACGGCTTCCCGTCAAGCTCCAGAGTTTTATACCCTGTGCGCTTTCTGCAGCCAGCAGCAAAATCCTTTGCCCTTTGCTGAAAATTCCGCAGCCGCCTTTTCCTGCCCTTGATGCCCATGTGCTGCCGCCAAATGCCGTGCCCGGCGATTTTTCCGAAACCCTTTTTGCTTTCACCTGTGCGTGAACCAGAGCACTGTTTTTTCCGGCAATTGTTCGTCCACAACGCAGAACCCGAATCCCTCAAGGTAAACCCTGTCTCCCTTCTCTTTTGAGGGAATTCTCTCGTCCGCAATCGCCGAAACCTTCGTTGCGTCGCCCATCACTATCTCCACATCGGCGGTGTTCTGGGCCCAGTTGACAATCGGCTTGTTTATTTTCGCCTGCCCTATGAATTCCGCGAAGACCTGCAGCGGGTCGGTTTTTATTATTTTTATGTTGAAAAGCCCCCTGAGCCGCACTACATCGCCGGCCTTGAATTTTCCGAACTGCTTTTTGTCAACAACAAGCCTGCCCATTCCGTCCGGCGCATAATTGACGTCCAATTGCACGGGCTCCTCGATGAAAGAAATCCTTTCGCTCTTGGGCTCAACCAATTTCCTGTTCAGGTCGACGAGCTTCGCGAGCTGCACTGTGGTGTCGCTTGTTTTCAAGCCAATCTCGACCATTATCCCCCGGATTGCTTCCGCCTCAAAACCCCTTCTCCGCAGCGCCCGTATTGTCCCAAGCCGCGGGTCGTCAAATCCCATAAAACCCGGTGTTTTCATCAGCGCGTTTATTTTGCTCTTGCTCAGCACGCCGATGTTGCTTTTCACCCGGCCCGTGTGGATTGCCTCTGGGTATTTCCATCCGAAGTAATCGTACAAAAATTTCTGTTTTGTGCTGTTCTGGCTGTGCTCCTGCCCCCTGATTATCAGCGTTATGCCCATGAGGTGGTCGTCAATCGCAGCGGCAAAATTGTAGCTCGGGAAAACAAAGGTGTTTTTGAGCTTCGGGTGCTTCGGGCTGTCGACAATCTTGGCGGCCCACCAGTCCCTTATGCTTGGGTCCGGATGCTTTATGTCGGTCTTTATGCGCAGCACGGCCTGCCCCTCCTTCAGCCCGTGCTTTAGCATTTTTTCAAACAGCCCGAGATTTTTCTCAGGGCTTGTGCCCCTGCATTTGCATGCCGTGCCTTTCGCTTTCTTCTTTTTCCACTGCTCGTTGTCGCACGTGCAGACATATGCCTTGCCGAGCTCTATCGCCTTGCGCATGTGCTCGTAGTATATCGGGAACCTGTCTGAATCGGAGTAAGTTTCATCCGCTGTTATCCCGAGCCATTCAAGGTCCTCAATAAACATTTTTTCCGCGTTGGGCAGCGGCACCTTTACTTTGGGGTCGGTGTCCTCAAAGCGCAGGATGAATTTGCCGCTGTACTTGCGCGCAAGGTCGTGGTTGAGTATCGCCTGCCGCGCGTGCCCGAAGTGCATTGCGCCGCTCGGGTTCGGGGCGTAGCGCGTTACAACTGCGCCGCCCTTCTCCGCGAATTCTACCGCCGGCAGGCCCTCCCTTTGCGGCTTCGGCTTCAGCTCGTATCCCGATTGCTCGAAGCGCGCGAACTCCGCCTGAATTTCCGCCAGGCCCATGGCGTTGACGCGCTTCACCGCCCCGCTTGCAATCTGCATTGCCTTCCTGATGTCGAATTGCGGGTGCAGCGCCTTCAGCTTTCCGACAACAGCGCCGGCATCCGCCTTGCCTTCGTGCAGTGCCGCGTTCTTTACCGCGTATTTGTAAGCGTCCTCTTCAATGCCCATGTGAAACAGCCTAATTAAGTAGGGAAAACCAGTATAAAATTGGTTTGGTTTAAGCGGGAGCCATGCCTCATTTCTTCGCTGGCTTGCCTTTTATTAGAGCCCTTATTTTTCTGGCGTCGCCTTTCATTTCCGCGATTTTCTCTTTTCTTTGGCGCATTAATATTTTTCTTTGCAGGTATTTCGGGAGCTCGTTCCATTTGTATTCGTATGGGGTGTATCTCTCAAACCCTTCGGTGTAGCCCGCCCATGGCAAACTGCCCACGTCGCCCAAGGTTATCCTTTTCTTCCGCGGGAACTCAACCGTTGCCAGGTAATGCCCGGAGAAAATTTGCTTCCTTAAATCGGGCTCCGCCACCTGCGCCCGTGCAAGCCGGTTGAGCTTTCTTGCCTTTCCGCCGGTTATTTTTCTTGCGAACCTTTTCAGCCTTATACCCGGTCTTGGCATGCCCGCACCTAAACTTTTTTTGCCTGTGCCCAGCATTTGTCGAAGTAGTGCTGCATGGCGTTTACCATTGGCTTGTGCTGGTGGAAAATAGTGAAGTGGTATTCGGGCTTTTCCTTTTTGAAGTCGCTCAGCGCGAGAACAAGCTTTTTGTCGTCGATTATGAAAGCGTTCAATCCGTGCTCCAATTGCTTTGCCTCGCTCGCGGCTTTTTTCAGCCATTCGGTTGGGTAAGCATTAATCATTTTTACGTCAACGTTCCTCGTTCTCGCTTTTTCAATCGCCTCGCGGAGCACGTGCTCCTTGTCCGTTACCTCGCTGAATCCAATAAGGCTTTCCTTTGCCTTTCCGATTTCCTGCGCAAGTATTCTCTCGTAGTCCCTTTTGTCCTTTACCTTGATTACTGTCTCTCCGGACTGCTCTTTTGATATTCCGGCCGCAGAAAGGCTTTCCTGCATTTCGCTTATTTCGCCCTGCAGCCCCATTAGTTCCTTCTGCTTCAGGTCTGCGAGGCTTGAAAGCACTTTTTTTGCCTCCACTGTCCTGTATTTTTTGGGCCTGCCGCTTATTTCTATCACAAGATTCCTTTCAACAAGCTTGTCAAGCACGTCGTAGACCCTTGTTTTCGGCACCTGTGCCAGCCGGCTTATGTCCGGGGCTTCTGCCTCCCCCAGCTTGAAAAGAGTGGCAAGGGTTTTGCTCTCGTATTCTGTGAGCCCTAGCCTTTGCAAAAGGGAATTAACGTCAGTGCTGTTCATTTTTCCGCCTTTTTTTCCCGTTAAATGCAATATATAATGGGTGCTTTTATATATTTAAATTTACCCCATACGGTTAAATAATTAAAAAAAAGCATTTTTCCGGTCTTTTTTCAAAAGCCCTCATTTAGGCTTTTAAACATGTTTAAACCTCTTTCCGGCTTGCCTGTTTTTCGAATTTTATTGCCGCGTACCCCACCACGCTCTCACTGTCGCCTGTCGCCGAGGCCGACGTGCCATAGCCGAGCAGCCTGCCGCTCTTATATCCTGCCTTCCTGCAGTACTGCATTGCCCCTGCAATCGGCGCGCTTCCGCAGATGCTCATTCGCTCCCGCATAACCATGCCGTGGAACCCTTCAACATCAAGCGCGGTGATTTTCTTTATTGCCATCAAGTCGTTTTTCTTCGCGGTTTCAAGCGGAACAAAGTGCGAGAAATCGCTCGAGGCGATTACAGAAACCTTTCCCTTTAGTTCCGCAAGCGCGTTTCCCAATTCAAGCAAATCCTGCAGCCTCTGCGTTCCAATTGTTATCGGCAGTATTTTGAATCCCCTGAAGCAGTGCTGCAAAAATGGCAGCTGCACCTCGATGCTGTGCTCCTGAATGTGCGCCAGGCCGTCGGCTTCAATCCCAAGCGCCCCAAGCAATTTTTCCCTCTCCGCCCCTGCGACAGGAACCCTGCCCAGCGGAGTTTCCCATTCGCCCGCGTCGCTCACGCTGATTGGCTCTCCAAGCCCGGTGTGGTTCGGGCCCAGCACAACAAAGCAGTCCGTTTCCTGCAGCGAGTTGAATGCCAGTGCCGCAATCCCGCCGCTGTAAACGTATCCCGCGTGCGGCGAAACAATGCAACCGGATTTTTTCTCTTCCCGCAGGCCTTTGAAGAAGCCGCAAAGCATTTTTTCAAGCTGTTTTTTGTCGCGCGGGTAAAAGCTTCCCGCAACAGCGGCTTCCCGGGTTTCCATAAAAAAGACTGCTGTTAAAATCGGTTTAAAACAACATATCCCACCGCTTTTAAGCGGTTTGGTGAAACAATGTTTCACTAAACTTCGCAAAACCAACTGTTTTGCAAAGTGGTTTATGCGGCGGGGCATATGTGTCAAAAACCACCGAATGTGCCCCCCTGCAAAAGCAGTGCTTCGTTGAAAAGCCAGTGGCTTTTCGACGCGTTGCAAAGCAATTCTTTGCAACGTTGCGAGGCCTCGGAAACCCATCGGTTTCCAAGACCGACTTTAGTCGGTGGTTTTTAACAAACAATCAATACCTGTCGAAACTTCTGCGCCTTCCCCTGTCTCTGTCGTCCGGCCTTTTCCTGTCGAACCTGTCTTTTTGCCTCTTCTGGCCGCTTTCGCCGCCCCAGTCTTCGCCCTCTTCTTCTGCGCCTTCCTTCAGCTTGTACTCGAAGTCCTCGACCTTCTTGTCAAAGTCGCTGTCGCTTTTTATCAGCCCCTTTGCCTTGAGGATTTCCCTTGCGAGCAGGAAGTACACCAAAGCGAGGCTTTTCCTGCCCTTGTTGTTTATGGGTATCGCGAGATCAATGTTCTTAAGGTAATTGTTGGTCGAGCACATTGCAACAACAGGGATGCGCAGCCTTGTGGCTTCCTCGACAGACTGCCTGTCGGCTTCAGGGTCGGTTATTACAAGCACCTTTGGCTCGAAGAATTCCTTCGCATTGGGGTTTGTGAATGTGCCCGGGACAAACCTGCCAAGCACTGCCCGGCCGCCGATTATTTCCGCGAACATTTTCGCGGGCTGCTGGCCATATGCCCTTCTTGCGGCGACAACCACGCCGGTTGTATCGAAAGTAGAAAGAAAACCCGAAACAACCCTTATCCTGCTGTCTATTGTCTCGACGTCAAGCACCTTCAGGCCGTCTTTCCTCTGCTTGAAAATGTAGCGCCGCATGTCGCCGGTCTTGAATTTTGTGCCGATATGCGAGCCGGTCTTCAGATAGTTGTCAAGCTCCACCAGATATTTGCCTGTTTGCGGTTTCTCTTCCATTCTATCAGCTCTTGTATTTCATTATGTCGTCTACCAAATCAACGTGCGTCAGCAGTATTCTCCTGCAGCAGTAGCGCTGCACGCCCAAATCGTCCAGCACCTTTTCGGGATTCTCGCCTTTTTCGACCCTTTGCTTGAACTGCTCGTACAATCCGGCGATCTGCTTTCCGCAGCTGAAGCACCTTATAGGAACCATCATATTCTTCTTCACCTTTTGCTCTTCTGCTTTTTCTTCCTTGCTTTTGTGCCCAAAGGCTTCTTCGGCTCGACTCTCCTTGCGTCGTCAACCAAAAGCATCCTGTCGTAATTTACAAACGCCAGCCTTAGCTTGTTGTCCTTGCTGTAGGCGACAAGCGACTTTGCGATCACGCTTCTGACCGAGGCGGCCTGGCTCATAAAGCCCCCCCCCTTTACATGAATATCTATGTTCACTTTGGAGGGCAGGTCTCCGCTCATCATCAATGGCTCGGAAATGAACTGCTTCACAATCGGCGGCTCGAAAAGGTCAATGTTTCTCTTGTTTACCCTTATTGTGCCGGTGCCTTCCCTTATGACTGCCCTTGCAACGGCCTCCTTTTTCTTTGCCTTGGTGTTGATGCCGGTCTTCCGGCTTTTTTTGGGCTTTTTTATGACCGCCATTATTCCCACCTGGCTCCGAGCAGCTTGCAGACAATACCAAGCTGCACAACTTTTTTAACATCGCCGCTTTTCGCGTGCTCCGCTGCGGTGAAGGGCTTTCCGGCAAACTCTTCCGGAAGCGAGATGAAAACCTTCACGCTCCTGAAGGCCTCCTTGCCCCTGCGCGTTTTCCACGGCAGCATTCCCCTTATGGCTCTCCTTAGGACCCTGTCCGGCATCCGGCTGTACTTCGGGCTCTTCCTCGGATTGCCCTTGCACTGAAGGTCAAGCTTTGTTTTCAGCCTGTGCATCGCGTATTCCTTGGTTCCGGTAATAATCGCCTTTTCCGCGTTTACTATCACTATTTTCTCGCCCTGCAGCGCTTTTTTAGCCGCAAAGGAAGCGAGCCTTCCAAGCACCAGGTTTTCCGCGTCGACCAGTATCATAATCATTCCCCTTGCATTCCAGCGTTCATTTTGCAATTATAATTTTCTTCGGCTCCACTTTTTTCGCGAGCGCTTCCTCGATGGAAAGCGCGTTTCCGCCGGCGGCGGCAATCTTTTTGCGCGCGTCGCCGCTGAACTCGAAAGCTATGACACTGGCTTTCCCATGCAATTCCCCGTAGCCCAGGACTTTTCCGGGCACAAGCAAATGCTTGTCGCCGAAAATCTTCGAAAGCTTCGATATCTTCCAGAGGTTTATGCTGGGCCTCTGCCTTCTCGGCTTCCGCAGCGCCCCTGCTATTTCAAGCCACAACGCCTTCTTGCTTTTCCTTCCCGCCTTCTCCAGTTCAGCGGCAAGCTTTTTCGTCCTTTCCTTTGTCGGCCCAGTTACCCTCAATGCAAACACCTTTCAATTTCCCGGTTTTTTCCAGATAAAACAAATTTTTAAAAATTTTTTTTTCCAAATTTGCAGGGGGGAGGATTCGAACCCCCGAAGGCACTAAGCCACAGGATATCCTACCTCCGAATTCCTTTTGAAGGGCTTAAGTTTGGCAGAACAGGCAGTGATTTTAAAAATCCCGCGCCGTTCACCTGCCCCTTTAACCACTCGGGAACCCCTGCATGCGAATCTTCCTGTGACTCCTCCTTAATCTATCTTCTGTAACAACTTCTGCGCCTGCTCGCTCTTCTCAAGCAGGGCGTCGACAGCCGCGTCGATTGTTTCCTTGGCTGAAAGCCCCGCTATCGGCTCTATTGAAAGGATAAAAGCGTCTTTCGCAGGCTCTATTTTTATGGCGTCCTTCTTGCACGCGTCCCTGCATGCCCCGCAGAGAATGCACTCGACGGGGTTGTTCAGCACGATTTTTTTGGCCTTGGATTCGAGCACTGATTTCGGGCATGCCTTTATGCAGTCGCCGCAAAGGTTGCAGCCCTTTTCCGTTTCTATCTTGGGCAGTTCCAGGTAAGCGATTATAGCCGGCTGCCATTTGCTGTGCTCCTCGCCGCACTGCATTACGGCCTCCATCTCTATTTTTACGGACTGGCCCTTGCCAAGCTTTATGAGCGGGATGTTTTTGTCGATAACCTCGATTTTGGGGTCAGTGCTCTTGATGTCCCTGCTGTAAACAGTGCAAGGCCCTTCTTTCTCAAGGACCATCTTGGCGGTTTCCCCCTTTTTGTAGCCCTTTATGTCGGTCTTTACCGGCAGCATGCCAAGCCTGTGCGCAAGGAACTCGTCGAAAATCACGCTGTCATTCTCGTAGATTGAAACGTTCTCTACCGCAAGGCACGGCACGTGCAGCATAACGCTCCTCCTTATCGCATTTATGAATGCCGTTGAAACTCCCTTGACAAGATACCTTGCAACGCCGTGCTTTTCGTCGATTTTTTTAACGCTAACAGCCATGATAATCCACTTCCTCAAAACATTTTTAATGCTCTTCCGCTGCGCTATTTTTTCTTTCCCCTGTATCTCTTCATTTTCCTGCAGCCGTCATGCGGGATCGGCGTGACATTTTCAATGAACCTTATCATCAAGCCGCTTCTGGTGAGGCTCCTTATGGCTGCCTCTGCCCCCGGGCCCGGGCTGTTCGACTTGTTGCCGCCGGTTCCCCTGACCCTTACAATGACATCTGTGACTCCCTTTTCCTTGGCCTTGTCTGCAACAATCTCGGCAACTTTCATTGCCGCATAAGGGCTTCCTTCCTTGTGCTGGGCCTTTGTGACCTCTCCGCCGCTGCTCTTCGCTATTGTCTCGGCGCCCGTAATGTCAGTAAGCAGTATTATCGTGTTGTTGTGCGAAGCGAAAATATGCAGTATGCCCTTCTTGCTCATTCGGCACCACCCTTTTCTCCGGCGGTTTCTTCCGCTTCATCCGCTGCTTCTTCAAGCCCTTCCACCGGGGCTTCTGCGGCAGCCGCATCCCCGCTTGCCTGCGCTGCTGCGGTAGCAGGGGCGCCTTTCCCGTGCTTCTTCGGCGGCAGCTTTGGCTGCAGCTCAAGCTTTCTGCCGGCATAATACCCGATTTTCTTCTCGGATTCGGTCGGCACAGAATATCCCGGCGATGTAACCCTTTTTCCCGCAATCGCAATGTGGCCGTGCACTATGAACTGCCGCGCCTGCTTGATGCTGTTCGCAAGGCCTTTTCTCCAGACAACTGTCTGCAGCCGCCTTTCCAGCAGGGTTTCAACCGAAAGCGTCAGCACATCGTCAAGGCCCGCTTTCTCCCCGAGCAATCCCATTTTTATGAGGCTGTCCAGCAGTTCCCTTTCCTTCCTTATTCTTTTCTCAAGCGGCATTGCAAGCAATTGCCTCGCGCTCTTCCTCTTTTTCTTGAGGATTGTCTCTGCCTTCCAGAGCTCCCTCTTGTTCTTGAAGCCATAGGTGTTGCGCAGGTCTTTCTCCTTTTCAATGGACGCCTTGTTCCATATCTTCAACGGCCGTTCAAAATGCTTTTTTGTTTTCTTAGGGTCACCCATCTCTCAGCACCGCCTATTTTTTCTTCTCTGGAGCAGCAGGCTTCTTTTCGTCTTTTCCAGCCGCCACAGCCGGCGCGGCTGCCTTGACCGCGTCCTTCTTGAACACTCCCACCACAGCGCCCTTGCCCCTGTGCGTGCTCTTTGTCCTCTGGCCCCTTACCGGCAGCCCCCAGCTCAGCCTCAGGCCCCTGTAGGAGCGAATGAGGTTCAGCCTCTGCAAATCCTTTCTCAATTGGAATTCAAGGTCACCCATGACCTGGTGCTTGGTTTCGCCTGTCTCAAAATCCTTTCTCCTGTTGAGGCACCACTCCGGCACCCCGTGATTGCCCGGGTTAAGGACTATTTCCTCAAGCTGCTTGTCCATATCCTCGCTCAGCATTCCAATCTTGCTGCCCGCGGAAATGCCTGTTTTTGCCTCAAAGCCAATCGCAATGTTCCTCGCCATCCTGATGCCAACGCCCCTTATCTTGGTAAGCGCCCTGTAAATCGGCAGGTTTCCATTCAAATCCCTGCCGGCAATCCTGACAATATACCTTATTTCATTTTCAGCCATCAAGCGTCACTTCCCCTTCGGCGATTCCGCCTTTTGCCCAGTCGGGAACAGGTGCATCACATTGCACCTCTTTTTCTTGCCATTGGGCCCCTCAACAACCGCAAAGCTGCCCTTTTTGTCAAACTCAAGCACGACTACCTTTTTGCCTGCGGAGCGCCCCCTTGTTTTTATGCAGACAGCCCCTTTCTCCAAGCCAGCCATTTATTCCACCTTCACCTGTGCCGCGAATTTCCTCAAGCGCAATTCAACATCCTGAATTTTCTTCAGCCCGCTCCCGACCTTTGCGGCTTCCACGACAATTATTGCCCTGCATTTTCCGCAGAGCATCCCCGCGAAAAGCGCGCTGGGCCGCCTTTCTGTCTTGCCCATTTTCCTTACCTCACTCGGCTTCCTGCCGTGCGGAACCCCGTGCAATACCGCACCGCACAATGCGCAGTGGTGTTTTCCAGGATGGCCTCTTTCGAAGACTACCCTGCTCTTGCCGTGCGGCAGCCTCCGGAATTTTTTGTTCTTCGCCCGTTCTTCCCGATTAGGCATTTTTCTTTCCCCTTGTTTTTTCAACGGCTCTCCAAACAATTCCAACGATTATTGAAATTATGAGGTAAGAGAAAAAATACCATTTCAGCCAGCCGGTTGTTGTCGTGAAATCAACAGGAATCCACGTGAGCGGGTTCAGCAGGAAAAAGCCGCTGAACTTCGGCAGCGGGAAAAGCGCCTCAAGCGTCGTGCTCCCGTACGCCGCGCCGAGGAACAAAAACACAACAAGGAAAATAGGCATGCTTATCATCATGTACCGCATGCTTCCCTGCATGCTTTCGCCCATTTCCTGCAGCATCTCCTGCTGCAGGCGCTGGGCTTCCTGCTTGCTCTTCTCGTCGTCCCTTTTCGCAAGCTCCTTAATCTGCTTCTGCTTTTCCTTCATCCTCTGCTGGCTTTCCTTCATCTTTTTCTTGTTGCCAATCTTTGCCTCAAGCACCCTGCTTACGGCTACCAGAACAGCGCTGATAAGCACTATGTCAATTGCAGGGCTAATTAGGCTCATTCAAAAATTCCCCCGAAAATCCGCGAGAGGAAAAAAAAGCTCCCGCTAATAATTGAAAAAGGAATAGAATAAAAACCAAGCGTTTCGCTACCCGAAAATCCGCCTTTAAACATGTCTCCAGCCATAAAACATCACGTGAAAAATTTGCTCAGTATCGGGTGCATTGCAATCATCTGCTCCTTTGCAAGCTCCTCGTAAAGCCTGTAAACAATGCCGACAGTCAGCAGTATTCCAGTGCCGCTTGAGATGGTGCCGAGCGCCATGTTTCCGAATCCCGCAAGCAACGCGACAAAAATGCTCCCTAGGATTGTGATTGTGGGAATGTACTTGTTAAGTATTCCCTCAATTATCCGCTTGTCCCTCCTGAAGCCCGGAATGTACATCCCGCTCCGCTGAAGCTGCTCGGCAATCGCGCTTGGCCCCTGGCCGCCCATCTGCACCCAAAAGACGCCGAAAACAATGCAGCAAACCGTGAGCACAACCATGTAAACAGCCGCCTGCAGCAGTTGCGGCGCCATGAAGCCGAGCGCCTGCAGCGGGCCTTCACTGCCGATTTTCAAAAGCAAATTATAGAAAAGATTGAACGGGCTGTCGGTTGCCCATGCGACAGCCTTCAAGGCAGCCCCAATGATGGGGATCTTCTCCGTGACAGTCGCCCACAATTGCACGTTCGCGAAAAGAGCGACCGCAAGAATAACAGGGAGGTTTGAGACATACAGCAGTTTCACAGGGAACCTGCCGCCCATCCCCCTCCTGCCCATAGTGATAGGGATGCTTACATGCATTCCCTCCGCGAAAACAACCACCAAAAATATCGCAACCGCAACTACTATCGGGAGGAATATTAGGAAATTCGCTCCGCTTGCAAGCGATGCGACGAACTGCAGCACAACGCCGCCCGGGTCGCCAATGCCGGAGGGCGGCCTGAAAACCTGCCAGAAGAAAGCCGCACTGACATTGCCGGCGATGAAAAGGCTGATTCCGCTCCCGATGCCGTACTTCGAGACAATCTCATCCAAATAAAGCAGTATTATCGAGCCGAAGCCAATCTGCGCTATTACAAGCGGCATGAATCCGGGCTTTGCGAGAAGCGGGTTGCCGGTAATGGTGTAGGCGGCGCCCTCAAAGAAGCAGAGGGCAATCGCAAAGAGCTTCTGCAGGCTCTGGAACCTCGCCCTGTCCTTCGGGTTTGACAGGTCAATATTCATGAATTTTCCGCCCACAAGCAGCTGCAGTATGATTGATGCGAGCACTATCGGGCCGATTCCGGCGCTGATGAGCGTTCCCATATCGCTCGCGAGAATCGTCTGCAGGCTGGCAAGATACTCCGCCCTGCTGCTCTCAAGCCCGACAAGCGTTATGCTTCCCATTACGAAGAAAATCACAAGGGCGGCAGTGCTCCACAAAATCTTCTTTTTCAGCGGAACCTCTGTCGCGGGCGGCTTTATCTCGGGCAGCATCCTGAAAATCGGCTCAAAACTGTCAAGCAGGCTCATTTTTCCACCAAAAAAATGCGTTACTCCTTTTCTTCCCCTTCGAGGTTTTGCCCTTCGGGCTTCTCCGCGCCGGGTTCCTCCACACTGCCGCCTGCTGCGGCAACCTTTTCCCTTGCCTTGCCGCTGGCTGACATGTTAAACACAACAATCTTCTCCGCAATATCGCCCCTTGAAAGAAGCTTGTCGAAAAGAATCTTCCTGCCGTCGACAATGAGCGCGCCGCCTTTCCTTTCAACCCTGCCGTCCGCCAGCCACTGCGGAATGCGCTGCACCAGCTGGTTGATATTAATCGCCCTTACAATGCCCTGCGCCCGCACGCTTTTCTTTTCCGTGCCAAAAACCATGTAGTACTTGCTGTACTTGTGCTTGTGCGAACCTGCCCTTCCCCTGCCGCCCCTGCAGCCGGCGCCTCTCCTGTTCTTTTTGTCGCCGCCGCCGTGGGTCCTCTGGCCCCGCAGCTTGTTTTTCCTCTTCCTTTTCCTAACAACCATTTTTGCCCACTCCGACTCAAATCATTCTCCTAAGCAGGGCGTTTATGTCAGATGCCCTGTAGCCAAGCGCTCCGCCGGACTTGAAACCCTTTTTTATGCCGGCCCTTTCATAGCCCTTGCTCGGCGGGTTCAGCCTGAAAACACGCTTAATGCCCAATTGCTCCAAGGCTGCCTTTTTTTCCAGCAGCGCTTTCGCGGCCTCCTTGAAATCCCTGAATTTTTTGTCTTTCAGGAAATGCGCGTCCAGCTTTTTGCGGCCCGGAAGCCTGCCCCTTTTTTCAAGCAGCAAAGCAAGGGTTTCGGCGTCAATCTCCCCGAAGGTTACCCTGCTTTCCGCCTTCCGCAGCATCGGCATAGCGCTTTCATCAAAAAGGGCAAGGTGGTTGACCCTGTCCAAGCCGAGCAGCTCAAGCGTTTTTTTTATGCCGGGCGAAATGTCAACCCAGCCCCTAACCCTAACCGCCGCAAGCATTAAAACCAATCCTCAGTTCCGGCTTTTTTCATTATTTCGTCAGAAGCCCTCATGCCGGTTGTTTTTGAAAGCGCGTCAATGGCTGCGAGCACAAAGTTCAGCTTTGTGTCGGTTGCGCCCTTTACTTTTATCCAGACATCGCTTATTCCGGCCAGCGAAAGGACATCCTTAACCGCATCGCCCGCGACCAGCCCAACGCCCCTCGGCGCCGGCAGGAACATTACCCTTACGCTTGCGCACTTGCCCTCAACCCTGAAAGGGACGCTGTGCGATGTGCCGCAGGTGCATTCCCAGCTGCCGCAGCCCCTCCTCACTTTCACGAGGTTCAGCTTTGCCTTGTTTGTGGCCTTCTTTATTGCGGGCCATTTTTCCGCGTCCTTTGCGGTGCCGGCTCCCACAAAACCATCCCTGTTTCCAACAAGAACAGTCGCCCTGAAAGAAAAGCGCCTTCCTGCCCTGACAACCCTTGATGTCTTCCTGAACTCAACGACCTTTTCCTCAAGCTGCAAAAGGTAATCGATTATCTCGGGCTCAAGTATCGGATGGCCCTTCCCCAAAATATCCCCGATGGAGGCAATCTCGCCCCTCTGGACCTTCTTTCCAAGCTCTGTCTTGGGGACCCATACCGCAAGCGTCCTGTCCCTGTCGGTCCGCCTCGCCCTTGGGATTCCGCCCTCGATAGCCTCAATCTTGACTGCGTCGCCCCTGATCTCCACTTCTTCCATCAAACCACCTTTTTATTATTTCCCGTGCAGAATTTTCGCCTTCGCCTGCTCAAAGAGCGCGCCAAGATTGCGCAGGTCAACCCCGCTCTTGCTTATTTCGCCGAACCTTTTTCCCGCATCCGGGCCAAGTTTTGCGGCGAACTGCTCAATGTGCTTGCCATGCAGCCTGTCATCCGAAGGCAGCGCTTCTGCGCCGGCATTTATTTTCAAGCCGGCGTCAATTGCCCCCTTAAGTGCCGCAAAGCAATAGCTGCCGTGGACCGGCGTGCTGAAGCCGATGTCAAGAATTGCGCTTTCAATCTTGTTCTTTTTCGCAATCGTGCCGGCAAGCAGGCCTGTCAAGTACGCGGCGGGAAGGTTCTTCTTGCCGGCTTTCCACCCGAAATCCCGCAATTTCCTGCTGTTCACATGCACCAGTGTCCTGTCGCCCTCCGGCGAATACCTGATAACCTGCGCGGTGATATACTTGTTTGATTTCCGCACAGCAAGCCGCGGCATGGAGCTCTTTGCAAGGGCAATCCTTTTCCTGTAATCGGTTTTGCCCTCTCTCCTTCTCCTGAACTGCGTTGCAAAAGTGCTTGTCCTGCCCATTCGAATTACCCCTTTTTCTCCTTGACGGCTGCCTTCAAATAATTCTTTCCCTTGAAAAGATTCCCCTTGACCCTCAAGTACAGGCGCCTGTAGCCGATCTTGTCGACATCGGCACCGTCGCTTTTCCTAAGCTCCCTGAGCATTGTCCGCTGGCTTCTCACATTCTTTATCCAGCTCCTCTTTTTGCTCTCCTGCCGTGCCTTCTTGGTGCCCTTTCTCTTTCCCCGGCCTCTCCTTCTGCCCTTTTTTTTCTTCGCGAGCAGAATCCTCGCCCTGCCCCTGCTTTTCATCTGGGGCTTCTTCCTTTTTATAACGCCCTCGGCAATCAAAGCCCTCACGTCGTCCTTTGTCATGCACGACTCTATCTTCTCTGACTGCGCCGGGTCAAACCACACCGCGCCTTTGCCGGCCTTAAGCACGTCGCTCGCCATTCTCCTTACTTTACCAAGATTCATCGCAATTCACCCGTTCAAAACAAAAATTCCCAATTCGGCGGCCCTGCGCAGCATCTCCGCCCTTTTCTTCCTGCCGACATTGCCCATTATCCGCCCTGCGACACTTGCCTTCCGCGCCTCAAGCGCCTCAATCTCCCTGACATTCCTGACCAACTGCTCCCTGAAGCCGCTCGGGTGCACAAACCGTATGCTGAGCGGAGTCCTATATCCGCAGTTCGGAACAAGCCCGTCCTCCTGCCTGAAATGGATATCCTCTCCCCTCGGAACCCTCCACCTCTGCCATTTCTTGTCAGCAATATTCCTAATGCTCCTGTTTCCAAACCTTCCCCTGAACATTGGCCTCTTTTTCTTCCGCACAAGGCGTGCCAAGCGCTTAACCTCGGCGCTCTTCGAAATCCTGGCTTTTTCAGGCGCAACCACTGCTTTGGCCCCCTTCTTTGCAGGCGGCTGCTGCGCAGCTTTCGGCTGTTCAGCCTTCGCATGCCCCTCATGCTTCTTCGCGGCAGCCCCCGGCCGGGCAGGCTTTGCAGGGCGCTGCTTTTTTTCCGCGCCCTTCTCTACTGCACCTGCTTTTTTTTCTTCAGCCATAAACGCACCGTTCAATTATTTTTTGGTAACCCTTGTTGGTTTCTCAACAATAAAAATTCCGTCCTGGAAAACGCGCCTGTCCTTCTTTCTGACCCTTGTCGCCTGCTCCAGGTTAGCGGCAGTCTGCCCCGCCGCATACTTATTCCCGCTCCGCACAACAATTTCCTTTCCCTTAATCTCGACCGCGGCGCCCTTAATTATCCTCGCAATCCTCGGGTTCTTTTCCCCGATAAAATTTTTTATTTCAACAATATCGCCCTTAACGCTTGTGTTTATCGGGAAATGGCTGTAAACTATCGAAAGATTATAAACAAAATCCCCGGAAAAGCCGGCGATTGCGTTCTCAATGTGCGTCGCGGTTGTCGTCAAAACCGCGTTTGTCTTCTTGCCGTGCTTTTTTCCCTCAAGCAAAAGCCTGTTGCCGTCATGCCTAACCGAAATAATCCTTTCGTTAAAGCGCTCAACCGCCTCTCCCTTCGGGCCCTTTATAGCTACTGTGCAGCCGCCGACGGCTGCGCTAAAACCCTCGGGCAATGCGATTTCCCTCTGCAAAATACCGGCAGCCATTTTTTCCACCGTTCAGTAAACAAAAGCAAGCAGCCTTCCGCCCGTGCCGCTCTCCTTTGCCTCTTTGTGCGTGACAACGCCCTTCGGCGTTGAAACAATCATTATGCCGACATCCTTCGACGGGAGGTAACGCTTCTCAAAGCGCTCAAACTCGTCCTTCTTCACGGCGTGCCGCGGCTTTATCGCCTTGCACTCGTTGATTTTTCCCGCCAAGCGAATCTTGTAAATGCCCTCCCTGCTGTCATCCACGAATTCGAAGGAAGCTATATAGCCGTGCCTCTGCATGACCTTGAGGATTTCGCCCAACAGCTTCGTAGCCGGCCTGTAGGTGCATTCCCTCTTCGCGACAACATCGCTGTTTTTCATCGTAATCAATGCGTCAGCAACCGGGTCAACCAAACTCATTTCATCCACCTTCAGTCAAATTTTTTGAAACCAATCTTTTCCGCAATGTCCTTGAAGCATCTCCTGCAAACATAGAGATTGTACTTCCTGATGAGTGCAGCCCTTGTCTTGCAGACCCTGCATCTCCTCACCTTCTTTATCGCCCTCAAATCCATTTTCTCGCTCATTCAACAACAGCCCCGAACTGTGATTTCACAAAATCAACCGCCTCGTCCTTTGTTATGACATGGCGCTTCCCGACCTTCCTGTTCCGTATCTTCCTTCTCTTCACCCTGAAGCCAAGCCTCTGCAGCGTTACAAGCACATCAAAGCCCCTGACTCCGAGGCTCGGGTCATACCTGATGCCGGGCAGGTCGATGTACTCATGGATGCCAAAGCCAAGATTGCCGTGATTGTCAAAACTGCGCTTGCCAATCTTGTTGCCCTTTGCGCCCAAAGCCCTCTGCAAAAACTCCACAGCCGCCTTCTTCCTAAGCGTAACCTTCAGGCCTATCGGAATCCCCGGCCTTATATTCCACTTCGGCTGCTTGACAGTGCAAAGAGTCTGCACCGGCTTCCTGCCTGTAATCTTCTCAAGGATTTTCTGCCCGGACTTCAGCTCTTCGGAATTGTTGCCGATGCCCATGTTTACCGTAACCTTCTCGACCATTATCCGCTTCATGCCGTTTTCTTTCTGCATGCTCATTCACTCTTAACAATAATCGCGGGCTTTTCATCCCCCACGATAAAAACATTCGAAGCGATTGTCTCCAGGCTCCTGTCGCCCGCCTGCAGGGCAACAAGCTTCGGCCTGTTCATCGCTGATTCCGTTATGCCGGTTATTTTGGCCACAATGCCGACATTCTTCCCGCTCACTATAAGCGCGGTCTTTCCCTTCTCCATTTTGAAGCTCCTGGCGACCTTCTGCTCCGGAACGCCAAGCAAAATGCTGTCCCCGACAGAGAGCTCTGTCTTCTTCTCCATGAAAACCCTGCCGTCGTTCGTGGTCAGCTGAACAATGCCCTTTTTCACAATCCTCTTGTGCGCAATCCTGCATAGTTTCTCCTTCTGCCCGGGTTTTTCCGGCGCAAGCACAAACCTGCCCTTCTCGTCCAAAACAACCCTGAAAGCAGTGTTCTCCGCAACAACAGTTATTATGTCAAACAATCCCACCGGCGTCTTGTACTCCTTCGCAATCTTTCCGTCAACCTTTATGCCGCCCCTCTGCAGGATGTGCTTTATTTCCCTTAGCGTGCCGCCCAGCATGAGCAAATCCCTCAGGACAATCCCAAGCGCAATGCTGTCGTTGCCATTATGCGGGCCCGGCAATTCCCTTATGGTCCAGGCATTTTCCTTCCTGCGGATATGCACCGCCCTGCTTGCAGAAAGCCTCTTCTTTGTTTTCCTAACTCCCTTCCTCGCCATAAATATTCACCTTTTCTCCTTCACGGCAGCCTTTCCTTTCCCGCTGCGGATTATTTCTTTTCCCCGCCAACGCCCTCTGCCGGCTTTCCTTTCTTCCCCTTAAACCTTCTCGCGTCGCTCTTGTCGACATCGGTTAAAACCAGCTTCGAAGCCCTCATAGGAAGCGGTATCTCGGTGCCGTCTGTTTTCTTCCTCACCAGCTTGTCGACAAGAACAGTGCCCTTCTTGTAGTCAACGCCGGTGACCTTGCCCTCTGTGCCCCTCTTGCTGCCCCTTAGAACCTTCACAGTGTCTCCCTTCCTTACCGCAAGGTTTCTCCTGCCAAACTGCTTGCGCAACTGCTTGCTCAAATGGCTGCAAAGGCATGCCTGCCTAACATGCAGCGGCCTGCAGTAATGCGCTTTCCTCTGCTTCTTCGGCTTGCTTGAAATAATACCTTTTTCCATAAAAACCATCTCAGACTACCGCGGACGCGATTCCAGCCACCTTTGGCCACCTTTCGCCGACCTCTTTCGCGACAACGCCCTTTATCTCGCTGCCTTTCGGGACTCCCTTCTCATCCACAAGAACAACCGCATTGTCCTCAAACTTCACCCTCAAGCCATTCGAGCGCCTGTACTCCTTCCTTACCCTGACAATGACAGCCCTTTCAACCTTCTTCCGGATCTCAGGCTTCCCCTTTTTTACAACAACATTGACCATATCCGCTATTCCCGCTTTTGGCTTCATCCTCTTCCTTCCCTTGCCGCCGAAAACCGTGATTATGTCCACCTCTTTCGCGCCGCTGTTGTCGGCACAGACGCACCGGCTGTGCTGCGTAAGGCCCTTTGTCGGATTCGCGCTAATTGCCTTCATTCCGCTGCGCCCCCCCTGCCTTTTTTCTCCTTCGCGGCTTTTTTTCCAATCCCCTCAAGCATTTTGCCAAGTGGCTCTTCCCCTGCCTCTTCGGCAATCTCTTCAATCCCGGATTCCGGCAACTTTCCCTTTCCTTTATCCGCCGCAATTTCTTCCTCGGCCTTTATTACCTTCTTCTTGCCGATAATCCCGAGCACAACAAAGCTCTTGGTCTTGCTGAGCTTCCTTGTTTCCCCCACCCTGACAATATCGTTTTCCTTGGCCGCAATGCATGGCGGGTTGTGCGCGTAAATCTTGCTCTTCTCCTTCTTGTACCTCTCGTACTTCGGCATATACTTTACAATTGACCTCTCGATAACCACGGTCTTGTCAGGCTTCGCGCTGACCACAACACCCTTCAGCACATTGCCCCTCACGCTTATTTCGCCGTGAACCGGGCACCTTTTGTCATTGCAATCGCCCATCTGCCAATTACCTCCCGTGGTACTTTACTCTGTCCTCTGGCCTCTGCATTATCCTGCAGCAATCCAGCAAAACCTTTTCGCTGCCAAGCGCTATCTCAAGCTTTATCTCCCTCTTCGGAAGCTTCTTCTCGCCGGAGCCTGTTTCCATAACAATCAAATTCTTTGTTTCGTCCACAATCTTCCCCTTCAATCCAATCCTTCCCTTATCGGTGCTTTCCATTACGGCTGCCTGCAGGCCCATTAGCTCGTGGGCGGCAATGTTCTTGGCCGCAATGCAATAATGTTCCGCCTTAAGCATCGATCAATTCCTCCTTGAAACCCTGGCTGAGCAATATTTCCTTGACCCTTCTCTTATGGTTGCCCTGCAATTCAATCTCGTTTTTCTTTATTGTCCCGCCGCAAGCCAGAGCCTTTTTCATGGCTTTTATGAGCTCGTCAACCTTGACATCCTCGCCGAAGCCGCTTACAAGCGTAACCATCTTGCCGAAGCGCCTGTTGTCAATCCTCACCTTGATTTTCTGCTGCTCCTTTGCAATCTGCTGGCAGATGCAGAGATTGTGCGGCAGACCGCATTTAGGGCAAATGTCATCCATTATTTCCGCTCAGCCTCCTTTTTCTTCTTCCCCGCGGGCTTCGCCTGCTTTGCAGGCTTATCCTGCGCCTTCTTTTTTTCAGCCTTTTGCCAAGGCGCCTTAACCGCAATCTTCCCCTTCTTGCCTTCCTTCTTCGGCGGCAACGCAGCAGGCTTTACCGGCTTCGCGTGCTTCGCCTCAATCAACTGCTCAATATCAACATCCTTCTCTCCAGCCCGGATTTTCTCGCTTATCACGGTAAGCAGCCTCGCAATATCCTTCTTGTTGCTCCTTATTTTGCCGCTGTTCTCCTTTTTCGTGCCGCTCGCGACAAGAGCCCTCTCCTTCGCAAGGTCGCTCTTCAATTCCACAACCCTCATTTTCGCTTCAGCAACAGGCAATTCCCTCATCTCGCTCAGTTTCATCCAAACACCCGATTAATCCTTTTTTTCCCCGCGCTTTTTCTCTTTCTCAGCCTTCTTCTCGTGCCCGGCATTCTCTTTTTTCGCGGCCTTCCCGGATTTTTTTTTCGCGCTTTTCTTCTTTTCCTTTCCCCCGCCGGCCGCGCCAGCTGCCTTTTCCTTTCCCTCTTCCTTTGCCTGTCCCGCTACAGCAACAATTGCCATATGTTCTGTGGCAACAACAGCAGTGCCGGTTGCCTCTGCGGCTGCAATCTGCTGCCCTTCGCCGGCCGCGCCGGCCGCCTGCTTTTCAGCCTCGGCTTTCCTCGCCTCTTCGGCCTTTGCCTCGCCGGCCGCCTTTTTCTCAATCAATTCCTTAATGTTAATCTTGTCCGGGAAAATCACCCCAGGGTGTATTATGCTGAGCTTTATCCCGATTGCGCCGGCTTTCGGGTAAGCCGCGCCCTTTGCGAAATCAACAAGCTTCACCTGGTCGCCGACCTTCTTCATGTAACCCTGGGCTATCCTCTGCTTCCTTTTCCTTCCGCCCTTCCCGCTCAGCTTTCCCTTCAGCACCATTTCGACTCCCTGCGCGCCCGCCCTCATAATATCCTGCACTGTCCTGAACGCAACGCTCCTCCAGCTGTATCCCCTTTCAATCAGGCCAATCATCCTGTCCACTGTCGCCTTTGAGTCAAGCTCGGGCTGCTTTATGTCCCGGATCTCAATCTGCGGGTTCTGGATGCCGAAGCGCTCGCCAATATCGTTAGTAAGCATCCGGATATTCTGGCCGCCCTTGCCAATCGCAAGGCCCGGCCTTGCGACATTAAGCACAATTCTCGTTACAAGCGGAGTCTTGACTATCTCAAGCCCGGTGAACCCCGCCTTGTCAAGATGCTGCAGCATATACTGTTCAAGCTGTATCTTCTTCATTCCCTGCTCAATAAAAGTCCTTTCTATCATACTGCACGCCCCGGCTATTTTGCCTCCCTGACTATTACCTCAATGTGCGCGCTCTTTCTCTTGCGCTTCTTTCCCGAAATCTTTCCCTTCGGCTGGAACGCAACTCTCCTAAATCCCTGCGACGCAAAGCAATGCGTAATTACCAGGCTGTCCGCATCAAGGCCCTTGAAGTCAGCGTTCGCCTTCACGCTTTCAAGGAGCCCCTTGAAAACCTTGCAGACCTTTATCGGATAGCGCCCGCTCTTCACACTACTCCTTGCGTCGCCCTTCCTGTGGCTGACCTTCTTGTTGAATTTCCTCAAAGGCAGGGCTTCCTCCATATTAATGATCCTTTCAAGCATTTCCTCGGCTTTCGCCACCGGCTTTCCCTTTATCTCCCTGCACAATTCCGTCGAATACTTGACAGAAACCGGCTGGTTCTTCGCTATTGCCTTCGCGATTTTCTTATCGTCGGCAACCGCAATCTGGTAATGCTTCTTGACCATAATGCAAATTCCTTCCTTTACTTCCTGGCGGCAATCGCCGTGCTGCTCCTTGTCGCGCCGATTCCGGCCTTTCCGTGCATCAGCTTTTTCCTTGTAAGCGCCATTTCCCCCAAATAATGCCCGAGCATCTCCGGCTTTATCTCAACAACCTCAAAGTTGTTGCCCCTGTGTATCCCGAAAAGCAGCCCAACCATCTGCGGGACAATTATCGCGTCCCTCAAATGCGTCCTTATCGGATTGAGTTTCTTTTCGGGCCCAATCTGCTTCCTGCCTTCCTGGATTTTCCCCATAAGGTTCTTGTCAAATCCCCGCAGCAGAGTTCTCTTGGCCCTGCTGTTGCAGAGCTTCGCGAACTGCTCAACACTCAGCTGCTGCAGCTCCGGCAATGTCTTCCCCCTGAAAGTGAACTCTTTGGTAACAGCCATAAAAACCACCCAAAATTAATTCTTCTTCTTCCTCCCGGTTCTCTTGCTTGCGATTGCGCCGACCTTTCTTCCCGGCGGCGCATTCCTCGAAGTGCTCTTGCTCTTTCCCGCGTGGTGCTGCGAACCGCCGAAAGGGTGGTCCTGCGCGTTCATCGCGACTCCCCTCAATCCGGGGTAATGCCTGCTCTTGGCCCTCATGAAATGGTAAGCGGAGCCTGCTTTAAGCCTCGGCTTTTCAGTCCTGCCCCCGCCCGCAACGCAGCCAACCATCGCCCTGCTTGCAAAGCCGAACTCCTTTGTCTTGCCGCTCGGCAGCTTCACATAAGCGCACCTGCTGTCCTTGCTGACAAGCAAAGCATAATTGCCGGTTCCCCTGACAAACCTCCCGCCATCGCCCGGCCTGCCCTCGATATTGAAAATCGGGCAGCCCTCCGGAATCTGGCCCAAAGGCAAAACATTCCCTACCGCAATCTCAGCCCTCTTCCCGTACTGCACTGCCTGCCCAACCGAAAGCCCTTCCGGCGCGACAACGTAATTCGTGCTGCCGTCGTCAAACTGCACCATTGCAATAATGCTGTTCCTTCCGCTCTCCTTTATCAAATCAATAACCTGCCCTTTAAGGACAGAATCCTGCTGCTCGCCGATTGGGATATATGAAGCGAGAATGCCCTTGTGCTTCGCAAGATAAACCGGGCTTCCTTTCCCCCTTCTCTGCTGCCTTAGGTTCCTACCCATCAAGGTCACGCCCCTTGAGTGCGCGCCGGACGCGCCCCTTGAGTGCGCATTGGGCTTTCAGCCCAATTTGCCCGCCCCACATGTTAAACATCAAATCACTCCGAGCTTTGTGGCAATCTCATCCGCCTTGAATTGCCTGTTAATTTTCACAATCGCTTTTTTCCTGGCTTTCCTGTCGTTGCAAATCCTTACCGCGTCAACTTTTACACCGTAAGTCTGTTCCACAACCTTTTTAACATCCTGCTTTCCCGCGGCGTTGTTCACAATAAAACAAAGCTTGTTTTCCTTCTCAATCATTCCAACCGCCTTTTCCGTGATAAGCGGGTAAAGAATAACCTCAAAAGACTGGACCTTGCCATGCGCCGCCCTCATTTCTTTTCACCCCTATTTTTCCCGGCCCCGCGCGCCTTTCCATCCGCATCCTTCTTCACATGCCGCCCGGGCTTCTCTTCCTTTGCCGGCTCCCCGCGCTTTGCCTTACCCTGCGCCCTCTCCTGCCCAAGCGCCTTAATCGCGCCCTCGCTCCAGACAGTAAGCCTTCCCGGCATAGCGCCCGGCGCAAGCAGCGACGCGTTCAAATTCCTGACAACGCAAATATCAACGCCCGGAATGTTCCTCGCGGCCCTGAACACCCTGGCGCCATCTTTCGTCACAATCAAAATGCTTTTCTTCTGCTTCACTTTTCTGCCCCTTCTCTTTCCCTTTCCGGCCCTGATGCGCCTCTTTCCCTTCGCGCTGTCAATGTCGCCAACAATCCCGACCGCGCTCAAAACCCCGATAACCTGCTTTGTCTTCCCAATCTGCTCAAACCTGTCCTCGATAACAACAGGCAGCTTCAGCTCCTTTCCAAGCACATGCCTTGCGCCGACAAGGTCCTTCCTGGCGCAAGCGGCAATCGCAGACACAAGCGCAGCCCGCTTCTCTTTTTTGTTGATTCTCTCAAGCGTTATCTCCTCAACTTTCGGCGGATGCCCTGAAGGACCGCCGACTGCCTGCGGCACTCCGGCAACCCTGCCGTACAACAATCCTCTCCTGTTCTTCAGCCTTGGCAGCCTTGCCTTCCCCACATTGATGTTTCTCTCTTCCGTCGGCAAATCCCTCTTTCCCCTATAGCGCGCCGTATTGTCCCTTCCGGCCTTTGGGTAGCCGCCCTTCGGCTGTATGGCGGCGGACTGGATGCTGAGCACGGCCCTCTTTATCAGGCCCCTGTCGACATCGGCCTCGAACTGCTTCGGCAGCTCCACCTCACGCAGTTTCTTTCCCTCAACCGAAAAAACATCCGCCCTCATAAAAACACTTTCTTTCAAATCTCCTTTTTCTTCTCGCGCTTTTCCCCGCCCTTCGCTGCGGCAAGTATCTCATCCTCAACGCTCTTCTTAACCGCTTTCTCTTCCTTCCCTGCCTGGACCTTCTGCGCCCTTCCCTCTTCCTCGATAAAAGCAGCCTCTTTCCCGCCGCTTGTCGCAATGTAATCTATCGAATCAACCCTGTTCTTCACAACGGGCAATTTCCTTATCGGCTGCCTCAGGCCGATGGCCCTCTTCGCCGGCCCGACAACACTGCCCGCAACAATCAAAAAATCGCTCTGCAATCCGCCGTAATTCCTGAATCCGCCCGCAGGGCTCACGCTTGCCGCCTCGTTCGCAGCGCCAACCCTGAGAATCCTCTTGTTGTACTCTGTCCTGCTGTGGTAGCCCATCTGGCCGGCCCTTGCGACAGTCCACATCACGGTTGGCGGATGCCACGGGCCTATGGAGCCGACCATCTTTTCCTTCTGGGCCTTTCTCCTGAGGGTCCTTATCCCAAAGCGCTTCACAGGCCCCTGCATTCCCTTTCCTTTGCTCACAGCCCTGACATCAATGAACTGCAGTTGCGAAAAAACATCGTTAACGCGCAGCTCCTTGCCCAATTTTTCCTTTGCAAAAGACAATTGCTGGCCCACATTCCCGCACAGCGATATCTCAAAAATAGCCGGCTTCTTCTTGCCGATTGTCGTGAAAACAGGCTGGCTGTGGCAAAGCAGGCGTATTTCGGTAATGCGCGCCTTTTCCTTCGCCAAATCGTCAATGCCTCTCGCGTGCAATTCCTTTTTTGCCTTGCCCTCCTGCTTTTCCTTCCCGCCCTTTTTCTGCCTGAAATTCGGCATCCTGCGCAAAAGATGCTTGTCCTGGCTTTGCGCGAAAACATCCATCAAAGGAACAGTGCCGTAATACCCTGTTTTTGCCTTGCAGTAAGCCCTTGCCCCAAAAACCCTGACCGGCGGGGTTTCAATGACAGTGACAGGGACAGAAACCTCGTGCCCAAAACTAGTGCCCTTCTCATGGCAGTCCTTTCCCATTACATGGGTCATGCCGGCCTTGTATCCAAAAAAATTCAGCGGCCTGCTGCCCTCGTTATCCGCCAAATGCAAAACAGGGAAAGAGCTGAAGCTAGGTGTTTCCTTCTTCGCCTTCTTGCGCGGGTAAACCGCAAGGCTTCCGCATCTCGGCTTGTTGATTCTGACCACCCGTCTAATTCATGCTGTCTTTTTTTTGCAGCCCGCGCATCCAACGCTCACTATCAGACACACAGCAAATCATTGCAGCAGGAAAACCTGCTGTGAAACCGGAGGTTTCAAAACGCCAATCAGAAACGTTGGAAACCTGCCGGTTTCCGACGCGCCAAAAAACCAAACCGGTTTTTTAACGAAAACAATTGGCATTTACATCCGCAGCGTTCCGCTGCCGATGCAGTCTGCAATTTAATAGTATTAATTGGGCACCAGAAAGCTTTAAAAATGCAATTTTTTTGAAACCAAAAGCAAAAAGGCGGTTTGCCCCGCAGTTTTTTGGCGGCACGCCATGCCGCCGCTATTTATCCTGGGCGTTAGCAAAAAATATTTGCCGGCCCGCTTTTCCGCTGTTTGGGTGCCGCATTGCCGGCTAATCGGGCTCCACAGCGTACCTCTTTACTCTTTTGCGCTTTTCGTCCGCTGCAATTGTGACGCCCGCCAGGCCCTTCATCTGCGTAGGCATTGTCTCCTTGCCGTGCGCTGCAGGTTCAACCTTATACCTGCCCGGCTTGCGCCTTTCGCCGGGCAGGCGCCTGTCACTGCCGCTTCTCCTGTCGGCATAGCACAAGAAGTTGCCATTAATCGGGGTGTAATTGGTTATTTTTCTCCTGTCCGCAGTACTGCCAATAGCACCGTTCGGATAGTGGATATGGTAATACCCATCTTTGCCCAAAATGGGCTCGATATTTGAAAACCATGGTTTCCGCCTGTCTCCAGCCCAGCGCCGATTTGCGCCCGAACGCCTTTGGACCGCCCTTTTTTCCCTTATAGTGGCGGCTACCTGCGGGGGAAAAACACTTTCATCAACCAATCTTATGAATGTTTTGGGCGGAGAGATTTGTTGGCTGGAAACCAATATGTCGCCGGAGGGCAAGCGGGTTAGCCTACTGTCAGGGTTTGCCCGCGCTTCCGTCCTAAGCCTACGCCTCAACTCAGCCCTTCTGGGCCTCTTCCACGCCATAATCCGGATAAAAAGAAATGCCTGAGGCAATTTAAACCTAATGGTCTGCGCGGGCTTTTTTAAAGCGCTTCGCGGCCGCCAACCGCCGCACTTTGGGGCAGTGCAGGCTGGTTTATCCCGCGGTTCTTGGCTTGGGCGCGTGCAATTTTCCGGCAAGCAAATTGAAAATTGCGGCCTTTCGTGGCGCAAAAAAAGAAAATTGGGGCGCAAGCCCCATTGCAATCCGCCGGATTTTTTACTTGAAATACCCAACCAGCGAGTTGAATCCGCTCTGAAGCGCAGCGAAAGGCTGCCCGAAACCCGGGGCTGCCTTTGCCCTCACAGCGCGGCTCTTTTTCGCCCTTGCGTGAACCTTTGCTCTCTTTGCCATAGTGTCACCTCGTTTGTTTTTAGGATAAAAAAAAAGCGCTTCTTTCATGCCTTTGCTACAAGGTAGAAAAGCACCAATGCTATCGCGAGCAGCGTTACCGTGCTAAGGTGCCTGCCAAGTACTGCGAATCCCGCAGAAAGCGCGTCCCCGATTCCTGTTACGGCCTGCGCGGCAGGATTGCTTGGAGCAGCGGTTCCCGCCGGTGCCGCGAAGCTTGAATTCGCTATCATGGTTGATTTCTCTATTGTGCACCCGGTCCCTTCAATGCGGTAAACAAGCGTGCTTTGCTGCAATGCGGTTTCAACAGAAACATTCTCTGCCGCCCTTGTGTGCCTCGGAACGCTGATGAGCGCCGGGCTGGCAACAATGCCTGTTCCCCGCAGCTTTACCGCAATTCTCCCATTGGTCGTGTTGTTTATTGCAATGCTGACAATGCCTTTTCCCGCGATTGCCTGCGATGCCGGCGCCTCAACCAGCGCGCCGCTGCACGCGTTCGGCGCAAGGCCGGCGTTCCCGCCAGGCCCTGCCTGCGGTTCCTCAATTATTACCTGGAAAGCGTTTATTCCGCTGCCGCTGATTGTGCAGATGTTTCCGCCCTGGAACCTGCCCCTAACCTCAACGTACGCGTTTTCCGCGCCAAGCGCGGCGCCGCTGTAAGCCCTTGCCTTCACGTTCAGCACCGCAGGTTTTCTTGGCTCTGAAACCTTCCCGTAGCCGCTGCTTTCCGCGATGAAATTGTTGCTGTTGTCGAAAACAGCGATGTAGTCAATCAAAAAGTTCTCGGTGCCGTTGTTCACAACGTAAAACGTTGCGTTTGCGGTCTCTCCCCTCGCGACCCTTACAGTGCCGGAATCAAGCGAAATGGCCCCGCATTCCCCGTATCCATAACAGTCCCCGTAGTATTGGCAGTCGCCATAATAATCGCTGCCTTGGCCGCTGTTTTCAACAAAAACAGTGAACTGCTCTTCGGCGGTGTCGTTTGCGCTGCAGTATGCCCCGCCGATGAACCTTCCCCTTGCGCGCAGCTCCACTGTGCCTTTCCCGCCGGCGCTAACCTGCCCTGCCTCTATCCTTACCCTGAAATCATTGCCGGCGTTCGCCCTTACTGTATCCGGCTTGCTGCTGAGCGTAGCGGCAAAGTACGGGCTGCCCTCTTCCACGCTGATGCCGTAGAGCTCGAAGTCCCTGCCGCCCGTATTTTCAATGCTGAAAGCGTATGTGCCCGCCCTTCCCTCTTCGATGTCAATGTCGTTCGCGCGCAGCCTTATCCCGCTGCAGCTGTCTGCGGCATCCTGGCTCCTTTCAACAGTAACGCCAAAATACTCGTTTCCCGTGTCGCCGAATCCGCAGTAATCGCCTTGATAGAACTGGCCCCTTACCTGTATGTATGCTTCGTGGGTTTCGTTAACCGCAATATCGCCTGCCGCAACCCTTACTGTTATTTCCCCAGTTGAATCCGCTGTTATCCTGCGGGGGTAATCCGTAATGCTCGGCGAAAAATTCCCGTCAGCCGTCCTTTTGTAAACTGCCGCGGCGTAAACGTCAAACCGCTTGCCCGCGTCGTTGTGAATCGGGAAGTAAAAGTAATCAGTGGTGTTTTCCTCCAGGGAAACGTTTTCCGTTTCAACCAAAATCCTGCTGCAGTCGTCTGCTGCCGCGGCCCCAAAATAAAGAGCCGCCATTATCAGGAAAATTCCGGCTATGACTAGTGCGTGTTTCATACTATGATTGGTGCACCCGCTATATTTAAATGTTACTGATTAACCGAAATAAGTTAATATTGGGTGTGTTTTTCGGCTTTTTTCTGGTTTCTTTGGGCTAAATTTATGCCCCGCAGCGCGCAAAAACAACGCCCCCTCTGCGGCAATTGCAGCTTTTAAGAAACCGGCACATTATGCCCCGAAAGCCCTGCCTCGGGCAAATTCTTTTTCACGGCTTTATCTGCCGCGCGAGCTGCAGGACATGGCCGTAAGGCAAATCCGCGAGAGGAAGTGCCTCACAGAGGAGCAGATGCGCGTCGACGAAGAGGAAGACGAGTAGCCGTTTGTTCTTTGGTTTGCTAGCGGAAGAAACAAATTAATATACCGGCGGCTTAGCCCAGCACCAGCGGGTCATCGGCATAGCCGTTCTCCTCGAGTATGCCCAGGATTCTCTTTTTCAGCTTGTCGTTTGCGCCGCGAATGCTTATTACCACTTTAAGCCCGCCAATTCTGCCGGCAAAGGGAGTGTCTTCGTAATGGCTCCGCGGCCAGGGCTCTTTTCCTTCTGGTGTTTCCTGCGGTTTCCACTCCATAATAATCATGGAGAAGTACGTTTTAGCTGTGCTGCAGTTTAAAGACAACCCGTTGGTGTACTTTCCGTCGTCAGTCATGAACCGCGCTATGCCATAGCGCAGCACTTCGGTGGGATTGTCACCCATGGCGGAGAAGAAATCGGGAAACTCTTTTTTCAGCGAAATGACGCCGTTCAGGATGTTATTCGTAGCCTCTGCATATGTCTTGCTGTTGTGTTTTTCGAGCATGAACTTGCTCCACAGAAGGCCGGGGTTGGCCTTCATAAGGTCGCCCTCTTTGTTATTCTGCGCCGGCTTTGATTTCTTGCTGGAAGGCATTGCAACTCACCCAATATAATTAATGCTGCAGTTGGTGAATATAAGAATATGCTGACGAGGTTCGTGATAGCCGGCATGGATGAGCGCAGGGCCGGCACAGGTCATACCTGCCATGAGGCGGCCCATACGCGGCGCCATGGTAAAGAGCGGCGCCTTCATATTCAAACCCAAGCAGATAATCAGGATTGGCGTGCCGACCGAGCAGATGGGCGGCGCGACGAGGGAAGTCGGCAACAGGAGATGCCAGATAATGGACATGGCCGAGGAGCGTGGCGTGACCAGCATAACGACGAAGATTCCCGCAGCAGATATGTTCGGTTTCAATTCAGCCCTGAAGTCAGCCACGGGAGGCCTGGGATTCTTCTGGCTCATAGACATAGTCTACGAGCCGCTGCCGCGCGAGCTGCAGGTTCGCGGGCACTGCCTCGGGCGCCTGCAGCGTTATCCCAAAAACAAAATACAGAACAAGCCCGGCGATTATTCCAGCGGTTATCCCCATTGGCGCGTAATCAAGCGTTCTCGTGGGCAGTGTGAAACTAATTTTCATCCCTTCATCACCCCGAGCGGAACCATTTTCGCGACCTTTCTCCCGATGCCCGCGAGTTCAACGCTCCTTATTACCTCGTCAATATCCTTGTAAGCTTCAGGCGCTTCTTCCGCGAGCCCCGCCCAGCTCGCGCCCCTAATGACCTCTCCCTTTGCCTCAAGTTCGCGCTTCACCTGCTCGCCCCTCTTTCCCTTCATCGCGGCCGTCCTGCTCATTGCCCTTCCCGCGCCGTGGCAGACAGAAGCAAAAGACTCCTGCAATCCAAGTTCAGTTCCAACAAGCACATAAGAAGCCGTGCCCATGCTCCCGGGGATAAGCGCCGGATGCCCGGTGCCGGAATAATCCCCCTGATTTTCCTTCCTGCCCGCGGGCATTGCGCGCGTCGCTCCCTTCCTGTGCACCAGCAATTCCTTCTTTTTTCCGTCAACCGCGTGCTGCTCGAATTTCGCGACATTGTGGCAGATGTCATAAACAAGGTCCATCCCGAGCGATTCCGCGCTCTGCCCGAGCACTTTTGAGAATCCTTCCCTCAGCCAGTGCATCATTGCCTGCCTGTTGGCGAAAGCATAATTCACGCCGCAGTTCATTGCCGCAATGTAGTCCCTTCCTTCATCGCTGTCTATCGGCGCGCACGCGAGCTGCCTGTCGGGAACGCTGATGCCGTATTTTTTCATCGCGTTCAGCATTGCTTCAATATAATCTGTTGCGACCTGGTGCCCGAAGCCCCTGCTGCCGCTATGCAGCATTACAACAAGCTGCCCTTCAAATAACCCGAATTTTTTCGCGATTTTCTCGTCAAAAATCTCCTGCACCATCTGTATTTCCAAAAAATGGTTCCCGCTTCCGAGCGTTCCGCTCTGGGGCATTCCCCTCTGCATTGCCTTCTGTGAAACCTTGCTTGGGTCCGCTTCCTTCATTTCTCCGTTGTCCTCGCAGTGCAGCAAATCTTTCTCCCAGCCGTAGCCGTTCTCGACAGCCCACCGTGCGCCGTGCTGCAGCAGTTCGCGCAATCCCGCCTCGTCCAGGCGTATTTTTCCCTTCCCGCCCACTCCTGCGGGAACCAATCCGAACAAGACGTCTATGAGCTCCTTTATTTTGGGCTTTATTTCCGCTGCCTGCAGGCTTGTCCTCACGAGGCGAACGCCGCAGTTGATGTCAAAACCGACTCCGCCCGGGCTGACAATGCCGCCCTCTTTCGCATCAAAGGCTGCGACGCCGCCTATCGCAAAACCATAACCAAAATGGCAGTCTGGAAGCGCTATTGAGTATTTCTGAATGCCGGGAAGCGTTGCAACGTTCTTGATTTGCTCCATTGCGCCCTGCTCAATTTCGTGCAGCAGCTTTTCCGTGGCTATTACCCGTGCGGGAACCCTCATCATTCCCTCTTTCGGCAATTCCCAGACGCAGTTCCGGAGCAATTTGAAATCTGCCATAAAAAATCAAAATATTATTAATGCAAAAACAATAAAAAATCAAAAATCCGCGCAAAACCAGGCAAAAACCAAAAATCTGGGAAATCCCTTAAACGTCCACAACGCACTGCGCGACAAACCCGCCGCCTTCCTTTGCCACGCGCAACTGGTGGTATGTCGCGGCCTTTACGTCGCCGCGCAGCGAGTGCTTTGCCGCGTCGATTTTCCCGCCGCCCACCTTTGCGTGAAGCGCGAAGCCAGGGCCCTCACTTGTTATGTATACTTTGAACTTGCTGTACAGCATTCCTTTCGCGTCCTTGAGGAAAAGCAATTCGTTCAGGAATTTTACGAGCAGCTCTTCGAGATTTTCCGCCTTCAATTCGATGCCGTCAAATTTTTCCGCTTCCACTTTCTTCAGGTCCGCGATTATGCCGAACATCGCCTTCGCGCATTCCTCAAAAGCCTTGCCCTCGGTCGCGCCGATGCCCCGCACCCCGATGTCTGCCTTGTGCTCAAAGGTCTCGAACATAAGCAAAGATTAGGCTGGAATTGTTTTTATTCCGAAGCGCCGGCATTATTGCTTCCCTTTTTTTCGGGTTTCCCCTGCCAGCGCTTGAATTGCTCTTTCTCAATCTGCTCTATCTTTTTTACCCTCAAAAGGTGCCTTTCCCCCTCCTTGGTGTGCCCCGAGAAAGGCGTTGTCAGGAAAAGCTTTATCATCTCAATCGTCATCATCTCGCTCATTGCCCTTGCGCCGACGCAGGCGATGTTGGCGTCGTTGTGCTCCCGAGCCATTTTCGCGCTGAAACCGTCGTAAAGCACTGCCGCCCTTACTCCAGGGACCTTGTTCGCGGCAATGCTCATCCCGATGCCTGTTCCGCAGACCAGGACGCCGAGCGCTCCCTTCTCTGTGGCGATTTTTTTCGCGAGCTTTATCGCGATGTCCGGGTAGTCAACGGGCTCCGCGACAAAAACCCCCAAATCAGTGAACTCGAAGCGCGGCTTCAGGGTAAGCCGCAGCCTGTTCTTCAATTCAAAGCCGGCGTGGTCCGAGGCGATATAGTATGGCATCTGCACAATGTGTATGTTGAACTGTTTTAAAATGGTTCTGCATTATCCGTGCCGTGCGTGAAATCTCTCCGGGTTTTCAGCGGAAGCACACGCTTTTATAGCAGATTTAATGTAAGCAATATTATGCAAAAAAGAAGGGCGCAGCGCGTATTTAAGGAATCGCGCAGGGGCGCCGGCAACAGCCGGCGTTACCCGTCGGTCCGCAGCCAGATACTAAGGAACAAATTTTTGAGGGAAAGGGCAAAGGAGCAGGGAAAGATTGTTGTTGTTTTTTTCTGCGCGGGCGGCGTGGAGCGGAGCTATGTTGCGAAACAGGAGTTTAAACAGTTCCTGGGGAGAATTCACCTGGAAAAAAAATTTTACGTCCGCAACTACGGCTGGCAGGGGGTGAACCGCCGGCTGGTTGCTTCTGTGGCCCGGGCAGCGGATTTTGTTGTTCCGGTTGGCATGGATTCAGTGCGGGTGCTGTCACAGGTGATTAAAAGCTTGCGGGTCAAGCCGGTGCTGCTGAGGCCCAACTTTTATAGGCGCGGCGGGCTGCTTAGAGTGGGAAACTATGCATCTGTGCTAAGGCCCATTGCAAAGGCAAGGCCGGAATTAGGGCTTAAGCTGCATTAAAGCAAAAGCTTATTGCACAAGAGACAACCGCTACTCTTTCAGCTCTATCTCAACGTGCACTGTTTCGGGTATCTCAACGCGCATTATGCGCCGAAGCGTCCTCTCGTCGGCTTCGATGTCAATCAGCCTTTTGTGGATGCGCAGCTGCCAGCGCTCGTATGTTTCGGTGCCCCCTCCGCAGGGGCTCTTGCGCGTCGGTATCACCAGTTTCTTGGTGGGCAGCGGTATGGCTCCGCTGTGCTTCACCCCTGTTCTTTCCGCAATCTCAAGCATCTTTGAGCAGATGTCGTTTATCTGCGTGTAATCCGCGGATGTCAGCTTTATCCTCGCTTTTTGCATTCCGGCTCACCAATTTTTTTGCGGAAAAAACCTTTTCAAAAAAAAGGTTTGCGAAAAAATTTCGCGTTAAAAAAAATAATAAAGGGAAAATAGCAGCAGCGCTATTTCCCCGGTTTTGGGCGGCGTTACTTGCCTTCCCTTGGGGTTATCTTTATTATCATCCCCGCGGCAACTGTCTGCCCCATGTCCCTGATGGCAAACCTGCCCAACTGCGGGAATTTCTTGTATTCCTCTGCAACAAGCGGCTTTATCGGGACAATCCTTACGATTGCCGCGTCGCCTGTTTTGAGGAACGTCGGGTTTTCCTCCTTTACTGCGCCTGTCTTGGGGTCGAGCTTCTTCAATATCGCGTCGATCCTGCAGCTCAGCTGCGCAGTGTGGATATGGAAAACCGGCGTGTAACCAACCGGTATTGCTGTCGGGTGCGAGAGCACAACAATCTGCGCCTCGAACTCCTTCGCAACTGTTGGCGGGTTTGTGACATGCCCTACAACGTCGCCCCTTGCGATGTCGCCCTTGCCCAATCCCCTTACGTTGAAGCCGATGTTGTCGCCCGGAACAGCCTGTGTCAGCTGCTCGTGGTGCATTTCAATCGTCTTCACTTCTGTTATGGCTCCGCTCGGCATCACGATTATTTTGTCGCCGGGCTTCATTATGCCTGTTTCAACCCTGCCAACCGGCACTGTTCCAATGCCCTTTATGTTGTAAACGTCCTGTACGGGCAGCCTCAGCGGCTTGTCTGTCGGCGGCGCGGGAGCGACAATTTCGTCCAGTGCCTCCAAAAGAGTCGGGCCGCTGTACCACTTCATCTTGTCGGATTTCTTGGCAACATTGTCGCCGACCCATGCCGAAACCGGGATGAATTTCAACTGCTCCGGCTTGTAGCCTACTCCGGTAAGCAGCTTGTTGGCCGCGTCCTTTGCTGCCTTCATCTTGCTTTCTTCGTAGCCGACCTCATCCATCTTGTTCAATGCCACGACAAGCTGTTTCAGCCCCATGACCTGCGCGAGGAAAGCGTGTTCCCTTGTCTGGGCCTGGACGCCGTCCTTTGCCGATACAACCAAAACTGCCGCGTCGGCCTGTGACGTTCCTGTTATCATGTTCTTGATAAAGTCCTTGTGGCCGGGAGCGTCGATTATGGTGAAGTAGTTCTTCTTTCCCTCGAACTTCCTGTAGGCAACGTCGATTGTGACGCCCCTTTCCCTCTCTTCCTTGAGCTTGTCCATCGCAAAGGCGAAAGCGAATGTCCCCTTTCCCAATGACTTTGCCTCTGCCTCAAGCTTCCTGTACTCCTGCTCCGACAGCGCTCCGCTGTCGTAAAGCAGCCTTCCGACCAGCGTACTCTTTCCATGGTCGACGTGACCGATGAAAACCAAATTAACGTGCGGTTTTGCAGCCATGACAAAATTACCTCCGATACAAAATCGCCACCAATTCTTTTGCCGGGGAGGAATTGGAAACCCTCAATATAATACAATACTTCTCCCAACGAAAATATTAAAAAGCATGCCATTTTGGCGCCTTTCACGGGTTTAAACGCTTCCAATGGCAATCCGGCCAAGGCTTACCGGCAGTAATCAGCCATTTCCATCGCCCGCACGCTGTTTCCGTCGAACGCGAGCAGGAAAGTGTTTGCCCAGCCCTTCCGGGGAAAGCTGATTGCCATTGTTTCCTTTTCTTTTTCGTAGCTCGGCGTCAGGACAACGCCGTCCAGGCTGCGCTTTTCCGCAGACCACCTTGACGGGGAATAAATTGAGGCGGTTTCCGTGCTTTTGTTCTCGATAAGCAGGCTGCAGTTTCCGCTCCATGAAACCGCGAATTCGGCTTTTTCCCTGCCGTAATAGAGCGCCGCGGCAGTAAGGGAAAAAACAGAGAATTTTTTTCCGGGCTGCTTCCACTCGAGGAAAGCCAGCGCCGACGACTCGTTGGAAAGCGGAACCACGGCATTAATCGTTTTGCCGCTTATGAAAAGGTATTCCGGGGTGTTCAGCAGCAAAACAGTGCTTCCGCCCGGAATCCGCCCTGCTGCTGCGGCAGTTTTTTCCAGAAAGCCCGAAACGCTTTCCCCTGCCTCCCCGAACTGCGGGTATTGCGCAAAAAGCGGCGAGAGTGCAGCGAGGCTGATGAAAAGCATTGAAACAATTGCGGCAAGCGCAATCCCCGCCGCCTTTTTCAGGGCGCCGGATTTGCCTTTTGCCGCTTCAATCCCTTTCGCGAGCAGCATCGCGCAAATGATTGAGAACGGGATTGCAATGCTGTACGAGTACCACCAGAAAAAATCCCCAAAATCCATGAAAACAGCGGCAAGCAGTATTAGCCATGCTGCAAGGAAAACCGCGTTCCGCGCCCTTTTCCTTGAAAGCAAAAAAAGCGCAATGGCGGAGCACGCAAAAAAAGCAAGCGCTATTCCCGCAGACAGCACCGGGTTCCTTAAAAGCGAGAACGCCTTATTGGAAAAATTAATCCCAGTGAAACCAGCCGGGTAAAAGAGGTAAAGGAAAATTGACAGCAGCGTTGAGGCAACAGGGCTTGGCTGTGCCAGTGAATAGCCGCCGATCCCGCCAAGCGCAAAGAACCGCGCGAGAACGTAAACCGCCGCCCCTGCAAAAAACAGCGCGCTTGTTTTTGCCGCACTTGCAAAGTGCGCCGCGAACTTTTTTTCCTTGGAGAAAACCGCCGCGTAAAAGAAAAGGGCAGCCGGAATCGCTATGCCGATTTCCTTGCTGAAGACGCCGAGCGCGCAGAACAGCGCGGACAGGCAAAGGAGCCGTTTTTTCCCGCTTTCAAGGAAACGCATGAGCAATAAAAGCGAAGCGAGCGCCGAGAGCCCGGCCAAAAGCTCGCACTGCCTTGAAACGAACAAAACAGTGTTGATGTGGATCGGGTGCAATGCGAAAACAAGCGCCGCGATAAAAGAAAAAACAGCGCCCCTTTTTCCCAAAAGCCTTCTGGCAACAAGGAAAACAAGAACGCTGTTTGCCGCATGCAGCAGGAAATTCAGCGCGTGCAATGGGCGCAAATCCATTCCGCTTGCCTGGAAGAAAATCCACTGCAGCACGCCCTCAACCGGCCTGTAGTTGGCGCTGCTCGTGTGGTAGTGCTGCTGCGGCTGCGCCAAAATCCCGATAACCCCTGCAACGCCCGGCTCCTTGTGCGAAAGGATGTTTGTTGCAGCGTCAAATTCTGGTATTGCAATCCCGAAAAACTGCGAGTACGCGAGAAGCGCGGCTCCCGCGACTGCGATGCAAAGCAGCAAATCCGCTTTTTTTCCCCGCAATTCAAGCCGCTTTTTGCGTTTTCCCGTATTTTTTTTCATTCCAATAACATAACATTTTTGTTGTTTTTAAACATGCCCAAAGGTTAACCGCAAAGGTAATAAACAACAATAAACTTAATTTTTAAACGGCAAAATATCCGCTGCCCCAATAATAAAAATTGGCAAAAGGTGCGCTGAAATGAGGACTAAACCTGTATGGCCATCGCTTTCATGGAAAGCCGGCCTGCTGTTCCCGCTGTTTTTGTTTCTGCTGTTTCCTTTTGCGGGCGCGCTCGAGTTCGAGATTTCAGCGGAATTGGATTGGGGCGGCGACAAGGACTTTGACCTTTACGGCAAGATGCCCGACAATACTGTAATGTATTGGAACGAGCCATTCAGCTGGAACGGGATTAACTGGGGCGGGGACGCCCATCCGGAGTGCTCAACATCACCATTCCCGCCCGAAAGAATCTCAGGAACGTCCACTGCCGAAGGGGATTATGAGTTCTGGTATAGCACAAACCCCTGCAGCAGCGAGGGCGCGCTATTCAATCGTTTTGTTAAAATCAAGGCGCTGACAAACCTGAAGGCCAGCTACATTAATTCGGTCGGCGTGCAAACAGACCAGGTTTTGGAGGACGGCCAGGAAAAGAGCTTTTTAATCCCTCTTGGTGAGGGTTGCACCGCCGGAACTTATGGTGTTAAAAGTAATTGCGCTAACGGAACCGGCGGCGTTGTAATAAATGTGCAGGAGGCGCCTCCTTGCACTACTGACGATGACTGCCTGGTCTTTCCGCAGCACTACTGCCAAAAGTGGGTTTGCGGCGCAACAGTGCCAAACAAATGCGAGCTTGAGAAGATGCCAAAATGGTCGCTTGACGACGGTACCGACACCGTCAAAACCAGCATGCTCTGCAACGTTAACGTGCAGCCTCCTTCCAACAAGTGCATGCAGCGCGCCTGCGACGGGGATGGAAGATGCGTTGCGTACGACAGGGATGTTTTTGAGTTAGGCTCCGGAAAAACAGTGCCCCCCTGGGTTGGCTGGCCGACGGACTTAACCTTAACACCATACAATAAGCTGGCAATCGAATCAAGCGTTAGCTGTGAAGTGATAGATAACAACCCTTCCCTGGCGTTTAGCGCGGGCCCTTTTTGGGATGACATGCTGCCGGTGGCGGGCGGCTGCTGCGCTTACCCTGTCTGCCCGGATGGCAGGATGTATTTGGGCCTGAATGCGGCTGGCACCCGTTGGGTGGTTTATCGTTACGACTGCGACAGCTCATGCAACCGCGAAAACCAGACGCCTTTGCCGTTTGCCAATCGCAGATGCTCGAATAGCGGGCACTCGGGAGTCTGCTGCCTCACAAAAATTCAGATTGAGGACAAAATTATTCCCATTATACCAATCGGCGGTGGCGGTGGCGGCGGAGGCTTCGGCGGAACCATCTGTAATGGCCCTTCCTGCGATTTTGATCCGGCTGTTGTCGGCTCCGGCTGCCTGACAGACGCCGATTGCAGTGAGGACGGAGAATACAAACAGTGTGAAGACACCGAATGTAAAAATTATGCTGGGTCGGGGATAGTGAGCAACTGCATTGACGACAGCTGGTGCGCTGAGCCGGCGATAGTCCTGGGCCCTGTTGCTGACGCGACTGTCGGCGACGTAAAGGTTGCGAGAAAAGATTATTACCCCAAGCGGGCTGACGCCGCGCCGGGTTCCACGGTTGTCCTGCACTCCGACCACGACAGCGATGACGCCGATGCCGCGGCTTCTTATTCCCGGGGGGTTTGCCCCGAGAGCGAGTCCTGCGACGCTAAAGGCCCGGACTGCTGCCTTTCTTACGAGTGGGGCGGCTGCACTGCCGAGAAATGCGGTTCTGCCTGCACAAACTGCCCGCCATTGTCAGACCCCAATGCAATCAACCCAACTTTTAATGTCCCCCTGGAATCAGCCGGGCGGGAATACCGTTATTACCTTGTGGTGCGGGACGGCTCAAACGAAGCGAGCTCCCAAAGCGTTGTTTCCGTAACTTCAGTGGGCCCGCCGGTTGGCGGTGACTTGAAGATAATCAAGTTCGAGGCAGCGCCGATACCGCTGCCTGCTTCAGACCCAAGATTCACTTCCGTGGCTGTCAGCGTAAAGAACATTTCCGGGGCACTGAGCCCTGGCGAAGAAAGCGGCGCTGTTCTGCTGCAGGGCGCCGCAGTAAGCGCTTATGTGACGCTGCGCGTCGCTGACTCGCTGACCGGGGAGAAGGTTGATTCCGTGCCAGCCATAATAAGCGTTCCACAGACCGTGCCGGAAGGCGGCACCGTTGATTTCACAGAGGCTGATTTCGGCGGGGATTGGGAATCTTTCAACAATGCCGTAGCTGCCTTGCTGCCGAGCGGCTACAAGCTTGTCGCTGATGTCTACAAGGTTGGCGCTCCCGACGAGCTTAACGACAGCAAGTCCCTGTTTTTCTCTATGGGGCGCACATCTGCGGTGCCTGAAACAACCTTGCCGCTGCTTGCCGTTGTCGCGGCAGCCGCGCTTTTCGTGCTCTGGAGAAATCGCCGGACCGAAAAAAAAGAATCCTAAAGAAAAAGCGGATTGAAGAAAAACCTTTTAGCCGAGGAGGAGTTCCGCGTTTTTTTTTTGGTTCTGGTTCCGCGCAGTTCTCTTCTTTATAGTTTGGGCCGGGCCGCAGCGGTTTGGGGCAAAAAATCAAATATCGCCTGACAGTCTTTCTCTTGATATGCCCGCTTGTCTCATGATTGCAAGCAGCGTGCCGGGCGCTATTGTTCTGTGGTTTGGAACAGTTACCCTTCTGAAAGGCTCTTTGTTTTCCCTCAGGATGAAGTGGCTGCCTGTTTGGTGGTCAACCTCAAAACCTGCTTTTGCAAGGGCTTTAACAAGCTTTTTGCCTGATAAAACAGGTAGTTTCATAAGTAACGCAGCCGGTGCACTTAGACGGAAACTGCTGTTATTTCAACAAATTTTTTGTAGACTCTTTCTTCAGGGTGCTTCCGCAGGCTCTCGAGATAGCCGCCAATGGCATCCTTTATGTTCCGCAAGGCTTCGGATTTTGTTTTGCCTTGGGAAATGCAGCCCGGCAGGTTTGGGACCTCGGCTACAAACCATCGTGTTTCAGCGTCTTTCGTTAAAACAACCTTATACTCCATGTCACACCAACAAAGATAGTGCCTATTGGCATTTTTATAAATATCGCCCTGGGTTTAAAGGGTTTTAGTATAAATTAGTCTAGGAAGAATTCCGCGCTCTTCGGCTGTGGCTCAAGGCCTTTTCTCTTCCTGACTTCCGTGATTACTGTGCGCTGCATATGCCTCGGCAACTGCTCTTGGCCAGCGCATTTCTCATGGCTGTTTTTTGGCGGGGCTAAAATTTTTTGTATGTGCTTTCGTCCCGCCTGCCAATCTTTAGTATTCGTATTATTTTTTGTTCCCAGTAAATGCAGTACGTTACCCTAAAGCTTGACACCCTTATCCTATATGTGCCCTCCATTCCGGCGATTTTTCTCAAATCGTATTCTTTGGCCGGAACTGGGTTCTGCGTGAGCCGTTCAAACAATTCTTCAAGTCGTGCCTTTAGTTTGCTTTCGCAGCTTTTTATGGCTTTTTCGGCTTGGTTGCTGAACCTGACCTCAAACAAGCAGACCGCCTTTACTTTCCAAAAACAGCCCTGAATGGCTTTTCCTTGCCAGACTCCATTTCCTTGCGGGTCTGCCCCAATTCCGCCAATTCTTTTTCTGGAACCTTTTCCTCTGGAATCAGCGCAAGCTTAACAGCTTCAACATCCTTCCGCAGGCTCAAAAGCTCTCTGTAAATGGTTTCCATAGTGACGTTTGCAGGCATAAGTAACCCTGAGTATTAAGCGCTTGAAGCATTATAAAAACATATTGCCTCTGCAAATGCAATCCGCCCGCCAAGCCGCTTTCAGCAAAAGTTTAATCCAAAAAGAATTCCGCGCTCTTCGGCTGTGGCTCAAGGCCTTTTCTCTTCCTGACTTCCGCGATAACGTTGCGCTGCAGTTCCCTCGGCAGCGGCTCGTAGCCGCTATACTCCGCAGTCCAGACCGCCCTTCCCTGGGTTGCGCTTCTTATTGTGGCGCTGAATCCTATAAGCTCTTTCACGGGCGCTTTTGAGATGAAAATGCTCGCGTCTCCCTCCTGCCTCATTTCGCTTATCTGGGTCCTTCTCGACCCAAGTTCCTTGCTGACCGCGCCCATGTAGTCCTGCGGTGCGGTTATGAAAAGCGTCTGCTTCGGCTCCAAAAGTATCGGGTCTGCGCTAAGCATGCATGCGTAGCAGGTCCTTGTTACTACCGGCAGCACCTGCGCCGGCCCCCTGTGTATCGCGTCCTCGTGCAGCTTTGCGTCGTCAAGAACAATCATTACGCCGATGCATTTTTCTTTCGCAAGCGGCCCCTCGTTCATTGCGTCCTGGAACCCCTGCATCACAAGCTCGCGTATTTCGTGCAATGCGACGATTCCCCTTGTCAGGTCGACAAGGACGCAGTTGTTATGCACCATCCATATGCCCCTTGCTGTTTCCTTCTCGAATCCCATCTGGTCGAATTTTGCGATCATTTCCTTGTCCTTTGGCTTTACTTTTCCCTGTATCTTTGCCTCAATCAGCTTTTCAAGGACATCCTTCGGAATTGCCTGCGCGCTCATCTTAAACTTGTTGTGCTTGTTCGGGCTTTTTCCCTCAAGCACCGGGCTTTCCTTGTTTATTGTTTCCCTGTAAACGACAATCGGGTCGCTGACGTCAATCGGAATCTTGTGGTCAACCTCTATCCTGTAGCGCGTGACCTCAAGGTGCAGCTCTCCCATTCCGCTGAGCAGGTGCTCGCCCGTTTCCTGGTTCAGCGATGCGACCACGTTCGGGTCCTCTTTTGTGATCTGCCTTATCACCTCAATAAGCTTCGGCAGGTCCTTTGTCTGCTTGGGCTCGATGCTGACTGTCATTACGGGCTCTGCCGTGCTCTTAAAGCTCTCGAACGGCTTCATCTCCTCGCTGCAGATTGTTTCGCCCGCGAACACTTCCTTGAGGCCTATCAGCCCGGCGATGTTTCCGGCCGGAACCTCCTCAACCTTTACCCTCTCGGGGCCCATGCTTATTACGACCTGCTGTATGCCGATTTCCTTCTGCAGCCCCATTAGCCTTACCTTCATGCCGCCCCTTATCGTGCCGCTGTAAATCCTTCCCGTGGCGATGTCTCCGGCGTGCGGGTCAACGCTCACATCCGTAACCATCATGGTGAAAGGGCCCTTTTCGTCGCAGTTAATCATTGCCTTGCCTATTTCGCTTTCAGGCTCTCCGCCCCATATCGCTGCAGTCCTGTATTTCTGCGCCTGCAGCGGGTTCGGCAGGTGCAGTATGATCATGCCCAGCACTGCCGTGTGCAGCGGGCTCTTTTTCGCGAGAGTTTTCTGGTCGCCGCCCTTGCAGTACTCGAAAATGTCCTTGAAGCCGATGTTTGTTTCCTTAATGCTGAAAACATTGATTGCCCAATTATGGTACGCGGACCCAAAGCTCACGCTTCCCTCGTTGACCTTAACCTGCCATTTTTCCTTGAATTCATCAACCGCATTCGACTTGATGAGCTTGTTGACCTGCGCAATTGTCTTTATGAAGCGCTCCTGCATCTGCTCGGAATTAAGCTGCAGCTCGTTTACAAGCCTGTCGACCTTGTTTATGAACAAAACAGGCTTTACTCTTTCCTTGAGCGCCTGCCTTATGACTGTTTCGGTCTGCGGCATTACGCCCTCAACGCTGTCAACAACAAGAATAACGCCGTCAACCGCCCTCATTGCCCTTATCACTTCACCGCCGAAGTCGATGTGCCCCGGGGTGTCAATGAGATTGATAAGATAGTCTTCGCCGCCGATTTTGTGCACAAGGCTTATGTTCGCGGCGTTTATTGTTATGCCCCTCTGCTGCTCAAGCTCGTAGAAGTCCATGACAAGCTGCTTTCCGGCCAAATTGTCGCTCATGAGGCCGGCTGCCGCAATTAAATTGTCTGAAAGCGTAGTTTTTCCGTGGTCAATGTGGGCTACAGTGCCGATGTTCCTGATGTTTTTCCTTGTATTCATCAGCTTTTCGGCAATCTTAACCATGTCCTCCCTTTTGACCATAAGCATCACAAAAAAGGCTGTTTTTACCGGCTGCTCCTCGCAACCCTTTCCACTTCGTCCCTTCTCTTGACGCTGCTGCTTTTCGGGTCCTCTTTTGAGGCAAGAATAAGCTCTTCCGCGAGCGCTTCGCCGGCGCTCTTCTTTTTGTTGAAGCTTCCGCTGAACCCCGCGAGCGCGAGGTTTTTCAGGGCTTCGTCAACCCTCTTTAGCGGCGCGACATCGACTGCGACGGCATAGCTTATGCCGCCCCTCTTTATTTTTGTCGTGTCCTCTCTCGGCGCCACGTTCTCTATCGCTTTCACAAGAATCTGCAATGGATTCTGCTTTGTCCTGTTCTCGACAATCTCAAAAGCCTCTTCTACAATCCCCATCGCCTGCAGCTTCTTGCCGCAGCTGCCCCTTCCCCTGATATACTTCCCGCTCATCTTCCTTTTTCCCTGGCCGCTCCTCATTATCTTATTTATCAGCCGCTCCACAACGCTGAGCTTTCCCTTCTCAAAGCGCCTTCTCGCCTGCCGCCCGAAGCTGTGCGGCACAAGCTTTGTCTCCAGGTTCACGTACCTCGACAGGCTTATGTCGTCTATCTTCACTGCGCTGGGGTCGTATTTTCCAAAAACAAGCGGCATAAAAAAACACCAAAAAGGCGGTTTACCTTTTTATCTTCTCCTTTCTTCCTGTCCTGAGCATCTCAAGGCTCTGGCCGTTCACGTGCGTTACCCTGTATTTCACTCCCCAAAGGTCTCCTTTCGGGCCGTGCTTGGCTCCGCCGATTCCCTCAATAATGACTTCATCGTGCTCGTCGATGAACTTTATTGCCCCGTCGTACGGCGCGAGTGCGGTTACCTGCCTGCCGTTCTTTATCAGCTGCACCCTTACGCATTTTCTTATGCCGCTGTTCGGCTGCTTTGCCTCAACGCCCCTCTTCTCAATCACAATGCCCCTTGCCTGCGGAGCGCCCTCAAGCATATTGTATTTTATGCGCAGGCCAAGCTTCCTCCTCTTAAAGTAGGGGTCCTTTAGCCTCCACTTGCCCCTGTCGTCCTCAAGCTTCCTTGCAGCAAATTCCCCGCCAGACATTTTTTTCACCTTATTTTTATGCCTTCTATCTTATAATCCCTTTGGGCCAGCGCCTTTATTCTCTTCATGCGTGAAGAAGCGTTCTGCAGTTTCCTCTTGTTCTCGCCATCAAGGGAAAGCAAGGCATAATTCTTGCCGTTCTTTTCCGAAATCTTTATTTCGTCTACCTTAATATTATACAACGCTTTTTTAATGAATTCTGGTGCGCTGTCGCAGTATTCCAGTATCTCTACATTCCTCCCTATTTTCTTGCCAAGCGCCTTCACGCACTCCGCGTTTTTGCCGATTGCCCTGCCGAGGTCGTCCTTTTTCACAAGGAAAGCGATTACGTTTCCCTGCAAAACGCAGTCCCTTGCGTTGGCGCCGCTCACACTGTTAAGCGTGTTAAGGTAAAAAATTTCATCGCTCGTAAGCCGCATCTTCGAAACCCGCTACTTTTTTTTGCCGCGCTGCACTGCTTCCAGAACCCTGCTTTTCCCCGGTTTCTCGACCGCCATGAACGAAACGACAAAAGGCTTTCCGCAAATGCCCCCCACCTGCAGAGCAGGCGCGTTGAACAAGAAAAATGGAATGCCCGCAACCTCGCAAAGGCGCTCGACTGTTTCCTTTTCGTTGGCCCTTGCGTTGGCGCTGATAATAACCATCTGCGCGCTTCCTTTTAAAATACTTTTCTTGGTTTCCCTCATGCCGAACAGCACTTTCCCGCTGTCCACAGCCCTTCTCAGTTCCTTCCCGACATCCATGTCCATTGCAGCACACACGCCCCAATTACTTTTTCATCACAAGCTCGACTATGCCAGTGCCGACCTTTATCGGCTGGCCGACAATAATGTTCTCGACGACCCCCTGCAGGTCCTCTTTCTCTCCCCTGAAGGCCGCATCAAGCAGGTGCTTCACTGTTTCCTCAAATGCGGCTCTCGCGAAAGGGCTCGCCTTGTCCCGCGTTATGCCAGTCCTGACAATTCCCTTCACGTCACCGCTGAAAGTCATCAGGTCTGCAAGCAGCATGAGGTGCCTTATGTCGACAAGAATATTGTTGTCCTTGAGCGTCTTGTTCAGCTCGTTCATTATCATTACCCTGCCCGCCTCAATGCCAAGGACATCGCTGACCTCCATTATGTCGTTCGTTGTCGTCCTTGTCAGGTCAATGTCCTCCTCCATCTTGAGAATGTTCTTCAAATTGCTCCCGCTTGTCTTTACCACAAACTCGTCGCCCTCTTTTGCGACCAAAACCTTGTCAATGCCCCGCAATCCCTGCACCCTGCTGTTCAAAAGCTTCAGCATGTTCCTCCTTATGCGCAGCAGCGGCTCCTTCTTGCTGAAGATGAAATCAACGCAGCTGCCCCTCTGCCTGGGCTTTGCGTTCCTGACGCTCTGCTTTATCTTTGCGATAAGCTCCTTCTCGTCAAGCCTTTTCTCCTTCAGCTGTTCCGGCAAAAGCTCGATGGAAACCTTGTTTACCGTAAAGTCCTCCTCAAGCTTCGCAATGTCGGCAAGCCTCACATCAATAAGCGTTTTTGCCAGTTTCTCCACCTTGTCCCTGTCCTTGGCAATCCTGGGGGCAAAGAAAATAGTCATAGTGGGGTATTTTGCCCGGCTCCTGCCGTCCACAATCTCCTCAACCCTCTGTATTCCGCTCCCGACGCTGACCTCTGCGGCCCCGGCATAGTGCTTTGTCCTCAAAGTCAGCTGTGTTCCCGGCTCACCAAGGCTCTGCGCGGCGACAATCCCGACCGCCTCGCCCGGCTCAGCGGAAAGGGAATCGAATTTTTCCTTTACAACTTTAAAGAGAGCCTCTGCCTTCTGCCTGTTTAGATGCTTATGCCCGGCAATAGCCGCAATCTCGTCCAGCAGCATCTTCGGAAGCCCGCCGCCCTCCCATTCCTCCTTTCCGGCCGGAGGCCTCGGAGGCTCTTCGATAACTTCCTCCTGCTTCGCTTTGGCTTTCTTCCCTTCCTTTTTCTCGTGTTTCTGCTTTTCCTTCTTCGGCATAAAAATCAAGCCCCTCATTCCATCTTTTCAAGCTCTTCCTCGACGGAAACAGCCTTCCCTTTCACGGTCTTCTGCGGGAACACGCCGTCCTCGCCGTAAGAGTACTGGATGAGGCTCTTCGAAGCGGTCCTTACTGTGCCGTCGTTGTTCACCATCAAATCCTTAAGGCTGTTCGCGAGCCGCCTGTACAGGTAACCGCTTACCTTGGTGCTTACCCCTGTGTCGACCTCTCCCTGCCTTCCGCCCATGCTGTGGTAAAAGTATTCCTTGACGCTCATTCCGCCCATAAAATTGCTCCTTATGAAGCCCCCTGCGATAAAGCCGACATCCTCCTTCTCGTTCAGCGTAAGCAGCCTCTTTTGGTAGCCCCTTTTCGGCCTTCCCTCCCTGACGCTCGCCTGCCCCCAGAACCCGCACATGTTCATAAGGTTCGTGCTGCTGCCCCTGCTGCCGCTGGCAATCATGACCATTGTGCTCAGGCGCGGGTTTTCCTTGAGCAGCAGCTGCAGCTTCTCCTTCATTATTGCCTTCTCGATTTTGTCCTTTGTTTCACTCGCGAACTGCATCATCTTTACCTCAAAGCTCTCCTCAAGAGTCCTTCCCGGAATGTGCTCGAGTGTGCGCCGCCTGAACTGTTCCTCGAGATGCTTCCCCTTCTGCATCATCTCATCAATGGCCTTGTCCTTCTCCTTGACCACTGCGTCGCTTACCTCGTACTCGTCAAGGCCGACAGTCATGCCCCTCCTTGTGAGCAAATCAAGAATAATCCTGTTCACCCTGTAGTAGAACTCCTCTATCACAGTGCTCGGATAGTTCCTCGCAAGCGTGTCAATGAGCTTTCCCTGGACCTCGCCGAGGCTGAGCTTGTCCGCAACCCCGCAAAGCAGCTTTCCGTTCTCAATCTTCACGTAAGCGTCCTTCGGGCAGTTCTCCTTCTTGCAATCTCCGCACGGGCTTGTCTTCTGGATAATCCTGCAAAGGTTGGTCTTGTACTCGAGGTTAAGGCCCTTCGGCAGCAGCTGGCTGAAAATAAGCTTTCCGCTGTAATTCTTCCCCCTGTCGGGCTTCGGCAAATCCGTTATGCCGATCTCGTAAAAGTATTTCATCGCGTCTTCCCTTGAAAACTCCGTGCTCTGCATTGTAAGCGCAAAAACCCCGCTTACGCCGTCCTCATCCAATATTATGACCGGCGCCCCGTATCTCGGGCTTATGACCTGGTCCCTCACAAACATCAGCTCCCTCGCCTCGGTCTTGCCCTCTTCCGTCTGCGGAACATGCACGTTCATTTCATCGCCGTCAAAGTCGGCGTTGTACGGCTTGCAGACGATCGGGTTTATCCTGAAAGTCCTGCCCGGCATTACCCTGACATTGTGCGCAAGCATGCTGAGCCTGTGCAGCGAAGGCTGCCTGTTGAACAGGACAACGTCGCCGTCCTGAAGCTTCCTCTCGACCTTGAAGCCGACGTCAATCTCTTCCGCAATTGCCTCGCGCGTGTTTTCCTCAACCCTTTTCCTCATCTCATCCGGCCTTGTTATGCCGACAACCCCGCTGTTTTCCTTGACCATCTTCTTGAGCTCTTCCTTGTTCCACTCCGTTACGACCTCGGGCACAGTGAGCTCGTCGGCTATCTCTTCCGGAATGCCGATTTCGCTTATTCTAATGAACGGGTCCGGCGTCACGGTGCTTCTTGCCGCAAAATTCACCCTCTTTCCGGTCAGGTTGTGCCTGAACCTTCCCTTCTTCCCCTTCAGCCTCTGCACGATGGTGCGCAATGCCCTGCCGCTCCTGTGTTTTGCGGGCGGCACCCCAGCGGTGTTGTTGTCAAAGTAAGTTGTGACATGGTACTGCAGCAAATCCCACAAATCCTCAATAATAAGCTGCGGCGCCCCGGCTTCAATGTTGTCCTTCAGGCGCAGGTTAATCCTTATGATGTCAACAAGCTTGTGCGTAAGGTCGTCCTCGCTCTTTATGCCGCTCTCCAGGGTGATGCTCGGCCTTACCGTAATCGGCGGAACCGGAAGCACTTTCATTACGAACCATTCCGGCCTCACGAGCTCAGGGTCATAGCCGAAAAGCTGCAAATCGCTGTCCGGAACCTTTTCAATCCATTCCCTTATCTGCGTCGGGTAAATCCTTTCCTGGTTCAAAAAGAAATTCGTCGGCCTGTCAAGCAAAACCCTTCCCTTCGGCGCGCCGCACTTCGGGCACCTCTTCATCTTCTTCGCCTTTCCGACAATTTTCTTGACAATAGGCTCGCTGCCCTCCGCCTTAAGCGCCCTCCTGTACATCTCGAGCTTCTCATCGGGAAGGATTATCCTTCCGCACTGCTGGCAGGTCGCGTGCATCAAAAGCTCAAGCCGCCTGCCCCACTCGCTGTGGACAACAGGCCTGACCATCTCAAGGCTGCCGAAGTGCCCCGGGCACTGCTTCATCTTCTGGCCGCAGGTCTTGCACCTAAGGCCCGGGTTTATTACGCCGAGATGCGGGTCCATAAGACCGCCCTCCATGGGATAGCCGTCCTTGTCATAGGTGTCGGGCGTCTTGACTTCAAGGGCGCTCATTTTCCTGATCATCGTTGGGCTAAGCACCCTGAATTCGATTTCCTGAATCTTCTTCATTAACATTTAATCCACCCTAAACCTTGTCCCCTATGATCATCCGCGGGAAAACGCCCAACGCCTTTAGTTCGTCAAGCAGCAGCTTGAAGCCATAGCTCATTTCAACGGGGTAAACCTTGCTGCCCTCGCAAATCGGGCAGTATCTCCTGTTCCTTATCTGGTCGTTGATTCCGATAACGCCGCATTTCTCGCAAACCAATTCAACGACCTTGTCGCTGTCCTCTATGAACTTCTCCTGCAATAGCATTGCGGCGCCGTGGCCGACAAGAGTCTCGCCCTCCATCTCGCCGAAGCGCAATCCGCCCTCTTTCTCCTTCCCTTCGGTCGGCTGCCTTGTCAGGATCTGCACCGGGCCCCTTGCCCTCGCCTGCATCTTGTGGGCAACCATATGGAACAGGCGCCTGTATGCGACAACCCCGACAAAAATCTCGCCCATGATCCTCTCGCCCGTGACGCCGTCGTAAAAAACTTCCTTGCCGTCATGCCTGAATCCGGCCTGCTTCATCATCTTCTCAAGCTCTTCCTTTGGAACGCTGTTAAAAGGCGTTCCGTCCATTTCCTGCGCCTTCATTGCGCCCACTTTTCCGGCGAGCGTTTCAAGCAGATGCCCGACAGTCATCCTGCTGGGGATGCTGTGCGGGTTAATGATGAGGTCGGGCTTTATGCCGCTTGGCGTGAAAGGCATGTCTGCCTCTTCCACTATTGCGCCTATGACGCCCTTTTGACCGTGCCTGCTGCTGAACTTGTCTCCGACCTCCGGAACCATTGTCGACCTGACCTTCACCTTGGCGAGCTTGTTGCCGTCCTCGTTCTCTGTTATAAGCACCTTGTCCACGCTGCCCGGCTTTCCCTTCCTTGTGGTAATGCTGCTCTCCCTTCTCTTTTCCTTGACAACGCCGAACTCGTTTATTTCCTCCAAAAATCTTGGGGGGCTGGTCCTGCCGATTACAATATCCTTCTCGTTCAGGAACTGCTCAAGGTTCACAATGCCGTCCTCGCCAAGCTTGCTGTATAACTGCTCGCTCAGGTATCCCACTGTTTCCTCTTTAGGAATCTCAAACCTGTCGGTCTGCCCGCCGGGATACCTGTTCTCAACGGCATCGTACGACCTGAAGTAAGCGCTCCTTCCAAGGCCCCTGTCGACCGCGCCCTTGTTCAGAATCAGGGCATCGAGCATGTTGAATCCCCTGTAGGGCATTATTGCGACTACAAAGTTCTGCATCTGCGGCCTCTTGTGCAGGTCCAAAAAATCCATTGTTTTGCTCTTGACAATGTTGTTCTCCGGGTAGTAGAGCAAATACCCCTCCGTGTCGCTCCTGAGGTTGTAGTTCATGCCGCTGATTCCAATCGCCTGCTTGAACATTTTCGCGCCGTGCAATGCCTTTCCCGCCATGTCATGCTGCAGGTACGGAATCATCGATGTTATTACGCTAAGCGTTACAATTGCGTTTATCTCAAGGTGCGTGTGCTGTTTCGTGAGCTCGCTCTCGTTAATCGCGATGAAAGCGTTCTCCTCCTCTTCGGGGTCAAGGTATTCCAATTTTCCCTCTTTCACCAAATCGTGCCAGGTAATCTTTGCCTCTGAAAGCCTGCGAAGGTCCTCTTCGCTAACCCTTGGCTTCCCGTTCTCGACAACAATAAGCGGCCTCTGCACCCTGCCGGCGTCAGTGTTGATATAAAGCTCGTTTGTGTCCTCGTGGTAAGCGATGTTCACGGACGGGCTTATCTTGTCCTCCCTTCTCGACTGGATAAGGTCCTTGGTGAGGCTTTCCACATCGTCATGGAAGCCGATAAGCCTTCCGTTGATGTAAACCTTTGCTATCTTTTTCTTTCCGGCCATATATCCGACGCACCTTCAAAGCTTCCTAAGCCTTACTCCCTTCCTGTTCAGCAGCTGCTCCACCGGGTCTTCCTCTGTTTCAGTTGTAACCTCTGCCATTAGCGCAAGATTCTTCACAAGGCCGCACTGCGGCCCGTCGGGCGTCTCAATCGGGTCAAGCCTTCCCCAGTGAGTCCCGTGCACGTCCCTCGCCTCATACAATTCCCTGTTCTTGTTAAGCGGGCTCTTGACTTTCCTCAAATCCGTAAGCGGGCTCAAAAAATTAACCCTGTCCATAAACTTGCTTACCCCTGTCGCCCTTCCGATCCAGTTGCCCGTGCTCATCGCGAACCTAATCCTCTCGCTGACGGCCCCCGGCCTCACAATAGTGCTGATGTTGAGCTTCCTTCTCCTCGTGACAGTCCTGTCAATCTGGAAGCGCAAATCCTTTATGAAATACTTGAAGCTATACCTGAACAAATGCTCCATCAGCTTTCCGCTCAGCTCAAGCCTCTTGTTGGCGTAATGGTCCTTGTCGTCCTCTCCCCTGAGGCCGTAAGCCCTCTCAATCGCCTTTGTCGCCATCATCGCGAGATAGTAAGCCTTGGCGAGCCTGTCTTCCCTGCGCTGGCCGATGTGCGGCAAAAGGAAAGCGTCTATTACTTCCTGCGCCCTCTTAAGCCTGTAATCAATGACCTGGCCGGGCGCGACAAACTTCCCGATCTTGTCGAGCGCCTCTTCCTCGGTCTTCACAAGGGTGTTCTCCCAGTTGACAAGAATATCGTTCTCAATCTCCTTCTCCTCCGGGAAAGCCTCGCGTATTTCCCTAAGCGTCTTCAGGCCGAGCGCCTTAAGCAATACGAACAGCTTCAGCTTTTTCGGCGAGGCCGGGAAAGTCACGTTGAGCATTCCGTCAGTCCTCCTGGTGACCCTCACCCTTCCCTTGAAAGCGCCCCGGGTGCTTATAACTTCCGCAGAATGCCCTTTTGTTTCCTCGCTGATAAGCACCCTGTCGCTGGCAAGCACCTCCTGCGTCATCAGGGCTTTCTCGCTGCCGTTTATGATAAAGTAAGCGCCCGGGTCCTTTGGGTCCTCGCCCATCTCAATCAGCTCCTCGTCGCTCTTTCCGTAAAGCCAGCACAATTTCTTGGATTTCAGCATTATCGGCAATTCGCCTATGTAGGCGCGCCTGACATCCTGCTCCACGTCCCTTCTGAGCAGCCTCATTGTCAAATAAATCGGGCCGCTGTAAGACCTGTTCCTTATGCGCGCCTCCATCGGGTAAAAATTGGTCCTCGGGCTCCCGTCGGCCTCTATGATGCGCGGCTTCAAAACCTCGATGTCGCTCAGCTCTATTTTTACTTCCTCGATTTTCGGGATAATTTCCTTGTTCTCATCGACAATCTCAGGCAGCTTTTTCTCGACAAACTGGTCGAAAGAGGCTATCTCCATCTGCGCAAAAGTCCTGTCCCGGAAATACGCGTCAATCAAAGGCCAGCCGTTCAATCCAACCAATCCCATGCAAAAACTCAAACAACCCTTCTGTAGTAAACGGTTTTTCCCGCGGTAGGGCTGTTCCTGACAATTTTCACGATATCGCCCTTCTTGGGCATCAAATTCGCAATAGCCGCGTCCGAAATGAAAATCTGCGGCAACTGGCTCGGCTGCACCCCGAACTTCTTCAGCAGCGCCTCGGCTTCCTCGGCGTTAAGCAAAATATGCTTCGGGACAAGAAAGTGTTGCATTATTTCAAAAGGCAAGCGCCAAAACCTCCGCAGGCACCAATCAAAAAGCGGGTTTCAAGTTCAGGTGCGCAAAAATATGCCGGGATTATATCCTCGAATGTCAAGGCATCAATTCAAGCAACACATGCACCAGAAGATAAAAACCGCTACCCGGCCGATTTAGTATATTTAAAATAGAAAGCGTTTTAAATGTTTTTAATCCCGCGCTTTCCGGGCAAAACCGCGTTTTTGGGTTTTTTCTGCAATTCCGGGGGCAGGCAGCCGTGCTGCCTGCAATAATCGACAATCCCCTGCGGAGTAAAAAGCCTTGAATGCTGCCTGGGCTCCAACTTTTTCGCCTTTGCTTTTGCCATGCAAAACATCCCTGATGCAAAAATAACCTGGCTAACAAATAAAAACCTTACGCAACCGCAGCGCTGGCACCCGCTTCTTTCCTGAACGCCCGTGTTTGCAATTGCGTTTGCGTAATCTCAATCTTTCCTGAGCGTGATTTTTACGCAGCCGCAGCGCAGAGCCGCGATTGCCTGCCGCCTTTTTTTCAGAAAAACCGGAATTAAAGCGCCAATCCCGGATTTTTCCTGCCTCTCCCCTTGCCGCGCCCCCTGCCGGCCAAAACCAGCGCCGACAACAAGACAACCGCGATTATCACAGCACCCGCTGCAATCAACAAGTCCGGGTTCTTGAAACTCTGGCACTGCCCCCTCGCGCAAACCATTCCCGGACCGCACTGCAGCCCGTCCGGGGTGTTGTCGAAAACGCACTGCCTGCCCCTGCAATAGTCCACGGTGCACGGGTTGAAGTCGTTGCACAGCACGCCGGTACAGTCATGCTCGCTGATTGGAATAAGCGCCATCGGAATGCCCATCCCCTGAAAAGCCGCCTTAACCCCATCCAGCTCTTTGGTGCCAGAGCGCACAACATAGCTGACGCGCGCAGTGCCGTCCACCGCAATGGTTCCCGCCGGAAACTTCAGCAGCGGGTCGCTCTCGAGAACCAAAAAATTCGAGTCGCTCTGCACGCCCGCGGCGCCGCTTGCCATCTCTTTCGGGACTGTCTCAATCAGCGAAACGCCCGCAAGCTCCCTGCCGCTCACATTGCGCAGATTCAAAGTAATTGTTGCCCTGTAGCCCGTAACGCCGTCCGGCCCAAGCAACGCCGCCGTCCTCATCTCCCTGTTGAACAACAAATCAGCCTGCTCGGCCACGCGCTTCTCCAGCTGCATGCCGCCGGCATCCGCTTCTATTACCACAAGGTTGTGCTCAGGCAGGGCATAGTTGCCGCTCACAGACAGCGCGCCCTGAAAAACGGCAAGCAAAAAAAGCAATGCAAAAACCGCTTTTTTCAACCAACACCGCCGGGCAAAAAAATTTTTTGTCAAAAAAAACACCGCTTTTTAAGCAACATCCTCTTTTTTTGCAACGCCCGCCTTTTTTTGGCGCTTGCGCCGCCAAGCGAAATTTTTTTCCGCATTAAAAACGCTTTTTGCGGCAGAGGCCGCCAAAACAAAAAACCCTGCTTCCGCAGCCGCGATAGTTAATGTGCGCCGCCCGGTTGCCCTTCTTTTATCGCCAGCCCAGCTTGCTTTTCTTCTTCCTCCACCTGCCCGCTGTGAACTGCCACGCAACCCCCAACACGGCCGCTCCTGCGAGCGCAACAACAGCCCCCAGCTCGAGCGGCGTGAATTGCACAACCTGGAGCGTGATTTCCGGCGCCGGCGCAGCCGCGCATTTGCCCTGCTGGCAGACATTCCCTTCCGCGCACTTTGCGCCCCCGTTCATCGGCGCGAAAACGCATTCGCCTTTTTTGCAGTAATCCCTCGTGCACGGGTTGCTGTCATTGCAGTAGACGCCCATGCATGCATCGCCCTGCTGCAGCAGAACAAGCGCTGTCGGTGCAGCCATTCCGTTGAACATTTCTTGCGTTACCGAACCCGCCGCTAGGCTCCTGTTGAAATCATATGAAACTGTTTTCTTCTCGCCGGGCTGCACGTCGCCCAAAAAGAAGCGCAATATTGGGTCGGGCTCGATTACCTCGAAAGAGTCATCGCTGTGGATCAAAGAGGCGCCCCCCACAATGCCCTTCCCGATTCCCTCTATTATCTCCACGCCCGAGAGTGGCGCGCCGCCAATGTTCCTCACTTCAATGAAAACCTTGTTCCAATATGCGCTCACGCCCTCCCCGCCCATCAGCGCAAAAGCGTTAATGCTCCTGATGATCAACAGCTCGTCGGCAGCCGCAAACCTCTTCTTCTCCAGGCCAACCCCGGTTGCCGTCTGGTCCAAAACAGGAATGCTTGGCTCGGACAGCGGGGTGAAAGCGTTGCTTGCGCTGAACAGCTGCACTGCCACTACAGGCTGCACCGGCGTGCCGCCGGGCGTAGCGCCGGTTCCCGCGCCGGCAGCCCCGCCTGTTGCCGACTCAAAACGCATTGCCCTGCTTGCAACGCCGCTGTTCAAATCCGGCACCGCGTCGTTGGTTGCCTTAACGTAAAAAGTGTGCTCCGCAGGCAATACTTCGCCCGGCCCCGGGGAAAAAGAGTATGTTGTTGCAGTGCCGTTGTCAATCCAGCCGCCGCCGTCCATCCTCACCCAGTACTTTGCGATGGCAGAAGCGTCATCTGTTCCAATGAAAGAAAATGTTACAGCGCTGCCGCTTGTCACAGGCCCTGCCGGGCCCAGTATTGTTATCTCCGGCGGAGTTGTGTCGCTTGAGGCATAGTAAAAGCCGATGTAAGTGGTGTAATTTGCCGATGAAGCCCTGCCGGCAGCCGTCTGGCCGACAGAAACAGACGTATTGTAATCGGCGCTGCCTGCGCTGCCCGCCACAGGGGCAATGCCCATGCCGTTCACATCCACAGCCAAAGCCATTGCAGGCTGCAGCAGCAAAAGCAGGCAAGCCAAAAAAAACAATCCCTTCAAGCCAGCAATCCCCCAAAGATTCTGTTTCCAATTAGCCTCTTAAATAAAACAATTTTGCCGAAATCAGCACATCCATAGCGGAATTCACGATTTATCCGCCCCTTTCCGCCGGTTCGATTTCTTGCCAGCCCATATTCCCGCATCAATTGCAAGTGCAGCTCCCATCAGCAGCGACAACACTGCTGCAGTAGCCCAAAGCGCTTTTGGTTTTCCAGCAAATTGCCCTGCCAGCCAAACCGCCTGTTTGGATATTAATGTTCCCTGCAATGTTCATGTCGCCATCGCTCAAGCCGCCCTGCATCCAGATTCCCTTTCCAACGGCAAGGCTGCTCATTATGTTGGCGTCGTTTTGCACGTTCAGGTCTTGCACGAGAACGCTGTTTGGATAATAGTTTGACAGGTCTTTTCCGAGCGCTACCGCGGCTTCTGCAAGGCTTTTCGTGTTGTATCCGAGCGCGATTGCCCCGTAGTGCGCTGCAGTGCTGCCCGCAACCATATTCACATCAGAGTATCCTGCTGCAAAAGCCCCGTCTCCGATTGCGAACGGCCCCTTGTTGCTTGCACCGTATCCAACTGCAAGGCTTC
>Ga0315291_10000055_pt1 | contig 119724 bp, 87 predicted proteins | sample YL17G12_20_MG_FD_203070 | JGI IMG/M metagenome (GOLD analysis project Ga0315291, IMG submission 203070) | Sediment microbial communities from Yellowstone Lake, YNP, Wyoming, USA - YL17G12_20 | ecosystem: Environmental > Aquatic > Freshwater > Lake > Sediment | place: USA: Wyoming | collected... | reverse complement strand
ACGGGCAAGATCTATGTTCTTCGAAGATTTTAGACAACTTGTGGAAAATAAAATTCCTTCCGATCGGCGTGCATTCAACTATATTGAGCGAACCAAGGATCCGGAAGAAATTTATCCTGTTGACTGCAGAGTGAATGGTTCAAGGCGTCCATTGTTCATCTTCGGCGTGAACAATAATGACAAGTGCCGTGATGCAACCATCACGCTACACCAGTTCGAGAGGTGGGGCTTTGAGTTCCGCAGTATGGCGGTGTTCGAGGACCAAACACAAATTAACAGCAAAGTTCTCGCTCGATTCTCAGACGTTGTGGGAAAGCAGTTCTCCTCGCTTGGGGCAAGAGAGAGAATAGAGAAGTACCTTGATGAGACACTAAAAGAATCCATTTGAGAATAACAGCACTTCCTTGCAATCGCCCCATCCTCCTTCACCTTAACTCGAATTAGCTCGGGGTAGGCGGGTTGTGAGTTGCGGGCTTTATACCAGCAAAAGGAGCTTTTTCAACTAAAGCTGTGAGAAATGCGGGCTAAGCCCTTCGACACTTCGACGAAGTTCAGTGCAGGCAAGCTCAGGGCAGGCAACCCCCTGCGGTGCAGGGGGCTAAATTCGCGAGACGAACCCGCCACACAAACGGCGGGCAAGCAACGGACAAGTATGAGATTGCCACGCCGGCCTATGGCCGGCTCACAACGACGCCGGGCAGTGGGACTTCGGTAGGGACACGTAACTGCCGGGCCTGCTCGACAAAGGCCTCCAGCCGCGTGGTCAGTGTCGAATCCTCCTGGCCGTCAAAGCTCAGACTCAGAATCGGCATCCCGCCGCAGTGAGCGCTTATGGTCTGCGAAATTCCGCTGACAATCGTCGAAGGCATACAGGTAAAGGGCATCGCATTGACCACGCCGGAGAACCCATCGTGATAATACTCGATGGTCTTGCCGATGGTCAGTATCGCCTCGCCCTCGAACGAAGGATGCAGATACGGCTCGGCCAGCTCGATGACGTGCTCGACAGGCACTTCCGCCAGTCTGCCGAACCGCTTCTCCAGCGGCGCAGCGAGCTTCCGTTCAATCCTGTGCTGCACCCAGTTAAGCGCCACGTTCGTCAGCAGTTCCTTCCACAACCATCTTCGGCCTGCCATATTCCTGCGCGTGAAGTTCGTGTAATAAATCCACTCCGCCAGCGACGCGAGGTCGCAGATTGCGCCAAGCTCTTCGAGGCGGGCGATAATCCTGTCGTTGGCAAACGGGTGGCTGCGGACGTAGATTTCGCCCACGATTCCTATCTTCGGCTTTCGCACGCTTGCCGAGTCCACTTCGACAGCCGCAAACTCGCCTGCAATACTTTCCATAAGCTGCCGCATCTGGGCAGAGGTGGCGCGATTATCGACAGCGCTGACCCACCGGCTAAGTGCCCTGTCATAAACCCGCTGCGCCTGGCGAGGGTCTTTCGCTATCGGACGCAGACGCAGAATTACCTTGTGCAGCAAATCGATGCCCACCATGCTAATCCACACGGTCGTCATAAAACCCTGCACGCTTGCGCTGCCGGTGCACTCGACAAACTCGCGGTAGAAGCTGCTGTCCTGATTGGGGGCGATGACGGGCACGCCCTCTATGCCGGCGCCCTCCAGGATAAGCTGCTGCAGGCAGTTATACATTCCGAACCTGCACGGGCCGGAGGCAGCGGGCATAAAGAAGGCGGCCTTCGCCGGGTCAAAGCCCTTGGACCGGACCAGCTTTATCATATCGCCCGTGGTAATGGCACAGGGCAGGCACTCCTTGCCGTTGGTAAATTGCCTTCCCTGCAGTAATGCCGCTTCATCTGCAAGCGGAATGACCTCCGCCGGCTGGCCGTGTGCCCTGAAGCACGCCGCAATCCCATACGCCGGGTCGCCCATATACGGGATGTAAAGCGTCCGTTCTCTGTTGAGGGTGCAGTGAGACCGTTTTTTCGGCTTCGCCGTCCGCTCCGCAGAACCAACGCGATAGTTCTTCAAACTTTCGAGGAACGCCTCCAGCCGCGTCAGCACGCCGGCATCGGCGGAGTGCTCATCAATCTCCAGCTGCAGGCAGGGCTTCTGCCCCATTATGTCCTTAAAGAACGTCGAGAGAAAAGAGTCCGGGCCGCAGCTAAAATTGGATAGATATACTCCAAACAGCCGCGGGTCTCTCCGGATTATTTCGGCGGCCCGTAAAATCCGCTGCCCATACGCCCAATAAACGTTGCTGTGCAGCAACTCGTCCGTCAGCTCAGCCGAACCCGCATCCAGCATCTCCATCGGCATAATCTGCACGCCAAGCTCGGCGAGCTTCTTCGGCAGTTGCAGGTTCATACCGTCATCGCAGCCGTTGTACGGGCGGGAGACCAGGACAAAGACCTTCTGGTCGGGGCCGATTTTACTCATGATTTCACTGCCCTTGTTCCTCATTGCCTGCTCAAAGCCCGCCTGAGCGTTAAGGGCCTCTTCGAGCGCCTTGCGGACAGCCGATGCGGAGACGTCCAACTGCCTGCCGAGCGCAACGAAGCTCTTGAATATAAGCTTGTCGCCCTCGCCCAAACGAATGGGCGCGGCGATGATTTGGGTCCTGCCCAGCTTGCTGCCAAAGGATGCCTTGACCTGATATGCAAACGACTGCACGTACGGACAAATCTGGTTGTGCTTGTTGATGGGGAATGCGGCTTGTGACGAGACGACGCTCGGCAGAAAGATATAATCAACCTTTTTCTCAAGCAGCTCCGTAACGTGCCCATAGCCGACCTTCACGGGGAAGCAGGGCTGAGCGGTAATCGCCTCGATGCCTATGCGTATAAGCCGCTTATCGGTCGGCCCCGACAGCACTACCTCAAAGCCGAGGGCCTTGAGAAACCGCGAATACAGCGGCAGGAACTGCCAGGAAATCAAGGCCATCGGGATGCCGACTTTGCCTTTCGACTTGCTTGGCGGCGCCACTTTGCCGGCAAGGCCCGCGAACTCCAGAAGCGTTCGCCTGCGATATTCAAACGCGCCAAGCTCCTCGGTCTTCTTCGCCTTCTTTTTGAGGTTGTACCTGTCGCAGCGAGAGCCATAGTGCAACGGGTCCGCCCCGGGCAGCTCGACCTTCTTTATCTCGCAGTGGTTCGGGCAGTGCTCGCAGGTGAAAGACTCAACTGTGTATTTGAGTGAAACGAGGTTCTCGAAGCCTCGAAACTTGCTTGTGGGGACTTGACCTTCCAGGGCGGCCTTTTTCTCCATATACTCCAGGGCAATGGCGGCGGCGCCCAATGCGCCCGTCACCTCGTGATGGTCAGGCACCATAACGGGCTTGCCGACCACTTCCTCAAAGGCGGCCCAGACCGCCTTGTTGTATGCGGTGCCGCCCTGGAAGCAGATATTGTTTCCGACCTTGCGCCGTCCGACCACGCGGTTGAGGTAGTTGGCGACTATGGAGTAGCTCAGGCCTGCAACCAAATCGCCCGTCTCCGCCCCCTGCTGCAGATAGCTAAGCAGGTCCGACTCCATAAAGACCGTGCAGCGCTCGCCTAACTTGATAGGGGACTTACTCTGGAATGCGAGGTCCGCAAACTGGTTGTTAATGCTTATGCCCAGCCGCTGCGCCTGCTCTTCAAGAAACGAGCCGGTGCCCGCGGCGCAGGCGTGGTTCATCTCAAAATCGACGACGACGCCGTTCTCAAGCGATATATATTTGCTGTCCTGCCCGCCGATTTCAAATATCGTATCGACCTGCGGATTGACTATCGCAGCCCCGGCGGCCTGCGCAGTAATTTCATTTATGACAATGTCGGCACCGATGAAGTCACCCGTCAGATACCTGCCCGAGCCGGTGGACGCTGCGCCCAGAATCCGCACCTTCCCTGCGACCTTTTTGCCGACGATGTCCAGTCCCTGGCGGATGGCCTCGAGCGGCCTGCCCGCCGTCATCAAATACACCTTGGCGAGGATGCGCTTTTGTTTATCCATAGCGACAACCTTGGTGCTCAATGAACCGACGTCCAGCCCGACATACACTTCTATCGGCTCGGTCGCCTTCTCCAGCAGCTCCTCGTAAACACAACTTTTTGGAGTCGGTAACACCGGTATTTTCAGCGGCTCGCGACGCGGAGCTCGCTCCAGCGCCGAACCTCTTTCCGCCAGATACTTGTCGAGTTTGCCGATATCAATGCGGACGCTGCCGCCTTTGCGGCCCGCGTTCTGCCGGGCAATGAGCACGGCGCCGATGGCGCCCGTGAAGAAGTGCATTTCCGGGACAATAAGCTCCCCGTCTTTTGTCTCAAAGACCTGCTCGAGGGCCTTGACGACCCCGATATTGGCGGCCACGCCGCCGGTGAACACAATCGGCTTCACGAACTCCCTTCCGCAACCGAGGTTGCTCTTGAGGTTTGCCGCCAGAGCAAGGCACAGCCCCGCCAGTATGTCGCACATCGGCGTCGCCTGCTGCTGGAGATGAATCATATCGGTCTTTGCAAAGACCGAGCAGCGTCCCGCCATTCTCGGCACGCTTTTGCTCTCAAGCGCCAGCCGGCCAAACTCGTCTTCGATGTTGATTCCCAGCCGCTGGGACTGCTGGTCAAGGAATGACCCCGTCCCCGCAGCACAAACGGTATTGAGCGCAAAGTCGCGGACGCGGGCGGCGCCTTTCTCCGCAGCCAAAAATATCAGCTTGCTGTCCTGCCCGCCCATATCAATCACCGTCGCCCGCTGAAGCTGCGGATATAAATGATGTATGGCCGCCGCCTGGGCAGGGACCTCATTTACAAAGGTGATGTCCAGCAGCCGGGCAAGCAGACGCCCGACGTTGCCGGTCGCCGCCGCCAGAGTAACCTGCAATGGGTTTATACGCTTGAATACCTGCTCCAACTGCGAGCGGACTATCTCTATCGGCCTGCCGAGGTGTCGTTTGTAATCACAGAAAACGACCTTGCCTGCCTGGTCGAGCACGACAATATCGCTGCTGGTTGAGCCGACGTCGATGCCCACCAGGACGCTGCCGGCGGCCCCCAGCGGCTCCAGCTGATACCGCTTCGCAGTATCCGATACTCCCAGGTCCGCATGTATTCTCTCGTTCATAATCACCTCCGTTTGAAAATCGTGTCTATCCTTTTTGCCGGACGGAATTGGAGATGCTCGCACGAACCTTTTCAAGGGCCTCCTCCATTTTCGTCTGCTCCCTGCTGCTCAGGCCGGCCATTATCCTTTTGACTTCTTTTGCATAGAGCGGCTCGATTTGCGCCAGCACCTGCCTGGCCCGGTCGGTCAGTCGGATGATATTGCATCGTCGGTCGGCCGGCGCAGCGGTCCGTGCAACAAAGCCCGCCTTTTCCATCCGGTCGATAAGCGAGCTGATATCGGCACGGTTGACCAGCATCATACTGCTTATCTGGGTCTGGCTCAGGCCGCCGTTCGGCCCGCTCTGGTGCTGCAAAATCATCAGCAGGTTAAACTGCACGTCTGTAAGACCGAAGGGGCGCAGGAATTCCGCCGCCTGTTTTCGCAGGCGAACCGCCGTGTAATAGATACTCAGCAGCGCCTTGTGCGGCGGCAGGGCTATCGGCTTTCTAAAACCGATCTCTTCTTCCAACGGCATTGTCATTTCCTTGCTTGTCATAGAAACCATTCACATATATATTGTTAAGTAACGAACGAATCTGTCAACATTATTTTTCAAAAAAATTCGTTTCGCCCCTGCCTTTCCTCCAGGGTACCCCGCAAGCTCCTGCAGCCCCGCAGGTGTTGAAGCAATCGTGGATTACCTGTTAGCCCGCCTGTGCGCTGCGTCTTAATTCCACAATAGCCTCCAGCCCTCGGGCCGTTACACGCGCCGGCTAACACAATTCCACTGCCGATTTAACAGCTTATCCACACACAGGAACGTCCCGCCCGTCGTCTCCAACTATCCTCTCCGTAGCAGCTTAACGACGCCCCTGCTGTCAGAAATCACAAACAAACAGTGCTTACTATTCTTAATACTACTCTTAAGAATATATATTAGAAGTAATTATAAGTAACGACTCCCAACTCACTGGAACAGCGGGCCCAAAACAATTTCAAAATGAGTAAATTTTTGGCGGAAAAAACTTGTTGTTGACGGCAGGTTTATATAAACTATATCGTGCTATTTATGTGGCGTTTGCTGTAATGGGTTCGTTTTACTTTTAGAGTAGAGGGTTCGCTATGAAAGTAAATTTCAATCGAGTGGCTTTTGCTGAAGCCCTTGGCGTCTTAAGTACCGTTGTGCCGAGTCGCACGCCCAAACCAATACTTCGCTGCGTGAAAATTATCGCCGAGACCCAGGGTGTTCGCATCTGCGCGACAGACCTTGAGGTGGGCATTAACTATGCCGTCTCTGAAGTGAAAGTAGAGAAAGCCGGGGAAGTTGTCGTGCCAGCGGACAGACTGACGGCAATAGTGCGAGAGAGTGTGGATGAAGTCCTGTTGTTGGACGCTGCCGAAAACGCCTGTCACGTGAAGGGAGCAGACAGCCACTTTACGATTTACAGCCAGGAACCGGGCCAGTTTCCGGAAATTCCGACCTTTGAGGGAGAGGCAGACCTGGATGTCGCGCTGGGCCATCTTAAGGTCGGCATTGGGCAGTGCCTTTTCGCTACGGCCAGGGAAAGCAGCCGTTACGCGATTAACGGCATATTGTGGGAAATAAAAGACAAGAAACTGCACCTAGTCGCCACTGACGGCAGGAGACTTGCTCGCAGCAAGGTGGCCCTGTCGCAGCCGCCGCAGAAGCCGGTCAAGACTGCAGGTGGCGGGAACATAATTGTCCCGGCCAAGACAATGTCCCTGCTGGAGAAAATCGGAGGCAATGAAAAGGAGACTGTTGCAGTCAAGTTCCAGGAAAACCGAGTCCTTTTTAGCTGCGCCAATGTGATTATAGGCTCCAATCTTGTTGAAGGCAACTTCCCCAAGTATGAGGACATAATCCCGACCGACTATGAGAAGAAAATGAAACTTTCAACAGAGGCGACGCTGTCGGCAGTCCGGCGGGCGGCACTGCTGACCAGCGAAGAGTCCAGGGGAATTAAGCTGGCGATAGGAAAGAATAAGCTCGTTTTTTCCTGCAGGGCGCCGGAGACCGGCGATGCCGAGATTGATATGACTATTGAGTACACGGGCGAGCCAATCGAGATGGGTTTTAATCCCCAGTTTTTGGCAGATGCGATACGGGTCATAAAGACGCCGGAATTCGACTTTGAGCTTGGCCAGACGGACAGGCCCGGCCTGATTAAAAGCGGCACAAACTTCACCTACGTCCTGATGCCGATTAACCTGAGTTAGACAGCTGTGGGAGCTGCGGGGCGACATATTTCCGGCTCGGCGGGCCGAACCCCTCTGTTGATTTCGACAGTATGGAAAATGAACTGCAAAATTCCGGCGTGTTGGACAAGTTCCGGCAGGCGCGGCTCTCGCGCACCCGCCAACGGGTTATGACAAGGCGACGGCGGCAGGCCGTCAGACTGGGCGAGGTCCTTGAGGAAATGATGGACGGGCGCATCCAGCCTCAGCAGGAGGGCTTCAGCGAGGTTGATAAAATCTGGGGCGGGCTTTTGCCGCCGCAGCTTCTGGAGCACTGCAGGATTACAGGGTTTTGTGGCGGGAAACTGACGGTGGCGGCCGATTCGCCGGCGTATATGTACGAAATGCAATTAGTCAGTTCCGAGCTTCTCAAGCAGCTCCGGCGGGCCTCAGTAGAAAAAATCAGGGTGGTACTTGCCTGAAGTAAAGCCTGCGGTGTGAGGGCGGAAAATTTTCGACAGTTTATTGCGGAGAAAGTCCGATATACAACATATATCGACGCTGGAACGCTATGAAAAACCATAAATACGACGCCAGTAATATAAAGATATTAGGGGGCATAGAGGCGGTCCGCAAACACCCCGAGATGTACATCGGCGACCGCGGCGCGGGCGGGCTGCATCACCTTGTCTATGAGGTGCTGGACAACTCGGTTGATGAGGCGCTGGCCGGCTTCTGCACCGAGATAAGCGTGCGCATCCAGGCCGATGGCAGTTGCATCGTTGACGACAACGGGCGAGGCATCCCGGTCGAGCAGCACAAAGAGGCCAAGGTCAGCGCAATTGAGGTGGTGCTCACCAAGCTTCACGCCGGCGGCAAGTTCGATACCGAAAGCTACAAGGTCGCCGGCGGGCTGCACGGCGTCGGCGTCAGCGTCGTCAATGCCCTCAGCGAGTGGCTCGATGCGGATGTGTATCGTGACGGCAAACACTTTCACTTCGAATGTGCCAGAGGCGTTCGGCGCGGGCCGGCAAAAGAGATGGGACCTACCACCAAGCAGGGAACGAAAATCTCTTTTATGCCCGACAGTCAGATATTCGGCGACCTCGAATTCGACTACGATACGCTTGTGCAGCGGGTACGTGAGCTGGCATATCTTAATGCGGGGCTGCGAATCAGCATACGCGACGACAGAACCAATAAAAAGGACGCCTTTAAGTTCGACGAGGGCCTCAAGGCGTTTGTCAGACATCTTAACGAAGGCAAGGAGATTCTGCAGTCGGATGTTATATATCTGGCTAAGGAAGACCCACAGGCACGGCTGAGCTGCGAAGTGGCGGTGCAGTATAACGACAGCTACGCCGAGAACGTGCTGGTCTTCGCAAACAATATCCGCAATATCGACGGCGGCACGCACCTGTCGGGTTTCAGGACCGCTCTTACGCGGACGATGAACTATTACGCAAAGAACAATAACCTCTTGAAAAATGGCCAGGCGCCTATCGGCGAGGACCTGCGCGAGGGGCTGACCGCGGTTGTGGCGGTAAAGCTCGCCGAGCCGCACTTCGAGGCACAGACGAAGGTGCGGCTGACCAACCCGGAGGTAGGCTCTTTCGTCGAGACCGTGGTAAATGAGCAGCTCGGTCACTATCTTGAGGAGCATCCGGCTGAGGCCAAACGGATATTGAATAAGGCAATCCAGGCGGCCGCCGCGAGGGAAGCAGCCCGCAACGCCCGCGAGCTTACCAGGCGAAAAGGCGCGCTGAGCACGGCGAATCTGCCCGGCAAGCTGTGGGACTGCACGAGCAGGGAAACGGCGACAACGGAAATCTTTATTGTCGAGGGCGACTCGGCCGGCGGCTCGGCAAAGGCCGCACGAGATAGAAATATTCAGGCAATCCTGCCTTTGAAGGGCAAGATTCTGAACGTCGAGAAGGCACGCCTGGAAAAGATGCTGGCGCACGATGAAATCCGCACGATTATCAGCGCTCTTGGGACGGGCATCGGGCTGGACGAGTTTGACATAACCAAGTGCCGCTACGGCAAGATAATCCTGATGACCGATGCCGACGTCGATGGCGCGCATATTCGGACGCTGCTGTTGACGTTTTTCTTCAGGCAGATGCAGCAGTTGTTTGTTGACCGAAAGGTCTATATTTCCCAGCCGCCGCTCTACGAGGTCGCCTTCAAGGGACAGAAGAGGTCCGAATATGTCCTCAGCGAAGGCGAGATGCGCAGGCGGATGATTGCCCGCGGCTTGGAGGGCACGGCGCTTGTCATCAGAGACGGCGGGAAAACCAAAAAGGATAAAGACGGTCAGCAGATTGCCGACAAGGAGCTGTCCGAGCTTGTCAAAATGCTCGCCGAGGCCGAACGCGTTATCGCCGTTCTGGCCAGGCGGGGCATCAACTTTCAGGAGTTCGTCAGCGCCTATTACAGCCCTCGCAAGGGAGGGCTGCCGCGTTTTCGAATCTGCCTGGAGGACCGCGAGGAGGTTTACTACGAGATAGATGAATATGAGAAGCGCATCGACCAGTTGAAGAAGGAGTCGGTTGTGGCCGAGGAGCTGCACGAGGTGGGCAGGCTCAACCAGATAAACGATAAGCTCAGGAAGCAGTTCGGCGTGGACCTGCAGGATTTTCTGCTTAAATCCGTCAAGACCGTCTCCGGGGAGGCCCTGCCTACCAAGTTCCAGCTTCTAAACGGCCAGGACAAATACGAAGTCGCCTCGCTCGGCGAAGTCTGCTTGACCGTCAGACAGATTGGCGGCAAAGGGGGCGAGATAAAGCGATTCAAAGGTCTGGGGGAAATGAACGCCGAGCAGCTCTGGGAGACGACGATGAACCCCGCAACGCGGACGCTTTTGAGCGTCAAGGTTGATGATGCAGGCGAGGCGGACCGGTTATTCAGCATCCTGATGGGCGATGATGTGGAGGCGCGGCGCAACTTTATCCACGACCACGCGCTTGAGGTCCAGAACCTCGATGTATAGCGGCGGCCCCCTGGCAGGTTTGTAATTCACGATTCACAAAAAGGCAGTTCAAAGTGCAGCGGGATGGACCGGATGCCACTTGGCCTGTTCTTGTTCTAAAGCCATTCAGTCGGAGAGATGGATTGTCTGTTCGGACGACCATACAGACTCGCCGTTGTTCGTCACCGTAAGGGTGGTGCTGGCCGCCAGACCCTTATCGACCTTGTTGACAATCGCTGAATACCTGAAGTTGTTGAGCGTGTCTCCGACAAAGATATCGCCCTTTTCGCCTTGAGCCACTAATATTCTTGGTGCGGACAGCACCACCGGCCCAGCGGGAGCCGATGTATCTTCCAATACAAATTCGATCTGCCAGCAGGGGCGCCCTTGCTCATTGGCCGGCGAGACTGTTGTGTTGATTTTGTATGATTTGTTCGCTGATGAGCACTGGCGCGAGCATCCCAGGGTTCCAGCCAGGGCGATGACACAAACGGTTGCAGCGAGTTGTCTCATAATAGTCTCCTTTCGTCCGCGCGACTATATAGACCCGCCTTGGGCGGGTCAAATGCACATTTTCGCCACAGGCGAACAAGTCCAATATCGGCGATTTGCCGGCCCGAACTTTTGTGATTTCAGGGTAAAGCCGCCCGCGCAGGGCTGTGGCTGTAGCGGGTGCACCGGAGGACAAATCACGCCTGCGGCGGACAAGTCCCAGGTGCGGATCGCTCGATGCGACTGGTACGCCAAACGGTATCCGCCATCCCCTAATACGCGTGGATACGCACCTTCTGGCGGAACTGTTCAACGCTAATCTCGCCCTTTGAGAATGCGTCGATGTCAGATTTTTTGGTGCGAATGGTCAGGACCGCAGGGGTCGCAGAGTCCTTTTTTACCGACAAGACTTTTTGGTGCGGAACTCTGCGTGATGTGCTTGCGGACCTCGAGGATAGAGTTCTGTCTGGATCCCTTCCGTTGATTTCTTCGACGGCAGTTTCTCGAACAACGACGGCCGGCGCACAACCTCTGACAGAGATTATTACCGACTCATCAGGTTTTAAGCTGTGGATGTTGGCTGCGTGCTTAAGAGACTTGATAAGTGTAGTTTTTAACTGCTCGACTTTTTCGGGGTCGTATTCTTCGCTGGGGCGATCTGAACCAGACATCATGTAAATCATAGCGTCCCCGCCGCCGTAGCCTCCACCGCCATAACCACCTCCGGCAAAAGCCCCGCCTTCCTTTGTGGAGCGGAGTTCGTTTTTGGTCTCTTCCCAGAAGGCGTCGCCCTCTTCTTTGGGCTGTTCTTCTTTTTTGGTTTCGGGCGGCGGCGTAAGGGGGAAGTTGACATTGAGCAAAAATAGTGCTCCGTAGCCCTCGAGATAGATGCCTTCGGTTTCGGTGTTATCGCCAAAGGGCAACAGGGTTCGGCGAGTTGTAATCCGTGCCTCCTGTTCGAGCTTTTTGTCGAGGACGCGGCACATTATACCAATGTCCTCGGTTATTGCGGCAAGGTCCTCTGCTTTAATTTCGTCGAGTGGAATGACCAGGATGGACTGAGCAGTTTGTTGTGATAACCCTAAGAACTGCGAAGGGGAACTGGTCGGGAGGGACAAGTTGTATGATATGGTGGCATCGGCCTGCTTTAGCGCCTCTTGTGCTTGCTGTTGTGCCTGGCCGGCAGCGGCTTGTGCACCGGCTTCTGCGGCGGCGAGGGAGTCCTGGGGCTGTTCTTCGGCAGCGCTCTGGCACGAGGAAGGGGGCGCCAGTACCAAAGTGGCTGCGACAAGAGCCGTGATTGTCCAGATGAAGGTTCTCATTTTTTACTCCTTTCTATTTGATGGATTTGGGGTTTGTGATAGATTTGGCGTTATAGTGTTTGACACGAATTGGGCTATGTCATTTTTAGTTTTTAGAAGCTGGTCATCGGTATAGACAGCCAGAGTTGCCAGGCCATCAGAGAGATGGTTTTTATCCTGTAACCGGTTTGATTCTATTTGTTGTAGTGCTGTTGCGACCCAGCGGCGGTCCTTGGTCTGCGCGGTATTGATGGCCTCGATAAGCTGCTCCAGTAACCGGTTTGTAACGGTAGTGGAAGCAGCGAAAGTCTGCGAGGCAAACCGGTTCAGGTCCTCCTGATACTGGCGGCCAAGCTCGTCTTTAAGCCGGGCATAAGCTGCCGCCGTGCTTATTTGCCAGTACCGGCCCATCTCGGCAAGTAACTGCTGACGGATAGCCGGCTCCAGAGTGGAATACAACTGCTGGATGTCGGGCGGCCTGGGGGCGCAGACCCGCCCGACGATATACCCGGCAGCGAGAAGCAGTACCGCTGCCGCGGCGAATTTCAATAGGCCCTTTGTCGGTCCGATTTTTTCCCAAAGCACGTTTCGCCTCGCCTCGCGGACAGGAGGCTTCGAAGCCGATGCCTCATTTAGTCTGGCAATGGCTGTATCAACGGTCTGTTGCGGCGGACCGGGCGAGACAGGCGTCCGGGCGAGGGATTCTGTGGCTTTGCTCAGGATGTCTTTTTCTTCTTTCATACTTGCACCTCACTTTGTTCATATCTTTGGGCCGAATCCGCCGGGTTCCGGCGGAGCAGATACTCGCGCAATGTCGCCCGTGCGCGATGAAGCAATACGCCGGTCGCATTGGTTGTGATGCCGAGCTGTTTTGCAATCTGGCGGTAGCTCATCTCGTTTAGATGCCGCAGACAGAAAACCTCGGCCTCCTGCGGGGGCAGCGTGCTCAGGGCCTTTCTTAATCTCTCAGCCAGTTCCTGCTGCTGGAGCTGCTGGGCAGGCCCCGCATTTCCGCTTGCGAGGGCGGGCTGGTCAGCACTATCCGCATTAGCGAGCGCCTGGCGAGACCGCTGGCGCAGCCGGTCTATCGCCCGGGTGGTCGCCAATCGCGCCAGAAGCGCGGCGAAATTCCGTACCCGCTGACGCCGGCAGAGTTCCAATGCGGAAACGAACGTCTCCTGAAAGCAGTCGGCTGCATCTGTATGGTTACTCAGAAGCCTGTAGGCAGTGCGCCAGACGATTTGACCGTGTTTTTTGACAATTACCTGCCAGTCAATAACTTGCAAGCGAAACTCCTTACTTGCCTGCCAGAGGCCGCCCGCGGCAGCTTCACTATATTAGTCGCTGGACCTGCATATTTTATTACAAAACTATTGAACCAGGTCGCATGTAAGAGTGTAAAACTTAAAACTGCAAAACCAAAGCGGTCAATTTACGGGATTGCAGTTTTCCACTTTCAGCTTTTCCGCCAGGCAGTTCTGGCGGATTAGATTCGTTGTGTCCTTGCGGCCTTGTCTATAGGCGTATGTCGCTGCCAATAAAATAGTTACGCATATCATCGCGGCAGCGGTTCGTAGGTTGAGCAATTTATTTTGTCAGTTTTGCCATTTTTTTCTTGCAAAATCGGAACTAACCTGCATAATATTCTACTGCCGCCTCGACTTCGGCAGGCGGCAGCGACAATGGAGGCAAGGAATGTTGGGCCAGAGATTATTTACGAGTCTATTGATTTCAGCGTTTCTGGTTTGCGCGCTGTTGCTTGTGGGATGTCCGTCCCAGAGCGGCCCTGCCGACGTGAAGGTAACTACGCCTGCTAAAGGGCCGGTGCCCGACAAAATCAGGGCGACGGCGTCTGATGTGCGGAAGGACGCCCTGCTGAGGGAGCTCGACCGCAAATTTGAAAACCCCGATGTCCACTTCGAGCTGGGCCAGTTGTACCAGGCGGATGGCATGTGGTCGAAAGCCGAGTATCACTACAATGTCGCTTTAAGTTTCGCTCCCGCCCACAGACCCGCCCAGGCGGCGATGGTGAAGATGCTGCAGAGCAGCGGCAACTCGGCACGGGCCAAAGTCGCCGCCGACCTCTATATCAATCAGGTTTCCGGCTCTGCGGGAGAGTCGCTCAAACTGGGACTGGCCTTTGCCGGACAGCAGCTTGACGATAACGCCCTGGCCTGTTATATGCAGGCGCTCAATTTGGCGCCCAATTCCGCCAGGGTCAATAGAGAGATTGGCTATCATTACCTGCGAAAGAACGATTTAATCCGGGCCAAGGAGTATTTGGTCCGCAGCTTTCAGCTTGACCCCAGGCAGCCGGACGTGGCGGGCGAATTGGGCCGGCTCGGCGTAGCTGTCCGGATACCGCGAAGGACCCAGACTAAAAGTCTGGAGAAGGTTACTGAAGGCTCGGGTGCGGTACCCAGGTGACAGAAGAGGACCTGGAATGTAGAATTATGAACGGCCCGTGAGCTGCTTTCCGTGGTGGTGAACTTGGGTTTTTTCATTGCCCCGTGGCGAAAGGATGCGCTGCGGGGTTTTTTTATTTTCAATTTACTCCGCCATTGTGTTACCCTTGAAGCCGCTGTGGCGGATTCAATTTACTATTTATTCGCTTCGCGCACCCGCCCCTCTTGTCTTCCTGTCGGAAGACAGGAGCGGGGGCGATTATAAGGAAAGTGTAGAACCGAAAACCAAAAACTCTCAGGTTAAGGATTCCATAGTGTTGCACTTTCAACTTTAAGTTTTTCGTTTCTCTGGAAGGGCGATATGTTTGGGCTGCACATAGCGGACATTGTGGTGCTGGCGTTGTATTTTGTGGGGATTACCCTTCTGGGCTTCAAGGCCGCAAAGGGAATCCAGAGCATGGCCGACTTCTTTATGCCCCGCAAAGCAAACAAGACACTTATGATTATGCACGCCTTCGGCAGCGGCACGCACGCCGACCAGGCGGTGGGGGTGGCTTCGAAGACCTATACCAACGGCCTGTCGGGGATATGGTATCAGTGGTGCTACCTGTTCCCGACGCCGTTCTACTGGCTGATAGCGGCAATGATGAGGCGATTGAGGGCGATTACCACCGGAGATGCTTTTGAGGCGAGGTTCGGCCCCGGCGTTGGAATGCTCTTTGCCGTCGTCGGAATCCTCAATATGGTTGTCAATATCGGCGTGATGCTCAAAGGCTCCGGTGCGGTCATCCAGGCAACCACAGTAGGCAAAGTCCCTGCCGACCTGGCGATAGGCGTGATGACGGTCGTAATCGTGATATACGGAATGGCAGGAGGCCTGTCGGCGGTCATTGCGGCGGATTTCGTCCAGGGCATTCTGACTATTATTTTTTCCTTTATGCTGCTTCCGTTCATCCTCAGCGCGGTGGGCGGAATGGACGGCATCCGTGCGGCGATAAAGGACCCGCAAATGCTGTCGCTGGTTGCCCCGCAGGACATCGGCCTTTTCTACATAACCATCATCGCAATCAACGCTCTGGTGGGGATTGTCACCCAGCCGCACCTTATGGGCAATTGTGCCGCCGGCAAGACCGAGATGGAAGGCCGCATCGGCTTTATGTGCGGAAACTTCATGAAGCGCATCTGCACGATAGCATGGTGCCTGACCGGTCTTGCCGCAGTCGTGTATTTTGCCGGCAGGGACATCAACCCTGACCACATCTTCGGACTGGTGGCTGCCGAGTTTTTGCCTAAGGTATCGCACGGTGTGCTGGGCCTGTTTCTCGCGTCGCTTCTGACTTCGGCGGTCGGCTCCTGCGACTCATTTATGATTGCCTCGGCGGGACTGTTTACTGAAAATATCTACAAGCGTGCAGTGCCCGAAAGGACGCAGCGTCACTATATTTTTATCGCACGCATCATGTCGCTTGCGGTTGTCGCCGCCGGCGGAGTGTTTGCTTACTGGCTGCCGAGCGTCATCAAGGGGCTGGAGGTGTTCTGGAAGATTTCGTCAATGATGGGAATCGCATTCTGGATGGGACTTTTCTGGAGACGGACGACCGCGGCAAGCGCCTGGGCATCGACCCTGACCGCCTTCGCGGTGTGGTGGCTGACCACCCAGCAGTTTTTTATCTGCTGGCTGGCCGGGCTGCCGATTGCAGAACCGCTGCGATTTATCTTCGTTAGCGATGGCGTGCCTGAGGTGTACCTGCCCTGGCAAATGGTATTCTATTTGGTCGCAGGGCTAATTGTCGGGGTTATCGTGAGCCTGGTGACCAGGCCGGTTGCCGAGGAGAAGCTCGACAAGTTCTATGCACTGGTGCGGACGCCGGTCCGGCCGGGCGAAAAGATAATTTTGCCATGCACGGTGCCCGAAGGCACAGTAGTTCCGCCGAAGCGCAGTGTCTTTCCGGGGACGCGATTTGAAATCCTCGTGCCGTCGCGTGTGTCGATTATTGGTTTTTTAGCTGCCTGGGTGTGCGTGATTTTGATTATCTATTCAGTGTATCTTATTGCAAAGGCATAGGATGCCGGCGGCACAGGTTAAATATTTGCAATTGACGATTGTCGATTTTCGATTGTCACCTCAAATCGAAAATCGCAAATCGAGTTTAGGATGGATGTGCCGAAAACGGCGATAGTGCAGGAAGGAAATTGCAGCAAGCAGCAGGTGCGCGGTAAAATGGAGCTATGATTCTGGAAAAGTTTTCATTCGGGACAGGAGACCGGTTCGGGCAGGAAGGAAAGGCCCTGCTCGCCGCCGTAATGCGCGCAAAGCAAAACGGCGTCAATATCACCCCTGTCTGGAATAAGTCGCACCGCGAGCACAGTATCATCGGGACAAAACCCGCCGACACGCGCAAAGAGGCGGATGAGGCCGTTAAGGCCTGCGGCTGGAGCGGGCCATATTTTGTTGATGCCGACCATATCAACCTGAACACAGTTGACCTGTTTGTCAGGTCCTGCGACTTTTTCACGCTCGATGTCGCTCATTTTATCGCCAAGACCGCAGGTGAAACCGACATTGCCTCCTTTATACGCAGGCACAGCAAATATGTCGGCCAGCTTTTCATAGATGGGATGGATGTCCCCTTCGATGTTACTGAGGAGCGAATCCGCGCGACAGCAGGCAAGTTCCTTCTCGCAATCAGGCAGGCGGGGGCGATTTATCGCCGTATCGAGGCGGCCAGGGGAGCCGACAGCTTCATCACGGAGATTTCGCTGGATGAAACGACCGAGCCGCAGACGCCGGTCGAATTATTTTTTATACTCGCAGCCGTTGCCGATGAGCGTATCCCGCTGCAGGCGATTTCGCCGAGATTTGTAGGCCGATTCAATAAAGGGGTCGATTACGCCGGCTCTGTTGCAAAATTCGCAAGGCAGTTCGAGGATGACATTGCGGTGGTTACGTTTGCGGTCAAAGAATTTGGACTGCCTGCTAATCTGAAGTTGAGCCTTCACTCGGCGAGCGACAAGTTCTCAATCTATGGGCCGATTAACAAAGCCCTGAAGAAGTTCAACGCCGGCCTGCATGTCAAAACCGCAGGGACAACCTGGCTGGAAGAATTGGCCGCCCTGGCGGCGGCGGGCGGCGATGGACTTGTCATCGCAAAGAAAGTGTATGCAAAGGCGTTATCACGAATCGATGAGCTTTGCCTGCCGTATGCGACCGTCATCGACATCGACAGCGCAAAGTTGCCCGCCCCGCAGGAAGTTGAAAAATGGGATGGGGCAAGGTTCGCCGCGGCCCTTCATCATGACAAATCCTGCGCGGATTATAATCCGCACTTCAGGCAGCTTATGCACGTTGCATACAGGATTGCCGCAGAGATGGGCCGTCGCTATCTGGATGCGCTGAAAAAATACGAGGAAATAATCGCACAGAACGTAACAGAGAATATCTACGAGAAGCACATAAAGCCACTGTTTTTAGAATGAGGAGTTCTGATTAGATGGGACAGCAGTCATACAAAGAGCCGGAGCAGGCAAACGGGCGCAAGCTCCGTGCCGTGGCGATAGTCCTTATCGCATGCGGCTGCGGCTGGTTCGTGATGGAACTGGAGGTCCTGGGAGTAAGAGTGCTCGCTCCGTATTTTGGCAGTGCCGTGTACGTGGTGATGGGTAGCGTAATCGGGGTTTTTCTGCTCAGCCTTTCGTCTGGATACATGCTCGGCGGATGGCTTTCCAGAAAAGCCAACAGCAAGCAGGTGCTGGGGATTAACCTGATGGCGGCTGGCGCGTGGCTGTGTGTTATGCCATTTTTCGTAGAGCCGGTGTGCGACGGGATATTCAATCTTGGGTTAGACGAGAAATGGGGATCTCTTTTAGCTGCCCTTGTTCTGTTCGGTGCGCCGACCCTGCTGCTTGGTACGGTTTCGCCCACTACAGTGTGCTGGCTGACGACACGAGCGGGCGATGCCGGGCTTAATGCCGGGCTGGTGCTTGCCTTCTCCACCGCGGCAAGTTTTGCGGGCTGCGTGGTAACCGCATTCTATCTTGTGCTTCTTCCTATGCGGCACACAATTTGTGCCTCGGGGGTTGCTTTGGCGGTTCTGGGTGGAACGATTCTGTTGCAAGCGGCCGCACAAGGCAGAATGAGTCCGAGCAGCGAAGTCGAAAGGAAAACAGAGGAACAAATCCCGCAAAGCAAGTATGGTTCTGGATAAGAAAAGGTGTAATGGCTCGGGTGCATGTGACAGACGCTCCCGGTTCGGATGTATGAGTGTGCACTATTTGCTATGTTGTAACGGTGAGGTGACTTGGTAGGAGACTCCGTATGAAAAACAGGATGCGCAAGACGGCCGTAATCTTGATATTTTGTGTTGCGGCTTTTTGGCAACTGTTGTTTGTTGGCGTGGTAGCTGCCGGCGGGTTAGGCCGACTGATTCACGAGAGGAATTCGCTCTATCACCGTATATGTGTTTACCAGCAGGGGCCTGTTGCAACTCTTCAATTCGGCAGGCGCAGTCCCGTGCAGATGCAGAGCCAGGTTGACCTGAGTAATTTACGGCAGCACATGCTGGAATACACCACGCTGACTTTCTGTGGGCTGCTCTACAATCCGGAGCCGCAAAGGATGCTTGTGGTGGGGCTGGGGGGTGGAGTAATTCCGCGAGAGATGCACCATTACTTCCCGGCGAGCCAGATTGAGGTGGTGGAAATAGACCCCCAGATTCCGCCGATAGCAACGCAGTTTTTTGGCTTCCGTGAGGACGATAGGCTAAGGGTGCACATTGCCGATGGCCGAATGTTTATTAAAAAGCAGCTCCGCAGTGACCCGGCGCCGAAATACGACCTGGTTATCCTGGACGCCTTCAACAGCGACTATATCCCGTTCCACCTGATGACGAAAGAGTTCCTTGAGGAGGTAAAAGGCGTTCTCGCCGAGGACGGCGTGGTCATTGCAAATGTGTTTTACTACAACCGTCTTTTTGATGCGGAGTTCAAGACCTTTTTGGCTGTCTTCGGGCGGTGCCAGATGTTTCTTGGCGACTATTCCACGAATGCTATGCTGGTAGCGCCCGGGCCGAGTGCCCCGACGCTTACCGTTAAAGAGGCAATGGGTCAGGCGGAGGTGCTGCAGCGCAAGCACATCTTTGCTTTTGATATGTTAACGGTGGCGAGGCAGTTGCAACCTAACGCATCTCCCGACTCGCGCGCAAAGGTGCTCACTGACGACCGGGCGCCTGTTGACTGGCTGCGCACCCAGGAGACGAGGAAATCGCCATAATATATTCACTCGTCCGAACACTTAATCCGGTGGAGAATCTCTGGCATTGCTTTCGAAGTCATTACCGGTCAAATCGTGCATACAGTGATTATGATAGTTTGAGTCTTGCGGCAGGTGATGGATGGCGGAAGGCCGCACTTGGTCCTGATGTTGTTAAATCCGTGTGCAGGGTTGAATACGTCAGGCGAGGGATTTAAACACAGTTGGTATAACCCCTGGTTTATTACCGACGGGCCTGGCGGGCCAGACGCCGCCTGTCCGTTTCTTTTAACAGCCGTTTACGGATTCGAATCGAGCTGGGACAAATCTCAACGAGCTCGTCATCCTGAATGTACTCCATCGCTACTTCAAGACTCATCTTTCTCGCAGGTTTTATCCTGGCCGCATCGTCTTTGCCCGCCGCCCGAATATTGGTAAGCTGCTTGGTTTTCACCACATTTACGGGTATGTCATTTTCCTTGCAGTGCTCTCCGGCTACCTGACCTTCATATACTTTTTCGCCCGGCTCGACGAAAAAGATACCCCGGTTGTATAAGGCACCAAGCGCATAAGTCGTAACCTGTCCGGTAGTGGTTGCTATCATAACACCGGCCTTTCGCTGAGGTATCGCTCCGCGCATCGGCTCATATCTTTCAAACGAATGGTGCATAATCGCTCTGCCCTGGGTTGCGTTCATCATCCTGGCGTTAAGGCCGAACAGGCCGCGAGACGGTATAAGAAATTCCATGTGGATAAAGTCACTTGCCCCGCTTTTGGCGCCTATCTTGATTATTTCACTTCGCCGGTCGCCCAGAAGACTCATCACGGAACTTTGACAATCCGAGGGGCAGTCCACCATAAGTGATTCTATCGGCTCATGTTGCTCGCCATCAACCATTCTCAAAATTACGTTCGGCTTGCCCACGCATATCTCATACCCTTCTCGCCGCATATTCTCCAGCAGGATACCCAGGTGCATCAACCCTCTGCCCGAGACGTTGAATTCGTCGGACGTCTGCCCGGGTTCCACCTTTAATGCAACATTACGCTGAAGCTCCTTTTCAAGTCTTTCGCCTATCTGCCTGCTCGTAATGTAATTTCCGTCTCTGCCTGCGAAAGGCCCGTCGTTGACCCTGAAGGTCATAGCCATCGTCGGCTCATCGATGGAGACAGATGTAAGCATCGAAGGATTTTCCGCACAGGCGATAGTGTCGCCGATTTCAATGGGGTCAAGCCCGGATATCGCGCATATATCGCCGGCCTGCGCGGTTGCGACCTGTTTTCGGCCAAGACCATGAAACTGATGAATCTGCGCAACCTTTTGCGGGATATGCCGGTCATTCCTGTCAATTACGGTAACTCTCTGACCTTCGCTTATCTGCCCCGCGAAAATCCTGCCTATTGCTATCCGTCCGACGTAATCCGAGTATTCCTGATTTGTAACCAGTATTTGCAAAGGAGCATCAAGATTGAACTGCGGCGGCGGAACATTTTTTATAATGGCCTGGAATATCACCTGCATATTGTCGGTCTTTTTGCCGAGCTCGGTCGTTGCCCAGCCCTGCTTTGCAGAGGCATAGACCAAAGGGAAATCGAGGGCCTTATCATCGGCGCCAAGCTGAACAAGCAAGTCGAACACTTCGTTCACGACGTCCTGCGGCCTGCTGTTTTCGCGGTCTATCTTGTTGATGATGATTATGGGCTTGAGCTTGTGTTCAAGCGCCTTGGTCAATACAAATCTTGTCTGCGGCATAGGCCCTTCAAATGCATCAACTAAAAGCAGGACGCCGTCGGCCATACTCAAGACGCGTTCAACCTCTCCGCCGAAATCGGCGTGTCCGGGTGTGTCGATTATATTGATTTTATATTCATCGCCTTTGGGGTCCGTGTAGTAAATCGCACAGTTTTTACTTAAAATGGTTATACCGCGTTCCCGCTCCAGCGGATTGGAATCCATAATCAGGTCATGCTCACTGCCGGCCAGTTTGTCGAGGTCCTCCCGCCGAAACATCCCGGACTGGTACAGGAGCTGGTCCAACAGCGTCGTCTTGCCGTGGTCAACATGGGCAATTATCGCCACATTACGAATATGGTCTGAATACATAACAGGCCCTTAATATGCGATTAGCGAGTATCCAAGAACTGGTCTAATCCTTGTTATGGAAAACCGTTATTATACCTTTTTCTTTGGGACAGTCAATACAAAACCCACGGCCGGATATGTTCAAATTTGCAGAGAAGGGAAAGCGGTATCTGGAGGCGGTTGACAAATACCAGGACATAATCGACAGGAATGTGACGGAAAATATCTATGGGAGGCACATAAAACCCGTATTTTTGGAATGAAGAAGTCAGAATACAGAACACAGATGTTAATGGTGCTTTTCGAGCCAGTGGTAGGCCAGAAGGGCGAAGTCTTTGAAATCCACCCTGCAGTCGCCATTAATATCACCGGCGACAATCGTCTCGCAAACCGGCTCGCCAAAATAAGATTTACTTGCTTCTGCTGTGCCGCCGTAGGCGCCCATATTGATTATTCCGCCGTTCGGAAACGGTTCTAATCCGACAGGACTTGCAGGGTCTCCAGCATCAATACAAGGACTCGTCACTTCGTCTTTTACCCAGCTACCTTCTGCTGATTTCGGATTTCGGAATTCGGATTTCGGATTTTCAGATGGTTCCCATCTTCCTGCCTGGGACTTTAAGTGATAATCGCCATCTACCCAGAAATCATCATTTATGTTTTCAGGTGTTCCATTCGGGTCCCAGTAGCCCGGTTCGGCGAAACAGGGGTCTTTGTCAATGTTACTCATTGCCCAAGTCAGTGTGCAATCACTCTCTATGTGTACCCCCACCGTCCCGCCTTGAACATCGGAATACATAACCGTCACTAAGGAAGGAACTTTGAAACAGGTACCAAATTCACCACAGATGATATAAAAGTCCAAATATATTTCGTTGGCCTCTGCGGCTTTATTATTCCATAAGATGCAGTTGGCAACTGTCGAATTACCTCCCTTGCAATAAATTCCACCGCCATTGCTTGATTTATTACCAGTGACCGTACAATTACTGATTGACCCGTACCCATTTACACATAAGCCGCCACCATTCTTGTTGGTTGAATTGCCGCTGATTATACAATTACTGATATTGATTGAGTATCCATAAAGGCCGCCACCATCCTCGTTGGCTGAGTTGAAGGTGATTACACAATTGCTAATGGATCCGCCTAACAATGACAATCCACCTCCCCTAAAATTCCGTACTTTGTTAGCAGTAATCAAACAATTCGTAATCTGACCGCGGCAATCGTAAAATCCTCCCCCCGATTCTTCGGCCCGGTTATCTCTTATAATACATCGGCTAATATTCCCATCACATCGATAAAGACCACCCCCTCCAGATTGAAACCTGTAATGTTCAGCCTTGTTGCTAATTATAGTGCAACCAATAACAGGTCCGTCGCAATCATACAAGCCGCCACCATTACCGCCTGCCACATTGCCAGAGATAGTGCAATTAACAATCTGACCATGACATTTATAGAGACCCCCACCAAAACCACTTTCTAAAAAACTACCAGAAGAATTATCGCTGATTGTACAATTACTTATTAGCCCGTCACAACTATGAAGACCTGCCCCCTCTGTGGTCGCGGGAGACGTAACGACGTTTTTAGTGATAGTGCAATAGGTAATAGAACCATCACAATCAAAAAGCCCTCCACCTCTTCTATAGGCTGAATTTCTTGTGATATTACAATTGCTAATTCCGGCTCTCATTCCGTTACCACAAACTCCCCCACCATGTCCATTTGTGTAGCCACCAGTAAGTGTAAAACCGCTTAATATGCAACTGCTGTCCTCTGTACCATAAAAAGTTACTACCGAACCTTTTTGCTGTGCGTCAACAATTGTTGCATCTATAATATCTGGATTAGTTGGATCTGTACTTTTTAGAGTGATATTCTTGCCTTTAAAGTTGATATTTTCATAATAAGTTCCGTCGGCAACGACAATTACATCCCCATCGTTAGAATCATTGATAGCTGCCTGGATATTGTTAAAATCCGCGGGCCCATCGTCATCGACGCAAATAGTTCTGGCTGTGGTGTTTGTAGTGGCAGTCAGCAATAAAATCACCGATATTGAGATGCAATTCTTTAATTGACTTGTTTTTCCGCTCATTTTTATTCTCTCAATAAAAGTCCTATAAGATTATAGCACAAGACGTGAGCAGTTGTCCAGAGGTTTTTCAAAAAAGCTGGACTTTTGCTCCCCACCTGCGTGGGAATGGCGGGGCAAGCAAATGTGCAGAAAAGGGGGATGGGCAGCCGATATAGAATCGTGGTTCGTGGCTCGTAGTTCGTGATTCGGGTTAATATGAGGTTTTTTATAGGGCGTTGGAGAAAAGTTGAGGCGTGAAGAGGAGAAAATCATATAGAGCTTCTGCGGATGGTGGCACCGGGGGTGGTGTGTGGACAGCCCTTGCCGCCCTCGGCGTCGGCGTGTCCCTGGTGCTCCTGTGTAGCTGCATTACCTTCAACATCGGCGATTGGCCGAGCAGGTTCGTCTATCCGCATAATGACCCGCCCGCCAACCGCTGCGGCTGGATAGGGGCGCTGTGCGCGTATTATCTTTTGTATTACCTCGGTCCCGGCGTGTTTGTGATACTCTTTACCGCCTTATGTTATCTGTTCGCAAAGCTTCTGCATCGCCCGACGGGCCAGCCGATTTTTCGGACAATCGGCCTGGTCCTTATGACGGCGGCGACCTCCACCACCTTCTATTTTGTATGGCCGCACAGGGTATATGACTTTCCGTTCGGCTCCGGCGGGATTCTTGGCGTGGGGGCGGCGGGCTTGCTGCGAAACAATTTCGCCTGGCTCGGCGCTTCAATAGTGCTTGCCGCAATCTGGGTGGTCGGCCTGTTTCTATTGGGCGACACCTTTATCCTGATGATATTCAGCGGGCTTGGCCGCGGTGCGATGCGACTGTGCGGCATTGCAGGACCCGCGTATAACGCGGCAAAAGAGCAGTCACAGGTGCTCGGTGAAATCTGGCAGAAGTTGAGCGCACGACAGAAGCCGGCGGTCCTGCAGAAAGGGTTATCAAATTTTAATACGTCTCCTTCGTTTGTGGATAAGCCGCAGGAGAAACCAAAGGCCGAACAGAAACCCGAACTCAAACCGCAGGCCAAACCCGAACCCGCCGAAGGCTCAGCGGGCAGGGAGCTGAAAATGATTGCGGAAAAGGCCGCGAAGCCCCCGAATGTTTCTGCTGAGGGTGTGCCTGTTGGGCCGCAGCCGTACAAGGAGTATGTGCTGCCGCCGCTGGAGCTGCTGGATGAGCCGCAGTATAGTTTCGCCGCCGTTCAGGAGAAGGTCGTCAAGGCCAAGGCGACCGCGCTGGAGAAGCTGCTGGCTGAGTTCGCCATTAACGTGCGTGTGGTTGCCGCCGACACCGGGCCGGTCGTAACGATGTTTGAGCTTGAGCTTGCGCCGGGTGTCAAGGTCAGCCAGATTAGCACGCTTTCCAATGATATGGCCCGTGCGCTCGGCGTAGGCGCCGTGCGGGTTGTGGCGCCTCTGCCGGGCAAGCACACAATCGGTATTGAAGTGCCCAACAGCGTAAAAGAGAAGGTCCGCTTCAAGAGTATGATACAGCTTGCCGGGGACGTGCCAAAGGGGATGGAGATACCGCTTTTCCTGGGCAAGGACTCATCGGGTGCGGCCCTTGTGTCGGACCTGACCAGAATGCCGCATTTACTTATTGCTGGCACGACCGGCTCAGGAAAGAGCGTCTGCATAAACAGCATTATCGTGGGGATAATGCTCGTCAGGCGGCCTGATGAGGTCAAGCTCATTTTGATTGACCCCAAAATGGTGGAGATGACGGCGTTCAATACCATCCCGCATCTTATGTGCCCGATAGTTACCGAGACGCAAACGGCGGTCCAGATACTCGAATGGGCGACTATCCAGATGGATGAGCGTTACGAGCTTCTGGCCGAGGCCAACGTCAAGAATGTCACCGAGTTTAACGCTCTGGGGCCTGAGGAAATCGTAAAGAGGTTTGCCCCAGCCACGCCCGAAGAGGAGATGATGATTCCTAAGCGTCTGCCCTACATCGTGATAATAATAGACGAGCTTGCCGATTTGATGATGACGGCTGCGAAGGAGATAGAGGCCTATATCGTTCGCCTCGCCCAGAAGAGCAGGGCCGTTGGGATTCATATCGTTCTGGCGACGCAGAGGCCGCAGGCGACGGTCGTCACCGGACTTATCAAATCCAATATGCCCTGCCGGGTCGGCTTCCGCGTCGCCGCCAAGATGGACAGCCGAATCATCCTCGACCAGAACGGCGCAGAGACGCTGCTTGGCGAGGGCGATATGCTGTTCCTGAAGCCCGGCACGAGCGACCTGATTCGCGCTCAGGGCACTTTCGTCGATGAGGGCGAGATAAAGCGGACGGTCAAATTCCTGCAGGATGTCGCTAAGCCGCAGTTCCATCCGGAATTGGCGCAGCTAAAGAAGGTCGATGGCGGAGAATTCGAGAAGGACGACCTCTTCGATGAGGCTGTTCGGATTGTCCTCGATAGCCAGCGGGGCAGCGTGTCGCTGCTTCAGCGCCGGCTCAACATCGGCTACGCCAGGGCCTCGCGGATAATCGAAATGATGGCTGCGGCCGGGGTGCTGGGCGAATATAAAGGCAGCCAGGCGAGAGAAGTCCTGATGACGCTGGAGGAATATGAAAAGATTCGCCGGCAGATGGATACCGAGGCCGAGGCAAAACAGCAAAAGGCAGAGGAGGCCACATCAGAGCCGGCTTATGCAAGCCACGGCAGCGAGTCCGATTCGGAACCCTCAACGGAGCAAGAGCAGTAGCGGTTAGCGTGCAGCGTATAGCGGACAGGGTATAGCGTTCAGCGGATAGCGTATAGGAAAATCTGAGATTTGAAATCGCGAACGCACTACGCAATACGAGATACGAGTGACGGGTAATGGGCAAGGACCTCAAAGACAAGACCCTCGATGAGCTTGACCAGCTGGTGGTCGGCCTGGGCCAGAAAAAGTATCTGGCGGAATATATCTTTAATTTTATCCACGCTAAAGACACCGCCAATATTTCGCAAATCACGCCATTGAGCAAGGTTTTACGCAGTCAGCTTGCTGAGCGAGGGTTTTTCATTTCACAGTTGAAGACCCTCAGCAAACTTATCGACCCTGACGGCACAATCAAGTACCTGTTTGAGCTTTCCGACGCCAATCGCATCGAGAGCGTGCTTCTGTTTGGCCGGGGCCGTAAGACGCTGTGCCTCTCGACCCAGGCCGGCTGTGCAATGGACTGTTCGTTCTGTGCCACCGGCAGGATTCGGCTGCGGCGCAATCTCACTGCCGCCGAGATTGTTGACCAGGTGGGTGTCATCCAAAAAGAGCAGGGCGGAATCGACAACGTTGTCTATATGGGGATGGGCGAGCCGCTGCAAAATTATGACGCGGTCGTCAAATCGCTGCGGATACTGAATCACCCGGCCGGCAAAAATATCGGCATCCGCCGTATCACCGTCAGCACCTGCGGGATTGTGCCGGTGATAAAAAAGCTTGTCGATGAGGACATTCATCCGCGCCTGGCAATATCCCTGAACGCCCCGACCGACTCCCTGCGAACGAAACTTATGCCCATCAACGCAAAGTATCCGATAAAGGATGTGCTGGCGGTGGCGGAACTCTACGAGCAAAAGGCAAAGCAGCGCGTCAGTCTCGAATATGTTATGATAAAAGGCGTGAACGATACGACCCTGCACGCACGAATGCTTGCGAAGCTGCTTCGGCGTTTGCCGTGCCGGGTGAATCCGCCACACGTCTGGCGGATAAATCTGATTGAGTTCAATCCGCACGCGCACTGTGAGTTTATAGCAAGCGGCAAAGAACGCATTGAGCGGTTCGCGGAAATTCTGGGGCAGGCCGGCATCAAAACAACCGTTCGTTTGAAGATGGGCCAGAGTATAAAAGCGGCCTGCGGACAGTTGGGAGCAGACTGGGGTGGTGAGGACGAAGGATGAGGGACGAGATTGTGAGAGGTGATTGTTCGATTGTTACGGTTGGCTTATCGCCTGCGTGGGATGTCACCTACAGCGGGCGGGACCTGCGCTGGGGAGAGCATAAACACGCAACTGCGAATATCCCGCAGCCGGCGGGTAAGGCGATGAATATCTCGCGTGCCCTTGCGTGGATGGGTGAAAGAAGTATCGCCGCGGGTTTGTGGGGACGTGATGATTACCGGCAGATGCTGGAGGCGCTGCGTCAGAGCGGCGGCCTGATTAAGGCGAAGATGACGCCTGCCGAGGGCGGGACCCGGCTGAACGTCAGCGTCGTTGACACGGCCAATCAGAGGGAGATGCACCTGCGTCTCGAAAGCCGGCTTGCTTCGAGGAAAGCCCTGCGGCAACTGAAGGCCGACCTGTCTGCCCCCGACAGAAACATTCGGGGGGAAAATAGTATCTGCGTCTTTGCTGGGGCAATGCCGGAGGACAAGGTTCTGGATGATGTGGTGATGGCGGCAAGAAGCTGCCATCGGCTGGGTGCTGAAATCGCGGTGGACACCTGGGGAAAAGCGTTGAGCAAGCTTGTTGATACAGGTGTGTGCCGGCTGATAAAACCAAACGTCGAGGAGCTGCGCGAGCTTCTGGGTGAAGACGTTGCCGATAGACCTGCTGCTTTGGCAGGGGCCGGTCGAGTGCTGTTAGGGAAGGTTGAGATTGTCCTTATAAGCCGCGGTGAAAAAGGCGCTGTCGTCGTTACGAAAGATGGCGCCTGGTCGTGCCGGGCTGCCCGCCGCGGCAAGTCCGTCCGTATCGGCTCAACGGTCGGTTGCGGCGATTACCTGCTGGCCGGGTTCCTCAAGGGCCTGAAGGACAAAGCACATCCAGCCGACGCACTTGTAACCGCTGTCAAAGTCGCCACAGCGAAGGCCTGGGGCTGGACGGACACTAAAAACTGGCACGAGGTTCGGCGGCGAATTCGTCTCCAGACCGTTTTGCTCCACGGGCCGTGACCTGTGTTTCGTGCCGCGCGTCGTGCGTATTGCGTCTTGCGTCCAACTCACAAAAATCGTCAATCGAAAATCGTAAATTGAAAATTCTATCCGCTATTTTTCTTCCAGCCAGTGCAGAGCTAAAATCGCAAAGTCCGGGAAGTTTACTATCTCATCGTAGTTGATGTCGGCACGGTTGCAGAAGTTATTTGTTTCATTACACTCAGCAAGCCATCTATCTACGAGAAATGCTAAATCCAGAATATCAACACCATCTGAGCAAGAAAAATCACCCTTTAGAGCAAACTGCCAGCTAAGCAGCGGATATTGCACACCATCCACACACATCCGCCATACATCGTTTGGACCGTTAATGGTTTCGCCGATAAAATCCCACCCGGCTGAGGTGAAGGTGCTTTGAGTCTTCATTTCCGCTGTCGTTTTTGGCGTCCCGCCGGCGCTCGTTGTCCAGCCGGAGGTGTTCACATCCCAGAAACTGTTGCTGACAGTGCCGTAGTTCCATCCCACCAACCCGCCGACATCTAAGCCCGCGCCGGTGACCGAGCCGGTCGAATAGCAGTTGTTGACAGCCCCGCCGTTCTCTCCCACCAGGCCGCCGACATAATAACCCATGCCGCTGCCCGAGCCGGTCGAATAGCAGTTGCTGATATTGCCGGCGTTCCGTCCCACCAGCCCGCCGACCTCCCCTTGGCCGTTGACCGTGCCTGTCGAATAGGAGTTGGTGATATTCCCGTATTGGTTATATCCCACCAGTCCGCCGACACCAGAATTGCCGCTGACAGAGCCGGTCGAATAGCAGTTCCTGATAGTGCCCACGTAGTTCTTTCCCACCAGGCCGCCGACAGAATCCGTGCCGTTGACAAAGCCGGTCGAATGGCAGTTGCTGATAGTGCCGCCGTTGTTTCCCACCAGGCCGCCGACATAAGAACCTTTGCTGCTGGCAGGGCCGGTCGAATAGCAGTCGCTGATAGTGCCACCGTTGCTTCCCACCAAGCCCCCGACATAAGAATAAGAAGAAATAATTGTGCCGCTGACAGAGCTGGTCGAATAGCAGTTGCTGATATTGCCACCGTTGCTTCCCACCAGGCCGCCGACGCAAGAATAAAAACCTGTCCCGTTGACCGAGCCGGTCGAATAGCAGTTGCTGGCGGTGCCCAAGTTCTCTCCCACCAGGCCGCCGACATAGTCATCCCCGCTGACAGAGCCGGTCGAATAGCAGTTCCTGATAGTGCCCACGTAGTTCTTTCCCACTAGGCCGCCGACAGAATCCGTTCCGCTTATCGAGCCGGTCGAATGGCAGTTGCTGATAGTGCCGCCGTTGTTTCCCACCAGGCCGCCGACATAATCCGTTCCGCTTATCGAGCCGGTCGAATAGCAGTTGCTGATAGCGCTGTCGTCGTTATATCCTACCAGCCCGCCGACATAAAACCTGCCGACAATCGAGACATCCTCCACACCCAGATTCTTGATTTGGCCGCCCGTTCCCAGATACCCGAACAGGCCCACATAATCACCGCTGGGCACATTTACGTGCACATTGCGGAGCATATGCTCATTTCCGTCAAGTACGCCGCTAAAGAAAGGAACGATGGGGGCGCTCCAGCTTATACCAGCAAGGTCAATATCGTTACCCAGCAGATAGTGTTCCGAAGGTCGATACCATACAGTCCCTAATTGGTTCACATCGGTAATAATGTAAGGATCTGCCTCGGTCCCGCTGCCGGAAGGCTCGGGAGGAATATATCCGTTAAACGTTGAAAGAACAGGATAACCTCCACTCTCCGGCATCTGCCAGAAGTTGCAGGTCCCGTTGGGCGTCTCTCCGACAAAATCCCAGCCGGAGTCTAAAAACATATTTATGTCCTGCATTTGGCTGGTGGTCCTGCCAGTCCCGCCCGCGCTTGTTGCCCGCCCTGAAGTATTCACATTCCAGAAACTCCTGCTGACAGTCCCGTCGGAGCTATACCCCACCAGGCCGCCGACATAAGAACCCGTGCCGCTGACGGAGCCGGTCGAATAGCAGTCGCTGATAGAGGCCTTGCAGTTATATCCCACCAGTCCGCCGACACCAGAATTGCCGCTGACCGAGCCGGTCGAATAGGAGTTGCTGACAGTGCCATAGTTCGATCCCACTAGGCCGCCGACATAAGAACCTTTGCCGCTGACAGGGCCGGTCGAATAGCAGTTGCTGATATTGCCACCGTTCTTTCCCACCAGACCGCCGACATGAGAATAAGAAGCAATAATTGTGCCGCTGACCGGGCCGCTCGAATAGCAGTTGGTTATCGTGCCATGTTCGATATTCCATCCCACCAGCCCACCAACATAAGAACCTGTGCCGGTGACGGAGCCGGTCGAATAGCAGTCGGTTATCTCGCCGTAATTGCATCCAATCAGCCCGCCGACATTCTCGGCGGTTCCAGTAACGTTGCCTGTCGAGTAGCAGTTGCTGATAGTGCCGCCGTTGATTCCCACAAGCCTGCCGACCCAGCGCTGGCCGAAAATCGAGGCATCCTCTACGGCCAAATTCTTGATTTGGCCGTTTGTTGCGAGACACCCGAACAGCCCGACATAATCACTGCCGGGCACATTTACGTCCGCGTTGCGGATGACACAATCATTCCCGTCAAAAACCCCGGTAAACGGTGTGCCCTGAAAGCCGTAAATGGTGCTCGTATCCGGAGCTATGGGCGTTATGAAAACACCGTTAAGGTCTATATCCGATGTGAGGATAAAGTGCCCACCCCAGTCTGTCGGGGTCGCCATCAACTCCTGCCAGTCTGCAACTGAACTAATCTGATAGGGATTGTTAGGTTCACCGGAGCCGCCGCTGTATTTGGCCAACCCTATACTACTCAACACCAAAACCGCTATTGACAGGAAAGATATTGTTTTTGCTCTGATTACCCTTGTCGGTCTGTTCATTTTTAATCCTCCTCAAGAATGTTTTTATTTTGCTCGTGAGACAATAGACTCACGAGTTTTCACAACTATTATACAGATTTGACCTCAATTTGTCTATCGTGGAAACTACGGGATTTAGGGCAAACGCATCTAAATGCAAATCGCGTTTCTTGACTGTATAAGCGGGGGTCAGTTTCGACCTCGGGCCACAGAACGAGGCCACTGGCATCGGACAGTTACGAAAGACACTACGAAGGCTACAGGAAAGCAATACGATAGATTTTCAGAAGACATGTCGCGGGCTGCTTGTAACTATTTGACGTTACAGGTTTTATCAGGACCCACAGAACTACGAAAGCCCTCACGAAGTTACCACGAAGGAACACACGAAGGATAAAAACAGCGCGCACTATATACAAGAATGTAATAAGAATGACAAGAATGTAATAAATAATAGCAACAAAGCTTCTTTTTCTTTTTCATCTTCTCAACAACAACGTCCGTCTATGAGTTTTGACCGGCAGGACCCCGGACGTTTCGGCTCGACTGAGCCCTGCCGGCAGGCAAGGTCGCCGAAATCTGTCGGGGGCAGGATCCTTGAATTTTGGAAGTTTATTCTTGACGCACTTTCGCTGAAAGCTTAATCTTAAGGCGCCTTCGGCAGACCCGCAGGGGCGGGTTAGCTGCCGGGGGCCAAATGGTCGCAATTTTGGAAAGGATTGAATAATGCGAGCGCTCACACTTTCGATTGTTTCTGTCGTCTTTGCTTTCATCATACTGGCAGGCGGCTGCGAGTCGGCACAGTTGAAAGACCTGAAAATCCAGAACGACACCCAGCGGAAGCGCATAGCGGAGATTGAAAGCCAGATACAGGCGGCCAACCTGGAGCTTGAGCAGCTAAAAAGACAGCTTGCCGATGCAAAGCAGAAAGGCGGCGTCGAGGTGGATGCCCTGCAGCAGAAAATCACCGCGCTCGAAGAGGACCTTGCCAAGAAGAAAGAGCTGATTGCCTCGATGCAGCAGCGGTTGCTTCTCGGCTCGCCTCTGCCCGTGGAGCTGAGCGCCAAGCTGGAGGATTTCGCCAAGGCCAATGCGCAGTTGGTCAGCTTCGACCCCAACACCGGCGTCGTGAAGTTCAAGGCGGACCTGCTTTTTGAAAAGGGCAGCGACAAGGTCGCACCCGCGGCCGCCGAGGCGGTGAAGTCACTGTGTGGGATTTTGAATTCCGAAGAGGGCAAAAAATTCGACATCATAGTCGCCGGCCATACGGATGACCTTCCAATCCTCAAGCCCGACACCCGCGCACAGCATCCGACGAACTGGCATCTTTCGGTGCACAGGGGAATATCCGTGCTGGATTTAATGACGTCAAGCAGTATCGACCCCAAGCGATTGAGCGTGCGGGGTTTCAGCGAATATCGGCCTGTCGCGCCGAACGAACCCAACAAGAAAGGCAACCCGCAGAACAGACGCGTTGAGATTTACATCGTGCCCGAAGGAGTCTAACTTCGTCACTCGTTGCTCGTCGCTCGTCGTTCGTCATACGAGTCACGGGTCACGAGTCACGATTCAATTACGGAACGGACTTTGATTATCATTAAGCCGGATGGCATCCAGCGGCATTTGGCCGGGCAGATTATTGCATGATTCGAAAGCAAAGGCTTCAAGCTTGTTGCCATCAAACTTATGCAAATCCCGCAGATATTTTTAAGCCGCGGGAGATTATCAATTACCAGTTTGCCGACGCGGTCTGGCTCTACGGCAGGAACGATTAGTCCGAAAAAGTGCCCTTTCCGCACAGAAACACGCCCGTAATTCAAAAACCCCGTTATTTCGCAGTCAAAAGGACGTTTTTTTACTTGAAGTAGCGGCGTTTTTGTGATAGAATAACACAAAATGACGCTCCAGGAGGAAATTGGAGGAGATTGGAGACGAATGAAAAAACTTATTTTCGTCCTCTTGTGCTTTATGCCGCTCTGGGCCTGTCCCGCTCTTGGCGTATCTCGCCTCTGGTGGGTTGACGATAACGGCCCCGCGGACTTCGATAATATCCAGGAGGCAATCGACAGCTCCTGGCACGGCGATACTATTGCCGTTAAAAAAGGCACCTACAACCAGAATATTGTTTTCAGCGGCAAAGCTGTCACTCTCACAAGCGAAAACCCCAATGACCCCAACATCGTCCAGGCAACGGTTATCACCGCTGCCGGCGGTTACAGCGTAACGTTCGACTTTGGCGAGGACGGCAGCTCCGTAATCACCGGCTTTACCATTACGGGGCGCGGCATAAGCTGTTACGGCACATCGCCGACCATCGTAAAAAATATCATCAGAGACTGCATGACCAGCGGCATAGTCGGACAAAATAACGCAGCGCCTGTCATTCTCGACAACACGGTTGCCTCCAACGCCTTGCCGGCCATATACGCTTGTCACGGGCCTATTGTCGGAAACACCATATCAGGCAACAACGGCGGCATAGTCAGCTGCAACGGCCCGATAAGTGACAACGTCATCTCGAACAACTCCAACAGATACACGGATTCCGGCGGCGGCTTATGCAACTGCCAGGGCGAAATCACCGGCAACATAATCACAGACAACTACGCCTGGATGAAGGGCGGCGGCCTGTATGCCTGCAACGGCAGCATCCGCAACAACGTCATTATCGCTAACTGGACCGGCTTTGAGGGCGGCGGCCTCTTTGACTGCCGTGGCAGCATCGGCAATAACATCATCGCAGGAAATATCAGCAACACCGGCGGCGGCCTGCAGAGCTGCCCCGGCGACATTACTAACAATACGATTGTGGGCAACAGGGCATACACCGGCGGGGCAATCTACGGCTGCATCGGCTTTGTGCGAAACAACATCCTCGCCTTCAACGAGGCAACCGAGGTAGGCGGCATCTACATAGCAAGCAAAAACTCTTACAACGCCTTCTCGAGCAACATCGGCGGCAACTTCGGCGGCGGCGCAGCGCGGGGCCCCAACGATATAATCATCAGCCCGATGTTTGCAACAAACGGCCACTGGGATGACAGGGGCACTCCCGATCAGAGCGACGACATCTGGGTCAACGGTGACTATCACCTCAAGTCCGAAGCCGGCAGATGGAACCCCGTCGCCGAGCTTTGGGTGAAGGATGCCGTCACCAGCCCGTGCATAGACGCCGGCGACCCCAACTCGGACTGGAAGGCGGAACTGTGGCCGCACGGGCAGCACATAAACTTAGGAGCTTATGGCGGCACCCCACAGGCGAGTATGTCATCTTCGCCTGCTGGTAATGTCGCCGATGTAGATAATGACGGGTTGGTAAATTTCAACGATATGGTGCTGCTGACGGAAATGTGGCTCTCCGACCAGGTTCTGCTGGCCGAAGACCTTAATAGAGACCGGATAGTCAATCTCGCAGATTTTGCCGTTCTTGCAGGCAATTGGCACCCCGGGCCGCCAACACCTAATCATACGACCTGGGCGACGCCGCCTTATGCAACCTCACCTTACTCAATCGCAATGGTAGCTGCAACCGCCACCTCAACCGACTGGAGCGGCGCGGAATACTATTTTGAGGACTTCCAGAAGCCACAATCTAACAGCGGCTGGCTCTCTTATGCACCAGGCCAGCCAGCCGGGTGGGAAAACACGGGTCTGACCTCCAACACCGAATACTGGTATAGAGTCAAGGCCCGCAATAAACTCAACCTTCTGGAAACTGCCTGGTCGTCAATCGCTCCCGCAACCACGCTGCCGCCGGACGAGATCCCGCCAAGTCCCAACCCGATGACCTGGGCGACTGAGCCTAACAGAAGCTCGCCCACGTCAATTCGTATGATTGCGACCACCGCATCCGATGACAGCGGCGTGGAGTATTTCTTCCAGTGCACATCGGATGCCAATTACAACAGCAACTGGCAGGATAGTCCCATTTATGAAGCCACATCTTTGCCCCCCCGCATTTATACCTTCGTTGTCAGGGCACGGGATAAGTCGCCCAATCATAATACTACCGCCAACTCGAATGAGGTAACCGTTGACCTCAAACCTCCGACGCCCGACCCGATGCAATGGGCTCTCGGCGGCGAACCGAAAAAAGTCGATCGAGGCGGCGGCAGCTTTAATTGGTGGGCTGTGATGACGGCGGTAGAGGCCACTGATGAGAACGGCCCGGTCCAGTATTTCTTCCAGTGCACCAATGAATCCGGCTTCAGCAGCAACTGGCAAAGCAGCCGGTACTACGAAGTAAAACTCGGCGGATATTCCGTACCTGCCAGGTTCCGTGTCAAGGCACGCGACCGCTACGGCAATGAAACCGGCCGGTCAACCGAGCTGCCTGCCAACTAACAAAAAAAATCGCCTGCCTGCTTGACAACCACCCGGCAATTTCCTATTGATTATCCGTTACCCGGACGCAATAATCGTTCGTCAACGTTCGTAAAAGGGGATTTGTTATGAGAGTCACTATCGAAGACACCTGCACTGCCTGTGGGCTTTGCTGCGATACCTGCCCTGAGGTTTTCGAGATGGGCGATGACAGGGCACAGGTAATGGTTGATGAGGTCCCGCCGGAGCACGAGGACGCCGTGCAGCAAGCGGCGGATGAATGTCCCGTCGAGTCAATCGTCATTGACTGACGACAGCAGCAGCCATTAGCTCTTGATTCTCGGCCTCCGCTCTTGCTTCGCAAGAAGCTGTGGGGGCAGGCTGCAGCGCCTGTTGTGTGCGGAGATATTACAGGCAGATGTGCGGAGACGACTGCCGGCATGTTCGGTGTCGGCTCCGCCACGCCGACTTGGCGTCCTCAGTATAACGACCAATCAAATCAGATGTAACAGATGAGCCGTGCGAAGCGTTCAATTCCGGCGATTAGAGGAACGCCGGGAACTATCAAGTCTTTCCCGAAAGCTCACGGCTTCTCTCGCAGGCCTTCTTAATGGCCGCCGCGACAAGGGTCCCGAAATTGCCCTCCGCGAGGATTTTTAACGCCGCCTCTGTTGTGCCGCCCGGTGAGGTAACTTTCTGACGAAGAACGGCGGGGCCTTCGCCGCTTTTATCCGCCTCGACCGCGAGCATACCGGCGCCTCTGGCGGTCTGCAGAACAAGCTGCTTCGCCACACTCTCAGGCAGGCCCAACTGAACGCCCGCCTTTATCATTTCCTCCATCAAAAGGAAATAATACGCCGGTCCGCTGCCGCTTACCGCCGTCACGGCGTCAATCAAATCCTCGTCATCGACCACCACGGTCTTGCCCACCGAAGAGAAAATCGCTGTCACCTTTTTCAACAGAGGCGCCGCCTTTCGGTTTGCAAATAGTGCGCTCGCCCCCTCGCCAATCAGGGCGGGCGTGTTTGGCATAACGCGGACTATCGCGACGTCGCCCAGCGCCGAGGCGATTCCCGCAACTTTTTTGCCGGCCACAATGGATATGATAAGGACATCTTTTCTGACGCTGTCTTTTATGCTGTTTAGCGCATCGGCCATATTCTGCGGCTTGATGCTTAGAACAAGCGTCTCCACCTTGCCCGCCAGTTCGGCGTTACCGGATACGGCGGCGACATTATATTCTTTTGCAAGAAGCTTCAGCCGCTCCGGCCTGATGTCGCTTATAAAGACGTCTTTTGGCGCATAGACCTTCGCTGCTATTACGCCCTTTACCAGGGCCTCGGCCATATTGCCGCTTCCCACAAAGCCGATTCTGTCCATTTGTTTCTCCTTGCCAGGTTTGGCGCCGGCCCGTATAATTCCTGCTGTAATCTTTTCCGGTAAATATAAAATTGATTATGGAGGAAGACAATGCAAAAACAAGTCAAATACGACCAGGCAATCAAAACCAAATACCCCGAACAGGTGGTTATAGCCATCGCAAAGGACAAAAAGGGCAAGGCGAATCCTGTTACTCTTGGCTGGACAATGATTGCCTCTTATGAGCCGCCTATGATGGCGATAGCCGTCGCGAAGACGCACTACTCAACGCAGGCCATCAGGCATTCCAAATGCTTTACCATAGCATTTCCCTCTGCTGAAATGGCCGATGAGGCTTTGTTTTTCGGCTCAAGGTCCGGCCGGGACACCGACAAGTTCGCCGAATTCCCCTCTAATACACAGCCTGCAAAAAAAATCGATTCGCTTCTATTGTCCGGGGCGGTTGCCAATTTTGAATGCACTCTCGAATCACAAACTTCTGCCGGCGACCACGTAATCTTTGTCGGCAGGGTCGTTGCCTCTTACATTAACGCTAAGCCGAAGAAACGCCTCTATACTGTCGGCCCGGGGCATAAGTTAGGGCCGGTTTCATAGACAGGTGCGACCTTTTGCCATCGCGTTTGACGGATACGTAAGGACATTTTTTAGAAAGGATACAAAATGAAAGGAGTGATTGGCTGGATTATTGTAACGGGCATTGGTTTTGCGCTGATGGCTTTCTCTTATTTTAATTATCAGCACCAGCCAGGCTCTAATCCATGGAAATATGCCTTTATGTATATCGGCAAGGCCGACCCAAATTCGGAAGCTCAAGGGCTGGAGTATGTCAAAAGACCAATCCGCCTTTTGCCTGTATTCAGCCGAGCGGAAAATTTTACCGGCCTGGCTCGCAATTTCGGCTCGCATATCGAGCAGTCTTATCGTGTTTGTTTCCAGGAAAAACTCGTTCTTTATCCTGATATTGCATCTGATTTCACAAATCAGATGCTTGAATGGGGGCATATTCCTTCGCCCGACGCCAATGAGGTGGTCGCCGGCTACTGCACAAAGAATAAAGATAATATCACCATTAACGGTCATATATTTAATGTGGTGGGACGATTCAAGAAAGAGGTCCGGCTTTTTGTGGATAGTTATCTTTTTAGCGATAGCTCTGCCGCAAGGGAGTTATTCAAACCTGGGCACGAAACTGTCCAAAATGCCTATATTTTCAGGTTGTCCAGAAAACAGTTGGTTGAACCACAGGTGCGAGAGCTGCTTGAAAAGGCCTTTCCAAAGTCGCAATTTGCCGTGTATGCCCCGCTAATTCGGACACAGCGGGTCTCGTTTTATTTATATGTCCTGGGGGTGTCGCTGCTTTTTCTGGGCGGCCCTCTGGCGCTTTTTAAGGCCTATTGTTTTCTGGCTGACAGGGTCGGCAAGAAGTGGCTGCGTCCGCCTTTGGCCGAAATTCGCAAGCACAAGCGCCTTTTCCTCGCCTTGCATCTTGTTTACTTTGGAACGGTCGTGCTGCTTATGCTCGTTGCCTATTATTTACCGGAGCTTCAGGTCTGCTTATTGGAAGGGATAAAGTCCCAGGTAGCGGATGGCTCAGGCCCTCTCGCCATAGCGGGTAAGGCCTATATGAGCAAAAATATCCCAATAGCTGCTGTAACCACATTTGTGATTAATTTTCTCCTTGGGTCTATAGTGTCTATTACTATCCCATCCGTAGTCATTCCAGGTGTGGGTGTATTGATTGCTGCTTTTAGGGCTGCGATGTGGGGACTGCTGCTGGCCCCAAATTTTGATACGCTCTCTGGGGCAATGCTCCCGCACAGTTTCACTCTGCTGCTCGAAGGCGAGGCCTACATTATAGCAGCGTTCTTTGGCCTGTTGATTTTGGTTTATCTTTTCCGCAAGGCCGAAGGCCCAACAATACTCGGTAGATATGGCAAAGCATTGCTAATGAATCTCAGAGGTAATTTGCTGGTGGCAATCGTTCTGGTGATAGCCGCCATTTACGAGGCAGTTGAGGTCATATTGAGCATGTTATAACTCAGAGATTCAAGATTAACCGGTCAGCAGATCGAATTCCTTCGGACTGATGGACTGCCGCAGCTTCTGCAGAGCGAATAGTTCAATCTGGCGGACCCTTTCTTTACTGAGGCCCAGGTCCTCACCAATCTGTTTTAGCGTCTTTATCTTCTTTTTTATCGGCGAGCCGAGCAGGCCGAAATGGTTGAGGATTATATACTGCTCGCGCTCATCGAGGTTATTGGCGATGACCTGCGCGAGGTTCTGGCGGGCCTTTTCGATGGCTGCAATATCCGCCGCCGCTTGCAGTTGGTGTTCGGCCTGGTCCATGCGGACCACCTTGTCGGGCTGGCCCCCTTGTCTTCTGTCGAAGACAGAAAAAGGGGCCGCAGAGACCTTGCGGGCGTACTCTTTGGTTATGGCCCAGGCGATGCGGACGCCGAACCGGTAGCCCCTCGTGTAATCGAACTTATCGACCTCCTCAACCAGGCAGAGATTGCCCCTGCTGATTAAGTCCATCAGGTTCGCGCCGGTGGCGGTGTGCTTCATTGCGATGCTGACCACGAGCCGCAGGTTTGCGTTGATTATCATTTTTCTAATCGCCTCCGCCTCGGCCAGGTAGTCCTCTATTTGCTCTAACAGGACGCCCGAGATGTGATTCGGTTTTATCCCGGCCCTTGCCCCGGCGGCCAGGTACTTGACGTAATTGTATCTGCGGAACAGCTCCGCCTCGCGGTCCCTGCTGAGCACAGGCGTGTCCTTGAGCGTCCTCAGATACTCCGGCAGCAGTGAAACGCCGGCCAGCTCGAACGGCTCGGTGGCCTCAGCCGCCTTCCCCCCTTGCCTTCTGTCGAAGACAGAAAGGGGGGGCTTTGCGATAGGAGGTTCGAGAATCTTTTGTCCGGCACCTTCCTGCTGAAATTCGTCGCTGGGGACAAATTCAATCTTTTTAGTCAGAAGCTCCTTTGCCCTTCGCTGGTTTATAAGGCGATATATAGAGCTTTTGCTGCGGCTGAACTTCTCCATCAAATCTTTGATGTCGCAGCCCTGCCGGAAGAGCTTGTGGATTTCGGCGGCCTGCGAAGGGTCGATTACGCCCGTCCGCCATGACTTCTTTGGCGGACGGGAAACGGGCTTGTCGGGATTGGCCTTTTCATAATTCAAAATGGTATATCTGATGGTCTCGTGGACCCTGCCGAATTTGGCCGCTACCCTGTTTATAATCTGATGGCGGGAAAGGTTCACAGTGGCGGCAAGCCTGGCGGTCTCTTTTATAATCTGCTTTTTCTCTCTTGTTGTCAGTCGCACAAGTTTTTTGGGCCTGGTGACAAGGCCGGGATTTGCCTCGAAGAACCGGTCTATTGTGGACTGCAGGAAGCCGAGGCGTTTTGTCCCATCCTCAAAAATAAATTTTCGTGCAATCAACCCCTTCTTGCGCCAGCGGTCAATCGTCTTCGTTGAGACGCCGAGCGAAGCGGCAAGCTGCTCGATGGAATGAACCTCTTCGGCTTGTTGGGCGGCGGGGGCGGGGACGCGACTGCTTAACTTTGCAATGAAAAGCCGCAAATCCTCCAGAAGCTGGTCGCCTCTTATAAGCTCTGATGGGTCCGTCTTTTTGGGATGAAAGCCCGTGATGCGAAAGCACACGAACTCAAAGGGGTAATCTTTGTCTTTGGCGATGATTTCGCAAAGTTTCTCGGCGGCATCGAGCTGCTTGCGCCGTTTCTTCAGCGGCGTGAAGCGAAGCTGCATCAATAGTTCCGCAAGATTTTTATTCTTTATCTGCCGCATTATTCGTGACTCGTATGTCGTATTTCGTATATCGTAGTTGTGAGTTCATAGTTCGTAGTTCATAGTTAATCGAAAATCGACAATCGTAAATCGCAAATACCATAACCAGGTGTCCATTTTATCAAGTCGCGCGCAAAAAAACAGCCACGAACGTGGCTGCTTTGGAAGTTACGGATGGGATAGGCCTGCCGCAGATTATGCAACGAGCTTTTTGGCTACATCCACGGCGGAGGCGGCGTCAGGTGCGTAGCCGTCGGCCCCGATTTTATCGGCAAAGCCCGATGTTACAGGCGCCCCGCCTATCATAATCTTGGCCGATACGCCGGCGGCCTTGAGGGCCTTTATGGTCTTATCCATAGAGGGCATCGTCGTGGTCAAAAGCGCGCTCATCCCGACTAACTGCGCATTTGTTTTTTTTGCCCGCTCGACAAAGACCTCCGGCTTGACATCGACGCCGAGGTCAATCACCTCGAAGCCCGCCCCCTTAAGCATCATTGCGACCAGGTTTTTGCCGATGTCGTGCAGGTCGCCCTGGATCGTGCCTATCAGGAGTTTGCCGATGGGCTTGACGCCGGCCTTGACCAGCTCCGGTTCGAGGATTTCCATCGCCATTTTCATTGCCCGAGCGGCGATAAGCACCTCCGGTATATAGATTTCATTCTTTTTGAACCGTGCGCCGACGATGTCCATACCTGCAATCAGTCCATCGTAGAGGATGCTCCCGGCGTGCGTGCCCGCTTTAAGGGCCGCCTTTGTAAGCTCCACCGCGGCGTTCTGGTTGCCGCCGATAATCGCTTCAGCCAACGTCTTCAAATCTGCCATTTCATCTCACCTGAAAATTTCATGTCCTTTTTACTTTTACACGGGCCAAACTATACAATATCCTGCGGTCCAGGACAAGCGTCAAATACAACTTTTTAATCCGCCGTTGGAGGTAGTAGTTTTTCCGGCAAAAGCCTCTTGACGGGCAAATGTGTAAATGGGTAAATGCGAGGATGCGTGAGATGGCATCGCATTAACGCATTCACTCATTATCGCATTTACGGGCGGACAGCCGGTGAAAAACCTGCATAGCTGGGATTTATCTTATTCGCAGGCGAGGGACCTGCAGCGGCGACTGGCCGGCAGGGTGAGATTCATTCCGATAAAAAAATCTCCCAAACTGGCGGCGGGCGTGGATTGCGCCTTCAGCAAAGATGGGCAGCACATCTTCGCCGCCGTGGTCGTGTTAAGGGTGCCTGAATTTGAAGTTGTCGAGACGGCAGAGAGCAGCGGCGAGGTAACCTTTCCGTATATACCGGGCCTATTGTCTTTTCGCGAAGCTCCCGCCTGTGTGGCCGCGGTCGAGAAACTGCAAAGACAGCCGGATGTATTCATTATCGACGGGCAGGGTATTGCGCACCCCCGGCGGCTCGGTCTTGCGGCCCATCTGGGCCTGTTTTTCAATAAGCCGACCATCGGCTGCGCAAAAAGCAGATTGTTCGGCGCTTTCGAGGGGCTGGGCCCACAAAGAGGCAGCTACGGCCCGCTAAAAGATGGAAGTGAGACAATCGGCGCCGTGGTCCGCACGCGCACCGGCGTCAAGCCGGTCTTTGTGTCGGTGGGTAATAAGTGCCTGCTGGAAGATGCGATAAGAATTACCCTGGCCTGCGCGATGAGGTATCGCCTGCCGGAACCCGCCCGCCTGGCACATCAACTTGTCAGCAGACTAAAGCTAAAGACGTAGCCGATATTGTACCGCCCTGGATTTGTTGGACACAGGTTTGTAGATAATCATGCCGCGATATCTGCGGCAACGCAAGCATCTTTTCGTGCCTGGGCCTGGGTGCGATGACACTTGTGAAAAGGCGAGGGGCGTAGAAAAGCAAAATTTAATCCCACTTATGCTTTTTGACGGAGGCGAGGATTTTTTCGGCACATTCCAGCGCAGCTAAACCTTCCTCCGCGCTGACCTCGGGCGCAAAGGTCCTGTCGGCAACGGCCCGCAGAAACGCCTCCTGCTGCAGGCGGACGGGTTCCTTATCGTCGATTTCGAGCTGCTCTATATGCAGCAGGTCCGGCCAGTTGACCGCCAGCAGGTTGAAGTCGCCGGTTTCCCTGTGTTCTTTTATCCATTTGACTACGTTGATATTTTGGCCCGGCTTGACGACCATCCCGCTTTTTTTCAGGTAATCTACGCTCAGATATGCCTGCCGACTGAAGACCCTGACCTTCCTTTCGGTCTTCAGTGCCAATCGCGAGGCGGTGATATTGGCGATGCAGCCGTTCTCGAAGACAATCCGCGCGTTACAGATGTCCTCTTTTTCATCAATGACGCTGACCCCCACGGCATCGACTTTCTTGACCTTGCTTGCCGCCAGCGACAGGATTATGTCTATATCGTGAATCATTACGTCCAGCACCACGCCAACGTCGGTGGAGCGGAACGGATACGGGCTTATGCGGTTGGCCTCGATGAATTTGGGCTCGATGTCCAGCCGTTTCATTGCCTGAACGACAGGGTTGCAGCGTTCGGAATGCCCAACGGCAACGACGCCGTTGTACTTTTTTGCGAGCGCTACAACTTTTCTACCCTCCTTGACGGTTGCTGCCAGCGGCTTTTCAATCAGCACGGAGACATTTTTTCGGATGAAGATTTCCGCCAGCTCCGGATGTGTTACCGTGGGGGTCGCTATCGTTACCGCATCGACCTTGTCGAGGATGTCCGTGCAGTTTGTAAATGCCTGGCAATTGTGCTCCTGGGCAAGCCGTTGTGCCTTCTGCGGGTCAATATCCACTATGGCGACAAGCCGGCTCTGGGGCAGTTGGCTATAGACCTTGGCGTGGATTGTGCCCATCTTGCCCGCGCCAACGACAGCAGTGCGTATCTTTGTATTTTCCATCTTTATATGCCGCCCCCTTTATGTTGTTTCTGCTCGCCGCCGATTGCCTGACTCTGCTTCAGCCGGCCTGCCTCCTCTTGATGGCCTCAGTGTTTTCTGAACGTCTCCAGGTATCTGCCGAACTGGTGCTCGCTGCTTTTGATTATCGCATCGACCATTGCCCGCACGTTCTCATCGAGCCCGTCCTCCTGCGCCAGGAGCTTTGCATTTTCCAGCAGGGCTCCGCCCTGGCGGTAGAGTCTCTTGTATGCCTCTTGTATCCGCTGTTGCTGCTCGCCCGTAAGCCCAGCCCTCTGGAGGCCCCGTTTATTGACGCCCCGAATCCTCTGCGGATAGTGCCCACTGACGATGAGAAATGGCGGGATGTCCCGATTTATGCCGGCAAGGCCGGCGGCATAGACCCACCTGCCCATAGTAACGAACTGATGAACTCCCACCAGGCCGCTAATCCACACCCCGCTCTCAATCTTGCAATGCCCTGCTATCAGAACGCAGTTGCTCATAACAATCTTGTCTTCGAGCAGGCAGTCGTGCCCCACGTGGGCGCCGACCATAACGAAGTTGTCGTTTCCTATTTTTGTAAATCTCTCCGGTGACATGCTCGGATGGATTGTCACGCATTCGCGGAAGGCGTTTCCGTCGCCGATGATAACTCCGCCGATTTTGGTATTCGGGCTCAACGCCAGCACCTGCGGCTTGCACCCGATTACGCAGCCGGGGAAGAAGTGGTTGTTTTTGCCGATTTTGACGCTGCCGTCAATGACCACGTTGGCGTCGAGGATGCTGCCCGAATCGATTGAGACGGCGTCGCCGACCACGCAGTGAGGCCCGACAATAACATCGGGGGCCAGTTGAGCGCTCTTATGAACAACTGCGCTGGGATGTATAGTGACCATTTTATCTCTTCTATTGCCGATACAATGTAGCCTAATTCTCGACCCTCATAACCGTTTCATCGTCAACGAGCATAAATCTTATTTGCGCCTCTGCGACCAGTTTTTCATTCACCATCGCTTTGCAGCGGCACTGCGCGGTCTTTTTCCCGATACGGACGGCCTCGGCGGTTAGAACGAGCTGGTCGCCCGGCACGACGGCCCTGCGAAGTTTCACGTCATCCATACTCAGCAGCACCGCAAGTTTTCCGGTGTGCTCCAGTCTCTGCGCAAACAGCAGGCCCGATACCTGCGCCATTGCCTCGACGATGAGAACGCCGGGCATAATCGGCGTGCCGGGGAAGTGCCCCTGGAAGAAATGCTCGTTGAAGGTTACGTTCTTTATCCCTTTTATCCGCGTATCGCCCTCGATTTCGATGACCCTGTCAACCAGCAAAAACGGGTACCGGTGCGGCAGAATCTTTGCAATCTGGCGGATGTCCAGAATCGCATCGGTCCCGAACTTGCGGATGCGCTCCTCCTGCCGGGCCGCGTCATACAATCTCTTGACCAACTGCTGATTGAGCGAGTGTCCGCTTTTGTAGGCGACGATTCTGCCCTTGACCGCTCGACCGACAAGCGCAAGGTCGCCGATTAAATCGACAATCTTGTGCCTGACGCATTCGTTGGGGAATCTGAAACTGTTTTTAATCGGACCTTCCGAGTCGATGACCAGGATGTCTCGCGGGCTGAGATGCGTACCTATGCCGCGCGCCTGGAACTGCTTGGCCTCGGCTTCAAGCAAAAATGTCCGGGCCGGCGCCAGATGCCTCTCGAAACTGTCCGCCGTCACCTGGCAGCTAAAGATTTGTCTGCCGATGCCGGTGTGCCCGCCGTAATCCAGGTCATAAGTGATACTCAGCGAGTCGTCGCAGTTCGGCAGGGCGTAAATGGATGAGTCGCCGACGGTGATGCTGATCGGCTCTCTTATCACAAGCTCTTTGCGGGCCGCCTCCTGCTCCACCGCCCCTATGCGTTTCAGCAGCTTGAAGTATTCGGCGCTGCTGCAGTCCGGGGCGGGCAGCTCAGGACCTTCCACCTCCACAATAACGTTGTCGATTTCCATTGCATTGAGCGCCGCCAGACAGTGCTCGACGGTTTCTATGCTCACCGGGCCCCTTTTTATGCTGGTGCGGCGGCTCCGCTCGGCAATATTGGGCGCAACGGCGCTGATTCGCACGGGCTCGGGGCCGTCGGTCCGCACGAACACCACCCCGGCGTCGGCGGAAGCGGGGCGAAAAGTGACCTGTGCGTCCTTGCCTCCGAACATCCCTTTGCCGGCGATTTTGCCTTCACTTTTTATCGTCTTTTGCAGCTTCAAGTTTATCGAGCCTCTTGGCCAATTCTCTTAACTGCTCAGCGAGCTTGGGCAGCCGCATTACAAGTCCCACTATCCGCAGTGCGTTTTTTCTGTCGATTGCCGGCGTCCAGGCCAACTGCCTGCCGGCGGGGACGTTGTTTATAACGCCCGCCTGGGCGGCGACCATAACGCCGTCCCCAATCTTTATGTTGTCTGCCAGCCCGACCTGCCCGGCCAGCACAACGCCGTCACCCAGTTTGCAGCTACCCGATATGCCAACCTGGCCCGCTATCAGGCAGCACTTGCCAATCACCACGTTGTGGGCGATTTGAACGAGGTTGTCAATCTTCGTGCCGGCCCCGATTATCGTGTTGCCGAACTTGGCCCTGTCAACGCAGCAATTTGCCCCTATCTCGACGAAGTCCTCGATTATCACGCCGCCGTTGTGCGGAATAAGCCGGTGGGCGCCGTCAATGAACACGTACCCGAAACCTGTCGAGCCGATTGTGCTGTTGGCCTGAATGATAACATTGTTACCTATCCGGCAGTTGTGATAAACAACAACGTTGCTGTCGAGCCGGCAGTTCCTGCCGATTTGTGAATTCTGGCCTATTTTGCAGCCGCCGCCGATGGCGGTATTTTCGCCGATTTCCGCCCCGTCGTCAATAACCACGTAAGGTCCTATGGCGGCGGTCCCGGCCAACTTGACATTCTGCCCGATTCTGGCGGTCGGGTCAACGCCCTGCGGCGAGGGCTTAAGCATGGGCGCAAAGATGCTCAGGGCATCTATCAGGGCTGCGTTGACGTTTTTAACTATCAACTGCGGCCCGCAAAAACCATCGATGTGCCGGCTGATAATGACCGCTCCGGCCTGCGAACTCTCGAGAGAAGCTAAATGCTTGTCGTCCGCAATAAATGTAACGCTGTTTTCGCCGGCGGTCTCCACCGGACCGACAGCGTTTATCTGCCTGCCGCAGTCGGCCTCATCGGCAGCCAGTTGAGCGCCGAGACGCTCAGCCAATTGTGCAACCGTAAGTGTCATAAGACAGCCAACAAATAAACTCACGTCGAGTGATGGCGCGGATTTTTGCAGGCTCCGCGCAGATTACGTGCTATTTGTTTGCGTTTTCCTGCGCATCCAGCCGGGTTACAATCTCATCCGTCAGGTTCACGCACCCGCCGCTATACAGCGCCTTGTTTGTGCTGAGTGTCATCATAAGTTCATCCGCGCTCGCTGCGGGAAACTCCGGCTCATCCACGTCCAAAACCAGCTCCAGACCTTTTTGCTGCGCCATCTCGCCTGTCATCTTAAGGATTTCCTGATAAAGCTGCTCTGTCCACCGCTGGTCCTTCACTATCCTCTGCTGGCCGTTGAACCGCGATTGGGCCTCGAGGCCCGCACGCTTCTGCAACAGCTCCTTATACTGAATCATATAGTCGGGACTGCCGGGCTTCAGGGCCTTCAGTCCCGCTTCCAGGGCCTCAGCTTCCTTGGACAGTTTTTCCTCTTCGGCCTTTATCTTACTTTGCTCGGCAATCGCCTGCTCCCGGTATTTGGCATTTCTCTTGCAGCTGCGGAAGACCTTTCTGACATTTACAACACCGATTTTTGAATTGGCACTCTGACCCGCCTTCGGCTGGGCGCAGGTGTACTGGTAGCCCGCAAGGAGCACCACGGCGCTTGCCAAACAGCTCAAAACCATTGTCTTGACTTTCATAATCAGGTCCTTTCTTGAATCCTGCTACGCGGCAATCCGCCACCCCCGAATGTTTCTGTCGGGGGCCAGCTTTGGCGGAATAGGAGCTGCGGTCCTAAAACAGAAACCCTCCTATCGAGAAGCTGAACGCCTGCGTCTCGTCCTGTTCGTCTTTCATAAGCGGCGAGGCCAGCTCAAACCTCATCGGCACCGGCCCGAACCACTGCGGTATCAATATCTGTATGCCTGTGCCGACGGATGCGCGGTATCCGCCGGTGTCGATTGTGCCGCTGTCAACGAAAAATAGCGCGAAAAAGTTCTCGCCTATCAAAGGCATTGTTACCTCGGCGTTGGCCAGGAATATCCAGTTGCTGCCAATCGGGTCTATGCGCTCCGGGGTGGGCACGTCGGCCTGCATGCCTCTTGTGCTTACGCCGCGATATTGGAATCCTCTGAGACCGTAGGTGCCTGTGCCTCCGGCGTAGAATTTTTCAAAAGGCGGCGCATCGCCTGCCGTGGTGGCGCCCAGCAATTTTGCGGCCAGAACGGTCTTGCGTTCAAGCAGGTCCTCATAGAGCGTTTTGTACCATACGAAGGTGCCCTTCAATATCCCGAAGGTGTAGTCGCCGGTAGCCTGCTCGTAACCGGTCTCAAAAGTATAACCCTTGCCGGGGGTAAACCTGTCGTCGGTCATATCCCTGCCGAAACCAAATCTGGCGCCGGCCAGGACATTGCCGCCTTCGACATCCTTGATTTCCCTGGGTGCATCGCGGTCAACACCTCCGACATCGACATTTTCAAGCCGAAAACCGAGACTTCTGCGCCAGTGTTCTTTAAGTCGCTGCTCGAACCCCAGGTGTGAGCGGAGTCGCTGCTCATCGTAACTCTCTCTGCCTCTTGTGTAACTTGAGCCGACCACGTCCATTGATGTGGGCCTGTCGCGAAAATACGGCTCGGTAAAGGCAACCGAATATTCGCTGACTTCGGTGCCTGGCTCTAGCGCCACTCGCAGGGTCTGCCCCGCACCCTTGAAAGACTTCATTGTAATAAACTCGCCGAAGCTTTCGGGCCAGTCGGTGATGTCGAAGTTGCGCTGCTGGAAAATCAGCCTGCCCATCACGCCGCTGTCGCTGCCGACGGCGACACCCGGACTCCACATTCCGGTCAGGCCCTCCTTTACATCGACCCGCGCATCCTTGCGGTCAGTCGCTCCATCGGCGGGGCCGACCGGCCTGATGATTGTCTGCTCCGCAAGCAGCGTCCTCTGCAGGTCTCTTTCCAGTTTCCCGCCGCCTTCTTTGGGGGCTATATCGGCGTTATACAAATGGCCTGGCGTAAAGCCATATTCGTCCAATATTCGCCGGATGACTCTGTCCTGCGTCACCTCGTTACCGCTTATTTCGACCTGGCCTATCCGGAATTGATTGCCTTCGGTGATGCTGTATTCTACATCGACGACGTCCGTGCCGGGCGGGCCGAACACGATGTGCCGCTCAACGTCCGCATCCACAAAACCGTTCTCGCGGTAGAGCTTCAGAACGGCTGCTCCATACGAGTCGGAGCTTCGCTGGTTATACACCTCGCCCGGCTCGAGCTTCAACCCCGCCCGCAGCTTCTCTATCGCGGGCAGGTCAAAGTATTTATTGCCTGTAATGATGATTTTGCCGACCTTATAGCGAGGCCCCTCTTCGATTACGAAGGTGATGTGGGACTGGCCCTCGGCCCGGACGCTGTGATTCAGAAAACCCCTGCGGTAGTAAATGTCCTGCAGTCTCTCGACGTCCGCCGCCACTTTCTCCTCGGTGTAGTAGCTTGACCAGAAGAACCGGTCGTGCGTCTGCGTCTTTATTGCCTTTTTAAGGTTGGCGGTCTTGATGGCCTTATTGCCTTTGAACCGTATGGACCTGATTCGGACCCGCGGCCCTTCATCAATCTTGTAAATGATCTTGCCTTCCGGCAGGGTGCCGCCGTCCAGCGCCACGCGGGCGTCCGGAAAGCCTTTGCTGCGGTAAAATTCAGCCAGACTGCTTCTGCCGGATTCAGCCAGGACAGGGTCAAGGTAATCGCCCGCCTTGAAATCCAGTTTTTTGAGAAGTGTCTTGTCCTTGAAGGTGCGGCTGCCCGCAAACTCTATCGACCGCACGATGTTTCTGCCGGTCTTTGCCGGCTGCTGACCGGCAGCCGCCGGCTTTTTGGGCGTGGATGCACAGCCGCTTAATAGAAGAGCGAAGGTAAAGAGGCAAAAGGAAAAAGGTAAAAGGGAGAAAGCAGGGTTATCCGCCTTCGCCCTGTTTATTTCCGGTTTTGCCTTCCTGCTTTCCATTTTTCCTCGACTATTCACTAACACTATCGACTAAAACGGCACTGCCTCTGAAGCAGGCTCGCTCACCTGGGCGGCGTTCTCAAATCGCGTGAATTTCTCCCTGAATACGAGTTCCACGGTCGCGGTCGGGCCGTTACGCTGTTTTGCAATTATAAGCTCCGCCCGGCTGTTCGGCTCGTAATCACTGTCGCTGCGATGATAGTAGTCCTCGCGGTGCAGCAGCATCACCACGTCGGCGTCCTGCTCGATTGCGCCGCTCTCGCGCAGGTCGCTCATTCGGGGCCTGTGGTCCTCTCTGGCCTCCGTCGCGCGGTTCAATTGACTGAGCACCATAACGGGCAGATTCAGCTCGCGGGCCAGCGCCTTTATATACCTCGAAATCTCGGTTATCTCCTGCTGACGTGATTCCACCCTGCTTTTCCCTACGTTCATCAACTGCAGATAATCCACTATAACGCACCGGATGTCGTGCATACTCTTGAGCCGTCTTGCCTTGGCGCGAAGCTCCAGCGGCGTCAGCGTGGAGGAGTCATCGATAAAAATCGGCGCATTGGACAGCTCCGCACAGGCATCGGCAAGCAGCTTGTAGTGCTCATCGTCGAGCATTCCCTTACGGACCTTCTGACTGTCAATCTGACTGACGCTGCACAAAAACCTTTCAGCCAGCTGCTGCCTGCCCATCTCAAGCGAAAATATCGCGACCGGAATATTCTCCACAAGCCCTATGTGCTCCGCGATATTTAGCGCAAGCGATGTCTTTCCCATGCTTGGCCTGCCGGCGACGACTATCATTTCTCCATTCTGCAGTCCGCAGGTCCACTCATCAAGCTGGTAGTAGCCGGTCGGCAGACCCGTAACGTGGCTGCCCTGACGCCTGCTGATAAGCTCAAAGGAGTGAGTAACCACCTCCTTCAGGCCCACCGCGGAGCCGCTGATGCTTTTATCGGTGACGGCGAATACCCTTCTCTCGGCCTCATCCAGCAACTGCGGCGTGTCGCCATTCTGATTGTATGCGTCATCGAGGATTCCGCCCGCCGCCGCAATAAGCTCGCGCAGCATCATTTTGTCGCGGACAATCCCCGCATAGTAGCCGATATTTGCTGATGACGGCACCGAGTCTAAAATCTTTGCGATGTATTCCACGCCGCCGGCGGCTTCAAGCAGCTTGCGTTTCTGCAGCTCATCGCGCAGCAGCACGGCGTCTATGCCGGTCCCCTTGTTTTTCTCATAGAGGGCGATTATCGCCTCAAATATATAGCGATGCTCGATGCGGTAAAAAGCATCCGGCCCGATTAGCTCGACAACCTGGCCGATGCACTCGGCGTCTATCAGCATAGACCCCAGCACTGCCGCCTCGGCTGCCGGCGACTCAGGCATACTCCGCACCACAGTTAAGTTGGCGGTCGCGCCCGACTGACCGCGGGCGATGCCGGATAATTCCGCCGTTCGAGTTGTTTCTTTACCCGCCATATTGGACTTCCTTGCCTCCATCCATAGTGCGGCCGTTCAATAGTTACTAATCACTATCCGCGTGGCACATCCCGCGACGCCGTCGCGATGGAATTCACGAACCACGGGCAACGATTTTACCCGCCCGCCGCCCGTCCGTCAAACACTTGTTTTTTATTATCCGCCGAAGACCGCTTTTGAGATAGTTGCATTATTTGTTTTGCAATTCTTGCTGATTATGATATAATCCTTTTGGCATTGAGAGGATGCAAAAATGGAAAGGAGTAAAGATGGGTAAATTCATTTGCCTAAAATTGACCCTGACGCAAATGACAGGGATTTTATTGGTCTGCCTTTCTATTCTCACGCCAAAGGCATGGGCAAGATATGGCGGCGGGACAGGCGAGCCGAACGACCCTTACAGAATTGTAACAGCAGAAGACCTCAACGACATCGGCAGGTATGAAGAAGACTGGGATAAGCATTTTATCCTGACTGCCGACATAGACCTGCAGGGAGTCTCGCTATCCCCTGTCGGCAACTATAATCAACGTTTCACCGGCGACTTTGACGGCAACAACTATATCATTCGCAACGCAGACGTGAATATGCCTTCCAGCAATTTCGTAGGTTTATTTGGTTATGTGGGCTCCGGCGGCCGGATACGCAACCTGGGTTTAGAGGATGTCGCAATTACCGGCGAAAATGGTGTCGGCGGCCTGGCGGGGGCAAACGAAGGCACTCTCACCGGCTGTTACACCAGCGGTTCGGTCAACGGAACCGAAGAAAGCGACGATGTCGGCGGCTTAGCGGGATTGAACTACTCTGGCAGTATCACTGGTTGTTACTCCACTTGTTCTCTGGATAGGATTGAAGAAAGCGACAATCTTGGCGGTTTAGTGGGATGGAATTCTGGCGACGTCACTGACTGTTATGCAACCGGTTCTATCAACGGAAGTGATGATTGTGACCGTGTCGGCGGCCTGGTGGGGTTAAATGTCGGTAGTTTGGCCGGTTGTTACTCCACCGGCTCAGTCAGAAGCAGCAGTCGGGTTGGCGGCCTGGTGGGAGGGAATTCTGGCAGCATCACCGCCTGTTACGCCACCGGTTCGGTTGAAGGAGATTTCGGTGTCGGCGGTCTGGTGGGAGTTAATTTGGCAAATATCGCTCACTGTTACTCCACAGGCAAGGTTGATGGAGTCGAGGAGATGGCCGGCGGATTGTTTGGAGAGAATTCTGGCGCCGTCATCGCTTCCTTCTGGGACGTCGAAACCAGTGACTGCAACTTCAGTCCCGGCGGCGAGGGCAAGACCACAGCACAGATGAAAGACATCAACACTTTTCTTGACGCCGGCTGGGATTTTGTTGCTGTCTGGTGGATGCCTCCTGGCAACTACCCGCACCTGCTCTGGCAGCGTCTCTACTCAGGTGGGTCGGGGACACAGGATGACCCATATCTAATCAGTAAAGTTGCCGACTGGCAGAAATTGATTGATACAGCGGGCGACTGGGATAAGCATTTTATCCTGACTGCCAATATAGATTTGAAGGGAGTTGCGCTATCTCCTGTCGGTAATTTTAGCCAACGTTTTACCGGCGTTTTTGACGGCAAAGGCCATATCCTACGCAACGCAGACGTGAATATGCCTTCCAGCGATTATGTGGGTTTATTTGGTTATGTGAGCTGGCACGTTCAAATCAGCAATCTGGGTGTAAAGGATGTGGTGATTACTGGTAGAAATTATGTCGGCGGCTTGGTGGGATTGAATGAAGGCGATCTGACCGGTTGTTACGCCACTGGTTCGGTCGAAGGAATCGCATCTGTTGGCGGCTTGGTGGGAGATAATTCCGCTGACCTGACTGGCTGTTATGCCGCCTGCTCGGTCAGCGGAGACGGATTTATTGGCGGACTGGTTGCATATTCCGATGAGGATTGCGACTTAACCGCCTGTTATGCGACGAGCACTGTGAAAGGCACTGGATATTGTATAGGCGGCCTCGTGGGATTGAATCACTCCAATCTTGATGCCTGTTACGCCACCGGTCCGGTGGATGGAAATGGAGTTGTCGGCGGTCTGGTGGGTAGTAACGGCGAGGATGGCTGCATCATCGACTGTTATTCTACCGGCCCGGTCAGCGGAATGAATTGGGTCGGTGGGCTTGCGGCATATAACGGTGAGCACAGCAGCATTACCACCTGTTACGCCACTGGTTTGGTTGATGGAAACGAGGTTGTAGGCGGCCTGGTTGCATATAAAGATGAGGAAGGCAGCACCACTGCCTGCTTCTGGGACGTTAATACCACCGGCCAGAATACCAGTGTCGGCGGCGAGGGCAAGACTACAGCCGAAATGAAAACAATTGACACATTTACCGATGCGGGATGGGATTTTGTTGAGGTCTGGGGTGTCGGCGAAAATCAAACATATCCATTTCTGAGAACCACCCCCGCGGGCGATTTGAATTATGACAAAGAGGTCAATCTTCTTGACCTTGCGATTCTTGCCTCACACTGGCTGGAAGAAAGAAAGTGAAAAGGCAGAAGTTGGAAGGACGGTTAGACGGTTTGGCAGGTTTCTGACCCCCGACCCCTGTCCCCTGATTACAACGATATACGAACGACGGCTCACGCTGCGGTTTCTTCGGCTTCCGGCGGGGCTTCCTTACCCTTCTTGGCTTTTTTTGAGGCCTTTGGCTTTTTGGGCTCTTTTGGCTTCTTTTCCTTTTTGGTTGCCAGCGATAAGTCGCCGCTTAGCATAAAAGCCGCGCCGACAACTGCGCCCGCCAGCACGACCATCCCGAGCATAATGTACCAGATTATCCCCTGTGCCTTTGCAAGGATGGAGGGCATCACGCCCTTCAAACCCGCCACCGCAACCACCGCGGTATAGAGCAGCAGCGCCAGCGGCAAAAACAGCAGCATTCCGAGGGTATTACTCACCGTGTCCGGCTCCAGCTCGATATATGCCGGCGCTACTGTGGCCACCTCCAGCCCGCCGGGAGCGGTCGGCGGAACAAGTTCTTCTTCGGGGATTTCGCCTGCCGGCACCTCTGCCTCGGCAGGTTCTACAGTGAGCGGCGCAGCATCTTCTTCCACGGGGGCCGCCCTGGCAGGGGCCTCGGCGCCTTCACCGGCGTAGATTTCATCAAGGATGGCGCCTAATGAGGTGTCATCCGCCTGCAGCGAAAGGTCCAACAGGCCTGACCCGCTGCCGAACGTGTCCATCTTTACATCTTCTTCTATCTCTTCCAGCGACGGCTCGGGCGTTGCCCCTGTGGTTCCCGTGGAGGCCACGGTCTCAGCCATCGTGTCATCTGTCACCTTGTAGTCCTTGTCGGTCTCACCCAGAACGCTGACTCCCTCACCGGTCAATGCAGTGTCTGCGTTGGTCAACTCGCTTGGCGGAGCGGGCGCTCCGGTCTCCGGCGCCAGCAGGATTTCCTCTGTGTCTATTCCCTGTTCGGCTGGTGCGGGGCCTTCATGTAACAGGGCTTCCAGTTCCGGCAGCTCGATTTCCGGCTGTTCCGGCGTTGGGATTTCAGGGGATTGCGGCGTCTCGATTTCGGCAAGCTCTAATTCCGGTTCGGCGGGACCCGCGAGCGGCGCCGGTTCGGGTGCCTCTGTTTTGGCTGCAAATGCCGTATCACCAAACAGGGCCTCGACCTCCTCGGTCTTAAACAGCAGATGCGGCCCATCCCGAAATTCACGCAGCTTACCATGTTTGACCATCCGCTTTAGTTCTTCCTCTGTTTTTCCGAGTTTTTCAGCGGCTTCCTGTAATGAATAGAACATACCGGCCATTTTTATATCTCCTGCAGGCAGATTCCCTATTTTTGACTTAAGGTTTTGACTGTAAGTATTTTATCGCGGCGGCTGCAAATATGCAAGAGTTTTTTTTTGAGGTGCAAAGGCCTGTGGGGCCCTTATCCGTAGTCTGCCCAAAATCCAGCCCGCCACCCCCGAATGTTTCTGTCGGGCCGGCTTGGCGGGAAGGACAAAGCCCTTCAGATTTTGCCGATGGTGCTTGATTAGAGGACCTGTCAGTAGTAAAATCAGCGTTTTTGCCCCCGAACGTTTTTATCGGGGGCAGGGCGAACAGAAAGGAGCATAGGCAATGCACAACCGCATCCACCAAAGCCTGTCCCCCATCCGCCACAAAGTCATTGGCGGAACATTCGGGGGTGGAGCAAGCTTGACCGCCGCTTCCATTTTATTTCTGGTATTTTTGCCGCAGGCGGCCTCTTGCGCCCAGCCTTTGGCAAAGATTACCGTCGAGGCGGGAAGCCACGCCCGAATCGACACCCCGGTGTCGGTAACGCTGGAGGCAATACCTGATGCGCTCAGTCATTTGCCGTTAGGATTGGTTGAGGTCAGCGGCTCTGAACGGCGGCCAACGGCCTCGCAGATTGAGCCGGGAAATCCGGCGAAAATTTGGTGGGTGCTGTCTGGCACCACGCCGGCCGGCAGCACGCGCGTTTATGAGCTCGTGCCCGGTTTGAGTGTCGATGTCGCGGTCGTTGAAGTGACAAAGAACGACACATCTTTAGAGATACAATCCCAGATGGCAGGCAATAAAAAGGTTTTAAGATACAACCACGCCCCTGTCCCGCCTCCAGAGGGCCAAAGTCCGCTTTTTACCCGCAGCGCATTTATTCATCCGTTGTGGTCGCCAACCGGCGATGTCCTGACAAATATTCACCCCGCCGACCATATTCATCATCTCGGAATCTGGATGCCGTGGACAAAGACAAAGTTTGAAGACAAGGACGTCGATTTCTGGAACCTCGGCGAAGGGCAGGGGACGGTGCGCTTTGTGAAGTTTCTTTCGACGATGAGCGGCCCGGTCTATGGCGGCTTCCAGTCTGAGCACGACCACGTTGCCTTGAAAACTTCCGCGGGCGAAAAGAACGTTCTTAAAGAAGTGTGGGACGTTCGCGTGTACAGCACAGGCGGGCCGCAGAAGGGTTACTGGTTGTGCGATTTTGTATCAACGCAGCGTTGCGTCGCCGACAGCCCGCTATATCAGATGGAATATCGTTACGGCGGGTTCGGTTTCAGAGGCGCTGCCCAGTGGGACGGCGAGAACGCGGCGTATCTTACCAGCGAAGGCAAGACCCGCAAGGATGGCCACGGCACACGCGCCCGATGGTGCGATATGGCAGGGGCAATCGACGGAAAATGGGCGGGCGTTACGGTGATGAGCCATCCCGGCAACTTCCGGCATCCTGAGCCGATGCGGATTTGGGATAAGGGGCAGGTCTTCTTTAATTTCGCGCCTTCGCAGTTGGGCGATTGGGTGATGGAGCCGGGTAAAGATTATGTCTTCCGTTATCGCCTTTATGTCCACGAAGGAAAGGCCGGCATTGATGATGTCGAGCGCATCTGGTGTGATTACGCCGAGCCGCCGAGCGTTAAAGTCGAGCCGGTGGGCGAGGCCGGCAAAACCATTTTGTTCGATGGCAGGGATTTTTCGCAGTGGGTCCGCGAGGATGGCAAGGCCGCCCAGTGGGAGATTGCCGATGGTGCGATGAAGGCCGTCCCCAAGACGGGCAGCATTATGACGAAGCAGAGTTTTCGGGATTTCAAGCTGCACGTTGAGTTCAAGCTGCCGCAGATGCCGCCGGACGTCAAAGGGCAGGGCCGGGGCAACAGCGGCGTCTATCTGCAGCGCCGCTACGAGGTGCAGATTCTGGACTCATTCGGTCTTGAACCGACCAATGGTGACTGCGGGTCGCTATATAAGGTTAAGGCGCCCGACAAGAACGTCTGCAAACAGCCGGGCGAGTGGCAGAGTTACGATATCACTTTCCGTGCGGCCCGCTTTGAAGGTCAGGGCGAGAATGTCAGGAAAACCGAAAACGCCCGTATTACGGTCCTCCAAAACGGCGTATTGATTCATAATGACGTGGAGCTGCCGAACAAAACCGGCGCCGGCCGGCCCGAAGGGCCGCAGCCAGGCCCGATTCTGCTTCAGGAGCACGGTAACGAGGTGTGGTTCCGCAACATCTGGATTGTTCCTCTGTGATGTTGAAACCGATTCTGTGGTTTTTATAAAAAGAGGTCCGCCAAAGAAGTCGTGGCGGAGCGGGTTTTGGCAGGAAATTTCGGTTGCAGAGCATTTGCGGCAGGTTATAATGAAAAACCATTAAAAACCGCTGTGAAGACTCGCCATATTTGTGTGGGCTTAAGTCCTTTTAAGGAGAGTAGTTACGTTGCAACCGAGGCCGGAACGGAGGAAATTGCAATAAAAAAACGCCGGCAGGCGTTTTTTTCCTGTGGAGCAGTGCGTTCTAATGAATCCGCCAAACGTCGGCGGGCTAAATTTTGATAAGGAGATTGAAAAATGGCAAGACCTGTAACTCTTTTCACCGGCCAGTGGGCGGATTTGCCCCTGGAAGTATTGGCGGAAAAGGCCGCAAGCTGGGGATACGATGGAATGGAGCTGGCCTGCTGGGGCGACCACTTCGATGTTGATAAGGCCCTCGCGGATGACAGCTACTGCAAGGCCAAGCAAAAGCTGCTGAAAAAGCACGGCCTCCAGGTATTCGCGATATCGAGCCATCTTGTCGGCCAGGCCGTCTGCGACAACATCGACGAGCGGCACAAGTCAATCCTGCCCGCGGATGTCTGGGGTGATGGCGACCCCGAGGGCGTCCGCCAAAGGGCGGCGAAGAAAATTATAGATACTGCCAAGGCCGCTAAGCAGCTCGGCGTCAACGTCGTCAACGGCTTTACCGGCAGCTCCGTCTGGCACCTGGTTTACTCGTTCCCGCCGGTCACGCCCGATATGATTCAGGCAGGCTACAAAGACTTCGCCAAACGCTGGAAACCGATTCTCAATGCCTTCCAGAGGCTCGGCGTCAAGTTCGCCCTGGAAGTCCACCCGACGGAGATTGCATTTGACATCGTGTCGGCCCAGCGCGCCTTAAAGGCGGTTGGCAACCACAAGGCATTCGGTTTCAACTACGACCCCAGTCACCTCGGCTATCAGGGCGTGGACTACGTAAAGTTCATCCGCACGTTCCCGGACCGCATCTTTCACACCCACATGAAGGACGTGTGGTGGGGACACGGTGACGGGACCGTGGGCGTCTTCGGCGGCCATACCGAGTTTGCCGACCCGCGGCGATACTGGGACTTCCGCTCGCTCGGCCACGGCGACATCAACTTCGAGGAAATCATAGTCGCACTCAACGACGTCGGCTACCAGGGCCCGCTTTCCGTTGAGTGGGAAGACAGCCGGATGGACCGCGAGCACGGCGCTAAAGAAGCCTGCGCGTTCGTTAAGGGCAAGGACTTCAAGCGCTCGCAGGTTGCGTTCGATGCGGCGTTTGAGAAACAGAAAAAATAAGACGTTTTAGTTCGCAGTTTTGAGTTCGTACCCCCGAACGTTTTAGCTGGGCTGTGGCTGGGCGCTTCGCCCGGACGAGTCGGGGGCGGTTGCGGACTGCGGGGATATACTTGGTCTGCCAAAGCCTGCCCCCGACAACGACATTTGGGGGTGGCGGAAGAAGGGAGTATAAAGTGGGGCAAAAGAACAGCATTAGCCGGCGGCGGTTTTTGCAGACGGCAGCCAGCGCCGCGGCAGGGGCAGCGGGTTTTCCATACATTATTCGCTCATCGGCCCTGGGAGCGGGTGGCAACGTCGCGCCGAGCAATCGCATCACTATGGGCTGCATCGGCGTGGGCTGGCAGGGGACCAGTAATATGGAGTCCTTTATGCGCGAGAACGACTGCCGGATTCTGGCCGTCTGCGACGTGGACAAGAATCATCGGGAAAGTGCGGCCAATCAATTGAATGACCACTATAAAAACAAGGATTGCGCCGCCTACACCGACTTTCGCGAGCTGTTGGCGCGAAACGATATTGATGCGGTCTCGATAGGGCTGCCCGACCACTGGCACTCGATTCCCGCCATTGAGGCAGCGAAGTCCGGCAGGGACATTTTCGGTGAAAAGCCGCTCTCGCACACCCTCAAAGAGGGCCGGGCGATGTGCGATGCGGTCAAGCGATACGGCCGCATCTGGCAGACCGGCAGTTGGCAGCGGTCGCAGGCCAACTTTCGCACTGCCTGCGAGCTGGTAATAAACGGCCGTGTGGGCAAGGTCCACACCGTCGAGGTCGGCCTGCCGGCGGGCCACACGGATTTTGCCGGCACCAAAGGCCAGGAGCAGCTCGGACCGCCGCCCGAAGGATTCGATTACGATTTCTGGCTCGGGCCGGCCCTTTATGGGCCTTACTGCCCCGCTCGCGTCCATAAGAACTGGCGGTGGCACCTCGACTACGGCGGCGGACAGTTGATGGACTGGATAGGCCACCACGTTGACATCGCCCACTGGGGACTGGGTTTTGATTACGCCGGGCCGTATGAAATTGAGGGCTCCGGCGAATATCCGAAGGACGGCCTATGGAATACCGCGACAAAGTATCGCCTCACTGCCAAATATCCCAACAGCATAACGATGATTATTGCCGGCGGCCACGGCGACATCCGCAGCGGCACGAAATGGACAGGCGAAAAGGGCTGGGTCTGGGTTGACCGTGGCGGGATTGATGCAGAGCCCAAAAAATTGCTTGAGGGAAAAATCGGCCCTGATGAGATACGCCTTTTCAACTCGCCGGGGCACTGGCGTAATTTCCTCGACTGCGTTAAAAGCCGCGACACAACTATTGCCCCCTGTGAAGTTGCGCACCGCTCGGCGACGCCCGGCCACCTGGGCCAGATTGCAATGCTGCTTGGCAGAAAGATACGCTTCAACCCCGACACAGAAGAAATTATCGACGACCCCACTGCCACGCGGATGCTCGGCAAATCGATGCGCAGCCCGTGGCATATATAAAAGGTCTATTTCGAGGGAAATTTGTAAATGGCACAGCAAAAAAATATTACTCGCCGTCGGTTTCTTACAAAGACGGCAGGCGCTGCAGCGGCAGCAATAAGCTTTCCTTATTTGGTCCGTTCATCGGCGCTGGGCCAGGAAGGGACGGCCGCGCCGAGTAACCGCATTACGCTGGGCTTTATCGGGACGGGCAAGCAGAGCCAGCATCTCATAAGGTCGTTTCTGAACTCGCCCGGCACGCAAATGCTCGCCGCCTGCGACGTTGACAAATTGAAACTCAAGCGCGCTGTCGATATGGCGCAGGAGCATTACTCCAAGCAGACCGGCGCCACATACAAAGGCTGCGCCAGTTACGGGGACTTTCGTGAGCTGCTTGCCAGAGGCGACATTGATGCGGTGGTAATCGCCACGCCCGACCACTGGCACGCAATTACAGTCATCCGGGCGGCTGCGGCCGGCAAGGATATTTACTGCGAAAAACCGCTCTCGCAAACCATCGCCGAAGCCCGAGCTATGGTCAACGCGGTCAGGCGCTACGGGCGAATCTTCCAGACCGGCAGTATGCAGCGCTCCGACCAGAAGTTCCGCTTTGCCTGCGAGCTTGTCCGCAACGGTTATATCGGCAAGGTCCAGACGGTAACGGTCGGCGTCGGCGGTCCGCCCGAGGATAAGCCTTTGCCCGTGGAGCAGGTGCCGGATTATCTCGATTGGGATATGTGGGTGGGCCCCGCCCCCTGGCGGCCGTATAATAATGACATGTCTCCTCATATAAGTTTTGACGGCTTCCCAAATTGGCGCTATCACAGCGACTTCGGCGGCGGCGGAATGACCGACTGGGGCGCTCATCACTTCGACATCGCGCAGTGGGGACTCGGTATGGATGAAACCGGGCCGGTGGAAATCATTCCGCCTGACGGCAAAGACTATAAGGTGCTTACGTATAAATACGCCAACGGTGTGATTATGACCCGCGACAACGCCAACGGAATTTTATTCACGGGCACCGAGGGCAGGGTCGAGGTCAATCGCGGGTATCTGAAAACCTGGCCCGATACTCTGCAGAATCAGCAAATCGGCGTGGACCAGACCCACCTCTACGATAGCAATAATCATTACACCGACTGGCTCAAGGCCATCCGCACCCGCAACAAACCTATTTGCGACATCGAGACCGGATGCCGTTCGGTAACCGTCTGCCACCTGGGCAATATTGCCTACCGGCTTGGGCGGGCGCTTAAGTGGGACCCAAATCGCGAGGTCTTTATCAATGATAGTGAGGCCAACCGGCTGTTATCGCGCGCTATGCGAAGCCCGTGGCATCTGTAAATGATGATTGATAATTGATTATTTTCTATTCAGGACAGGAGAAAGCCGCCTATGAGCAGAAAAGAACTTAATCGACGAGAGTTTTTGAAAAAGACAATGGGGGTTGCCGGTGGTGCAGCGGCGTTTCCATACATTGTTTCCTCATCGGTTTTTGGTGCAGAAGGCAAGGTCGCGCCGAGCAATCGTATCGTAATGGGCTGTATCGGGGTAGGTGGCCAGGGCACCGGCAATATGCAGGGGTTCCTGGGTAAAAATGAAGTCCAGGTTGTGGCTGTCTGCGATGTGGATAGAGGACAGAGGAATCAGGCCAAGAAAAAAGTGGACGGTAGATACGGCAATTCCGATTGTAAGGAGTATCTTGACTTCCGCGAAGTCATTGAGCGGCAGGATATTGATGCGCTGTCACTGGCGACGCCGGACCACTGGCATTCAATTCCTGTTGTTATGGGCGCCAGAGCCGGCAAGGATATGTATGGTGAAAAGCCGCTTGCCCGCACAATTCGTGAGGGCCGTGCTATGGTCGAGGCAGTTACTCGTTACGGCAGAATATGGCAGACCGGCAGTTGGCAGCGTTCGGTCGAAAACTTTCACCATGGCTGCGAGCTGGTCCGCAACGGGCGAATCGGCAAGGTGCATCTGGTTGAGGTCGGCCTGCCTACGGGAGGCGGCTCCGATAATAGGCCCGTTCAGCCTGTTCCGGATGGCGTGGACTGGGACTTCTGGCTGGGGCCTGCTCCATACGTGCCCTTCAGGGGCGTGATGCACTGGGACTGGAGGTGGATTATGGATTACTCCGGCGGACAGCTCACGGACTGGGCGGGCCATCACATTGATATTGCCCACTGGGGCCTTGGACTGGACCGCACGGGTCCCGTTGAGATTGAAGGTAAAGGCGTTTATCCCAAAGACGGGATTTTTGATGCCGCCACCGAATACAAGTTCACCTGCAAATACGCCAACGGCCTGACAATGATTGTCGCCAACGACCGCCAGCAGCCCAAAGGAATGGGCGCCGTCTGGTATGGAGAGAAGGGATGGATACACGTTGACCGCGGCAGGAGCGCATCAGACCCGCCTGCGCTTCTGAAGGAGGTCATCGGCCCCGACGAGATAAAGCTGTATGAAAGTCGTGACCATCAGCAGAACTTTCTGGATTGTGTCAAGAGCCGCAAGGAGACCATCACGCCCATAGAGATTGCTCACCGCTCTATCAGCGTGGGACTTTTGGGTGAGATTGCGATGCTTACCGGTCGAAAGCTAAAATGGGATCCCGAGAAGGAAATCTTTTCCGGGGACGATGGGGCCAACAGGTTGTTGTCCCGGGCGTTCCGCGGCCCGTGGCACTTGTAAGCTGCCGATGGCCGCGTCAGGGAAGCCGTGCGATGTTTTGGTGTTGAATGAAGAAAGGAGATACGATGAGTCGTAAATTACAGGTTATTAGCATTGCGATACTTGCTCTATGGATTCTGCCGCTCTTTACCGGTATTTCACAAGGCCAGGTCAAAGATGAGGAGCTGCAGAATATAGAGAAGGCGGCGCCGGCCAAGGCGACCGTCCAGCCAGCCAAGCCCCGCAAAATGCTGGTGTTCAACCTGTGCAATGGCTTCAAGCACAGCTCTATTCCATACTGGGACAAGGCATTGGAGATTATGGGGAAGAAGACAGGCGCCTTTTCCGTGGTTATAAGCAGCGATATGTCGATGTTCAAGCCGGAGAACCTCAACCAGTTTGACGCCGTCTGCCTCAACAATACCACCCGGCTGCAGTTTGATGAACCGCTGCGAAAGAGTCTGATGGACTTTGTCAAGGGCGGCAAGGGTATTGTGGGCATCCACGCCGCTACGGACAATTTCTATGAGTGGCCTGAGGCGGCGGAAATGATGGGAGGCCAATTTGCCGGCCATCCCTGGGGCGGCGGCAAGACCTGGGCCATCAAGATAGATGAGCCGAACCATCCGCTTATGGCTGCATTCAAGGGCAAGGGATTCAAGATTAAAGATGAGATTTATCGCACAAAGCCGCCTCTTTATTCACGCAGCAAGCAGCGAGTGCTTATGAGTCTGGATATGAGCGATGGGCCTACACGTTCTGCCGAGGGAGTTACGCCTGAGGATGCGGATACGGGCATAAGCTGGGTCAAGAGCTGCGATAAGGGGCGGATATTCTATTGTTCGCTGGGGCACGACCACGAGGTTGTGTGGACCCCGGCGGTATTGCAGCACTATCTGGATGGCATACAATTTGCACTTGGCGATTTTAAGGTGGATACAAAACCTATCCCCGACAAAAACGTTCGGGGACTGAGAAAGGGGTCAGAAATGGATGAATTGTTTGCAAAGATTAAGACGTATGATTGGGGGCAGAGCCGTGCGTCGCTCACAGATGTAAGCGACCTCGTGCGCAAATCTCACGGTTCGCCCGAAGAGCGGAGCAAAGTGGAAAAGAGCCTGCTGGAAGTCCTCCAGGCGGCGGACGCCACCTACGCAGGCAAGCAGTTTGTCTGCAGGGAATTGAGCATCATCGGCACCGAGCAGTCCGTGCCGGTGTTGGGCGGGCTGCTTACGGATGAGAAGATGTCCGATATGGCACGATACGCCCTCGAAAGGATACCCGGCGCTGCTGTCGATGAGGCGCTCCGCAATGCCTTGGGCAAAACATCCGGCAAGGTAAAGGTCGGCATAATCAACTCGCTGGGACAGCGCCGCGACGGCAAGGCGGCTGCCGCCATTGGTGCTTTGACCGGCGATTCCGACCAAATGGTGGCCGGCGCTGCACTCAGCGCTCTTGGGCAGATTGCCAATGCAGAGGCCACCAAAGTCCTGGCGGAAGCAAAAGGTAAAGTAACCGGCAAGCTGCAGCTGGTCGCTCTGGATGCGTATCTAAAATGTGCCGACCGGCTTGTCGCCGAGGGCAAAAAGGACCAGGCCCTGGCTATCTACAAAGAGCTGTATAAAGAAGACCAGCCCAAGCCGATTCGCACCGCGGCGCTGCGCGGCATGGTTTCCATTACAAAGAAGGAAGAAAAATGAAAACAAACGAGCGACGGGCGACGAGCGACGAGCGACTATTCAAGTCTTTCGCTTTTTTATGCTGCGTTCTTTGTTTTGCGGCTGCTATGCCGGTCCTGGCCGCCCAGGATGACGCCATTGCCATTGTTATCGATGTCCTGAAGGGCAATGACCAGACAATGCAGGCGGCAGTCATAGCAATGGTACGAGAGATGCCGGGGACAGAGATAACACAAGCCCTTGCCAGGGAGCTGCCAAATCTTTCTGCTGCAGGTCAGGTGCAGTTGCTGTCTGCTCTCGGCGACCGCGGCGACCCGGCGGCCTTGCCTGCTGTAACTACTGCCGCTAATGCCGCCGACCAGTCGGTTCGCATCGCGGCCCTGAAGGCTTTGGGCCAATTAGGTGATGTTTCCAGTCCGCCATACGTCTGGCGGATATTGGCGCAAAAGGCGGCTGCCGCCGGCGGCGAGGAACAAAAAGCTGCACGCGAGAGTCTCTATCGGCTCCGCGGCCCGGAAGTCGATAAGGCAATTATGGCTGGCATCGCGCAGGCGGACGCCAAGACAAAAGTTGAGCTGATTAGCAGCATCGGTGAGCGGAACATCTCCGGCGGCGCCAGCACTTTGTTGCAGACGGCGCAGGATTCGGACCGCGGCGTTCGGCTGGAGTCCCTGCGGGTGCTGAAGACCGTTGCGGGCCGGCAGGATTTGCCGGCATTGGTTACTCTCTTACTAAACCTCAAGAGCGACTCCGACCGCACTGATGCCGAGAAAACTATTGCGGCTGTTGCACATAAAATCCCTGATAAAAACCGACAGGCCGAGGCAGTCCTCGCAGTTTTGCCTTCGGTTGAGTCCGTGAAGGATGTCAGGGGCCAGTGTTCTTTGCTAAGTGTGCTGGGCAAGATTGGAGATAATACCGCCCTGCCTTCGCTTCGTTCGGTTCTCGGCAGTCAGGATGCCAAGCTGCAGGATGCCGCCATTCGCGCGCTGTCGGAATGGCCCACCGCTGAGCCGACGCCGGATTTGTTGAAGGTGGCCGAGAGCTCCGAAAATAAGGTGCACAGAATTCTTGCTCTGCGAGGGTTTGTGCGGCTGTTGGGGCTTGAAAGTGGGCGACCGGCGGAAGAAACGATTGCAATGTATAAAAAGGCGATGAATTTGGCGCCTGATGTGGTTGAGAAAAAGAGAGTGCTTTCGGGGCTTGGCAATACCGAATCCTTTGCAGCAATGCAAATGGCCGCTTCGTATCTGCAGGATGAAGCGTTAAGGCAGGAAGCGGAATTTGCGGTGGTCAAAATCGCAGAGGGCATCTATGGAAGCTATCCGCAGGAAAGTAAGGATGTCTTGAAAAAAATTATCCAGGCATCAGTGAACGAATCTCTGAAGGAGCAGGCACAGGAGGTCATAAACCAGATTGAACGGTTCGATGACTACATAACCGCGTGGGAGGTCAGCGGCCCATACACTAAGGAAGGGACGGATGGGCCGGGCCTTTTTGATGTCGCCTTCGGTCCTGAACAGTTCGGTGGTGAGCTCACTGTCGAACCACAGACCGGCGCCCAGGGAGTAACCTGGCGGGTTATGCCGGCCGGCACTAACCAGGACCGACCCTGGCTTATGGAGATGGATAAACTCCTCGGCGGAGATAACAGGGTGGCTTATCTGCGCACCAGGGTTTCATCTGACAAGGAGCAAAAGGCCAGACTTGAGATAGGCAGCGACGATGGTATCAAAGTGTGGCTCAACGGCCAGGTGGTCCACGCCAATAACGTTATACGCGCGGTTGCTCCGGCCCAGGACAATGTTGAAGTGACCTTAAAGCAGGGCTGGAACCAGTTGCTGTTGAAGGTTACGCAGGGTGGAGGAGAGTGGTCTGTTTGTGCCCGCCTCCGCGCCCCTGACGGCGGTAGGCCGGAGGGATTGAAAGTGCAGGTAGGACAATAATAGTGCATAGTTTGTAATTCAGCCCCCACTGCTGTCTTGCGACAGCAAGACGTGGGGGTCGGTTTTTCGCCGACCGGTAGTAGAAGGTCTGGTACAGGAGAGCAGGATATGGTCGTGAAGGGAATCGGAGAAAATTTAGGGCTTTTAGTTGGTCCGCCGAAGCCTGCCCCCGACGGAAACATTCGGGGGTGGCGGATTGTCGCTGTGGTATTGGCTGTTGTTTTGCCTCTTGTTTTGTCGTCCTGCAGGGGTTCTGCAAAAGAGGCGGCTGCCGCGACGGAAAAGGCCGGCGCTGTCAGCAAAGTTGTGCAGGCAGCTAAGCAGGCCGAGGTGGCCGACCCATTGATGGGAGACTGGCAGGGAAACTGGGTATTGAGTGATGGAGGCCAGTCCGGAGGGCTTGTCGCGCAGGTGATAGCTTTGGGAAAAGGGATGTATCGCGTAAGCTTGTTTGAGGAATTTGACAGGAAGATACCGGCGATTACCGTTCTTGAAGGCGGTCTTCAGGATGGTTCGGTCCACTTTTTAGGGCCGGGCAAGTATGAGGAATACGTTTTTAAGATTGACGCTACGCTTGAGAAGGATAAGCTCACCGGCAGATTTGAGGGCAAGGACTCCGGTGGGCAGGATGTCTCAGGCACTTTCAAGCTGGAGAAGACAGTTCGCCTTTCGCCGACGCTGGGCGCCAAGCCGCCGGCTGGCGAGGTTGTGCTTTTTGACGGGAAGAACTTTGACCAGTGGGAGCGAATAGGCAGCGAAGCCGATAAAAAGGAGGTGCGGTGGAAACTGCTGCGCGACGGCGCAATGGAAATTGCGCCCGGCGGCGGCTCAATCGTGACTAAAAAGAAATTTAAGGATTTCGAGCTTCATCTGGAATTTCGAACGCCATTTATGCCTGATGCTCGCGGCCAGGGCCGCGGCAACAGCGGCGTTTACCTCCAGGGCCGCTACGAAATCCAGATACTTGATAGCTATGGCCTCGAAGGCCTGGACAACGAGTGCGGCGGAATATACACCGTTGCCGCACCGCTTGTGAATATGTGCGCGCCGCCGATGCAGTGGCAGACCTACGATATTACCTTCCGCTCGCCGCGGCTTGATAACGCCGGCGGCAAGCTCAGAGATGCCCTGCTGACGGTGGTTCATAACGGCGTCAAGATACACGACGAGATAAAGATTCCGGGTCCAACCGGTGGGGCTTTGGATGGTAATGTAGCCCAGCCGGGCGGCATATACCTGCAGGACCACGGCAATCCGGTCCAGTTCCGCAACATCTGGCTGGTCGAGCAGAATGGAGGTCGAGGCGCGTATCGCCCCATTCGTTGAAATGAGCTGCATATAGCAGTATTATGGTCAATCGTGGAGCCAGTGGCATTGATGAGAACCGCCTATATAGAGCCAAATGGGAAATCCCAGATTAGAATAAGGATAGATTCTTTCATTCACTAAAAGTAAAGGAGATAAGATTATGTCGAACATCACACGTCGTCAGTTTGTTAAAGCAGCCGCTGCCGTTGCAGCCACGTCCTCTATTAGTTTCCCGCGCCTCATCCGTGCACAGGGACTCAACGAAAAACTCCAGGTGGGATTCATCGCAGCGGGCGGACAGGCTGGGTCACATACAGGCGCAGCCCATGGGGAAGGCCTTCAGTGCATCGCCTTCGCCGAGATTGATAAAAGCCGGTGGGGCGGCGTCCTCGAAAAGAAAGGCTGGGAGAATGCCGCCGGCTACCAGGACTGGCGGAAGGTATTCGAAAAGCACGGCAAGGACCTCGATGTCGTTTTCGTGGCGACCCCGGACCACAGCCATTTTGCCCCGTCGATGACCGCCGTTTCAATGGGCATTCACTGCTACACCGAGAAGCCGCTGACCTGGTCGGTTCGCGAAGCGCAGTTGCTGGCGGCCGCCTACGCCAAGAATCTAAAGGTCGTTACCCAGATGGGCAACCAGGGCCACGCCGGGGATGGATGGAGGACTGCTTACGAATACGTCAAGGCTGGCGCAATCGGGGATATCAAGGAGTTTCACACCTGGACGAATCGCCCAATCTGGCCGCAGGGCGGCGACCGTCCCGAGGGTTCTGACCCCATCCCCGATACCCTGGACTGGGATGCCTGGATCGGGCCAGCCGCGATGCGACCTTACAAGAATGATGTCTATCATCCCTTCAAATGGCGGGGCTTCGTCGATTTCGGCTCCGGGGCATTGGGCGATATGGCCTGTCATACCACCGACGGAATCTATTCGATTATGAATCCGGGCTATGCGGCCACCGCCGAGCCGATCATCATGACCGGGCCTGTCAAGGACCAGTGGCCGGCCGGGATGGTCGTCAAGAGCACATACCGCGCAAAAGGCGACCGCCCGGGCTTCACAACCTACTGGTACGAGGGCAACGATAAAAATGGAAAGCCTTTGATGCCGGAGAATCCTGAGGAGCTCAAGGTGGACGGACGCGAATTGCCCAGAACCGGAAACCTGGTCATCGGCACCAAGGGGAAAATGCTCGTCAATGGCGATTATTGGGACAGCACGCAACTGATCCCGGATGCGAAACGCAAAGAGTTCGGACGACCCGCAAAACTCCTCGAACGGTCTCCCGGACACCACAGAGAGTTCTTCATGGCCTGTAAGGGCGAGAAGCCGCGCGAGTTCAGCCAGTCCAACTTCGGCTATTCCGGTCCCATGGCCGCAAACATCCAGCTCGGCAATCTCTGCGCCCGCGCGGGAAAGAAGCTTGAGCTGAACGAAGCGGGCCGGATCACCAGTGACCCGAAGATCAACGACCTGGCTTGGCGCGAGCCCCGCAAGGGTTGGGGACCGCTGGAAATGAAGGTCTAAGTGAATCGCGAAACACCGAGCGTTCTACCAACTCTTGGGTTGTCTCGTGCGGTGGTTTCGGGAACTTGTTGCTCAGAAGTAAGATGGAGTGCACATGAGACATGTGGCTCCATACTGAAGTATACATGGTCTGCACCGTGATACGGGCAGGGCCCTGTTTCCAAGGGGACCAACGATGACGCAGCCGATGCGTATGTGCATCCGCACTACCGCGACGGTTGGTCAATTACATAGAAATTTATTTGATGAGGTTTTGCAAAATATAAAACTGTATTATTAAGCCCGCCTTTTTCCTTAGGCGTTCCTTGCTAATCAATAAATGTTTTGAGGTATATTGTTATGAACGATAACAACAAAACCACTAAACATCGTAATAGTCAATCCGGCAAAAACAATCCTGTGGATAACGATATTCTTCGGTTATCTCGCCGTAACTTTGTCCAGTCAGCGGCGGCGGTGGCTGCCTTCACGATTGTGCCGCGTTATGTGCTTGGAGGGGCAAGAATTGTCCCGCCGAGTGAAAAGCTGAATATCGCCGGTATCGGCATAGGCGGCCGTGGGGCCGGCGACCTCGATGCCGTCAGCAGCGAGAACATCGTGGCCCTGTGCGACGTGGACTCCAAATACGCAGCAGGGACATTCCAGCGATACCCCAACGCCAAAAAATACCAGGACTTCCGCGAGATGCTGGATAAGGAAAAGAACATAGATGCGGTGATAGTCGCTACGCCCGACCACACGCACGCCGTTGCCGCTATGATGGCGATAAAGATGGGTAAGCACGTCTATTGTGAGAAACCTCTGACACATTCGATATATGAAGCCCGAATGGTCACCGAGGCGGCAAGGGCCGCCAGGGTCGCGACTCAAATGGGAAACCAGGGTCAGGCCACCGAGGAGCACCGGCTGTTGTGCGAGCTTATCTCGGATGGGGCTGTTGGCCGGGTTCGCGAGGTGCATTCCTGGTGTAATAGGCCTATTTCGCCGCGCGGAATTGAAAGGCCCAAAGATATGCCGCCTGTGCCCGAGGGGCTTAGCTGGGACCTGTGGCTTGGGCCGGCCCCCGAGCGCCCGTATCATCCCTCGTACCACCCATTTAGCTGGCGGGGCTGGTGGGACTTCGGCACGGGCGTCCTTGGCGACATAGGATGCCATCAGCTTTCCCCGATTTTTAAGGCCCTGAAATTAGGATACCCGACCAGCGTGGAGGCCTCCACCAGCGGCGTCAATTCCGAGACAGCGCCTCTCGCATCGATTGTTCGGTATGAATTTCCCGCTCGCAGCGATTTGCCGCCGGTTACTCTATCCTGGTATGACGGCGGACTTATGCCTGCCCGGCCGCCTGAGATTGAGGAGGGCCGGCGGATGGGCGAGGTGGACGATAATCTCCTTGTCGGCGACAAAGGCAGGATACTCGGCCACCGGCTCATACCCGAGTCGAAAATGCAGGAATATAAAAAACCGCCGAAGACACTGCCCCGCTCGCCCGGTCATCATCAGGAGTGGATTAACGCCTGTAAAGGAGGCGCCCCTGCGGGCTCCAACTTCGATGTCGCCGGGCCGCTTGCAGAGGTGGTGCTCCTGGGCAATATCGCCGTGCGTATGTATCAGAAGCTGTACGAAAAAGGAGTGAAGCTTTATTACGATGGCCCAAATATGAAGATTACCAACCTGCCTGAGGCCAACGAATACATAAGAAGCGAATACCGCAAGGGCTGGAGTCTGTAATCATCCCGGCCTTGTGGCCGGAGGATTGCCAATAATTGGTCACGTGAAAGATATAGGAGCTGAATTGTGAAAAATAAAAAGATTTCTCGGCGCCAGTTTATGGGCGTTGCAGCGGCGTTGACGATTGTGCCTCGTTACGTTTTGGGAGGGCCCCGCAATATCCCGCCGAGCGAGAAGGTCAATATCGCCGGTATCGGCGTGGGAGGGCGGGGCGCCAGCGTCCTCGATGGCGTCAGCAGCCAGAACATTGTCGCCCTGTGCGATGTCGATTGGAAACATGCGGGGGGCACCTTCAATCGGTTCCCGAATGCAAAGAAATACCGCGACTTCCGAAAAATGCTGGAAGAGGAAGATAAGAACATCGATGCGGTAACGGTGGCTACGCCGGACCACGTTCACGCAGCGGCCACTATGGCGGCAATCAAGATGGGTAAGCACGTCTATTGTGAGAAGCCCCTGACGCACTCGGTATATGAGGCCCGCAAGGTCGCCGAGGCGGCCCGCGAGCATAAAGTCGCCACGCAAATGGGCAACCAGGGCCAGGCATCAGAGGAAACGAGACTTCTGTGCGAGTATATCTGGGATGGCGCTATCGGGCCCGTGAGAGAGGTCCACGTCTGGACCGACAGGCCTTCGAGGGGGCTTTTTGAAGTCTATTGGCCGCAGGGTGTTGACCGGCCGAAGGAAGAGCCGCCCGTTCCTGAACATCTGGACTGGGACCTGTGGCTTGGGCCGGCGCCGTATCGGCCTTACCATACTTGTTATCTGCCGTTTGCGTGGAGAGGATGGTGGGATTTCGGCACGGGTGCATTAGGGGATATCGGCTGCCACAGTCTCGACTCCGTCTTTAGGGCCCTCAAACTTGGCCATCCTGTCAGCGTGGAAACTGCCTGCACTTTAGTCAACAAAGAGACGTATCCTGTTGCCTCGACCGTGCATTATCAGTTTCCCGCCCGCGGTGATATGCCGCCGGTCAAGGTGACCTGGTATGACGGCGGGTTGAGACCGCCGCGGCCCGATGAGCTTGAAGAAGGCCGGGAAATGGGCGAAGGCGGCGCCTTGTTTGTCGGCGATAAAGGCAAAATGCTGGGAGGAAGATTGATACCCGAATCGAGGCAGAAGGAATACGGAAAGCCGCCGAATAAGCTCGCCCGCTCGCCCGGCCATTTCGAGGAGTGGATTAACGCCTGCAAAGGAGGTGCCCCGGCCGGCTCCAACTTTGACCACGCGGGGCTGCTCGCCGAGGTGGTTTTGCTCGGCAATGTCGCCCTGCGCGTGGAGCTGCGGGAGAAATTGATGCGAACAAAATTGGCCTGGGATGGGCCGAATATGAAGATTACCAATCTCTCGGAGGCCAACCAGTTCCTGCAGCGTGAGTACCGCAAGGGCTGGACTTTATGATTGCGGCCAGCCAAAGCTGGCCCCCGACAGACTTCGGCGAGCTCAGTCGAGCCGAAACATTCGGGGGGGGCGGGCAGATTGTAAGATGGAGACGTTTGGACAAATTTAAGTATTTAGGAGTCAGGTCGTGAAGAATAAAAAGATTTCTCGACGACAGTTTCTCGGCAGCGCCGCTGCCATTGCGGCATTTACCATTGTTCCGCGCCCTGTGCTCGGCGGCCGGCGCAATGTCCCGCCGAGCGAAAAACTCAACATTGCCTGCATTGGCATCGGTGGTATGGGGGCGTCTGATTCCCAGCAGGTCGGTACAGAAAATATAGTGGCGCTGTGCGACGTGGACTGGAAGCAGGCGGCAGCCACCTTTGAGAAGTTCCCCAATGCAAAGAAATACCGCGACTTCAGAAAAATGCTGGATGCCGAGGACAAAAATATAGATGCCGTCACGGTATCGACCCCGGATAACACGCACGCTGTCGCGGCTGCGACGGCGATGGCGATGGGTAAGCACGTCTATTGTCAGAAGCCCCTCGCCCACGATATTTATGAGGTCCGCATGTTGACGCAGTTGGCCCGCAAGCACAAGGCCGTCACGCAAATGGGTATTCAACTGCACGCTATGGTCTGCATCAAGCTGCTGGTGGAGATTATCAAGTCGGGTATGATTGGCCAGGTCCGGCGTGTGGATATCTGGAGTGACAAAAACTGGGGTGGCGGCACGCGGCCTGCCGAGACGCCGCCTGTGCCGGAGTGGCTCGACTGGGACCTGTGGCTTGGACCGGCGCCCGAGCGTCCCTACCATCCGGCTTATCTTCCGGGCAACTGGAGGCGATGGTGGGATTTCGGGACGGGCACGCTGGGCGATATGGGTTGTCACATCATAGACCCGGTTTACTGGGCCCTCGATTTGGGCTATCCGACAAGTGTGGAAGCACAGGCGGGGCCATTTAATAATGAGACATATCCGGAAGCCACGATAGTCCGCTGGGAATTTCCCCCTCGCGGGGGCCTGCCCCCCGTGACGGTGACCTGGTATGATGGTGCGAATAATCCGCCCAGGCCGCCGGAGCTTGAAGAAAACCGCCGATTGCCCGACCAGGGCGGCCTGTATTACGGCGAGAAGGGCACTATCCTTGCCCCGCATATGGATGGTCCGCGGCTTATACCGGAATCGAAAATGAAGGAATTTAAGCTGCCGCCGCAGCTTTTCCCACGGGATGTTGACCACTATCAGGAATGGATAAGGGCCTGTAAGGGCGGGCCGACGCCGCTGGCCAATTTCGATTATTCCGGACCGTTGACGGAGACCATTTTGCTCGGTAATGTCGCTGCTCACGCCGGCCAGAAGCTGTCTTGGGACGGGCCGAACTTGAAGGTCATAAATCTCCCCGAGGCGAACAAATACCTCCGCCGGGAATATCGCAAGGGGTGGCAATCCTTGTAATTTGCAATTTGTGCCCCCGAATGTTTCTGTCGGGGGCCGGCAATCGTAAATCGAAAATTCAATAGGAAACTGAACATTGTGATTTTACAGGAGAAAAAAAGATGAACAGGGACACAAAACTCACCACGATTTTGATTGCAGTCATTCCGATTGTCTGGTGCCTGGCTATGCCCCCCTTCTTGTTTTCGCAAGAAAGCAGGGGGGCCGCCCAGGTTCAGGAAAAATGGCAGTTGTGCATGCAGGCATACACCTTCAATCGCTTCAGCTTCTACGAGGCGATTGACAAGACAAAAGCCCTGGGTCTGCGTTACATCGAGGCCTACCCGGGCCAGAAGCTCAGCAATGAAAAACCGGATGTCAGCTTCGACCACAACGCCTCTGCCGAGGTCCGCCGGCAGGTCAAGCAGAAGCTCGCCGGTGCAGGGGTCCAATTGATAAACTACGGCGTGGTCGGGCTGTCAAACAACGAGGCGGAGTGCCGAAAGGTGTTCGATTTCGCAAAGGATATGGGAATTCAGACGATTGTCTCCGAGCCGCCGGAAGATGCATTCGAGCTTGTGGATAAGCTGTGCGGGGAATACAAAATCAACGTGGCCATACACAATCACCCCAAACCTTCGCATTACTGGGACCCCGAGACCGTTCTTAAAGTCTGCAAGGGACGCAGCAAGCGTATCGGCGCCTGCGCCGATACTGGCCACTGGCTCCGCTCCGACATTGTTCCGCTGGATGCCCTGAAGAAGCTCGAAGGCCGCATCATCAGTCTGCACTTCAAAGACCTCGACCAGGGACACGATGTGGTTTGGGGCACAGGCAAGTGCGATGTCAAGGCAATGCTGACCGAGATTGCCCGGCAGAAATTTGCGGGCTCGTTCTCGATTGAGTATGAGTATAACTGGGAAAATTCTTCCCCCGAAATCGCCCAGTGCATTCCGTATTTTAACAAAGTTGCCGCCGAGCTGGGCCAGGTTCCTGCCGGGCCTGTAAAGGAGGCGCCCCGCCTGTCCTCGAACGTTTCTGTCGGGGGCTGGCAATCGATATTTAACGGCAAAGACCTGACCGGCTGGGACGGCGATAAACGCTTCTGGTCGGCTAAGGATGGCGCGATTCGCGGCGAAACCGCGGTCGGCAACCTCCCTGCCAACAACACGTTCTGTATATGGCGGGCCGGCACGCTTAAGGATTTTGAGCTGAAGCTGAAATTCCGCATCCAGAACGGCAACTCCGGCATCCAGTATCGCAGCAAAGACCTCGGTGAGTGGCGCGTGGGTGGCTACCAAGCTGAAGTCGAAAATGCTCCGGGCAAGGTCGGCTTCCTCTATGATGAAGGTGGTAGAGCAGGATTGGCCAACGTCGGCGATTTTGTGGTCGTCGATGAGGCTGGCAACAAGAACGTGGTCGGCAAGGTCGCAGACAAAGAGCAGCTCATAAAGGCCGGCTACTACAAGGAGAAAGACTGGAACGAATACCACATCATTGCCCAGGGCAATCACGTTGTTCAATATCTCAATGGCTATCAGACCATCGAGCTGATTGACAATGACCCCAAAGGCGGCTCTCGCGATGGGATATTTGCGCTTCAAATCCACATGGGGCCTCCTATGGTCGTTGAGTTCAAGGACATCCGCATCAGGCAGTTGGAAACGAAATACGGCAACGCTGTTGTGCTTTTTAACGGCAAAGACCTCAACGATTGGGAAGTCGCCGGCGACAAGACCAAGTCTAAGTGGGTCGTGGGCACGGCTGCCGTTTCGCCTGATAACCCCAAACAATTGGTATCGAAGGAGGGCGGCGGCGAAATGATAAATCTTGCCGCCCAGCACGGCGATAGTCTCGATATATTCTCTAAGGCCAAGTTCGGCGACTGCCGTATAGAGTTGCAGCTTATGGTGCCGAAGGAGTCCAACTCCGGCGTTTATGTGATGGGCGAATACGAAATACAGGTGCTGGACAGCTTCGGCAGGGAAAAAATGGGCAGCGGCGATATGGGCGCAGTCTATGGCGCTGCCCCGCCGCCTGTTAACGCCTGTAAGAAACCCGGCGAATGGCAGAGGTACGTAATTGAGGTTATCGCTCCTCGGTTCGACGCGAGCGGCAAAAAAACGGCCAATGCCAGGTTGGTAAAGGTGGAGCTTAACGGGCAGGTGCTGCACGAGAATCTCGAGCTGCCCGGTCAGACGCCTGGCGGCGTCACCGGTAAAGAATCGCCTGCCGGGCCCCTTATGTTTCAGGGCAACCACGGATCCGTGGCATACCGTAATGTCGTGGTAATGCCGCTGCTGAAGTAATACGCCGGTGGTATAGGCGGAAAAATCGCAAACGCCCTCTTGACCGCCGCTTAGGACGTTGTCATAATAGATTCGTGGCCCGTGACCCGGGACGCGTGTTGTGTGGCGGATTGTTTTGAAGGTTTTTTGGAGTTAGGACTGCAAATGAGTATGGGTAAGACGAAAAAAGGTATGAACAGGCGTAGTTTTTTGCGTTCCACGGCGGCTGCGGGGGCGGGTTTGGTAATAGCGCCGGTGGTTTTAGGCCAGGCGGCAAGCCCGGCCGAGCCGAAAAAGGCGGATGACATAAACGTGGCCTTGCTCGGGACCGGCGAACAGGGGCAGGTCCTTATGAACGCCTGCCGCAAGGTGCCGGGCATCCGTTTCAAGGCGGTCTGCGATATCTGGAGCTACAACCGAAAGCGCGTCTCAGGCCAGTTGGATAGTTACGGGCATCAGCACAATACGTATGAAGATTACAAAGAGATGCTCGATAAAGAAAAAGACCTCCATGCCGTCCTGGTTGCCACACCCGATTTCTGGCACGCCGAGCACGCGGTTGCCTGCCTGAAGGCGGGTCTGCACGTCTATTGCGAGAAGGAGATGTCCAATACCCTCGAAGGCGCTAAGAAAATGGTGCAGGCGGCCAGGGAAACAGGCAAGCTGCTGCAGATTGGCCACCAGCGCCGCAGCAACCCGCGATATATCCACTGCTACGATAAGCTGATTAAGGATGCAAAGCTTCTCGGCAAGGTTACGACCATTTATGGCCAGTGGAACCGCGGCAAGACTGCCTGCCTGGAGCTGGGCTTTCCCAAGAAGTATGCGATAGAGCAGCCCACGCTCGAAAAATACGGCTTCAAGTCGATGGAACAGTTCAGGAACTGGCGGTGGTACAAAGGTCTGGGAGGCGGGCCTATAGTGGACCTCGGCTCACACCAGATTGACGTTTATAGCTGGTACCTCGGAGCCAATCCGAAGTCAGTTATGGCCAGCGGCGGCACCGATTACTGGAAGGGCCGCGAATGGTACGACAGCGTGATGGCCGTCTATGAATATGAATCAAAGGAAGGGACCGTCAGGGCGTTCTATCAGACGATAACCACCAACACCGCGTGGGGATATTTCGAGCGATTTATGGGCGACCAGGGTACGCTGGAGATTTCCGAGGCGAAGGGCCGCGGCGCGGCCTATCGCGAGGACTGGGTGCCGGTGGAAGACTGGGACAAATGGGTCAAGGCAGGCTATCTGAAGGCCCCCGTTGAGCAGAAGAAGGAAGAAAAACCGGCCGCCGTCGGCGAGGTGGACGTCCGTGAGTCTCCGGCCCCGCCAAGCTATGAGATACCGGTAGTGCTGGAAAAGGCATATCATCAGCCGCATCTGGAGAACTTCTTTGATGCGATTCGCGGCAAAGCCAAGCTTAACTGCCCCGCTGAGGCGGGGTATGAAACGGCTGTGGCCGTGTTGAAGGTCAACGAGGCAATTGAGGCCGGCAAACGGCTCGAATTCAAGCCGGAAGAATTCAAGGTATAGCGCATTGAAAACTTAAAACCGAAAACGCAAAACCAAAAATTGCTGAGTCGAGTTTTACACTCTACATTTTTAGTTTTACGTTTCTTTTGGTATTGGGTATTGGAAAAAGGATTGAACGGACGTTGAGAAAGGGACTGATAGCAACGGGCGTTTTGCTTTGGCTGGCATCGTGCGCTTGGGCTGCCGATACCGGCCAGCCCCCGAATGTTTCTGTCGGGGGCCAGAAATTGCTTGGCGACGAAAGCGACGGCAGCCGGGCACATCCGGTCCATCTTATCCCTCTGCTTGATGAAGACGGTGGCAAAATCGCGCCCGATGACGAGCCGCTCCTGCCGTTTTCCACGCGTCAGACCTGTGGGGCCTGCCACAGTTACAATTATGTAGCAAAAGGGTGGCATTTTAACGCCTCTGACCCGAATGTCCCGCCTGGCCGGCCGGGGCAGCCCTGGGTGTTTATTGACCCGACAACGGGCACTCAGGTCCCTCTTTCCGAGCGCCGCTGGCCCGGGACGTTCAGGCCTGAGCAGTTCGGAATCGGCTCTCGCAGGTTCATTGGGCTTTTCAGCAGACATACCCCCGGCGGCGGTGTGGGGGAACAGCAGAGCACCGATGCCGATGAGGCCGCAAGGCAGCCCATATCCGGCAAGTTAGAGGCCAATTGTATGAGCTGCCACGATGCCGACCCTGCCCATAACCAGGCCGAGTATGCCCTTCAGGTTGCCCGCGAGAACTATCGCTGGGCGGCGGCTGCAACGTCCGGCTTCGCGCTTGTCAGCGGCTCGGCGAAGGATATGCCCGAAGGCTATGACCCGCTGATGCCCCAGCCTCTTAACGACCCCAAACTTGTGCCCCCTTCGATAAAATATCGCGACGGGATATTCGACTCGAAGAACCAGGTGTTCTTTGATGTTGTCAGAGAAGTCCCTGCCCAGCGGTGCTATTTCTGCCACTCCAATGTCTATTTTACCAGGGATGGAGTGGAGAAGTGGCAGGCCGATGAGGATGTGCACCTTGCCGCCGGGCTGACCTGCGTTGATTGCCACCGTAACGGCTTCGACCATAACGTTACCCGCGGATATGAAGGTGAGGAGATGGTCTCTAAAAACCCACTGGCGGCCACCTCATCGTGTCGGGGCTGTCATCTTGAAGGAAAGTCGTCATTATCAACGCCGGTAGCGGGCCGGCTGGGTGCGCCTGTGCCTAAGCATCCGGGTATCCCGCCGGTGCATTTCGATAGGCTAAGCTGCACGGCCTGTCACTCAGGTCCCTGGCCCGCACAGAAAACATATCTTACCAAAACCTCGGGGACCCATCGCCTCGGGACATTGAGCGTCAGCAAATTGCAGGAAACGCTGCCGCATATAGTCGCGCCCGTTTTTGCCAAGCAGGCGAACGGCAAAATTGCCCCTCATAAATTGATATGGCCTGCCTTCTGGGGTGCTCTAAAAGCCCAGACGGTTACGCCGATAAAGCTTACGATAGTTAAAGAAGTCGTGAGTAAAGTTTTTTCGAAGGAAAAACTGCCGCTCTCCGGTGATTGGCCGGCCGTAACCGACGAGCATATTACCGAAGCACTGAAAGCCCTGTCGGGCCAGTCGTTCGATGGCAAGGCCGTTTATGTTACCGCCGGCGGACTCTACTATCTCGATGATGCGGGCAAGCTCTGCTGGCAGGAAAATCACCCGGCGGCTCAGCCATATTTGTGGCCTATTGCTCACGAGGTCAGGCCTGCCGCCCAGGCGATGGGCGTTCGACGGTGCGAGGATTGTCACTCTCCCGAGGCGCCTTTCTTCTTCGGCAAAGTGTGGGTTGACTCGCCGGTCCAGGGCAAAGGCGGCGTCTTTAGAGAGATGATGGACATGTACGAGGTTGGCGGTCCTGTATATGTGCGAGTCAACTGGTTTTTCAAGCTGCTGATCATCGTGGTGATGACTCTTTTGATAATGCACATCCTGGGTGACCTGTATCGCCGCGGCATATTGTGGCTGGCTAAGAGGGCCAAGTAGTCCTCAATCTGCGATCCATGGAGTGAACAAAAACGATGAGACAAACAAGCGGCACAAAGGCGGAAGAACACGAATTCTTTCAGCGGTTCGGTCTGCAGTTCCGCGTTCAGCATACACTTCTATTCTTGAGTACAATCACCCTAATCATCACGGGTGTACCGTTGTGGTGCCTGGGAAGACCCGAGTATGGCTGGAGCCAGGCCATAGTAAGTACTTTCGGCAGCATTGAGGTGATCCGATATATTCACCGCGCCGGGGCGGCTGTCCTCATCCTGGTTTCGATTTATCATCTGTACTATACGATGTTCACCAGGGAAGGCCGGCGTGAATTCATCGCGTTGCTGCCCCGCCAGAAGGACGTCATCGACGTGACTATCAACTCCCTGTATTTTCTTGGCCTGGTAAAATATCGACCCGGTTTCGGCCGGTACACCTACTATGAGAAGTTTGACTATTGGGCCGTGTACTGGGGTTGTGTGATTATGATCGGCACGGGGCTGGTGCTGTGGTTTCCCGAGGTCGCGGCCAAGTACGTTCCGTGGTTTACCTACGAGCTGGCTGCGGAAGTGCACGCCGATGAGGCCATATTGGCGGCGCTGGCGTTGTTCATCTGGCACTTCTATAATGTTCACTTTAACCCCTCCCGCTTTCCCGGAACGTTACTGTGGTGGCATGGAAAGATATCTCGCGAAGAGATGATACATGATCACGTGCTGGAATACTACAAGACGGTGCTGGCCCAGACGAAGTCTAAAGACCAAAAAGCGGAGCCACAGAATGATACCACCGTGTGATGAGCATTGTTGAAATGCCTGCAGGTGTGTTTGGAAGATTTTATTGTATCCATAATGTGGCGAGGGAATCCGGATTGCACGGATAGATTATTTTATTGGCTGCGGTTCAAACATTCGGTAAATTGATGGCCGGATGTTATATTCGTAAATACCCGGCAAATCGCCGGGAAGTATGTGTTAGTGTATTTTAGTTAGGAGAACGGATTATGAGTAATGGAATGCTGCCAAGTTATTTGAGTATGGCCAAACCTAATCCGCCGGAGAAGCGCACGCCCTGGTACAAGAGCACGGCACCTACCTACGCCGGCATCTTCCTGTGGGTCGCGTTCTATATGGAGATTGCCGACGGCACGCTCTCCCAGTCCGGTTTGGGTTTGAGTCTGCTCGGGCTTATTATTGCGGCCCTTATCTGCCACTTTCTCTTTTATCTGGTGCCGGGTTTGCTGGGCGTCAAGACCGGATACCCGCTCTACGTCGTAGGCTCCTCAACCTACGGCACCCTGGGCGGCTTTTTGATGCCGGGGTTGTTGATGGGGCTGCTTCAGTTCGGCTGGCTCGCAGTCAACACTGCCGTAGCGACAAACTTTATTTTGCAGGCGATGGGGAAACCGTCTGCTATGGCCACAGGTCAGTTCCAGGGTAGCGCTGCATTCACGGTAGTTGCAATTATCTGGGCGGTCCTGGCTGTGTTTGTGGCCACTAAGGGTATCCAGTACGTTGGAAAAGTCTCGACGTTTCTGCCGATTGTCCCGCTGATTATGATTCTCATCGTCTTCCTTGCCAATGTCGGCAGTGCAGGTAACTTCAAGGTTGCCGAAGGCGCCGCCCCTCTCAAAGGTTTTTTGACAATGATAGCAATTGTTGTCGGCTTCTTTGCGACAGCGGGCGCTGCAGGAGTGGACTTTGGAATGGGTAACCGCAACGAAAAAGACGTTCGGCTCGGCGGCCTCGTCGGCATCGCCCTGGCAATCGTCATCGCAGGCGGCCTGCCGCTTATTGCCGTCGCCGGTGCACACGGCGCCAACCCCGCTATGAAGAGTTTTGTCTTTGACGCCGTCATCCGCGAGCAGGGCGGCTTTTTGTCCAGGATTATGTTCGTCCTCTTTGCCGTTGCCAGCTTTGCCCCTGCGTGCTTCAGTTCGTTCATTGCCGGCAACTCCATCGGCACAATGTTCCCCAAGACCAACAAGACAGTGATGGTCTCGATAGGCGCCATTGTGTCCATTATCCTCGCTGTGACAGGCAAGGCGCTCAATCTTGGCGTAGTGTTCTCAATTATCGGGGCGTCCTTCGGCCCGATATGCGGTTCGATGGTTGCTGACTATCTGCTCAGCGGCAAAAAGTGGGCGGGACCGAGAAGCGGAGTCAACCTGGCCGGTTACATCGCCTGGCTCGTGGGCTTCGTTGTCGCCATCCTGCCGATGATAAAGCCGGAAAAGTTCGGCTACATCAGTCCGGCTCCGGTCATCGCCTTTGTGATTGGCTTTGTTCTCTATGTGATTCTGGCTAAAGTCGGCCTCCAGCCGCCGCCCGTTCAAATGACCTCAGGTGGGCGCGCATAGAAAAAACGCCGCTTTAGAGAACACACATTAGAGTAGGGCCGTTTGAAGTTTAATCCGCCAAAGACGTCGGGGCGGATATCAAACCCCCCTTCTTGCTTTCGCAGGAAAGCAGAGGGGGGTTTTCTATCTGGGGCATTTTAGAAAAGGGCATATATAAATGGCGACAGCGCGGAACCCTGAGTGAACACGATAAGTGCGCCAAGCAGCAGCAGCGACACGACAATCGGTATCAGCCACCACTTCTTGCGGGCCTTCAGGAACTGCCAGAATTCCGACATTATCGCAAGTTTACTCATAATCGCCTCGGGAAATTCCCGAAACTTTGCGTAAATATACAGAGAATACGCATTTCGTCAAGCTGAATTGGGTCTGTCAGAACTGCTTTTCGTAGTCTTGTTTCCGGCCCGCCGGTCCGTTTGACGGTGCGGGCCGCGGTATCCAGTAACTTTCCGCGGGGCCCTTTTTGAGCTTCAGGTCGAGAATGTCTTTGCCGAGGATTCGCAGCAATAGCGCCGTTGGTGTCAGCACGAAATAAAATAGCGTCACCAGAATCAGCCGGGTTACAAACCAGCCCATTATGACTGCCGACGACATCCAGAGCTTATGGACGGGCTTCAAAATGGCGGGAGTAAAAAAACCCGCCGGCAGAAATAGAGCAGACAGTACAAAGAAATACAGGTAGTAGTCTTTGTGTCGCCATAAGAGCAATCCGCCGATTATGGCTAAAGCCGCCGCCATTGTCAGGCCGAACTTTTTAAGCTCACGCGGCGAGCTTGTAATGGATTTTAGTTCCTGCGATAACATTTGCTTTTTAATCCAGCTCGAATTCTTTTTGCCAGTCGGTGTCGGTTTGCTGAGGTTTTTGGTCTTTTTTATCTAAAAGAAAACTTCCCATCACTAAGTAATCCATATTTGTTCTCATAAAGCACCTGTAAGCGTCCTGCAGCGTGCATACAATCGGTTCGCCGCGGACGTTGAACGATGTGTTTATAATCACGGGGCAGCCGTACCTTTCGTCAAATTTTGATAACATTTTGTAATACAGCGGATTGGTTTGGTCATTGACCGTCTGAACTCGTGCTGAGTAGTCAATGTGCGTGACCGCAGGGATACTGGAGCGGGCCACGTGAAGTTTGTCCAGTCCGAAGAGACGCTGCTCTTTCTCGCTCATCTCTCGCCGGATTTGTTTTTTCACCGGCGCAACCAGCAGCATATAGGGGCTTTCGGTTTCAAGCTCAAAATATTCGCAGGCCTTCTCCTCCAATACAGATGGGGCGAACGGGCGGAAACTTTCGCGGAATTTTATCTTCAGGTTCATAATCTCCTGCATTTTGGGCGAGCGCGCGTCCCCGAGTATAGAGCGGGAACCCAACGCCCGCGGCCCGAATTCCATCGGCCCCTCGAACCAGCCGATAACTTTTTGCTGGGCTATAAGGTCCGCGACCTTCTCGGGGACAGCTTCGGGATTTAACTTTGTGTAGGGTATCTCGCTGCTCTGCAGGAAGTTCAGGATGTCGCTGTCGGAGTATTGCGGGCCGAGATATGAGCCGTGCTGGAAGTCTTTCCGGCCGTCCGCTTTTCTACTATTTCCAAGATATTGATACCAGACAAATAGTGCGGCCCCCAGCGCCCCGCCCGCATCGCCTGCCGCAGGTTGAATCCATATCCTCTCGAACGGGCCTTCGCGCAGGATTTTTCCGTTGCCGACGCAATTTAAGGCGACTCCGCCGGCTAAGCACAAATTTTTTTGGCCCGTAACTGCCTGAACGTGCCGGCTCATCCGCAGCATAACTTCCTCGGTAACTTCCTGAACAGAGCAGGCAAGGTCCATATCTCGCTGGGTCAGCATAGACTCCGTTTTACGGGGAGGGCCGCCGAAGAGATTGTCGAACTTCTTATTTGTCATTGTCAGGCCGGCGCAGTAGTCGAAATATTTCATATTGAGCTTGAATGACCCATCTTCCTTGAGGTCCATCAGCTCCTGAAGGATAAGGTCTTTGTATCGCGGTTCGCCGTATGGCGCGAGGCCCATCACTTTGTATTCAGCCGAGTTGACCTTAAATCCCGTGTAATATGTGAATGCTGAATACAATAAGCCCAGCGAGTGCGGAAATCGAATCTCCGCGAGGATTTTTACGCTGTTTCCTTTGCCCACGCCGTAGCTCGCTGTCGTCCACTCGCCGACGCCGTCGATTGTCAGGAACGCGGCCTCCTGAAACGGCGATGGGAAAAATCCGCTTGCTGCGTGAGATTCGTGATGCTCAGGGAAGATAATGGGGCCTTTGTAACCGAGCGATTTGCCGATAAGGTCCTTTATCCAGAGCTTCTGCTTTATCCACAACGGCACCGCCTCGATGAAGGAACGGATACCCAGCGGCGCAAAGGCGAGATACGTCTCTAATATGCGTTCGAATTTCAGAAACGGCTTATCATAGAAGGCAACGTAATCCAGGTCGGATGCCCTGAGGCTGCTGTTTTCCAGGCAAAAGTTTATGGCGTTGGCGGGAAATGAAAAGTCGTGTTTTTTCCGGGTAAATCGCTCTTCCTGGGCGGCGCTGATTATTTCGCCGTCCTGGACCAGGCAGGCGGCGCTATCGTGATAGAACGCGGAAATACCCAATATCTTCATACATTTTTCTCAAAAAGCAGCTTTGCCACGAGTTTGCCGAAGGGGCGCCCTAAAGTATATATGCCGTTGTGCTCTACATCAAGACCGGGGGGATATTGGTGCTCCTTTGAAGCAGCGGCATGGTCGGCTTGCACAGCAGGTTTTTTGCGGTTTTTGGCGTATTTTGAACGGTTTGGCCCGTCGGGAGCTAAATAAAACTTTGCCCGCACGGCTTGACAGGTGTGGCCGGATAGGATAAGATAACCGCATCCGGTCCGCCACGACGACTTGGCGGATTAGCCGGTTAACCAATTAACTAATGAGGTACCAAAACAATGAGAAAAGGTTTTGATTCGACTGTGAAGATTTGTGTTCTGGTAGTGTTTGCAATTTCTTTGTTCTTTGTAGCTTCCTGCAGGAAGTCTTCTCCGTCCCGCCAGACGGAAGTGCAGGCTCCACAGACAGCCGATGTTAATAAGGTGCCTGTGAAGCCGACCAACCCAGAGCCTGCCCCCCCGACTCCTACGGAAACTACGCCTACGCCCGCCACGACTTCTGGGCGGGATGCGAATACTGCGGCTCCGGCAGGTTGGGTCCCGATTGAGATTAAGCTGCCGAAGCCGATGTTTGTAGGCACACCCCAGGATACGCGTGTGGCCAATCTTGAGAAACCGGTGGGCAGGGCACGTCCGCCGTTCCTGGCCCCCGCAGGGGTCAAAAATGTCGCGGCGGGCAAACCGGTAACCAGCAGCGATGAAGAGCCGATTATCGGCGAAATCGAAATGATTACCGATGGGGACAAAGAGGCCGCTGACGGCAGTTACGTTGAATTAGGTCCGCTTCTGCAGCACGTCACTGTTGACCTTGAAGTGGTCCAGGAGATATACGCGATTTTGGTCTGGCACTATCATAAGCAGGCGCGGGTTTACTACGATGTGGTGGTGCAGGTTGCCGATGACGCCGACTTTATCACGAATGTTAAGACGGTATTCAACAACGATATTGACAACTCCGCCGGCCTGGGCGTCGGCAGTAATATGCACTATACCGAGACCAACGAAGGCAAGCTCATTGACGCAAAGGGCGTCCGCGCCCGCTATGTCCGTTTATACAGCAATGGCAATACCGGCAACGACTTGAATCACTATATTGAAGTGGAAGTTTACGGCAAGCCGGTGCAATGATCCCGTTAGACATTCCCGCCAAAGACGTCGTGGCGGGTAAAAAACCGGATATGTCTGACAGAAAAAATCTCCTGAGAAGCAGGAAGATGTTTAACGGGACTCCCTTCGGCAGTGAGCTCATGGCCGAATTGATGTCCGCGAGATGGTCGAAAGCATATTGTGCGCTTATCCTGACTGCGACAATTGCTGCGCTACTGCTGCGTCTGCCCCGCCTGCAGCAAAGGCCGATGCACGGTGATGAGGCCGTTCACGCCTGTAAGTTCGGCGACCTGCTTGAGGGACGCGGCTACACATATAACCCCAGTGAGTACCACGGGCCGACGCTTAACTATTTGACTTTAATCCCTGCGTGGATTAGCCGTGCTCACGAGATTGCAGAGGTAACCGAATTTACCGTGCGGATAGTCCCCGTCTTTTTTGGTGTCCTGCTGGTGGTTCTGTTTTTGTTGATTGTCGATGGGCTGGGACCAACAGCCGCTTTCTTCGCCGCTGTCCTGACCGCTATCTCGCCTGCGATGGTCTTCTACAGCCGTTATTACATCCAGGAAATCCTGCTTGTCTGTTTCACTTTTGGCGCGATTGCCTGTGGCTGCCGCTATGCTCAAAACAAAAATGTGCTGTGGGCCATCTTGACGGGGGTTTTCCTCGGGCTGATGCACGCCACCAAAGAAACCTGCATCATTGCCTTCGGCTCTATGGCGTTAGCGCTTTTGCTTGTGGTATTGGTGTCCCGCCGGGAATCCGGTGTTGGTCCGAGTGCAGGAAAACGGCTGAAACCGGCACATCTCGCGGCGGGTTTTGCCGCAGCCGTGATAGTCTCCGCCTTATTTTACTCATCGTTTTTAACCAATCCTGATGGAGTTCTGGATTCTTTTCGCACTTACCGAGCGTATTTTGGCCGCGCCGGCCATAATGCCATTCATATTCATCCCTGGCACTACTATCTAAAAATGCTCTTATGCTCCAGGTATTACGATGGGCCTGTCTGGAGCGAGGCCTTCATTGTCGTATTGGCGGTGGTTGGCTTGGTGGTTGCAATGAGAGGTAAGGGCGGCAACTATCGTTTGCTCAGGTTTATCGCCTTCTACACGGTCATTATGACCGTTATATATTCCGTCATACCCTATAAAACGCCGTGGTGCCTGCTGGGTTTTCTGCACGGTATGATTATATTGGCTGGTGTCGGGGCGGCAGCAGTTTTGAAGCTGGCGCCATGTGGTTTGTCTCGGTGCTTGGTAGGCTTGTTATTGTTTGTTGGCGGGACGTACCTTGTTTGGCAGGCCTACCTGGGAAGCTACAGGTTCTACGCCGACTACCGCAACCCCTATGTGTATGCTCATCCGACTATGGATGTCATTGAGATGGCCGCGAGGGTGGAGGAGATTGCACATGTCCACAAAGATGGTCGGCAGATGCAAGTTCAAGTCATCTGCCCGGGGCACGATTACTGGCCGCTTCCCTGGTATTTGCGGTCCTTCCGAAATGCGAAATGGTACGACAAGGTTTCCGATGAGGTGGCATCGGCGGCGTTGATTATCGCCTCGCCGAGTGTGGAGCAGGAGCTTTTGACGAGGCTGTACCAATTACCTCCTCCAGGCCGAAAGAATCTTTACGTGCCTGTCTTCGATACGTATATGGAATTGCGTCCCCGAATTGAATTGAGGGGTTATGTCACGCAGGAGCTGTGGGACCGTTTCACGCAGCAAATGCGCGTCCAGGAGGTTGTCCGGCCCGGCGATGAAGATGAGTGAGCAAAAACAGCAGGGTTCTTTTTTCGGCGATGACTGGCAGTCTCTGCCCGGCTTACAGCGTTTCTGCCATCAGGCTATGGCCGCCAGTTTTGAGATATTTACCGTGGAGAAGGATGCCCGCTACGCCCAGCAGGCCGCCCATGCCGCCTTTGATGAGCTCGACCGCCTGGAAGCGGAGCTTAGTCGCTTTATCGAAAATAGTGACATTTCTCGGATTAATAATCTTCCCGCCGGCCGGCCTCTGCGGCTGGGCTTGTCTGCCTTTGAGTGCCTTCAGATTAGCTCCCGCATTAATACTGAAACCAACGGCGCATTCGATGTTACGATTGGATGGCTGCTTGGCTGCTGGCGCAACAAAGATGGAACGCCGCGGACACCCTCACAGCAGGAGCTGGATTTTGCCCGCCGGCATACAGGTATGCACCTTCTGAAATTGAACGATGCCGAACATACGGTGGAGCTGCTGACCAGCCCCGTGCGGGTTGACCTCGGCGGCATCGGAAAGGGCTACGCCGTTGACCGAATTGCCGGGCTCTTGCGGGAGTGGGATATTGATACCGCTTTAATTAACGGCGGCTACAGCTCCGTGCTGGCCCTTGACGGTCCCGCGGGGACGGAAGGCTGGCCCCTTACGCTGAGTAACCCCGGCAATCGCAGCCAGACCCTGGCCCGCCTCCGTTTTCGCAATAACTCACTTGGCGCATCAGGCCTGAAGAAAGGTCAGCATATCATCGACCCCCGCACGGCTCAGCCGGTCAAGGCCAAGCTCGCCGCCTGGGCCTCCGCCAAAGACGCCGCAACCTCCGATGCCCTTTCGACCGCCTTTATGGTTATGACGCCGGAAGAGATTGGCAGGTATTGCTCACGTCATCACGATACGCGGGCTATGGTCATTCCTGCAGACGGGGACAAGGAAATCCGCAAGGATAAGATTTTGTTGTTTGGTCCGTGGAAAAAGGAGGAGCTGCTTATATGAGCTGTCACTTGGCTTGCGCTCTCATTATCAAGTGGCGTTTATTTGCCGGCAAGGGCACGCTTGATGGCTGTCAGTTCTGAAAGCACTCGCCACATACTGCGGGTCGGCGACAATCGGCTGTCGCGGTCGCAGCTCCAGGTAAGGGGAAACTCTTTTATGCGATAACTCTCTTTTTGTGCCCGCATTATTATTTCTATATCGAATGCAAATCCGTCGCTGATGGCTTTGCCGTATAGACGCCTGGCGGCGTCGCCCCGGTACATCTTGAAGCCGCACTGTGTGTCGGTAAATTCGGACGGCACCCCCATTTTGTGGACAACATACCAGTGGAAGATTCGGGAGCAGATTCGCCGATAGAGACTCTGGGGCCTTCCGATGTGGCAGCCCTGCATTTTCCTTGAGCCGTGGGCGATGTCGCACTGCCTGTTTTTCAGCAGCTCCAGCCCGCGCAGGGCATCTTCGTATGGAACACAGGAACCGCTGTCGGCGAACATCACATAATCGCCTTTCGAGTCCATTATGCCGGTGCGGACGGCACGGCCTTTGCCTCGGTGCTGCTCGTAGCGAAGGACTCTTCGTGCGATTTGCGGAGGGACTTTGACGTTTCTGGCAGCCTGGGAAGTACCGTCCTGGCTGCCGTCATCGACGACTATGATTTCTCCCGTGAGGCGGTGGTCTGCCAGGAATTTCGCCGCCGATTCAACGTCGCTCGCGATTTTCTTGCTTTCCCCAAAGGCCGGTATGACAATCGATAAATCCATTTCTCAATTATATCGCACGGCCCTTGTTCTTCCAGCGCCATCTGGGGAATATTTTTGTGTCCGGAGGCGGAGTATAAATTCTTGGGTAGTGTTCATTATGCTTTGACGATGTCACTTTCGCTTGCGGCCTCGAAGATTCGGTTTGCTGTTAATAGTTTTGTTTTGGTCAAAAGTTTCGAGGAATGCATTTTGATGGCTGTTGTCATGCTTGTTTTGCTCTTTAGCGCACTGGATGCCTTCTCGAATATATTTTGCTCAAGCGGACACGACAAATCCGCCCCGCTGACAATCCGCAAAAATCGCTGCTTGTGCCGCTTGGTGAAATCCTTTCCCTCTTTGAGCACGAAGTACACCTCATACAAGGCGATAAGATAAATCACCGCCAGTTCCACCGCCAGCCGGTAGTACCTGATGTAATCAACGTTCTTGATGTACTGCTGATACATTGCCGAATCTTCTCTGTTCTTTTCGTAGTCCTTTGCCGCCTTCTTGTAAGGCCCGAATTTCCGGCAGACTCGCAGCGTAAGCAGCAGGTTATCAACAGAATCCTCAACATCATCTTCCGATGGCCCTGTCCCGTATGTTTCCGCGAATCCGCGCTGCAGAAAATAGCGGAACCAATCCTCGGCGTTCTGGAAGGTTGCCCCCCTCACACAGTCCGCCCAGGAGCGAAAATCCTGCCTGAAAAAGTCATACTTCGACCCGGTCTTTTCTTCGAGGCGATACACCTCCTCGTAGAGAAAGTAGTCCTGAAAAACCTCACACTCGCGGTGCTTCATACGATTGGCCCCTTCGCGGTAGTAAGGGCCGGCAATGCTGTTGACTACGGGGTGGATAATCTGGTCGGCCGCGATATGTGTCAGATGCCCCGCAATGTAGGCCAGTTTCCTGATATCATCAGCATAGAGTTCGATTTTCCCCTTTTTTCTTGTTACGTCGCTGAACATAATTTCAGCCAGCTTCAGCGGAAATTCGTTCGGACGGTTCGAGTGTAAATGGTAAGACCAGGGCGTTACTCCTGTTGCCTGGACGAAACCTTCCACGAGCATATCTTTGAGGGAACGGGCCAGACTTCTGTAATAGTACAGGTCCGGACCCATACTGCCGAGGTTGACGTACGCCCTGTAGTTGGCCTTCTTGGAGCTGTCATCGAGCGTCTCGGCAAATTCCGTGAATTCCGCAACCCCTTTTTCTTTTAGCTTTTGCAGCGCCTTGTGGGCTATTAGCATATGGACTATATTGGCCGGCATATCATTTCCTTTCTTTGACATTGACCGGTATATCGCACGTCAAATGGAATTACAGGTGTCATTTTATCGTTTCGACGTCAAACAATAACTGAACCATCTGTTTCTGTCAAACCAAACTCCAGCACAGAGGTTCTCGTATCCACGGCGGCAGAAAATTTGAAGACATAGTTTCGTTCCAGGAGCACGTCTGCAGGTTGTAATTTTTCACTGGTCTTGCAGGACGTTCGGCGGTATCATAGCCGTCCAAAAGGAAACCTCACAAACATCTTGTGAAAGGAGCGAAAATGGTTAAAGAAAGGATGAATCGTGTTTTTGTTGCGGCGCTTATCTTGGCGGTATTTGTCACGGGCTGCACGGTGGTTGAACGCGGGTCCGGCAAAAGCGAGGGCCTGAAAGGCTACTGGAGCTTTGATGAGGGAAAAGGTTCGGTTGGGAAAAATGCTGTTGGAGAAAATCACGCGATTGTTCAGCCGGACCTGAAGTGGGTTGATGGTAAACGGGGAAAGGCAATTCAGTATGACGGCGAGAACTATGTCGTCATCCCGCACGATGATTTCTTCAATGCTGTAAATTTCACAATCTGTGCCTGGGTAAAACTCCAGCAAACTTACGACTACCATTACATTGTATGGAAAGATGGCATCCAGTGGCCGGAAGAAGGCCCCGGCAGACGAATCGACATCTGGGTCGAGATGACAGGCCCTGTTACAGTGATGTGGAACTATGAGGATAGACTTGATGGGCGAAAAGTAGTTACCGATAACAAGTGGCACCACATCGCTGAGGTCTGCGACGGCAGGTCGATAAAGCTTTACGTTGACGGCACACTTGACGGCCAGGCCGAGCTGTCCGGCAAATTGCCCCTCAACCAGCTGCCTATGTGGGTTGGCGCCAGGCCCGGCGGTGTCGCTGCAAAAGGCATCATTGATGAACTCCGCTTCTACGACCGGGCACTCCCGGAAGAGGAAATCAAGGCCCTCGCCGAAGGCCGGATATAGTAAGTTCTGGCAGTGCGAGGGTACGTATTGTGTTTTGTGAAATGTGATTTCGCTGAACTTTTGTCGTGATTTGGCATAGTATCTGTTTATTGAATAGGCCCTATCATTATCCGGATTTTGGCGGTGCCGCTGATGGACTTCCCTTAAAAGACGGTCTATACGACCACCTCATTGACGCCCTGCGGTATTTTTTCGTCAACTACTCCCACGACCCCAAAGCCACCGCCAGACGGTATTGACCTTTTCCCAAATAGGATTGCTGCCAGGTGTGGAATTTGCTTGTTTTCTTTGACTTTTTGCCGCCGGTAGTGTAGATTACCGGTAATTGCGGAACTTTTGTGCATTTTTGGCGGCAAGAAAATGAATTACCAGTTTGACATAGAGCACATATCGCAGCACATAGTTAAATTTGGCGTCGGCCTTTTTTGACACCGTTTGGCCATTATGAAAAAGTTAGAAGAGTTAAAAGAAATCATCAAATCTCACAAACACGAGATGACGCAGAAATTCAAGGTCAAAAAGATAGCCATATTTGGTTCCTGCGCAAAGAATGAGCAAACCGACAAAAGCGATGTTGATATATTGGTTGAGTTCAGGGAACCGGTCGGACTTCTTTTCGTCCACCTTGCCGATTTCCTGGAGGAAATCCTGGCAGTCAAAGTTGACCTGCTGACACCTGATGCGATTAAGCCGAACAGACACAAATACATAATGGAAGACCTGGTCTATGTCTGAGAGGAATTGGCGACTTTTCATAGAGGATATTCTTGAAAGCATCGAGCTGATAGAGGGCTATACTGCAAATATGCAGTTTGACGGTTTTAAAAAGGACAGAAAAACAATAGATGCGGTTGTAAGAAATTTTGAGATAATCGGTGAAGCCTCCAGGTCTGTACCGGAAAATATTAAGCAGGAATATTATGAGGTGGACTGGAAAGGTATTGTTGGCCTCAGAAATAGAATTGCTCATGAATACTTCGGAATAAGCACATCAGTCATCTGGCATATAATTGAGAAAGAACTTGCAGGACTCAAGGCTCAGATGAAACAGATTTTGGAAATCGAGCCGGAAAAGCAGTAATGAACTACCAGTTCGACACAGAGCACATATCGCAGCACATAGCCAAGTTTGGCGTGCACGTCCAGCCGGCCATCTCGCCCAAGGATGACAAAACCAAACTGCAGGACTACTGCAACTGGCTGATAGAGCAGTTCCCGCAGGTCTTCGAGACCCTGCTGGCGGGGCCGCACATGCTGCACGTGCAGAAGGTCTTTGCCCTGGCCGGCGCAAAACGACTCGAACTGGCGACCTTTGTGCTCACTAACCGCGGGCCGGTCTATACAATCCCCCAGCGGATATTTATCGACCAGATTCACGACCTCGACATCGAAGATAAAGATAAAATATTCCGCAGGGCCCTCGATGAATTGCGCTCAAGGTTCGCCGACCGCAAAATCATCCGCGTCGGCGCGGTGCACGAGCTTGTCTTCGACACCGCCCAGACAAACTCGCTTGAGATAATAGCGAGCAACTTCAAAAGCGACCTCTGGCGCGAATCGGCAAAGAATATCCGCATACTGCTTGAGATGCCCAGGGAGGGAAAGAACGTCAATCTTGAAATCAGGCCCACCTATGTAACGCATGCCGCCACGGCGGGCGAGAACCTGCCCATCCAGGAGATGAAATTCGGCATTGTGGTAAATGTCGATATTAATAATCAACAAATAAAGGGCGACCTCTCCAAAGCCGAGATAAACGACATCCTCGCCTTCGCCAATGACTTTGTCCCCGAGGAGCTAATCAAGTTCCTCAACAACGAATATTAACTCGTATGTCGTCGTGCGTATATCGTATACCGTATGTCGCAGGATCGAAGACAGGTAGAAATCGTAAATCGCAAATTGAAAATCGCAAATCCTATTCCTATACGCTGTCCCCTGCCCCCTTATTCCCTGGACCCTATCCGCTAAACGCCGCAGCGCGGCTTTTTAATCGTGCTTTTTCGCAGTAGCCTGTTATATTGAAAGAACTTCGCAGTCTGTGTTTCGTATTTATAATTTCAGGCACGTTTCAAGTGAAATAAATGGCAAAATTGTTAGACCAGGTTAATAGTCCTGCGGACCTCAGGCGGCTCTCGGTCCCGCAGCTGAAACTATTGGCGGAGGAAGTCCGCGAATTCATCCTCGACTCGGTCAGCAAAATCGGCGGACACCTGGCCAGCAACCTCGGCGTAGTCGAGCTGACGCTGGCCCTGCATTACGTATTCGATTTCAAAAAGGACAAGCTCCTCTGGGACGTCGGCCATCAGTGTTACGCGCACAAAATCATCACCGCAAGAAAAGACAGGTTCGCGCATCTTCGCCGGCCCGATGGAATAAGCGGCTTCCCGAACCCCGATGAAAGCGAATATGACCAGTTCGCCGTCGGCCACGCGGGGACCGCCATAGCAACCGCAATCGGAATGGCGATAGGGCAGCTCCAGCAGAAAGGCAGCGATAAAATCGTCGCGGTCGTCGGCGACGCCAGCATCGTCAACGGAGCATCCTTTGAGGCGCTGAACAACCTCGGGCTGGTCAAGCGGCAACTGCTGATTGTGCTCAACGACAACTCGATGGCAATCGACCCCACGCAGGGGGCGGTCGCAAAATACTTCTCGAAGATTCGACTGAGCCAGACATACGAGGACCTCCGCAGGACCACTCACAACATCCTCGAGCATATGCCCGTCATCGGCAAGACCGTTGACGAGGCGATTGAGAGAATCAAAAAGAGCATCCGTATGGCGCTGCCGGCCAGCCAGATGTTCGAGAGCTTGAATATCCCGTACTTCGGCCCCGTTGACGGCCACGACATCGGGGCGCTCATACAATTATTTCGCGCTATGGCACAGTTGAATCACCCCGTGATTCTGCACGCCTACACGACAAAGGGCAAGGGCTTTCAGCCCGCCAACTCGCATCCTGCCAGATTCCATTCAACTGGCCCGTTCAAGATAAACGGCGATGCCGTTGAACCCGTCCTCCAGCCGGGCAGACGCAGCTTCACCGATGCCGTGGGCGGATACATCACGGAATTGGCGCAGAAAGACAACAGAATAGTCGCAATCACCTCGGCAATGTGCGACGGCACGGGGCTTGTGGAATTCCGCAAAAACTTCCCCGACAGGTTCTACGATGTCGGCATCGCGGAAAGCGCAGCAGTGGATATCGCCGCCGGTCTGGCCAAAAGCGGCTTAAGGCCGGTAGTGTGCATTTACTCCACCTTCCTCCAGCGGAGCTTCGACCAGATATTTCAGGATGTGGCGTTGCAGAACCTGCCGGTCGTCTTTTGCATCGACAGGGCCGGCGTAGTCGGCCCCGACGGGCCGACCCATCACGGCCTGATGGACATCGGTTTTCTGCGAATGATGCCGAATATGGTCCTGGTTGCGCCGGCGAACGAGGTTGAAGTAAAACTCGCCCTTGAATTTGCGGTCGGTGCAGATAGTCCGGTCGTAATAAGATATCCGAAAGACCTCGTCCCGCCCAAGAAATTTGTCAGGGCCGCCTGCGCCAAACCGTTCGAGCTTGGCAAAAGCGTCCTCGTAAGAAAGGGCAGAAACTCTTCTCTCGCAATCGTGAGCTACGGCAGCGTCCTGACCGAGGCCCTTGAGGCGGCGGAGATACTCTCCAAAGAGGCGATAGCGGTTGACGTGATAAACGCCAGATTCGCCGCCCCTGTTGATGAGGGTATTGTCTCTTTATTAGAGCAGGGCAAAAAGATAATCACGGTAGAGGACCACGCCGTTGCCTGCGGGTTCGGTTCGGCTTTACTTGAGCTGGCAACAGCTAAATTAGCGGACGGCGAACGGCCACCAGACAAAGGCTGGACGCCGGATGCTATTTGCCTGCTCGGCGCACCACGGCGATTTATCGGACATAACAGCCGCAGCGCCCAGTTGATTGAGGCAGGCGTAAATGCCGATAAAATAGCGCAGACGGCAAAAAAGATGTTGTATCGAGCATCGAGCATCGAGCATCGAGTATCGAGCATCGAGTAATGCGAAACAGAAAGTCTCTGCCTAAGTTGGTGATTTTTGGCGACCCGACAAAACAAGGCGTCAGCCGGGCAATCGGCGAATTTACCGCCTTTGCCAGGGGTAAGGCCAGGATTATCGCAAGCTGCGATGTCGCGGACCATCCGGTGGAAACCCCGGAAAAATGCGATTTCGCAATCGTCTTTGGCGGCGATGGGAGCATCATTTCCACCGCAAGGAACTTAAGCCGGGCCCGCATACCGGTCGTGGGTGTCAACGTCGGAAAACTCGGCTACCTGGCCGAATTCAGCGTCGCAGAACTGAAAAAACTCTTTGCCGATATAATATCGGGAAAGGCGCCCATCGAGAGGCGGATGATGCTGGATTGCAGGGTTTTCAGCAATTCCGGCAGGGGCAGGGCCGGATTCCGCTCGACAGCGGTTAACGATGTTTTTATCACAGCAGGGCCGCCCTTCAGGACCATCGAGCTGAAGATGTCGGTCGATGGCCAGCCCATAGCCGGCTGCGTCGGCGATGGACTGATAATCTCAACGCCGACAGGGTCAACAGCTTACAGTCTCTCCGCGGGCGGGCCTATCCTGTCGCCGGGGATGGAGGCAGTGGTCATAACCCCGATTTGCCCTCATTCGCTCAGCTTCAGACCCATCGTCATCAACGCCGACAGCAAAATAGAGGTGTCCGGCGTCCGCCTCAACAGCGGCACGAACATCTCAATCGACGGCCAGGTTGCCTTGAAGCTCTCGGTCGGCGACACAGTAACGGTAAAAAAGGCCGACAGCCGGTTTTTAATCGTAAATAACCCGATTCGCAGCCCCTGGGACACCCTTGCTGCTAAACTAAGCTGGGCTGAAAAGCCGAAGTATAGTAAGAGCATAATATCGGGCTTTCAGCGTTGAAAATCGTCGGCCTGATTATGAACATATTTACGCGTAGGGAGGTATTTGGCATTATGAAAAACCTGCTATCCAATCAGCATTTCGGGCACAATCGTGGACTTGCCGCAGGCCTTATCGCAGCAGTGGTTATTTTCTGCATCCTGTCGGGGCCGGTCTGGCCGGTCGAGAACCGCTCGGTCACCAGCCCCATCGGTCCAGCCACCGTCCCGCCCAGCAGTCTCCGCAGCGGCCTGACCCGCAGCCCAAACCCCATCGACAGCAGCGGCAACCTCGTAATCACCGGCAATGTCACCGGCGGCAGACAATTCCGCGGGACCGTTCCGTACGGCTCCACCACGGGCTTCAGGGCGCCGCTCGGCTCATCCTCGCTTGACTCATTTTTGCGCGATTCGACAAGTGCTGATGAGTTCGACCGCTACCTTGAGAGATACCGTATCCAGCCGTATTATTCGCCGACGGAGTCGGTAACGACTATGACGCCCGGACGTTCAAGCGTCTTTACGCCGTCAAGCACTCGGATTGTGGACCGCGCGCCGGATACGGTCGCAGTGGAAGAGATGCCAAAAAGAATGGTCTCGCCCGGCGAGGCCGCCGTACCTTCCGATACGACGTTGCGCTCGATGCTGCCCACTCAGCAGCAAATCGATAAGCTGCTTTCCGAAAGGACCGCCAGGTACCCGCCAAGCCAGGGATTGACCACCGAACGATACGATGCGCAGATGGAAGAATTACGGCAGGAGCTGGCGCGGATAAAAGAAAGGGCCGGCAAAATGCAGCAGCGGTTCGGCCAGGAAGATAGTTCTCTGACAACCCCTGCACAGACCGGACCGGCTGAGATACTTGGCCCACAGCTTGAGCAGCCCGGCGCTGTTGAAACGCCGCTGACCACGCCGAAACCCGTCCCGCCGACCGCTCCGCCGACGCCGATTGAGCGAACCACCACCCTGGAACCGCCCTCGCTGGTCCCGACGCAGGAGCTGTCCGGCCAGACCCCCGGCACGACTAAAGGGCGCCTCTGGACGCCAGAGATGTATGAGCGGGTGAAGCAGCAAATCGGCAACTTCCAGGCCGTGCAGAAAGAAGAAACATCCGAAGCCGCGAAAGCGGCTGACCAGTTGGCGGCCATCCCGCCGGTCGGGAAAACCGCGACCGGTGAAGGACAGGCAGACAAGGAGAAACCGGCCTTTGAGATATACCGCAAAGGCAAAAAAGTAGGTCCCGAGAGCAACCTCTCGAGACTGCCTGCCGCAGTGGGCGAGGAAGAAACCCAGGTAAATAAAACCTCCGTTCTGGAGGCAGTCGGGAAACTTTCGAAAGAAGAGGTCGCCGCCGAGGCCAAACGAATTATGGGCCCGCACAAGACCCTCGAATCTTTCTCACAGGCCAAGTTCGACCAGTTTATCAAGACCGCAGAGGCGCAGTTGAAGCAGGGCAAATACTATCGCGCCGCAGAGGCCTTCGCACAGGCCTCCATCTATAAGCGGGACGACCCGATTGCAGAAGCAGGCAGAGGCCACGCCCTCTTTGCCGCTGGCGAATATATGAGCAGCGCCCTGTGTATCGCCAGGGCAATTGAAAACTCCGCCGAATACGCGCAAACAAAAATCGACATAGTGGCTGTCGTGGGCGACAAGGACATGGTAGAGAGCAGAATAGCCGAGATACACCAGTGGCTTGCAAGAACCGATACGCCAGAGCTTAAGTTCCTGCTCGGCTACGCCTATTACCGCCTCGGACGGCTCGACCGCGCTAAAATGGCAATCGACCTCGCCTACGAAAAAATGCCGCAGTCGCTGGCCGTGCAGACCCTGAAAAAGGCTATCGAGGATGCGACGGCCTCGTCAAAACCGGCCGGTGGTGCGCCGCGCACCAAATAATTCGCCGACGCGCCCCTGACGGACCGGAACGACGTGATGGTTGGCGAGACTGTGTATCAAATCACGTAGGATAAAATAGCGGTCTTTCGGGCCCCGTAAGGTGGCCCGGACTGCGATTGGTATTTTCTTGGTGAGCGAACCTCCGGCAAAATGGAGTTTCCGGATATAAAAAAGGTTCTCGCGCCCGGCGGGCTGGTTTCGCAATCCTTCACAGGTTTCGAGCATCGTCCCCAGCAAATCCAGATGGCCCACGCGGTGCGGCAGGCCCTGGCAAATGGCCGCCGCCTCGCCGTCGAGGCGGGCACCGGCGTCGGCAAAAGCTTTGCCTATCTTGTCCCCGCCGTTGAGCTGGTCGCCGGCGGCGCTGGCCGGATACTTATCAGCACCTTCACCATCACGCTGCAGGAACAGCTAATCAATAAAGACATCCCGTTTCTCGATGACTGTCTGCCCGGCTCTTTCACCGCCGGCTTGGCCAAGGGCAGGGGCAACTACCTCTGCAAACGCCGGCTCGAATTCACAATGCGAAAACAGAGACTGTTGCTCGACCTCGCCTCGCCGGCCGGGCGGGACGCCGACCTTGTCCTGATACAGAACTGGGCAGGCCAAACAAAAGACGGCTCACTCAGCGACATTCCGTTTGTCCCGCCCCGCCTGCTCTGGGACACGGTCAATAGCGAGCACGGTAACTGCCGCGGCCGCAAGTGCCCCTATTTCCAGGATTGCTTCTATCGGCAAGCAAGACGCAAACTCGAAAAAGCCGACCTCATCATCGCAAATCACGCGCTGATGTTCAGCGACCTCGTCCTCAGGGAAGAAGGGGCCTCGGTCCTGCCGGATTATAAATACGTAATTATCGACGAGGCGCAAAATATCGAGCACGTGGCCGAAGAGCAATTCGGAATAAATATCAGCAACCGCAGAATCAGATTCCTGCTCGACGGCCTCTACAACCCCAGAACACACAAAGGTCTGTTAGCTTACACAAATGCCAACAAGGCAATTGATATCGTGGGCAGGCTAAGCAGAGAAGCAAGAAATTTCTTCGAGAGGGTCCGTGCCTGGTATGAGCAAACAAAAAACGAAACCAACGGCAGATGCTGCACAAATTTCGTCGAGGACACCATATCGGGACATTTCAAAATCCTCGGTTCGGAGCTGCTCAAACTGGCAAAAGAAACGGAAGACGTGGATGAGAAACTTGAGATTACGCGGTTCGCCGACCGCTGCCGGGCATTAGAGGAGGGCTTGGGCCATTTCTTTATGCAGGATAGGGCGGACTGCGTTTACTGGGTGGACGTGGAGACCGACAAGAGGGCAGCCGTTGAGTTGCGAAGCGCGCCGGTGGACGTCGGACCCGATGTGAAAAGGTGCCTGTTCGACAAATATGACTCCGTGATATTGACAAGCGCAACCTTAAGCAGCGGCCCTGCCCCCGATGGAGCCGTTCGGGGTCCGGCATCGGAGCAGGGCGGCTTCGAATTCTTCTCCCGGCGAATCGGTCTGGATAATTTCGACTCGCTCAAACTCGGCTCGCCCTTCGATTACAAAAGCCACGTTACAATCTATATCGAAAAGGACCTGCCGGAACCCAACGACCCCGCCTTCGCAGAGGCCGCAGCCGAGGCGGTGAAAAAATATGTTCTTCAGACCAAAGGCCGCGCGTTCGTCCTCTTTACGAGCTACCAGATGCTCGAAGGCGTCGCCGGGATAACAGGCGACTGGTTCACTTCCAATGGTATAGAACTATTGCAGCAGGGCTCCGCGCCCGGCGGCCTCGACAGGAGCAAACTCTTGAAACACTTCAAGACCCGCGGCAGCTGCGTCCTCTTCGGGACGGACAGCTTCTGGCAGGGGGTCGATGTGCCCGGCGTTGCCCTCAGTAACGTCATTATTGTCCGTCTGCCGTTCGCCGTGCCTGATAGGCCGCTGCTTGCCGGAAGATTGGAACGCATAAAAGAAGATGGCGGAAATCCGTTTTATGACTACCAGCTGCCATCGGCGATTATAAAATTCAAGCAGGGCTTCGGCCGGCTTATCCGCACGAAGACCGACACCGGCATCGTGGTCATTCTCGACAGCCGCATTGTCAACAAACCTTATGGCCGACAGTTCCTCGACGCCATACCCGAATGCAAAATGCAAATCGTCACAACAAAAAATCAAAGATAGACGATTTAAGCCCTTCACATCCAACATAAAGCTCAAGGATTAACGCGACGGTAAAAAAATGATTGCAGACGGCCTGGTCGATGAGGTTAAGGGACTGCTGGCGGAGGAAAAACCTCTGAGCAAGCAGGCCCGCTGCGCCATCGGCTACGCCGAGATAATCGATTATCTATCCAGCCGGCACACAATGTATGGGTCCTTGACAATGTCACCAGTCCCTGTGTTGATGGCGGCGACCCAAATGATGACCCATCAGGCGAGCCAATGCCGAACGGCGGCAGAATCGATATGGGTGCGTATGGCGGAACACCTTACGCAAGTATGAGCGAATGGCCGACGCCGCCGATGTCAACCGCGATGGTGCGGTTGACCTTGCGGACCTGGCCATATTCTGCAACGAATGGCTCTCCGCCCTTCCCTGGGCCGAATAGCCCGCCCACATCTTGTGGTATGGGGGTGGTGCTCTTAAGAAAAAGACGCCGATAAGGTATCGACGAAAATAAAACCAAAGCGTGCGCTTATCGCATAGGGAACTTCCGGCAAAGTTCTCTCACTTTGTCTTTGACCCCGTCGGCAAGCGGTTTGTCTATTCTGTATTCGGCCTCGCTCACTATTTGCATCGCCCGCAGCACCGCGTCCATCAGGCCGGATATGTCGTTCATTTCCTGTTTGCCCATCCCGTTCTTTGTAACGATGGGCGTGCCCAGCCGGATGCCGCTATTAGCCATTGGGTCTTTTTTGTCGTAAGGCAGCCGAATCATATCTACGACTATGCCGCACTCCTGAAGCGCTTTTTGTGACGCTCGACCTGTCAGGCCTTCGCGAATTTTGCCGACGTTCACTAAAATCATATGGTTATCGGTGCCGCCGGTCAGCACGTTGTATCCTATGCGAACTAAATTCTCCGCCAGGGCCTTGGCGTTCTCCACTATCCTGAGCTGCCTGGCTTTGTAATCGTTTGAGAGCGCCTCCTTGAAGAAGACCGCTTTGGCCGCTATATGGTTCAGATAAGGCGTCCCCTGTGCCCCCGGAAAAGTCGCCTTGTCGATATGTTCATACAGAGGAGCTTCTGTGCCGGATAATTTCACCCGCCGGTCGTAATCTTTGCCCATCAGTATCAGGCCGCCGCGAGGGCCTCCCAGCTTATAGGTGCTCGTCGTTGTGAAGTGTGCGTAGTTGACAGGTGACGGATGAACGCCGGCTATCACCAGGCCCGAGATATGCGAAATGTCCGCCAGGAGATATGCGCCCGCCTCGTCGGCGATTTCCCTGAATTTCCTGAAGTCGATAGTCCGCGAATAGACGCTCGCTCCGCATATAATCAGCTTCGGCGAGAATTTCCGTGCCTGCTTTCTGATGGCGTCGTAATCCAGAAGGAAACTGTCTTTGTCAACATAGTAGTTTTCGACATTAAAAAATTTGCCTGTAAATGATGCCTTTGAGCCGTGTGAAAAATGCCCGCCCTGGTCCAGCCCCATACTTAATATCTTATCTCCTCTCTCCAGCAGGGCGGTCAGGACAATCAGGTTGGCGCTGGTGCCGGAATGCGGCTGAACGTTCGCATATTTTGCGCCGAAGGCCTGTTTTGCCCTGGCAATAGCCACCTGTTCCATCTCGTCAATCACTTCGCAGCCGCCGTGCAGCCTGGCGCCGGGGAAACCCTCGGCTGTCTTATTTTGAAAGACCGAGCCGAGGGCCGCCAAAACCGCGCGCGAACAAAAATTCTCCGCTGCCACAAGCTGGATGGTGTTCCGCAGCCGCTCGAACTCTTGCGTTATCAAGTCATAGATTTCCCTGTCCGTTTGTTCGAGGACGCTGAAGATGCCTTCGTGGTATTCAGCGCAGCTTTCCGGGTCTTCTGCTTCGGTTGTTTCTTCGCACGGCTTGCCGACCGCGCTCTTTAGGGCGCCTGATTTTTTCTTTTTGAGTCCTGGATTGCTGTGCTTATCCAATGGCATCCCCATACCATCCCTTCGCAAAAAAGCTGCCGCTTATCCGAAAAGAATTCTTGTAAAATCGTTAAATGTCACATAGATAATAAGTGCTCCCACAAGAATCCAGCCGGCGTATGCTATTATACCTTGTGTCCGTTCGCTCAATGCCGAGCCTTTAATCTTTTCAACCAGCAAAAGCACAATCAGCCCTCCGTCAAAAGGCGGCAGGGGCAGAAAATTAAACACAGCAATTACCGCGCTTATAAGCCCGAGAATATAAACATAGTAGATTAGAGGCTGCTCAGCCACGATGCGGTAACTAAGAGCGAGAATCCCCACCGGCCCCATAAGACTTCGCGGGCTGACAAGTCCCCCAATAATGCGCTTTATTGTCACGTATGCCTGGGCCATAAACATAATGGTCTTGTCATGACCCATTACGACCGCATTGAACAACCGTGATGGCAGAGTCGCCCCTTTTGCCCTGTAGCACTTCCTCAAATCCTCGAAGGGGATATATTCCACCAGATTGGACTTGGCGCTAATTGATTCTTTCCTGCTGCCCACATTCAGGGCAACGTCGCCGGCGGTGTTCGCATCCAGCCTGTAGTCAATCGTGATTCGCTCGCCTTTATATCGCTCGATTTGCCTGACTATGTCGTAGAAGCTCGCAACCGCCGTCCCGTCAACGGCCGTTATTGTCGCACCGCGCGGAATTTCTAACTTTCCCTGCCCCCCTTCCGTATTGATGGTCTTGGCAACGACCGGATGCCCCGCGTCAAGTGCAACGCCGATACCTATCAACGCCCTGTCGCTTCCCGGCGGCCGCTTCGGCACGACAGCAACTGTCGTAATATTCTCCGCGCCCTTTTCAATTCGCAGCACCCTGACAGCCAGTTCCTTACCCTCATATTCTTCGGTTTTCTCGCGCATCTCTTTGAAAGTTGGATTCTGAATTTCCGCGATAGCAAGGATAACATCGCCGGTTTTCAAATCCGGTCGCTCATCCGTTTTTGCCTGCCCCTTGTCTGCCTTACGAAGCGGCGCAAGGACCTTTTTCTTAAGTCTGCTTAACAGAGGACCCTTTTCAGTTTCCTGTGGCACGCCTGTAACCGCGGTTACTCGCAGCCGCGGCACCATTGAGTAAATATGACCAAGCTCCGATTCGGACTTGACTTCCTGTCTATTGGCAGGACTCAAATCCAGCCGAACCCGCGATTTAATCTCCTCGACCGGGCCGGGCCCTTTGGTTCGCTCCGCCGACAATGTCACTTCGGGTGCGAAAGTCTTTGATATCATCTCCATCAGCCCCCAGTAAGTCCGCACCTCATTGCCATCCACGCTTTTGATGCGGTCGGCGGGGAGCAGGCCCGTATTCGCACATAACTGGTTGGCGTCGGCATCAGAGAGTTTCCCAATGGTAAGGCTCGTTGGAGGCAAAATGCCGAAGGCCCTTATCGCTTCGTCCGGCAGCATCTCTGCTGCGATTGCGAAATCCTCCGTGGAGCCGTTTTCGTGCCGCACTTTTAATGCGACCGCCTCGTTCGCATCCGACAGGGCCGCTGCCACGCCTATATTGCTGAAGTCGAGGTCGCCGTTTTTGCCTTCAATTTCGATTATCTCGTCGCCCGGCTTCAAACCCGCCCTCGCCGCAGGCGAATTGAGTCTCACTTCGCCTACGACAGGCGGCGGCAGGTTTATACCAACAAGGAAAACAACCATAAAAATGATAATGGCGCTGATGGCGTTGAAAGTGACCCCCGCCGCCAGAACGGCAGCCCGCACAAGCAGGGGTTTATTCATGAACGAACGCGGGTTCTTGCCGGCCTTGACTGGCCCGACGTCGTCCTGTCCCAGCAGCTTTACAAAACCCCCAAACGGAATCAGCCCGATGCGATATTCTGTCCCGCTGGTCTCTGCCTTTTTGCCGATAGCGAAGCTTAACAGCCCTTCGCCTGTCTCGCTATCCTGCTTTGGAAATAGTTCGGGCAGTACCCGGAACCGCACCCCTTTTTCTGTCCTCTGCACGCCGAATAAAATCGGCGGCATAAAAATCGAAAATGCCTCGACCTTTATATGGCACAGTTTCGAAATGACAAAATGGCCGAACTCGTGAACAATGACCACCGCTCCAAACCCGAGCAGCACCAGCACAATGTTTCCGAAGATACTGAAATTGCGGATAATCAGATAGACTGCCGCAACAAAGATTATAATCCCCAGAACCGCACGAAACCAGGTTCTCGATTGCTGTTTCTTGTCAGGCATCAAAGCATCTCCAAATGTGTCCGCTACGCCGCGTCTAAAAAATTGTGTAACGCTTTATTTACTATACGCCATCTCCAGCACTTCTCTTCTTGCCCAGGCATCCGCCTCGAGCAGTTCGTCAAGGTCCGCACCGCTCTTTGCATCGTGTTCGTTGAGACAATGTTCGACAAGCTCGATTATATTAACAAATCTGATTCTGCCCGCCAGGAATTCTTGCACTGCTGTTTCGTTTGCCGCGTTGAAGACGGCTGCCGCCGTGCCGCCTGTTTTCGCGACCTCGTGACCCAATACGAGCGCACGAAACGTCTCCGGGTTCGGTTTTTCAAATGTAAGCTTGCCTATCTGGTCGAGCCGAAGTCCTTTGGTGATGCCGGCCACACGCTCCGGATACGTCAAAGCATACTGAATCGGAAGACACATATCCGGCACCGCGAGCTGCGCTATGACCGAGCCATCTACAAATTCAACAAGCGAATGAACAATCGATTCCGGATGAATCAGCACCTCTATTTGCTCGACCGGCATGTCGAACAGCCATCTCGCCTCGATAATCTCGAACGCCTTATTCATCATCGTCGCCGAGTCAACGGTAATCTTCGGCCCCATATTCCACACGGGGTGTGAAAGGGCCTGCTCGAGCGTCACGTTTTGAATATCTTCGATAGTTGCATCCTTGAACGGCCCGCCGGAGGCGGTCAAAATAATTTTTCTCACCTGCTCGCGACTGCCCGCCTGCATCGCCTGGAATATTGCCGAATGCTCGCTGTCAACCGGCAGGATGGTGCTTTTGTTTTTCCCGGCTTCCCTCATAAGCAGTTCGCCGGCGATAACGAGCGGCTCCTTGTTTGCAATAGCAAGCCGCTTGCCGCTCCGTGCGGCCGCAAGGACCGCAGGCAAACCTGCCGCCCCAACAACCGCCGTCAGCACGATATCGACCTCTTTATGTCGCGCAATCTCCGCCAGGCTGTCCGGCCCGACCAGGACCTCAACATCCAAGCTGCCAGCTAATGCGTGGAACTGCTGGGCATAGTCGGCATTTGTAACAGCGACAAACCCTGGTTTGTATCGCCGTGCCTGCTCAGCTAACAGCTCTACGCTGCTGTGAGCGGTCAGCGCAAAGATTTCGTATTGCGTGCCTTCCCCTGCGGGCGATGAGCGACGAGCAACGAGCGACGAATTAAGCGCCTCAATTACCTGCAGCGCCTTTTTGCCGACCGAACCTGTCGAACCGAGAATAGCGACCCTTTTTGTTCTCAAAAACTGACACCTCGCCCCCACGTCTTGCTGTCGTAAGACAGCAGTGGGGGCTGCCGTGGAAACTGAAACCTAAAAACTGCTGTTCAAGCATCGAGTATCCATTTAAGGCAGTTACTGATGGTATGCTCGCGCCGCCGAACTGTCAAGGATAGACTCCACCGGATTTCGAATCGCCGATTGTCGATTGCCAATCGAAAATCGAAAGTCAGAAATCGGAAATCAAGGGGGAGACAATATCGTCAGCGTCCTTGAATTCTGAATTCTCAATTCTTGAAAATGTGTTTTGCCATTTTGGGCTGGTGGCCGAGGAGGCCGGTAAAGTGGTAGGTCAGGACCTTCTCGACCTCATTTAGCGTTCTGTCATCTGATTCAGCCAATAGTTTCAGGTTCGCTAAGCACACTGCGGCATTTTTAGATAGTGACATCTTATCCTCGAAATTTGCCTCGCAGTCCCTGCAGATAAGCCCGTTGGCGGAGCTGCTGAAAAAACTTTGAGGCCAGCCGGCGTGAAAATCGCTTTTGCAGTTTGCGCAGGCATTGAGAATTGGCCGCAATCCCGCCTCTTTCAGCAAAGCCAACTGAAACAATATAAGCAATGCCAGCATTTCTGGCTTGCTTTTGGCGTCGCCGGTATCGTGCAGAAACTGTATAAAGCTGTCGAAAAGCTCGGGATGCGGGTCGTAATCTTTTGTCATATTGTTCAATAGTTCCGCTCCAAAGAGGCAACAGTTCAGCGCAAATAAATTATTTCGCAAACCGTCAGGCGGCGGCTCCTGCTGGAATTCCGTCAGCGTTGCAAGTCTTTCTCTGTTTGACCCCGAGAAGACGATTCTGCCGTATGAAAATATCTCGATTGGCCCGTCGAATGCCGACTTCGGGCGCTTCGAGCCTTTGGCGATAGCGTCTATTTTGCCCGTTGCTTTGGTGAAAAATGTCACTATCTGCGAGGTCTCGGAATAGTCGATGGCCCGTATGCAGATAGCCGCATCCTTTGTCAGCATAGTCATTGCGCAGAATTTGAAATCTCAAATTTGAAATCGTTGAGCGCTCTTATTATACACGAAACCGTAACCGAGCCGTTGAAGGATTTTATCTTCGGTGCGGTGCATTTTTGCCGCCCGCCTTTTTGTCGAGTCGTCGAAGCCGAGATTGTGCAGCAGGCCGTGTGTTATGTACAGAGCAAGTTCCGCTTCGCCTGAATGGCCCCGCACCTTTGCTTCTCTGGCAGCCAGTTCGCCATTGACTATAATCTCGAATATCCTGGATGGGCCGGACGGGTCGTCGGACAAATCGAAGCTCAAACAATCCGAACTGCCTCTGCGATTTAGGAACCGTTTGTTTAGTATCTGGAATTGTGCATCATTGACTATCGCGATACTCACTATTATTTTCAACTCGCCGTGGCCCCCGCTGCTGTCTTGCGACAGCAAGACGTGGGGGCTGCAGACGCTCTTAACCAACCCTTTGAGTCTCTGCAATGAAATGGTTGGCCTTTGGAAATCTCTGTGAATTTGGACCACTATGTTCCGGCGATGTCTGCAGGTGCTCATATTGTCAGTCGTTTTTTCAGTCGGTTTGCCTGGATGAAGATTGCAGCTCATCAGGCAGGTCAGGCGCTTTGGGATATGCGATTCGGCCGTGGTAGTGCGCCGTCAGGCCATTCGAGACGCTCGCCTCTATCTGGCTTAACTCCCGCAGGGTCAGGTCGCATTCATCGAATTGGCTGTCCTGCAGGCGTTTCATGGCCATAGTATGCACGACCGCTTCTATCTTCATCGGCGTTATCTGGGGCAGACTCCTGACGGCCCCTTCCACCGTGTCTGCCAGCATTACAATTGCCGCCTCTTTTGTTTGCGGCTTCGGCCCGGGGTATCGGAATTCGCTCTCCGATGGTTTCTCACCGGTCTTCAATTTCCTGGCCTGGTTGTAAAAATGCTCCACTAGAGTCGTCCCGTGGTGCGTCTCGATAAATTGCCGGAGCACGCGGGGCAGACCGTATTCTTCGGCCATTTGCGTCCCGTCTTTGACGTGGCCCACGATAATCAGTTGGCTCATCGCAGGCGAAAGCTCCTTATGCTGGCTGCTCAGGCCCATCTCATTTTCCACAAAATAGCGGGCCTTATTGATTTTGCCGATATCGTGATAATAGGCGCCGACCCTGCACAAAAGTCCGTTCCGTCCAATGGCCTCGGCGGCCGTCTCGGTAATCGAGCCTATCAACAAGCTGTGACTGAATGTCCCCGGTGCCTCCATAGCAAGTCTTCTTAGCAGCGGCTGACTGGCATCGCTGTAGTCCAGCAGCGTCATACTTGTTGCAATTCCGAAAATTTTTTCGATGAGCGGAAGCAGGCTCTGAATAAGCAGGCCCACCAGAAATGTTGCAATTGCGTGGTAACCGGCGTTGCTGAACACATACCCCGGCCGGGACTTTCCCCCCATTAGACTCAATGCCATCGCTGTTATAAATACTATCGCCATTGCGAGGACGCTTACCTCAAGCAGCTTCATCCTTGTTCGGATTTCCCTCAAAAGCAGGCAGCAGGGCATCGCGCCTGCAGCCATTGTTAGAAACAGGCTTATGTCCCTCAGTTGATACTCGTCTGTCGGTTGGGCGGTACCGACCATTGACCCTGCAGCGAAGCAGGCCAGCACGCAATAAAATGCGCTCATCCCTATTGCAAATCGCTGCTCATAAGTGACGGTCAAAATTACGGCTGCTGCGACGGCTGTAGCGGTCGCTCCGTATGTCCGATTGAACAAGAGCGAGGCGATTTTGGTTGCAGCTAATAATAAAATGAATAATCCAACCAGACCCGCAGCTCTGGCGTGGTTCTTTATCAGTCTCTTTTGATATCGCTGAATGTAGGAAGCTGCGGCAAGGCAGAGCAGCACCACTATAACGCTCGTAAGCAGCAGGTCGAGGTATCGCACCTGCTGGAAAAGCTCAAAAGAAAGAATTGGCACGCACAGGACCACAAAAAGCAGCCACAATAGAATCGAAATAATGACATCCGTGTTGGCAAGCTGCCCTACCCGCGAGAAGGTCTCACCGGCCGCATCGTTTTGCTCCCAGTTTTGCCGTGTATTTGTTTTCTTAAAAAGTCCCATTTTGCTGTGTCAGACAATTATAAAGCAGGAACATTTTGGATGCCGGCTATTTCCTGGCGGCACAGGCGGCTCTCCTCTTATAGGCCTGCACGATGTTTTGGACCAATCGATGCCGCACGATGTCGTGCTGCGTTAATTCGACGCAGCCGATGCCTTTGATTCGCCGCAGTATTTCAATCGCCTCGACCATTCCGCTCCTCTGTCCCGCCTCAAGGTCAACTTGAGTGATGTCGCCGTTTATTATCATTTTTGAACCCCGCCCGAGTCTTGTCAGCACCATAAGCATCTGCATCGGCGAGGTGTTTTGTGCTTCGTCGCAGATAATCACGGAATCGTTTAGCGTTCGCCCTCGCATAAACGCAAGCGGGATAATCTCGATGATATCCAGCTCCATCAATTTCCTCATCTGCGCAAAATCCATCATATCTTCGAGGGCGTCAAACAGCGGACGAAGATAAGGATTTACCTTTGCCTGCAAATCGCCCGGCAAAAATCCCAGCTTCTCACCTGCCTCCACAGCCGGCCGGGCGAGCATAATTCTCCTGATTTGTTTTTTCTTCAGCATTGAAACCGCAACTGCGACGGCCAGATACGTCTTGCCTGTCCCTGCCGGCCCGATACAAAATGTAAGGTCGTTGGCCAGCATTGTTTTAATGTACTTCTGCTGTCCCTTTGTGGATGGCTCAATGACCTTCTTATATGATTGGAGGATAGTGCCGGGGCCGGTCTCAACGGACTCCGTCAAGTTATTATGTGCGAGAAAGTCATTCACGTCTGCTGCAGTGAGCACGCGGTGTTTGACCAGATGTTTTTGCATTTTCTCGATGACCTCAGCGGCCCTGTTTACGCTGTCTTCTATGCCCGAAATTGTCAGGTTTGAATGGCGGGCGGTAATCTGAATGCCCAGCGACTGCCGCAAAAGGCGGAGGTGACTGTCGGCGGGCCCGAACAGCTCAAGCTGCTTATGCGGTAAATCCAGTTGTATGGTAACTTCCAAAGCTCTCCTCAATCAGCGACAGAACATAAAGAATAGATATGCAATCGGCGCCGCCACCAAAAGCGAATCAATAATGTCCAGCACTCCGCCGAACCCAGGCACCCTGTTTGCCGAGTCCTTCTGTTCAGCGTCCCGTTTTAGCATAGACTCAGCCAGGTCGCCGAGCTGGCCGATAAATGCAAAACATACGCCGAAAATTATTGCCAGCCACCATACCATTATATCACAGCTTACGGCAAATACGATTGCAACCAATACCGCCGCGGCAACCGCGCCACCCATCCCTTCCCAGGTCTTCAAAGGGCTTACTTTCGGCGAAAATTTGTGCCTGCCAAATAGCGTCCCAATTGCGTAAGCCCCTATATCTGCGGACTTTATGACAAAAATAAACATTAGCGCAGGCCACAAGCCAAAATCTATCCGAATCCCCATCGCAAAACTGCTCAATAGTCCCAGATAGCAGATGGAAAAGCAATTTGCCCCGCAGTTGGCCAGCACACATGAGATTCCATAGTATATGTACTGGTATAGGAGCACCGCCAACAGTACAAAAGTAAAAAGGAACAGAGGGCAAATCCACCCTGAAATGTCCACAAATTGGAGCCAGTACCAGCTTGTCGCAAGCAAAATCGAACCGGCTATCGCAACCGGCACAAAAATTTTCAGCCCCTTTGCCCCGGCAAGTTTGGACATTTCGAGCTGCGCAGGGAATGCTAATAACGCGATAAGTATGCAAAATAGCGACCCCTGGACCTCTCTATCGTCAGCGATTGAAGCAGTGAGAGAGCCATCCATCCAGCCGTCGAAAATCATAAGGGCCGTGAAGGCTGCCGTCATCACCATTCCAAAAAACAACCGATGTCCCACCATAATATTAGCGGCCAGTTACTCCTGAAAATCTGATTGTGGCTTTTTAGGGTCTCGAGACGGTTCCAAAACGCCGGTCGCGTCTTGCATAAGCCCGTACCGCGTTCTCCAGTGATGCTTTATTGAAGTCGGGCCACAAAGTCTTTGTAACGTAAAATTCGCTGTACGAAATCTGCCACAGAAGGAAGTTGCTGATTCTCATTTCGTTTGCGGTGCGTACCAAAAGGTCCGGCTCGGCAAGCCCCGCGGTGTAGAGATGCTCGCTGATGCACCGTTCATTGATGTCGGCAAGGTGCAGCTTTCCATTTTTGTGTTCTTCTGCGATTCTTTTTGTTGCATCCACAAGCTCCGTTCTGCCCCCGTAGTTAAGAGCCAGCGCCAGCACCATCCCGTTGTTGCCCGCCGTCAGTCTCATGGTTTCCGTAAGCTCTTTTTGCAGTGTCGCAGGCAGCCCCTCCGCTTGGCCGAGATGCGCCAGCTTCACGTTGTTTTTCATCAGGGTAGGACGAATCTCGATAAGATACCGCGTGTATAGCTCCATCAGGGCGTTGACCTCGGCCCTCGGCCTTTTCCAGTTTTCCATACTAAAAGAATATAGGGTCAGCGACTGGATGCCGAAGTCCACGCAGCATTGGGCGATTTTTTCGACGGTCTTTCCGCCCCGGCGGTGTCCCTCAAACCGCGGCAGGGACCTCCGCTTCGCCCACCTCCCATTGCCGTCCATAATTATGGCGATATGACGTGGTATCTGCTCGACCGTCAGCCCCAGACGCTTCGCAGTCTTTTTCAGTTTTTCTTCAAAGCTCGTTTCCAACCGTCCAACCGTCCGACTTATCTAAATATCGTCTGGTTTCGTTTCGGTCCCACGCCGATAATCGTAATGGGCCTCTTTACTAATTCCTCGATTCTGCAGATGTAGCTCTGGGCGTTCGAGGGCAAATCGTGAAACTCGCCCGCCTCGGTTATATTCTCCCAGCCGGGCACAGTCTCGTAAACGCACTCCACCAATGAAAGTCTCGCTGCATCTGAGAGGAAGAACGTTTTCTCTTCTCCGTCGATTTTATATGCCCTGCAAATCTTCACCTCTTTCAGACCGGCCAGGGTGTCTAAATGCATCATTGCTATCGAATCGATAGCGCCGATGGTTACCGAATATGATACTCCCACCGCATCGAACCAGCCGCACCGGCGAGGCCGCCCGGTTGTGGTCCCGTATTCGTGTCCTCTGTCCCGAATGTATTGGCCGATTTCATTATCCTGCTCCGTGGGGAAAGGCCCCGCGCCCACCCTTGTCGTATAGGCCTTGACTACCCCGATGAATTTATCGACCATCCTGGCCGGCACGCCACAGCCGGCCGGCATGCCCAATGAGCTTGAGTTGGAGCTGGTGACAAATGGGAATGTCCCATGGTCGATGTCCAATAGCGACCCCTGTGCGCCCTCGAAAATAATGGATTTGCCCTTGCTGATTGACCTGTGCAGAAACTCCGTTGTGTCGGTAATAAAGGGCAGCAGTCTGTCGGTATAGGATTCGCATTTCGCAAGAATTTCCTCACAGCTTATCGGCTGGGCGCTGTAAACCGCCTCAAAGATTTTGTTCTTATACTCCACAATCGTCCGCAGCTTGTCCTTTAGCTTTTCGAGGTCCCTGAAATCGGCCATACGGATAGCATGACTTCTGCCCACCTTGTCTGCGTAGCAGGGGCCGATGCCCCGAATGGTCGTGCCCAGCTTGTTTTTGCCGAGTGATTCTTCGCGCAGCTGGTCTTCTTTCTTGTGGTAGTCCAGCACCACGTGCGCGCTTTCGCTGATAAACAGCCGCCCGTTCAGCGTAATATTTCTCTGCGCGAGCGTCTCAATTTCCTTTAGTAAAACCTCCGGGTCCACCACCACCGCATTTCCAATTACGCAGTCTGTGCCGGGCCGAACCGCGCCGCTCGGCAGTAAATGCAGTGCGAACCTGCTGTCTCCCACGGTTACTGTATGGCCGGCGTTTGCGCCGCCGTTGTACCGCACGACTATATCGCACTTCTCGGCAAGGACATCCACCACCTTGCCTTTGCCCTCGTCGCCCCACTGTAATCCCACAACGCAGTAATTCATCGCATCCGTTTCTTAAAACGCGCTTTCAAGCAATTGCGGAATAGAAACCACAAAGATAAACCGCAACCCGGCACGCTTTCGCGTGACGGGCCAATGAGCTTATTGCGGTTGACCGTTAAATTCTAACCCGGCAGAACCAATTATCAACTAATCTTTGCCACCAGTTGGTCCAGAATAGCCGCCAGGTTGTCGTAATCCTTATTGCCTGCTTTCCAGTTGACTTCGTTGCCCCCCTCGTCTTTGTACGTGATTATAAAGTGGCCTTTTGAACTAAAGTGGGTCTTGTCTATTTTTTCTATTGAGATGTAAGCAATCTTTTTCTTGCCGCCTATGACAAGCTCATTTTCATCGGCCACGAGCTTTTTGTTTCTTATCATGCCCAGATACACGCCGAAAAGGACGGCGGCGCCGACAAAGAATAGCGGCGCCTTCTGATTGAAAGCCAGAGTGCTGTCCGCCTTGCCGTCGGCTCCTGTATGTCCTTCCCTGAATTTCTTATTGAAGTAGCCGTCGTAACCCAGCCACAGTGTTGCAACAATACAAACAGCGATGTAGATTTTGAGATTGTTTTTTCTGAATCTGCTGACCGGCGCTTCAATGCTCATTTCAAAAATCCCTTCGCAAATCTACGTTAATCTTTTTTGTGCAATTGTTTCTATCAAAGGCTGAACAAAGCTGGGGACTATTTTATCAGCCATCAGTTGTTGTGCCAGTTGACACTGATACTCAAAAGATTTTAACACGTCGAATTTTTCGTTCGTTGGTCGGTACTGGCGGACCGTAAAAGACAGGCTTATCGCCTCCTCCCCGCCCTGCTCTTTCCTCCACGGTTCGTAAATGCTCGTTTTTGACTCAACGCTTATCCGTCCCTGCGTCCGGCAGTCCTCGGACAATGCCACCACTACTGCAGGAGAAAAAGCGATAGGCCTGGCCGAAGGCAAATCCAAAAGGCAGTTGAAAGCGGTTGAGCCGAACAGCGCCTCGGCGATGACCTCATCGTGGCTGCCGCTACAGTCAAAGTCCATAGCAAAAGTAACATCCAGCGAATCGATATCAAGCGGACTTACGCTGAGCATATAGGGAACAAGCTCCAGCACTAATCTATCCTGACCGTAAACCATTTCAAAATTCGAAGGGTTGACAACGCCGGAGCCGATTCGGTCCGGCTCCAGCGTCACCCAGCGATATTGCCCAAGATCGTGGTCCTCCTCCAGACTGTATTCATTGTTTTCCCGCCGATAAAAACAGCACATAGAGGGAAATTGCTTCTGCATCCGCTCAAAGAACGCCAGGACCGTGTCCCGCTCCGTGGGAAGGTCCATCTGCGTGTTGACGAACATATCCAGATAAAAGTCGTCACAGAGGGAGTTGTAGCTATTGACCGTCATTGTAGTAAGTCCTCCAAAATAGGTCTTCCGAAAGCGCCGCTCGATGTCCCATCAATCGACTGTAATATGTTTTGGACTCCAAATGGGCCGAGTTCCCCGGCCCCTCACCGGACATTCAAATACTCATCTTCCCAGATTTTTTCAGTCAGACCCTGCAGGTTTTCGTCATAGTTCTTCAGCACCTCTGAATATTCTGCCGATTCCAGCGCCTCTTTGGCGTTTGGGTCTTCGGGTTTTGCGTCTTTTGTCAAAATCGATTTTCTGAAAATTTCGTAATGGTCTCTTATGGAGCAGGGCATCAGCCAGTTGTGCGGCTTTTTCAGGTCGTCAAGGCCGTATTCTCTCTGCCATTTCCGCCCGTTTTTCATAAGCTCGGAGAACATCGCATCCGCCAGCGTCTTGCCGTTTTTATAAAGCTCGTGAACGTTGTCAACGTAGTAAGGAACAAATGCACACGGGGTTACGTTGCCGTGCCAGTCAACGTAGGCGTATCCGCCGCTTCTGCCGTAAGCGATGCAGCCTCTGGCGAGCGCGCCGCTGTTCCAGAAATCCGCCACGCAGTACTTCTTCTCGGCGAGCAGCTTCTCCCATTTTCTGTATAACTGAAGCCTCTTCTGGGGGCTGACCATCAGGCCCATTTCATCCCTGCCTCGGCCGACGGGCATCAATTGGAATTGCCAGATGTAACAGGCGCCCTGCTGTTCAAAATAGAAATCATAAAATTCGTCCGTCAGAATCGCATCGACATTCTTGCTCGTGGCCGTCACTGAAATGCCGAAAGGCACCCCTGCCTTTCTTAGGCATTCAAGGGCGTTGAGAATCTTCTTGAATGTGCCCGGCCCTCGTCTTTCGTCCGTTTCCTTTTCGAAACCTTCAACGGAGACAGCAGGCGTTACATTCGCCGCCTCCGCAATTCTTCCTGCCGCTTCTTCGTTAATGACTGTGCCGTTGGTATATACCAAAAATAGCATATCGTTGTATTTGTTGTAGATGTCAAATAGTGTCCCGCCTTCGCTCTTGTAGAGGAAAGGCTCGCCGCCGCTTATGGTTATGAACCTGCCGCCGAACAAATCGTGCACCTCGCCGACTATCCTGTCCACAACCGGATAGGATATTGTGGCAGGAGTGTTTATCCCGGATGCCGCATAGCAGCCGATGCAATTCAAATTGCACCTCTGCGTCGGCGATAGAACAATAAAGGTTGGCGGCAGTTCACCGTATTTTTTCTTGTACCTCTCGACGGCCGTAATATAGGTCTGGTCATCACAGACAAGGTTGTTCTGAACAAAGACATTTACAATCTTCTTTATAATTTCGCTTGATATATAACCTCTGTCGATGTTCTTGTTCACGCACCGCAGCATCGCCGACAGGAACTGGTATCTTTTTAACTGCACTTCCCTCAAATCTTCCGAGGTGTCGTTGACCAAAGTTTTGTAAAGATAGCAATCGATTCTCTTTGCCAGCAGCTTCCTCAGGTGCTTGTGGCTCACCATCGCGATAAGGGTTGGGGAAATGATCCGGAGTTTCATATTGCGACTCCCTTCTTCCATACCAAATCCATTACCAACAAGATGATTCCTAAGAAAGTTTAATCACCCCGCTCCCATTTTGCAATATATTATTTGCACCTCCTGTGCCTGAAAGCCTGCAAAATATGTCCTTCGCTATTATGCCACAAGTGCAGGCTCATCTCAATAGATATATTATCACAAAACCGGCCAGAATATAGCAATAAAAGCCGAAAAACTTTAGATTCCCTGCCCCCACGACCTTGATTAGCAGCTTCAGCGCCAGCACCCCTACGGCAGCCGCCACGGCAGAGCCGGCCAGCACCGCGCTTATCGGCAGATTGCCGGAGCCGAGTTCTCCGGAGTGTCCGACCAATTCTATAGCCGTCGCTCCCAGTATCGCTGGTATCGCGATAAGGAAACTGAACTCCACCGCGAGCCGGCGTCGAAGGCCGATGAGTATCGCCGTGCAGATTGTCGCTCCGCTGCGCGATATCCCCGGCATAATCGCGGCGGCCTGCGCAAGACCGACAATTACCGCTGAAAGGAATCCCAACTGCAGCAGGTCTAACTGGCCTTTGACGAATTTTCGCCGCCCGGCAGCCAATAGCAGCGTCCCGTTGACAAGCCACATTGCAGCGACGATTGCCAGGCTGCCTCGAGCGGACAGGAAGTACTTTTTGAATATTACCCCCACCGCGCCGGTCACAATGGTGACCACGATTACGAGGACCAGCGTGCGCACGCTCAGATTCTCTTTATACATTGCGACCGGACTTGTGCCGGACTTGCCGGCCGTTAAAAGTCCCGTGAAAAGGTCTGCGATAAACTTGTGGAAAACTATGAAAATCGCAATGAGCGTCCCTGCGTGTGCCGCCAGGTCAAACAGGAGCATTTGCGGCGTCGCAGCATTGAATTTCAGGAAAGTTTCCAGCAGAACTAAATGCCCGGATGAGGAGATGGGCAGAAATTCTGTCAGGCCCTGAATAGCTCCCAGTATGGCCGCAGAAATGATATTCAACCTGCCGTCAAATCGGACCGCCTCGGAAAGATACTCCAGCCACCCGAGCCTGGCGAATATAAGTAACGCAGCAGCGCTATAGACACTTGCCATTAAATCATCCGCCAGGACCCCCCAGCCTTTTGGAAGCCTTTCGAGCTTATAGATTGGCCAGGGTTTGATTGCGTCAAATGCCCGAAATATCAAAAAGCCAACCACGGCCGTCGTCCAGAGTTGACCGCTCGCCATCGCCTTCGGGGCCAGCAGCGGAATTAACAAAAACGTAATCGCCTGGCCGGCAACCTCGTCCGCGACAACCTCCGGCGGGTCTTCCTGGGAGGTTGCAGCAATTACAGAAGGAGTGAGCTTTACGCAAATAATACCGCCGACTACGGCCAAAGCCGCCATTGCGATAAATATCGAGATGGCCGGCGCCTCAAAATGACACATCAAAGCGAAAATAATCGTCGATGGCAGCGACCCCCACGAACCCGGCGCAAAAGGCAGCCACCCCATACCAAAACACGATGCAAGCAGTCTTTTCATCGTTGTCGAAAGGTAACTTAAAGGTTAGATAAAGTCAAATACTATTGACCCAGTTCGACATTCGCAATTCTATACTCTGAATCCTCTCCGCTCTTAGCCCCCTGGGGATTGCGGGAAATTCAGACTGGCAAACTCGCCGTGATAGATTTTTGCGGCGTGGTCGTAGGCCTTTGCGGCGTCGATTTCGCTGCGGAAGCAACCAAGATGTATTTTCTTTTTCTCGTATGCTATCCTTGCCAGCCATTTGCGACGGTCCTTTTTCCAGCAAACTCCTTTATATTTCGAATGCTTTGCCCCCGAACGCTTTCTTCTGTGGTACATATTTTGCCGATATGTCGCCGCTCGTAAGTTTGCGCATCTGTTGTCCATACCATCGTAATTGATATGGTCGATTACCATTCCCTGCGGCACTTTGATAATTTCCTTATGCAGGTATATCAAGGTTACTCTTTTCCCTTTGCACCCTCTCACTTGTCTTACCGCGTAGAAATTGCATGTTCCCTTTTGTGCAAACCATTCGTATTTTCGCAGCCGCTTGTAATCAGCCGGGTCCACCTTTGCGTATCTGGGCTGTGCCATCCGAATCCGCCGGAACGCATACCCGTAGCGTACCCGCCGATACAAAAGCACTGGCCAAACGACTATGCTTTCAAGCCAATCGAGGATGTGAACGCTTGCTTTGATTTGCCCCCTCCACCGGTAGAAATCCTAAGCACTAAGCACGACAACTCTGGTGCTTTTGCCGGATGCCTGTTGCCCCGTGCCGCTCGGGAAATCTGAAGCAATATTGAATTTCAAATGACCAAAATACAAAACCGTCCGGACGTTCCGGCTGGTTTGGAACATTTGAGACTTAGGATTTCGGATTTGTTTAGCCCGCATATTTCATGAGTTTTGTGAAAATGCGACTTAACTTTTTATTACTTAAGAGATTACGTGTATAGCCGAAAATTACACACTGTCGTTTGTGGAAAATTGGCTAAAATTATGTCGAATGTCGTAAGCTCTTTAATAAAAACCACTTAATTCTCTGTGTTCTCTGTGTTCTCTGTGGCTCTGAAAAATCCGGGTTAGTATTTGGAGTTTAGGATTTCGGATTTGTTCAGTCATCTGTCTTCTGTTTTCTGACTTCTGTCTTCTCTTGGTTTTATGGCTTGTATCTGCTGATACGATGTGATGTGGACGACTTGTCCTGTGACTTGCGGGGCTCCGCTAACGTGTGCTTTTGCAACACACAGCTTGCCCGCCATCCGTGTGGCGGGTTAGTATTATACCAAACTTTCCCTGTTTGTTCAATAAAAATCAAATTTTTTTATTAAAAAATTTGACCCTGAGCCTGCCTGCGATGAGCTTGTCGAAGTGTCGAAGGGTCTATCCTTTCTCCCTCTTCTCAAAACCTTGTCCCCGAACGTCATAATCGGGGATTTATATAACTCTTTATACAATAACCACTAACGACTAAACATTAAATTGGCCTTGAAAACCCCGCCTCAATAGTGTAGATTTCTCATTAGCGAGCAACGAAGCGAGACATCTTGGATTTATTGTTAAGGATTTTGGCGTCCTTTATGCGAACACAGAAGTGGCTATGGGTTTTTATAAGGAAACTATATAATTATCATTTGATCTAAGGGAAAATAATGAAGAAATCAACATATTTCAAGGTTGTTCTCGGAGTAGTTGCAACAATTATTCTTGGCGCAATCGGCAGTGGCTTGTGGGAGCGTGCACTAGGAGTCTGTCCGAGTAATTGATTTAGTTATGCTTTTTTATCTTTTTTTTGGCCTTAACTTCAAATTTCACACGGCGATACTCTATTTGCGGCGCA
>Ga0315291_10000054_pt1 | contig 120647 bp, 109 predicted proteins | sample YL17G12_20_MG_FD_203070 | JGI IMG/M metagenome (GOLD analysis project Ga0315291, IMG submission 203070) | Sediment microbial communities from Yellowstone Lake, YNP, Wyoming, USA - YL17G12_20 | ecosystem: Environmental > Aquatic > Freshwater > Lake > Sediment | place: USA: Wyoming | collected... | reverse complement strand
CGATACACTTTCTGAATGTGGGCTCATGCATTCTGGGGGTGCAGGAGGCAACCACCACTCGATTCAAATTATGCTCTTTGATATGTCTTTTGATCTCATTCTGACCCGGATCCGCACAGGTATATTTATTTAAGATCGCTACCTTCACACCCTCCAAGCTTTCCGCATATTTTCGGACCTCCTCGCAATCCAAAGACCCCGCGATATTCAGCCCGCATTCGCACACAAAAACCCCGATTCGCAATTCTTCAGTTTTGGGCATCTATTATCCTCCTATGGCCTCTTTAAAAATTGTAGTAAAATCCAAAATCTTACTCTCGTTCTCGCCGAACACTCTCGGCCATCACGTTATCTTTTTTACTGTATAATTGAGCACTTCAAGCTCTGCTGTTTTATCAATCCTCTCTAAGATGGAATCAACTCTCTTCATAACCTCATCCTCGATCAAGTATTGATTGCAGTTTGGGCATTGCAAAACTGGTAAGTTTTTGATGATGACAATGGAGTTGATTCTCACTTTAAATGGCAAATCTGTGATGACCTTCTCTAATTTCCCTCCACAGTTATGACAAATCATGTTATCGCCTCCGCAAACAAAGTCGTTAAATCCAAAATCTCCAATTTATCCTCTTTCGGAAAATTCACATCATTTTGGGCACAGGAAAAGTGGATCTGGCATTTGGGACAGGCGGTGATTAAAACTTCCGCTCCGGTCGACTTTGCCTCTTTTAGCCTTTCCACCTGAATCAGCTTGGAGAATTTATCACAGTTGATCCAGGAATTAGTCCCGCAGCAGATTGAGTTTTTGCCCGACCTGGTCATCTCTGAAAATTCGATTTCCGGAATCGACTTTATTATCATCCTTGGCTTTTCAAAAATATTCAAAAATCTACCTAATCTGCAAGGGTCCTGATAAGTAACTTTTCTCTTTAAAGGTTTCCTTCTCACTTTCTCTTGGGAGATTTTATCGGATAAAAACTCAGTGATATGAATCACCTCAAAATCTAACCTACCAAAAAACTCAGGATAATCCAAGCGAAAACAGGTCAAACATTCCGGACAGGAGGTGATTATCTTCTTTATGCCAGATTTTTTTATCTCCGCCAGGTTGTGCTGGGCTAACATCTTGAAATTCTCAAAATCCCCGGTCCATAAAAGGTCATGCCCGCAGCATCTTTCATTAGCTAATAATTTTGGTTCGATTCCAAAGAAGTTCAAAATCTTTATGGTCGATCGCGCTATCTCCAACGAATTAGCCTTAATATCGGAGAAGAACAGATCGAAATAGGGCAAACAGCCCACAAAAAAAAGATACTCTGAAGTCTCTTTGGTTTTTAAATCCGGGGTTAGCCATTCCAATCTATTCTGATTCAATTTCGGGGAGGTCATAATCTTCATTAGAGATTGAATCGCCCCTCCATGAGAGCATTGGGCATCCTTTCCTGAATTTTTGGCATCGGCTCGCAAGAGCTTAGTGAACTGGATATAATTTATATCCGAGGGGCATCGGGTCTGGCACATCATACAGGTCAGACAGGTCCAGATTCTTTCGTCATTTAATATATTTTCATCTGAGCCGGAAATCGACTTGGTCAAAATCCTTCGCGGGGAATAGGATTTATTGTATTTCGAGATGGGGCAAACCGAAGTGCATTTGCCACAATCCAAACAGAGATAAGCTTGTGTTTTTTTAATCGTTTCTCTTATCATCTTTGTCTTTCTTTAGTGTAGGGACAGGTCTTTAGACCTGTCCGCAATAACCCGAAAAAGCCTTTTGGAGGGCTTGATAAATCAAGCCCCTACAAACCTTTGGAGTCTGTAGGGGTCGCATTTATGCGACCGGATTTTTTAAGTTTTCTCCTTTCTCAAAGGAGAAGGTCCCACCTTTTTTACCTCCTCCACAAATTCAGTTATCAATTGAGCAAATCTTCCCCCTTCAGCTGCTGAGATCCACTCCAATCTCAATCTCTCCTTTTCCAAGCCCAATAATCTCACCAGACCTTTAGTTTTTTCAAATATCTCCACCTGCCGGTGATTCCCGAAGATATAGTGACAATCCCCAAAATGACATCCGGAGACCATTACCCCATCTGCTCCCAGTTCAAATGCCTTCAGAACAAAAGCCGGATGGATTCTACCCGAGCACATCACTCTAATCAATCTCACATTGGGGGGATATTGATATTTATTCACCCCGGCGGTATCCGCACCTGCATAAGAACACCAATTGCAGGCAAAGACTAAAATCCTCGGCTCAAAATTATCCTTTTTCATTTTATTCTTCTCGAATTCATAAAGTTCTTTTTTCGCATTTTTTACTTACGTAGCAGACAGTTAATCCTACAGAAATTTCAAGCCTCACTTTCCAAAAACCATATGCGCGAACAGCCCTGCCAAAGGCGGAAAGATCAAAGTGGACAAAAATCTGACTATAGCCACCTTAGGACCAATTATCGCCACCTCAATCGGAATCCTATATACCTGCCACAAAGACCAGGCGGCAACAAAACCGACTACTGCACCTAAGCTGGCACCGGCCTTATACAAGCCTGCCACTATGGGAAAAGTTATATAAGGTGCACCCGGAGTCAATGCTCCAGCCACACAGCCAATCATTATGCTTTTGAAACCCGCTTCTGTCCCCAGCCATTTAGCTATCACCTCTTTGGGAATTAACACCTGAATTAAGCCAGCTATGGCAAAGGAGACAATTAAAATCGGTAGGATATCAATAAACATCTTCCCGCCAATCTTAATGCCCGTAAACGGTAGCTCTGAATTTTTAAGATAGGCTATCACACACAATACTATAGCTAAAATAATCATCACCCAGGTAGCGCTGGTCATTTTATCTCTTCCTTTCTATCTTCTTTTAAGACCACCCGCGTAGGGGCGGAGTTTATCTCCGCCCTTGGGAAGGGGTGGAGACACGCTCCACCCCTACTCGATCATCCCGTCTTAAGTTTACCCCTGTATAGCTTTAGGGTTTTATCGATAGTGCCAATATGCTCCCTTTCATGCTCTAAAAATCTTCTTAAGCATTTCCCCCAAGTCCATTTTTCATCTTTATACTTGGCAAATTTCTTAGGGATATTGATTCTTTCTCTATCCTCCAAAGAAAGATTTTTCAAAATCTTTATGGCTAATTCTCTGGTCTTTTTTAATTTATCCAAGATCTTTTCCGGCGGGCATTTATATGGCAATGGATCAAGTTTCCTGTAATCTTTCATCCGGGAAAGATACCACCACTCGGCATTAGCTATATGATTTAAAGTTTCTCTGATCGAACGGATTTTCTTATCTGGCTTAAAGTCTAAAACCTCATCTGTAAGCTTCTTAACTCTATCTAAAAGTTCTTTTCGGTTATACCTCATTCCCCTTAGACATTTTCTAATAAAATCATTTGAAGGTGGGATTAAATCATAGGAGAATAAGGCGGCTTTGTTTCCGCTTATCACCGGGCAGGTCCCTTTTTTAGTCTCCACCACCTCAAACTCTATCTTTTTAGGAATTTTTCCTACGGATCCAAATTCGGACAAATTTTCCTCACCATTTTTCTTCAGCCAGATTAAATAATCTTTGATGGCTTGAGGCAATTTCTTTAAAGCTTTCCTTTTGGTCTTATCCCAGACAAAACATCCCGGTAGCTCCCGGATATGCACCATACAAAAGCCTTTTTTATCAACCTCAAGATAAACTTTGTATTTATCCATCTCCATCTTTAAACCACATTCCCGCCCTCTTAATCAACGTCTTTCCCACCAAACATATATTAAAACTAATAGAATCTAACATATGAATCATAGGGGGGTCCACCATATTTGAATATGCAGGAGGTGTAACCCTGGGCTCGCAAAGTGATCTTTATCTCCTCCCCTGAATAGAAAGTTTTGGTTGATGGGAAAACTACCCTCAAGGTGTCAAAAGTATCAGATCCTCCTGTAATCCCTTCAGGCAAAGTGTGAACATCCGCATCATAATGAATCTGATTTCCAGATTGTATTTTCATATGCAATGTCGCCACGGGATAGGTAGTGTCTCTATAAAAATAAAAAAAGAGAAAAATATATGCAGTATCGAAGGAGAAACTCTGATTCATAAAAAAGCCCTTCCAAATGAAGGAAGTATCCAGAATCGATTCCTGGCTGACAAAAGTACCAGCGCTATCGCTTAGTGTTCGATTTTCACCCATCTTTTTGAAATATAATGTCAGCTCTGAAATTTTTAGCACCACATTTAAGCTTAAATTACTGCTGTGGCTTTTTCCCCCTCCGCTGGCGGTTAAGGTCATAGTGTCCGTTCCCACAGCAATAGAGGGGGTGGTTTTTATCCACAGGAGTGTGGAATCAGATGGAGACAAAATGTTATCTTCAAAAATTGCCGAACCGCCTTGAGGAAGCCCGCTTAAGCTTAAGTGGACATCGGAATTAAAACCTTGTATGGGCAAAATCTTGACTGAGAAATTGGTCGAATCACCTTGCGCCACGGTGCGGGACAAAGGAGTAATTTTGATGGTGAAATCTGGTTTGGACTCTGTCCCTTTCTTCTCGCAGCCGATAAATAGCAAAAAACCAAAAATTGAAATAATCAAACCCAAAAAATAAAATCTTTTTAACATAACCACACCTTAACAAAATTTTTGCTCAATGGAAAAAGATTTTTCCCATTGAAAAGTTAACCTATTTCTCCACCGGCAAATCTGGATAACTGGACCACTCATTAAAGGAGCCATCGTAGTTTTTCACATTGGGATAACCTAAAATATGTTTCAAAATAAAATATGCATGGGCGGACATAATCCCCTGACCACAGGAGACGATGATTTTTTTATCTGGAGTGACACCTTGATCTTCATACTCCTTTTTCAACTCCTCTTTTGGTTTCCACGTCCCCTCTTTGGTTATATTAAGCTCCCAAAAGTGATTTAAAGCTTTGGGGATATGCCCCAATCTTTTCCAGTTCCCTTTCTCCCCCTTATACACCTCCGGCGGTCTCACATCCAGGATGATTATATCCTTTTTATCTAAACTCTCCTTCACCTCTTTCAAATCCGCTCTTATTTGTGTATCGATTTTTTCCACTTCGTATTTTTTGGGGACTATCTGGGGATAATCTTGGGTCACAGGCTTTTTATCAGATTCCCACTTATTAAATCCCCCATCCAAGATTTTTATCTTTTTGTGTCCTAAATACTCCAATGCCCAGGCTAAGTAAGTAGGTTTAAAGTCTGAGTTTTCAGCATAGATAACCACCTGGGTCTTATTATCAATCCCCATCTCCCCTAACATCAAAGCCAAAATCTCCTTGGGCATAAGCTTGCCCGGAATTCCGTGATCTGAAAGCCTCAAAGCTTCCGGGTTAAAATAGACCGCGCCCGGAATATGTCCGGACCAATAATCATTAATCGATGTTCTTACATCCACGATCCTTATATCTGGATCTTTCAGATGTTTTTCCAACCAATCGGAATTGGTCAGACCGATCAAATCCTCTCCCCAGACGTAAGACAAGGAGAGGAAAATCAACGCTAAAACTAATAAAAGCTTTTTCATCTTTTCCCCCAATCTGTTTTTAGGTTAACTCTCCTTTTATAAACCATCTTTTATTTGTAACCATAAAGATCTGGCGGTTTTATGCCTAAAAGTCGGAGATAGACATAAAGCTGACCACGATGATGCCAGTGTTCATCATATAAGATCCCAAAGCAAATCGAGGGGCAAAGCTCTTCTCCCCAGAAAACCTTCACCTTCTTTTTCAGGTCCTTCTCCGAAAGAGATTTCGCCACAGTCGTGGTCTCTTTATGAACCTTTTTAGCATAATTTAAAAGACTTCTCAAATCTTTAAATTCCCTTTTATCCTCCTTTTTAAAATCCTCCTCAGTTATACTTCCCTTCCTTGCTCCCTGGGCAAAAACCCTTTCGCTCACATAGATATGCTTTAGCAATTCTTTTATCGACATCATCTCCGGAACCGGCTTGAAATCCAACTTATCCTCCGGTATCATCTGCATCGCCTTCTGGGTTACCTTTTGCACCTTATCAAAGTAGTCTAAAAGTCCCATCAGATCTTTTTTGTTCATCATACCTCCCGGTTATTTGTTTTCTTCTGCTCCAGCGAGGATATTCTTTTTCACCATAAAGAGGACTTATGCTTGGATGAATCTCCTCGCTTTTTTATTTAATCTACTCCTAAATCTGCTCAAGTCAACCATCCCCCCGCATTTTGCGGGGGTGGTTGACACTTTTTTGTCAAGCAGTCCTGTGGTTCGGCTTTGCTCACGGCTCGACTGAGCTCGCCGAAGTCCACCCTGAGCTTGCGAAGGGCGGACATGCTTGACCTACTTGAAAAGTTAATCCCACGCCAAACAGCTTTCCACCATGGACTCAATCTGCTCATCGGTGAAATGACGGGCCACAATTGCTCCGGTGGGACATAAAGCCGCGCAGGTTCCACAACCTTTGCACAAAGCCTCATTGATAACTGCCACTGTAAAGCCATCCTTTTCCTCTAAGTTAGGAGCGTGGAATTCGCAGACTTTTACACAGGTTCCACAGCTGCGACAGAAGAGAGTCTCCACCTGACAAACTGTGGGGGAAAGTTTAATATTTTCTTTTCCAGCTAAAATAGCTGCTTTGCCAGCGGCACCGATAGCTTGCCCGATCGAATCGATTATATTTTTAGGAGAGTGAGCGCAACCGCAGATGAATATCCCTTCTGTATTAGTCTCCACCGGACCCAATTTGGAGTGCCTTTCCATAAAGAACCCATCTAAACCCCTGGGAACTTTCAAAAGGGTTTGCAGATCAGCAAACTCTTTCTCTTTGGGGACCATTCCCACAGATAATATAACAGCATCTACCGGAATTTCTATCTCTTTTTGTGTCCCTGAAGGTTTCACTATGATTTTGGTAGCTTTCCCCTCCCCAAAAACAATTGGTGGGTTTTTCTCATCATAACGCAAGAACAAAACACCAGCTTTTCTGGCTTCCCTGTAAGCTTCTTCTGCCCCGGAGTTAAAAACCCTGACGTCTCGATATAAAACCGTCACCTTTATCCCTTTTTTTTGCAAAGCCAGAGCATGCTTTATCGCTGTTTGACAACAATATCTGGAGCACCAGTAATTTTTCTCTTTCTCTCTGGAACCTACGCACTGAATAAAAGTTACATTTTGAGGGACAATCTCTTTTATTTTAAATTCTTCTCCCTCAGCTAAAAGCTTCTCTAATTCCATATTGGTGATGACATTGTAAGCTTCACCGTATCTATACTTCCCTTGAGGATCAAATAAATCTGAGCCAATCGCCATAATTATGGTCCCGAATTTTGACTTCTTTTTCTTTTTATCTTTCTCTATGATAACCTCAAAGTTTCCCACAAATCCCTTAACTTCAGAAACCTGGGCTGAAGTCATAATCTCTATTTTATTCTTTTTTAACTCCTCAATCTTTCTGGCAATAAGCTCCTTTCCAGTCAACTCTTTCAAAAAAAGCTTTCCTAAATCTTTGACCCTACCGCCCAACTCCTTCTCTTTCTCGATTAAAGTTACCTTATATCTTAAAGAGGAAAGATTCAAAGCAGATTGGATACCGGATATTCCGCCACCGATGACTAATATCTTGGGGTTCATCGGGACTTCTCTCGATTCTAAGGGTTGAAGTCGGATAGCTTTAGCCACTGCCATCCGTATCAAATCTTTAGATTTTAAGGTAGCCTCTTCTGGCTCCTGGGAATGCACCCAGGAGCACTGGTCCCTTATATTTGCCATCTCGAAAAGATAGGGGTTCAAGCCTGCTTGGGCACAAGTCTCTTGAAATATAGGCTCGTGAGTTCTGGGGGTGCAGGCAGCTACCACCACTCGATTCAGATTATGCTCTTTGATTTTTTCCTGCATCTCCCTCTGGGTTCCATCTGAACAGACGAATAAATCCTTGGTGCAATAGACAACATTCGGAAGCTTCTTAGCATACTCCTCCACACTTGCCACATCTACCACCCCGGCAATATTTATCCCGCAATGGCAGACAAAGACCCCAATTCTGGGGGGACCCGAAATATCAATTGGAGTTACCTGAATAGGTTCCTTTTTAACCTTATTCCCCTTCAAATGACCGGAAACATTTAAAGCGGCTGCGGAGCCTGTAGCCACAGATTCGGAAATATCCCTCAAGCCACCAGAGCACCCACACAAATAGGTCCCTTCTTTTGTCGATTCTAAAGGAGAAGATAAATCCTTGGTCTTAAAAAATCCGCTTGAGTCTGTTTCAATCCCCAAAATCTGGGCTAATTCTTTGGTCCCTTCTGCTGGGATAGCCGCAGAAGAAAGGATAGTCATATCGCTTTTGATTCTTTCGACTTTGCCGGTGTCCATATTCTCAATGGCAATCCATAAATCTTTGCTAAGAGGATCCTCCTCAATCTTGGAAGGTTTCCCTTTATAGAAGATAACCTCAGGCATCTGTTGGGCTCTCAAATATAGCTCCTCATACCCCTTTCCAAAGGCTCGGATGTCATTGTAGAATATGTAAATTTTTTCAATTCCCGGCTCATGTGATTTGGCTAAAAGGGAATTTTTAATCGCATTCATACAGCAGAAATAGGAGCACCAGGAACATCCTCTACCATCGTTCGATCTGGAGCCTACACACTGGACAAAAGCTAAGCTTTTGGGTGCTTTTCGATCCGAAGGCCTTTCAAGATGCCCGGCAGTAGGACCGGATGCATTTAAGATTCTTTCAAATTCTATTCCGGTCAAGACATTTTCAAATTTGCTATAACCTAAGTTGGAGAAGACTGATGGGTCGAATTCAGAAAAACCGGTGGAAACAATTATAGAACCCACATTGATCGTCTTTATCTCATCCGGCATATCGTAATCTATAGATTGGGGTTTGCAAACTTGAGAGCATCTTTCGCAGACGATTATATCCTTATTCAGACAATTTTCTTTGTCGATGACATAAGCTCGAGGTGAAGCCTGGGGAAAAGGGGAATAGATAGCTTTTCTGGCTCCCAATCCTAAATCGAAAGAGTTGGGGACTACTACCGGGCATTCTATCGCGCAATCGCCACATCCGACACAGGTATTCTCATTCACCCCTCTGGACTTACGTTGGATAACGACTTTGAACTTCCCCTTTTCCCCCTCGACCTTTTCAACTTCAGAGCAAGTCAAAACAATGATGTTGGGATGCCGACCGGCATCCAGCATTTTTGGACCCAAAATTCATATGGCGCAGTCCATCGTGGGGAAGGTCTTGTCCAGTTGAGCCATTCTCCCACCTAAGGTGGGGGAACGCTCAACTAAATATACCTGATAATCAGAGTCAGCTAAATCCAAAGCCGCCTGAATACCCGCCACCCCACCGCCGATGACTAAGGCACCTTTCTTTTCCTTCAAAAAGCCTCCAAATAAAAGTTTGTAGGGGAGCCCCTTGCTTGTCCTGAGCTATGCGAAGGGTGGGCTCCCGAAGTTTGGAGTTTGTAGGTCAAGCATGTCCCGCCCTTCGACAAGCTCCCTTCGGGTCTGAGCCTCAGGGTCGAAGACAGGGTGGTGAGCAAAGCCGAACCACAGGACTGCTTGACAATTCTAACTGTTAATTGGTAACTTTTTACTCTCAACTCTGAACTTTTTTATTCAAAATATTTTTCCCGTATTCATACCCCTTCTCAAAAGCCTTGATATTCAAATCTATCAATCTATCCGGCACCGAACCAGGAATAGCCTTTCTCACCGCATCAGCTGAGACTACATCGGTTACTGCGGTGAAGAAGCCTAACATAACGATATTGGCAACAATCTTGGCACCCATCTCCTCAGCTAATCGGGTGGAAGGGATAGAATAGATCTTGATATTTTCTTTAGGTGGACCGGGGAAAACCAGATCCTCGTCGTAGATCAAAATCCCATTCTCATCTAAATTAGACTCAAATTTGGTATAAGCCTCTTGGGACATAGACACTAAAATCTGGGGAAGGGTTACATAGGGATATAAGACCCGATCCGGGGCAATCACCACCTGAGAACTGCAGGCGCTTCCTCGGGCTTCCGGACCAAAGCTCTGGGTCATGGTGGCGCTTTTACCACCGTATAAGGAAACAGCTTTCCCGATGATATATCCGCACCTGATCACCCCCTGACCCCCGTATCCCGATATCCGGATCTCAATCATCTGGACCTCCATATTCTCTAAATTTATCTTTCAAAACAGATTTAAGCCACCGGTTATGAGCATCGAGGAAGGTAGGCCTTTCCCTATCGATGAATTTACCCACAATGATTTTGGACTGAAACCCGATGCCCAATTCCTCCACATTGGCTCCATGCTTGATCACCATATTGTCGTGATAGAATTTCATCAAATCCAAGCCGGTGCCCAACCTATTCCTTCTTGCATAGATGGTGGAACAAGGGCAAATTATCTCGATAAAGGAAAATCCTTTTTTTTGCATAGCCTCCGCTATGGCTTTGGACAACCTCCTCACATCTAAAGCAGTCCAGCGAGCAACATAGACCGCTCCACAGGAGGCGGCTAAATAGGGGAGGTTAAAGGGCTGCTCAAAGTTTCCATAAGGGGAAGTAGAGGTATTGGCGGTCAAAGGGGTGGTAGCAGCTAACTGCCCTCCGGTCATAGCATAGATGAAGTTATTGATGCATAAGACCACAATATCCATATTCCTCCGAGCCGCATGGATAAAGTGATTCCCACCAATTCCGATGATATCACCATCCCCGGATAAAACTGCCACTTTCAGCTTAGGGTTGGCTAATTTTAGACCGGTGGCAAAAGGGATAGCTCTTCCATGGGTGGAGTGGAATGAATCCAGTTTGATATACCCGGCGATCCTTCCGGAACAGCCTATCCCGGAAACGACTGCAATGTTGTTTAAAGGTATCTGGGACTTTTCCACTGCGGTGGCGAAAGCGGTCATCGCAGTTCCTATTCCGCAGGTGGGACACCAGATATGAGGGATGCGATCCATCCTCAGGATATGCTCCATCGGATGTTCCTCTTCTATCTTTTTTTCTTCAACCAATTGTTCTGTTGGTTTCATTTCGCAGCCTCCTTGATGGCTTTATAAATATCCTCAGGATCATGCACCCATCCCCCTCCATGCGGGACCAAGGTAGTTTTGGCTTTTCCTTTAGTAGCTCTTTCCACCTCCAAAACCATCTGCCCGTAGTTCATCTCCACCACCACAAACCCTTTAATCTTTTCAGCCAATTGGAAGATCCTTTTCTCCGGAAAGGGCCAGACAATAATGAGTCTTAAAAGCCCTACTTTGATCCCTTTTTTTCTTGCCTTTTGAATCGCTGGAATAGCCACTCTGGAGCTTATTCCATAAGAGACCACCACCACCTCAGCATCCTCAGTCTGATCCTCCTCAATATCCACCAACTCATCGGCAAAGAGTCTGATCTTTTCCACCAATCTCCGGACCAACTTCTCCTGAGCCTCCCAGCTCATCACCGGATAACCTTTCTCATCATGAGTTAAGCCGGTCACATGGATTTTATATCCATCCCCGGCTTTTATCATCTCCGGGACCAAATCTTTTTCGGGCAAAAAAGGGAGATATTTATCTGGAGGAAGCTTGGTGTATCTTCTGGGATAAAGCTCTATATCTTCAGCCTTGGGAATGACCACCTTTTCAGTCATGTGTCCCACGCATTCATCCATCATCACTAAAACTGGAACCCGGTATCTTTCCGAGAGATTAAAAGCCTTGATAGTTGTCCAGAAACACTCTTGCGGGGAATTGGGAGATAAAGCGATTATCTCATAATCCCCATGCGAGCCCCATCGAGCCTGCATCATATCTGCCTGGCCCGGAAGGGTGGGGAGGCCGGTGGATGGTCCACCCCTTTGCACATCTACAACCACACAAGGGGTCTCCATCATCGCAGCCAGGCCGATATTCTCCATCATCAGGGAGAATCCCGGACCTGAGGTTACTGACATAGTCTTAGCTCCTCCCCAGGCAGCACCTATTATCGCCGCCATCGAAGCCATCTCATCCTCCATCTGAATGAAAATTCCACCCACTTCAGGAAATCTTTCAGCGATCCTTTCAGCTACCTCAGTCGATGGAGTGATGGGGTATCCGGCAAAAAATGTACAACCAGCAGCTAAGGCTCCCTCAGCCGCCGCATGGTCACCATCCAAATAATGTGACCCGGTCAAAACTCCTTTAGGATCAGCTTTCAACTTTTTTTACCTCCTTTTTCTTCTCTTTGACAAATATAGCAAACTCTGGACAGAGCATTTCACATAACCCGCAATCCACACATTCATCCGGAAATTTAACATAAGGGGGATGATACCCTTTGATGTTGAATTCGGTGGATAACTCCAAAACATCTTTAGGACAGTATTCCACGCAGAAGCCACAACCTTTACATCTGTCCTTGATAATATGAATCTCCCCTTGGGGTAACTCCAGCTTGTCCAGATCCAAAGGCTTACGCCAGAATTTCATCTTCGCACCTCCAACTGCCACTTCTAACACTTATATACCCTCCGAAAAACGATTATTTTTGACTTGCCCTAAATAAGATAAAATGATTTCGGTTTTAGTCAAGCCCATCAAGGCTTTTTTTCTAATATTTCTACCTTTTTCGTCCTTTTTTTATGGTTTTTATGGTTTTTCTGGTTTTACCGGCAACTTTATTTTTTGAAACCACTTTTTTTACCTTTTTCCTTTTTCCTTTCTTTCTTGATTTTTCCATCACATCTTTGACTAAAATCGCCACTTCAGCTGGGCTGGTGGCTACCTTTATTCCCACTTTATTAAAAGCCTCTATCTTTTCTTTTGCTGTCCCGGTCCCACCAGCAATAATCGCTCCCGCATGCCCCATCCTTTTGCCCGGAGGGGCAGTCCTTCCAGCAATAAAAACTACCACCGGCTTAGTCACATTCCTTTTTATAAATTCTGCCGCTTCCTCCTCGTCGGTTCCACCTATTTCGCCAATCAGAACAATGGCTTTAGTTTGGGGATCTTTTTCGAACATAGAAAGACAGTCGATGAAGTTCGTCCCGATGATCTGATCCCCTCCAATTCCAATGCAGGTCGATTGACCCAGACCATTTAAGGTCAGATGATAGACCACTTCATAGGTTAAAGTCCCGCTTCGTGAGACCACTCCGATACTTCCCATCTTATGAATCTGTCCCGGCATAATTCCCACTTTACAGACTCCCGGGGTTATCACTCCGGGGCTATTGGATCCGACTAATCTGGTATTGGTATTTTTCAGATAATTATAAATTTTCAGCATATCATTAGGTGGAATCCCCTCAGAGATACAGACGATCAATTTTATCCCGGCATCCGCTGATTCATAGATAGCATCCACAGCAAATTTTGCCGGGACATAGATGACCGAGGTATTGGCACCTGTCTTTTCCACCGCCTCTTTTACCGAATTAAAAACCGGTATCCCATCCACTTTTCCCCCACCTTTACCCGGAGTCACACCGGCAACAACTTTAGTCCCATACTCCTTCATCTGCAAAGCATGAAAAGACCCATCCCTTCCGGTTATTCCTTGAACAACCACTTTTGTATTTTTATCCACTAAAATGCTCAATTTTACCTCCTGCTTTTTGGAATCTCATTTCTTCAAGTTTATCTGGATTTACTTCTACTTCCGTATCGTGTCTTAATTTGTCCCTTTTGAAATGAAATAGGTTTTTTTCCTTCAATGCAAGGATTCTATCATATACAGAAGATTTTGAAACCTCAAGTAAATCAGTCACTACATTAAGCAAATAATCAACCCTGAATGCCACTATTTCTTCTTTGAGTAAATGCTGTATAATTACGCGGTCAATATCTTCATTCGATGGCCGCATTCTTTCTTTTTTTCGATCTAAGGCTTCTATCTTCTGGAAGGCTTCGTTTATCGCCTTATTAAATTTTATTTCTAGATTCGCTATCTCATTTTTAAACTGCTCTGTTTGAACCCCTTTACCGTTAATTTCTTTGACCTTATTAATCTCAGCCATGATGTTCTCTGTGATTTCTTGCTTTATTTTCTCTTTTTCTTCTTTGGTCTCTTGAATGATTTTTTCCCTTTCCTCCTTTTGCCACACGTGAGGCCACGCCTCCTTCACCATGCCAAATGTATCCAAATATGTTCGCTCAGAAAAAACTCTGATTTCACTAATAAACTTCAACATCTCTTTATAAAGATTGTCCGACTTGAAATAGAACACTATGGAAATTATAACAGCAAATACTGAAATTCCCAAAGCTACGAATCCAACAATTGTCTCTAACATATACACTCCATCTATAAGGACTCACCAAGGCGTAGGGGCGTATTGCAATACGCCCCTACCAAATTTTTTATCCCCCGAACATCTTTAATTGATTAACCCTGCTTTTTTCTATTGCTTTCCTCACCACCTCCACCATCGAAGAAGTTGCGGTCAAATTTATCTCCTCTAAGATTTTTCTGGCTTTATCTTCATTAGTTCCGGTCAGGCGAACTACAATAGGAACCAGTGGTTTCAACTCTTTAACCGCCGCGACGATACCATTAGCAACATCGTCACAGCGGGTGATTCCACCGAAGATATTGAACAAAATCGCCTTCACGTTTTTATCCCTCAAGATAATCCTCATCGCACTCAAAACCTTCTCCGGGCTGGAGCTTCCTCCGATGTCCAAAAAGTTAGCCGGCTCTGCTCCGAAATGCTTAACTAAATCCATAGTCGCCATAGCCAAACCGGCGCCATTGACAATACAGCCAACCTTCCCATTGAGTTTAACAAAAGAAAGTCCCTTTTCTCTGGCTTCGATCTCCGACTTTTCTTCAGAATCTAAATCCCTTAATTTCTCTAATTCCGGATGCCGATCCAAGCCCGAATCATCTATATTTATCTTAGCATCCAAAGCCCAGACCTCACCAGAGGGGGTAGTGATGAATGGATTTATCTCCGCCAAGGAGCAATCGTTCTCCCAGAAGACTTTATATAATTTCATAACAACATCAGCCGTCTTAGAGGAGATCTTAAAATCAGAATAGATTTTTGACCCTAACTGTCTGGCTTGAAATGGGTGTAAACCTAAGAGGGGATCAACTTCCAATTTGAATATTTTTTCCGGGGTCTGTCTTGCCACCTCCTCAATATCGATCCCTCCAGCCGCAGAGACCATAATCACTGGCTTTTTTGACCTCCGATCCACGATAACCCCGATATAAGCCTCAGAGGCGATCTCCGCCGCTTCGGTGACTAAAACCTTCTTTACTAAAATCCCTTTAATCTCCATCCCTAAAATATCCTTGGCGAATTCAAAAGCCTTATCTGGATTCTCCGCATATTTAATCCCACCAGCCTTCCCCCTTCCTCCTACCAAAACCTGAGCCTTAATCATCACCGGTTTGCCTATCTTTTCGGCAATCACCTTTGCTTCATCCGGAGTGGTTGCCACCTCGCCCGGCTGAATCGGAATCCCATATTTTTTAAAAATCTCCTTAGCCTGATATTCATGAATCTTCATAAAATCTCCTTTTCAGTTCTGTTTTTAAAAAATCCCGAAAGAATTGTCTCACTTTCTTTTGAATAAAAATCGACTACCGCGTAGCAGAGCCTTTATGGCTCTGCCTTTATGGCTTTACGGAGGCATAAACCCTCCGCTACGCGAAAGACATGATAAGTTATTTTTTTCACAAGCGATATTAAAAAAATTAAACAATTATAATAAATTTAGAGCAAAATTGCAAATAAAATTTACTGAGGCGTTTGCGCTATGCGTCTTGATGACATTCATACGAATTGAACTCAGTAGCGTCCCGCCGCTGGCGGGACGCTAAACCCAGCGTCTGGGATAAATTGTAGTTGCTCGATTTATCGAGCTAACTCGATTCATCGAGCTAATTTTATGCCCAATAAATTGGGCAAATACAATCAACTATTCCTTTATCAGTCTCGCTAATTTCTCAGCCTTTTCAAGCGCAGGTTTATACCCACATTCCGCCCGCTCTTTAGCGATTCTTATATGCTCTTTTGCTTTTTCAAAATCCTTTGAAGCCAAGTAAAATTCCGCCAAAAAATTATGTATATCCGCCTGCTTCAAACGATACTCACTTCTATTTGCAATCCCCAAAGCCTCCTCTGCAAGCTTCAACGCCTCCTTTTTATCCTTCTTTGCAAACCTCAGCTTAGCCATCTCCAAAAGAATATCCGGCTCTGAGTCTACCATATTTATTTTTCTATCCCGCACCAATGCCTCATTCAAATGTTTTTCAGCCTCATTCAAATCTCCCTTAGCAAGATATGCCACACCAAGTAACCATTCAGAGCAGATTTTATCCCTTTCATTTTGGCGAGAGTAGGCAATTTCATGCGCCTTTTTAGCTGACTTGAGAGCCTCCTGAGGATCAGACATAAGTAGTGCCCGGAGTGCACGATACGCCCAGACAACGCATTGAGATTGAGGTACATGCATCTTAATAAAAAACTCTAAAGCTTTTGCAAGCTCTTTTTCCGATTCCTCAAACTCACCTTGATATGCGAGCAATCGACCAAGCTCCTGATGACCAACAGCTTCCCTAAATTCATCCTTAATCTCCTGGCACAAGCTGATTCTTCGTCTCAGGTTAGACTCAGCAGACTTAACCTCACCAATAGCAACTTGTTGGCAGCCGAGGTTGCCTAAGCCGATGGCTTCATTTAGCTTGTCTTGACGCTTTTTTGAAATATTAATGTAGCCCTCAAACAGTGGCACTGCCTTCTTAGGCTGACCGGATAAAGAGTAGGAGATTGCAAGTGAGTTCAATGTCCACGATTGATCAGCCTTTTTCTTTAGCCGTGGTGTTTTATCTCCACCATCTGTGAAAAGAGATAGAAGGAGATCTATACAAAGTTGATATGCACCAAATCGATAGTAAAGACTATCTGAAAGTCTGTCCCTGTATAATTCCCTTGCCTCATCATATTTACCTGAATTCACTGTATGATGATACAATTCAATAACTGGTGCTAAATCATCCAAAGACTTAACCTTTTCAGGTTTTGGCACACTTGCAAAGTAGTCCCTTAATTTTGAATGAACACCTGTCTTATCCATTAGTCTATCATAGCAGTATCTTCTTATAATAGGATGTAAATCGTATTTGTTGCTTTTAATATCCCTGAGTAATAAACCCCTATCTACCAGTTCGACCAACGCATCATCAAATTCTTTTTCAGTTTTAAATTCGTTGAATATAGCAATAGACTCATAATCCATCGGATTGCGGAAGGCAGATAATTTGCTGATAAGGGTTTGTTTTTGTGAGTCCAAACAATTATAGGCTAACTCTAATATATGATGCTCTCTCTCAGTTCCTGTTAATTCGGGCAAAAGATTATGCCTTGTCCACGCCCTTATATCACCCATATATTTAGGGTCTTTAACAATCAAACCGGAGAGAAGTCTCAACGATAAAGGATGATAGCCGAAAGGTTGGCAAGCATTCTCAATTTCTGCCCTTGTCCCTTTTACACCCTGTAGGCAGAAGAAATTCACTGCGTCCTCTTTATTCATCTCCTTTAGTTCCTTGTGTAAACAACCATCTATATCATCCAGCTCCTTTGGACACAATCTGCTGGTGAGCAATGTCTTTGTTTTTGAACTGCCAGAGCACAACCATTGCAAGAATATGCCAACATTCGGGTCAATACACGTTCGGAAATCTCCTCTTTCATCCTTTTTCACCTCATCTCCCTGATAAGGCGAACCCAGTCCGGCAAAAGCCCGAAGAACTCTTTCGACTCCATCAAGAACCAAAAGAAAACGTTTTTCACAAAGGAGTTTATAAAGAGCCTCCATCCTATCTCTGGTTGAGGGTATTGCTTGCACATCTATCTTACCTTCGCTTGCATACTGGAGAGCCTTCATCAAAAAAGTCTCAAGCCTTGCCTCCCTATCATAAAAAGACCACCATATAATTCCCTCCGGTGCTAACCCTTTTTTAATGATATCTTCATTCAGCCAATACCAGGTAAGAGCAGATTTCCCCATCCCCCCAATAGCAACATAGGCAAACATCGGCTGAGACCCTTTTGTAAACCATTCGGTCAACTGTTTTCTTTCCGATAAACGACCTGTAAAATTCTCCTGCAAAGGGTAGGGATGGGCGAAATAAGGAGCAGGAGGAATGGGCACAACCAGCTCCAACTCCACTTCTTCCCCCTGTTGCTTACGTGTCTTATCATAAGGTCTTCCGTCTTTTGGAGAGATTTTCTTATAGGCAATTAACAAGCGTGCCAAATCTTGAGCATCCATAATGAGATAGTCGCATTCTGCATCATGAGCAATTTGGACAAAATCTCTTTTCGCATCATCTTGAATATGCCCGACTGCACCAAAAACCATCAAACCAAGATCTGAGACTTGTCGCAATTTGGCGAATTGATATGTTACGTTTTTGCTTGAAACTTTTGGGAAGCTTTTACCCTTGAGGACAAAAGCTGCCAATCGTTTCTCTTCCCTGACATGCACATGACAGGTTAATATATCTGCTATTTCTGTAGCACAATGAGGGGTCTCATCGGGATCATATAAGATTTCTCGCAAAAAACGCTCTAGCTGGGTTTTCTCATTCAATTTTCTAACATTGGAGAGTATTTTATTATTGATAGAAGCGTCAGGAATCGCTGCTACTTTTGAAAACTTGTCTATGTGGTGTAATTCGATGGGTTGTCTCTTTTTCATACCTCTTAATTTTCTTACGTTGTAGTCGCTCGATTCATCGAACTAAAGCACACACAGATATCCCAATCACCGCCTTTGGCAGGATACCGCTAAAAGCGGTATGAATTGGGCAACTACAGAGTTTTCATAAAACCTTCTGCTTCCTGCAACAGCGTCTCTTTTTCATTCAATTCCGGATAATCCAATACCTTATCCAACAAATGGTTCAATACCTTGCCTATTGCAGGTCCGGGTGGAAGTCCGAACTTTTCCATAATATCGTTCCCATCCACCGCCAAATCTTTTAAGCCAAAGGGTGGCTTTTTAGCGATCTCCTCTTTAATCCTTTTCTCAAACTCATCCACATCCGATGCATCCCCTCCTCTTCCCTGGGCAATAATGTCCGCTCGGCGAAGCTCCAAAAGATCAAATATATTCTCTATACCAACCTTATTGATCAACCTTCTCAACCCCTTATCGGTTACCGCAGTGGTGAACATATGTTTCTCCACTAAGAGCTTAACCTTGGAAATCACTTCGTTGGAATATCTCAATCTCTCCAAAATCTTCTCTGTTACCACTGCCCCCTTTTTCTCATGACCATAAAAAGTTGCACCGTCAGAAGTCAAAGCTTTGGTTTGAGGTTTGGAAAGGTCGTGGAGCAAAGCGGCTAATCGAGGGACTACCTCCATCGGCGAAAAATCCATAGTTGTCAAAGAATGCTCGAACACATCATATTGATGAAATCCTCCAGGCTGGTCCACCCCTACGCAGGCGGAAAGCTCCGGAAAGATATATTTCAAAATCCCGGACTTCTCCATAAGTCTAAATCCTATGGAAGGTCTTTTAGCTTTGGTGAAAAGTTTGTTTAATTCCTCCTGAATCCTTTCTGGCGAAACGGTCTTGATCAGCTCCGCATTTTCGCATAGGCTTTGGTAAGTATTTTCCTCGAGTTCAAATTCAAATCTGGCTGCGAACTGAATCCCTCTCAACATCCTCAAGGGATCATCCAAAAATGAGCGGGGATTGGTTATCCGGATAAGTTCTTTTTTGATATCTTTTCTCCCATCCAAAGGGTCCACAATTTTTTTTGTGGACAAATCGAAAGCTAAGGCATTCATAGTGAAATCACGCCTTAAAAGGTCATCTTCTACTTTTAACCGATGATCGAAATCAACTTTAAAATCCTTATGCCCAAAACCGGTGCTATATTCTTTCCGGGGCAAAGCCACATCGAAAGTTTTTGTCTCTTCATCTTGCGAATACTTTTTGAACGGAGAAAACTTTATCACCCCAAAAGATTTCCCTACCAGATCGACCTTGCCAAAATTCTGTAAAAGATTCACCAGCTCATCCATCGGAATTCCACAGACTAAATAGTCTGTATCTTTATCAGGCAAGACCGGAGAGATAATCCTATCCCTCACCACCCCTCCCACCTCATATATCTTCCCCCTTTTAAGTATCTCCTCTATGATTATCTCTTTCAACTTGGACATAATCCTCTCTAAATCAGTGGTATTGGCTCTTCTGTCATTCTGCGAAGTTAGGTAGGACAGACTTTCAGTCTGTCCTGGACAGGTTAGAAAACCTGTCCTACCCTTATTGGGTCGGGAAATCCAATTCCCGAACCAACCTATTCCCGCCGTTGGCGGGACTCAGAATGACATTAAATGGATAAGACTTTGTAGGGGCGTATTGCAATACGCCCCTACTTTCTTATATAGGGACAGTCCTTTCCGCCATAGGCGGATCCGCCTTCGGCGGAGTGGCTGTCCTTTTTTTTCATCTATTCGGACAGGGACAAGCCCTGTCCCTACAGATTCCAATACCTTCCGCCTTTCCAAAATCTCCTCTATGATCAGGCTCCTCATCTTTGACATCTTTTTACTATCCACTATACACCATTAACCATGAACTATTCTTGTTCCCGCCTTTCTTTTCACCGACTCATAAGCTTTCTCAATAGAGGTGATAATCACCTCTTTACCTCCGGATTCCAAAAAACTTATGGCCGCCTCTATTTTCGGACCCATACTTCCCGGAGGGAAATGTCCCTCCGCATAGTATTTTTTTGCCTCCTCTAAGGTTATTTTATCCAATTCCTTTTGCAGCAAAGTTCCGTAATTTAAACAAACTTTTTCCACACTGGTCAAGATCAAAAGGAATTGAGCTTTTATATCTCGGGCTAAGACCGCCGAGGCCCGATCTTTATCAATCACCGCATCTACCCCCTCTACGCTCCCATCCTCCTTCAGGTAAACCGGTATCCCACCTCCGCCAGCAGCAATAACTATAGCCCCCTTATGAACCAATGTTTTAATAGTCTCTTTTTCCACAATCTCTTTAGGCATAGGTGAAGGGACTACCCTTCTCCAACCTCTCACTGAATCTTTTTTCACCACCCATCCTCTTTCCTTAGCAAATACCTTAGCTTCTTCTTCAGAATAGAACTGCCCGATATATTTGGTCGGATGTTTTATCGAAGGATCATCTTTGTCAACGATTACTTGAGTGACTATTGTGACCACCTCCTTTTCGATATTCTCTTTTCTTAATCTATTCTTTAAACATTGCTCGATCATATAACCCATCCCCCCTTCAGTGTCCGCCACGCAGATCTGCAAAGGCAAAATGGGAGCTTTGCCTCGAGCTAATTCAACCCTCAAAATAGCATTCCCCACCTGAGGACCATTTCCATGAGTGATAGCCAGATGGTAGCCATCCTTAATCAATTCTACAATACCGGATAAAGATTGATTGGTATTCTCAAACTGTCTGGGTATGGTATCTTCCTCATCCTTTTTGGTAATGGCATTCCCTCCCAAAGCTACTACCGCTGTCTTTTGGGTATGGCTCATAGGCTATCTTTTTATCTTGAAGAAACGGGTGAGGACTTCTTTTAAATCCGGCTTTCCGATCTCCTCCAATTCATATCGGATTCTGGTGGAAGGTTTGTTTATCTTTAAAAATCTCCGCAAATCTACCGGGGTGGCAATAACCACTGAATCACATTTGGTTTTATTGATAGTCTTCTCTAAGTCGGAAATCTGCTTTTTTCCGTAACCGATAGCTGGCAACAAAGCTCCGATATGGGGGTATTTCTCAAATGTCTTGGCTATATCTCCCACTACATAAGGTCGGGGATCGACAAGTTTTTTTGCTCCGAATTTCTCCGCGGCTACCACTCCAGCTCCATAGGTCATCTCCCCATGGGTTAAAGTGGGACCATCTTCGACTACTAAGACCTTTTTGTCTCTTATTAATTCAGGTCTGTCAACAAAAATTGGGGAGGCAGCATCAATAACTGTTGCCTCAGGATTTTTCTCCTTGATGTTCATCCGAACATCTTCTATATTCTCAAAATTTGCCGTATCGATCTTGTTTATCACCACCACATCGGCTAAAAGTAAGTTCGTCTCTCCAGGGAAGTAATTGATTTCATGTCCGGGCCTGTGGGGATCGACCACAGTTATATGCAGATCCGGTCTGTAAAAAGGAATATCATTATTACCCCCATCCCAGACTAAAACATCAGCTTCCTTTTCCGCCTCTTTTAATATTATGCCATAATCGACCCCGGCAAAAACAACGGTTCCTCTCATAATATGAGGCTCATATTCTTCTCTCTCCTCAATGGTGCAGTGATGTTTATCTAAATCAGAAAGCTTGCCAAATCGCTGACAGATCTGCTTGGTCAAATCTCCATAGGGCATAGGATGGCGGATCACCACTGTTTTCTTTTTCATCTCCTTTAAAATCTGGCAAACCTTCCTGGTGGTCTGGGATTTCCCGCTTCCGGTTCTGGTAGCGCAGACTGCGATCACCGGCTTTTTCGATTTAAGCATAGTGGAGTTTCCACCGAAAAGCCTGAAGTCAGAACCACAAGCCAGAACCAAAGATGCTTTATGCATCACATAAGTATGGGGAACATCACTATAAGAGAATACCACCTCATCCACCTTATTTTTCTCAATTAAGTCTTGAAGATTATCCTCCGGCAAAATCGGAATCCCTTTAGGATAAAGCTTTCCTGCCAATCTTTGAGGATATTTTCTATCTTCAATATTCGGTATCTGGGTAGCCGTGAAAGCCACCACCTGATAGTTGGGATTATCTCTGAAGACCATATTGAAATTGTGAAAATCCCTGCCCGCCGCACCCATAATCAGAACTATTTTCTTCTTCATAAAATCCTTTCCTTTTTTATAAAAAGTGCAAATCTTCGGTCACAAGCAAGACTTGTGACCTATCGGGTGGGTTAAGTGTCGACCAGATAGTGCCCCAGTCTTGCTGGGGCATAATTCTTGTCAGAGAAAGTTTAGACTCCCAAAATTCTCCTCAGCCATAGGTTGACAAAATCCTAACTTACGACCTGGTCGATCTGTGCCTTCTGTAGCCTCTCGCTAAAATCTATATAGATGGCTTTCCATTCGGAGAAAACATCTAAAGCCTGAGTTCCCGCCTCTCTGTGCCCATTTCCGGTCTGATTGGTCCCGCCAAAAGGTAGATGAACCTCTGCCCCGATAGTGGGGGCGTTAACATAGAATATTCCAGTATAGACATCCCTCATGGCTACAAATGCATTTCTGATATTACTGGTGTAAATGGAAGCAGAAAGCCCATAGATAGTCCCGTTGCAGATTTCAATTGCATCGGTGAGGTTATTGCAGGGGATAACTGAAACCACCGGACCGAATATCTCCTCCTGCGCAATCCTCATCTTGGGGTCCACATCCCCGAAAATTGTTGGCTCAAAAAACCAACCATAAGCAAAGTCGCCAGAGGTAAGTCTATTCCCCCCGCACAAAAGCTTTGCTCCTTCATCTTTACCTATCTTAACATAAGACTCAACTGTCTTTAGTTGAGCCTCATTAATCGAAGGACCCATATCCACTTCCGGATTCAAACCGTTCCCCACTTTCAAGGCTTTGGCTTTAGAAACAAATTTGTCCAGAAAATCCTTATAAACTTTCTTGTGAACAATCGCCCTCGAAGCCGCAGTGCATCTCTGTCCCGTGGTTCCAAATCCTCCCCATAATGCCCCCTCCACTGCCAAATCTAAGTAGGCGTCATCCATCACCATAATAGCATTTTTTCCACCCATCTCTAAGTGGACATGCCGGAAATCCGGGGCGCAAGTCTCAGAGACTCTTTTTCCTACTTCAGTGGAGCCGGTGAATGAAACAACCTTAACATCCTTGGATCTCATCAACGGAAACCCCACCGCACCACCTGAGCCGGTTACCAGATTTACTACCCCTTTGGGAATTCCTGCTTCCTCTAAGTCCTTGACTAAATTGTAGGCTGAAAGAGGGGTATCGGTTGCTGGTTTGAATACTATTGTATTCCCCAGGACCAATGCTGGCATTAATTTCCAGGATGGAATAGCCATAGGGAAATTCCAGGGGGTGATTACCCCACATACCCCCAAAGGCTGCCTGACAGACATCATAAACTTATTGGGAAGCTCAGAAGGGGTGGTCTGGCCGAACTGCCTTCTTCCCTCTCCAGCCATATAAAAGGTCATATCGATCGCTTCCTGAATATCCCCTCGGGTCTCCTTCAATATCTTACCCATCTCCTGGGTCATCTGTCGGGCAAAATCCTCTTTCCTTTTAACTAACATATCAGCCGCTTTGAACAGAATCTCAGCCCTTCTGGGAGCAGGCACTAATCTCCACTTTTTGAAAGCTTCCTTGGCAGATTCGATTGCCATTTCCACATCCTGAGCATCAGAATTCTGGAAAAGCCCCAAAACCTGTCTGGTATCGGCCGGGTTTCTGTTCTCAAAAGTCCTTTTTGTCTTCGATTCCAACCATTCCCCATTTATGTAGTTAAGATAAACCTTGGAACTGGACATATATCCTCCTGTTTTTTTAATATTCGAGGAATAAATATAGGCTTTTCCCACCCAACTGTCAACAAATTTCGAAACAAAAAAGCTTTGATCTTTCCTTGATTTCTTTTATAAATCAATAACTTAAAAGTGCGGGTTAGTTACATTAGTAACAAAATTAGTAGGATCCACATATTCGAACGATCCCCCCTTAGGGAAATTAAGTTGGTATACTGGATTGAATTGGTGGAACAATGTTTTTTGCGGATGTTATCATCCACCAAAAGGTAGGGGCAATTCATGAATTGCCCTACCATATTAAAGCCTGATGATTAACCCGTCATAGGCAAAAGCGAATTTTTTGATTCTCAAAATCTTGGCCTGATTTATTATCTTTTCTTTATCTTTCTCCAACTCCAAAGGTATATGTGTGAAGATGGTTGAACCGATATTATATCTTTTGGCCAAGTTCAAAAGTTCAAATAAATCTAAGTGCATACATTCGGTTATCGAAACCTCCGCATCGGATAAAATCTTGGCTAAATCATTCAATCCGCCTACATCCCCGGAATAGATTATCCTTTTGTTATCCAAGGAAATCTCAAAACAGAAGCTTTCCCATCTATTTTTAAGCATTTTTTCTTCGATTATTTTCTGATTTTCTTTCAGATGAGAATTGAGAAAGGCTTTAACCTTTAATTTTTTATCCTCGAAAAAAATCCCCTCATTTATCCGATAAAAATTCAAATCGAATGATAGTTTCTCCGGGAAAAGATATAAAGTATTCAAAAAATTTCCCACAGGAGAAATTGCTTCCTCCGGAAGATAAATATCTAATTTCTCTTTTCTTCTGACCAGATGAAGCATCTGAATAAAAAGAAAAAGTCCGATCAAATGGTCCGAATGAGTATGAGTAATAAAAATTGTACTTATCTTGTTGTAGTCGACTTTATGTCTTAAAATCGATGAACTTGTCCCTTCTCCGGCATCAAAAAGATAGCCCCCCGATTCTGTCTCTAAAACAAAAGATGAGCAGCTTCTTTCCGGAGAAGGCATCCCCGAGGAGGAACCCAAGATTATTATCCTTGATTTATCCATTTTCTGAACTTTATACGTTCGCTCTCTTATCGTCAAGGTGTGTGAAAACAATGTTCCGAAGAGGTAGCCGCACCCTTTAGGTTGCGTATGTCCATAAAGTTCAAAGATTCGATTTTACACGCCAAAAGCCGAGGGCTACAAAAAAATGCTTTCGCACTATCTTTAATTAGCGATTTCATTCTGTTTGCCCAAGGGTTTGATATGAAGCGATGGTTTGATCTGGGAAAATTCATAGAGATAGTTTTTACGAGCATTCACATCATCAATCGCCTTTTAGGCTTCTTTTCGATAAAAATTTATGGTCTTTTTTATTCCCTCCTCTAAACTGTATTCAGGCTCCCATCTCAAAAGTTTTTTCGCCTTAGAGATGTCCAAACAGCTTCTTTTTTGTTCCTCTTCTACGGCGGGGCCATGTATCTCCTTCTGGGATGAGGAGGCTTCATTTTTGATTAGTCTGAAAAGACTATTTATGTCTGTCTCTTTTCCAGTGGCAATGTTGAAAATATCACTTTCCGGATAGTCTAAAGCTAAAACATTAGATTCCACCACATCCGAAACATAAACAAAATCTCTGGTTTGTTTGCCATCCCCATTGATCACCGCTTTTTTTTGGTTGAGCAACCTTTCGCAGAAAACAGCCACCACACCAGCTTCCCCTTTAGGTCTTTGACGCGGACCGAATACATTGGAATAGCGAAGTGTGACATAATCTATCCCGTATCTTTCTTTGTAGAAGGCTAAGTATCTCTCGATAACCAGTTTTGCCATTCCATAAGGAGAGACAGGCCTTTGAGGATGGTTTTCATCTGCAGGAAAATAGTGCTGTTCCCCGTAAACTCCGGCAGTTGAGGCAAAAATCACTTTTTTGACTTTATATTTTAGACAGAGATAAAGAAGGTTTAAGCTCCCCAAAATGTTGATCTCTGCATCGGTGATCGGATCCAAAAGAGATCTTCTCAAATCGACCTGAGCAGCATGGTGACATAAAACTTCAGGCTTTTCTTTTTTGAAAATCTTCTCTACATCTTTTGATCTTATATCTATCTGATAAAACCTCGCCTTAGGGTTAAGATTTTTTTTAAACCCGGTGCTCAGATCATCCACAATAATTACCTGATGCACCAATTCAATAAATCTGTCCGCCACATTTGACCCGATAAACCCCGCCCCGCCAGTAACTAAAATCTTCGCCATAATCGCTTCCTTTAAATTTGAGTGAAATTATAGTATCAAAATTGGTGAAAGTCAATTAAAATGAGATAGCTTTTTCTCCAGTAGGTCGGGTTGCGAAGCTATCCGCCATTCTAAGATTTGCCGGGCAGGCATATGCCAGCCCGACCTACTCAGAAACATCCCATTGTATGGCAGACACGCAGGTCTGCCCCTACATCTTTTCCCCTCTCCTTTCTAAGGAGAGGGTTAGGGTGAGGTTTCAAAAGATAAAAATGGGAAGAGAAAAAAAACGGGAGGGGACAAGCCCCTCCCCTACAAGGACATTTTCCGTTTACCGCTCACCAAAAACTTCCCTAAACTTCTCCACCGCCTCTAAGATATCATTCCGGCTAACATCTAAATGAGCAACTGCTCTCATTTTATTCTTCCCAAAAGAAACTACCAAAACCCCCTTGCTTTTAAGTTGCTCTATCACTTGTGAAACATCTTTTTTCGATTTCTCTATATTTATAACTACAATGTTGGTTTGAACAGATTCTGTCTCGATCTGGATTCCTTCTATCTGGGAAAGTCTTTCCGCTAAAAGGCGAGCGTTTCGATGATCCTCGGCTATCCGATTGAAATTATTCTCAATGGCGTATATTCCAGCAGCCGCTATAATCCCCACCTGTCTCATTCCACCCCCATACATCTTCCTGTTTCTTCGAGCTTTCTTTATAAAATCCTCTCCTCCAGCAATCACTGAGCCAATAGGTGCGCCCAACCCTTTGGATAGACAGACTGAGACCGAGTCGAAACATCTTGCCCACTTATGCAAAGGTATTACAGTGGCAATAACTGCATTCCATAAACGAGCGCCATCTAAATGCATTTTTATGTTATTCCTTTTGGCCAATTCATATATCTTCTCAATCTCCTCTAAGGGGAAAATCGTCCCTCCAGCCCGGTTGTGAGTATTTTCCAGGCAAATCAAGGCAGTCTTAGGAATATGAATATCATCTGGTCTGATCTCTTCTTCTATCTGCTCTTTAGTAATCACCCCTTTAGTCCCTTGGACTGGATGAAGTTGAAGACCGGATAAAGCCGAAGCTGAGCCAACTTCGTAATTGAAAATATGAGAGTTTTTTTCTAAGATCACCTCATCCCCGGGCTCGGTCTGGCTTCTTAAACAAAGTTGATTAGCCATAGTTCCACTGGGCACGAACAAAGCTTTCGGTTTCCCCAATAGGTCCGCCACAATGTTTTCCAACTTGATTACTGTAGGATCATCACCGAAAACATCATCCCCCACCTCCGCTCTAAAAATTGCTTCTCTCATCCCGGGCGAGGGCTTGGTCACAGTATCACTTCTAAGATCGATAAAAGGTTTCATTTATAATTACCTATGTTTTTTAATGTAGGGGCGGGGTTTATCCCCGCCCTGGGGAAGGGTGGAGGCAAGCTCCACCCCTACGCGTAGAGGAGGGTTTATCCCTCTGTAAATCCGTTCAACCCGTTTTATCCGTTGATAGTTCCTTCTAATAACCACTCTCGACAAATCGTTCTTACTTCGGCAATTCCTATTGCCGAGGCATCCCAATAAAAACTCATAAAATCCACAAAATCTCCATCACCAGACCGCTTAAGAGAGGAACGGAGAAATTATCGTTTACGGGTATGGATAAAGCCTCCACCAAAGTGGCGATTAAAGCTCCCACTAACCCGATCCAAAAGGGAAACGAAGGCATAATGATTATTACCAGAAAACAGCTTATAAAAAATGCCAAACTCCCCTCTAAAGTTTTACTGCTGTTCACGATCTTGACTTTTCCAAAAATTCTCCCTACCAATGCCGCCGCCATATCCCCTAAGATAGCGAAACAGATCACTGCCACAGCTATTTTCTTATTGAAAAACAAAACTGACAAAACAAATGCGGAAAGAATATAGCTGGAGCCGGTGAAATCCCAGGATTCATGCTCTCTTAAGATGGGACCTAATACCCAATTGATCCATTTGGATAGAAAAGTGTCTTTGTGTCTTACCAGATCAATAAAAATGGAGATTAAAGCCGCGGGAGTAAATACCAACAAAGCTAAGGATTTGGGAAGGAAAAAATAGTAGGATAAGGGAATAACCAGAGCACATAAATGAATACCCTTTCTTTTCAGCTCATTGTCAATCGATATTTCCAAAAAGCATTTCCCTCCCCACTGCTTTTAATTCATACAAGCTTTGGGCATTTATGGACTACGCAGCAATTTAGGCGAAGATATATCTCAATCACAAATAACGACTGAACCATCAGGACCATTGTAGGTAAAATGCCAGTGCAAGAGAATATCACGCCCAATCAGACAATCAAAATTTTTAAGAGGGCAAGAAACAATCGGGATTTCTTTGGCACCACCCCAAGGGAATATGATAAAACCATAGTAAACTGGTCGTTGTTGTTCGTCCTGAACCGAAGTAACTTTTTGGAAACCCGTGTGAACGAGTCCAAGTTGATCAGCCACACGGGGGGTAATTACAGTACCACTTGCCCCTGTATCAATTAAAGCATTCACTCTGACTGTGGGAATACTTTTCCCTTGTTCTTTAAAATTTTTTTGAATAATCCGAGGATGAGTGATAGTAACTTCGATAAAAGCACCCATTTGATTTAAAACAACTGAAGGTGGAACAGGGACGATTAATTTTTCACCATCTTTTTCGACTTCACCTTGACCGCGATACCTGTATGTGTTAATCACTATTTAGCCTCCATAATGAAATTTAGCGGTTCTTTTTCAACTAAATGAAAAACAAGAAAGTTCGCGTCCAATCCATATAAACGCACCCCCTCCTCTGCTGCCCGTTCATAAGTATCATAAGAACCTACCAATTGTTCTTCAAATACAAGAATGAATTTGTTCTTATGCTCTTTGAGCAAAGATTCTCTGTTCCCCTTAACAAAATCAAGATTTTTTTTCAAATCCTTTTCTCCCATATCCTTTACTCCTCTTTTCAATTAAATTATATACCTTTCCCCTAACTCACTTTTTTAATTGATACTTCTCCAATAGTTTATGATTAATCCGGATATTTGCATCCGCTTTTAGCTTTCCCTCCCAATCCCTTCTGAATTCATCCATTTTTTCTCGCTGGAGTTTGGCTTCTATAATTTTTTGAGAATTTTCTGGAGGAGAGCCTATCTTTTTATCCACAACTTTTATCAGATGGTACCCCCACTGGGTCTTTACTGGTGGGCTAACCTCACCTACTTTTAACTTCATAGCGGCTTTAAAGAACTGTTCGGGCATCTCCTGCCGGGAGATATATCCTAAGTCATAGACCGCTTCTTTGATCTCATTATCTGCCGGGAAATATTTTTGAGCCATTTCCACGAAATCTGCTCCCCCAAGAATTTCTTCCCTGACCTTTTCTGCCTCGTTGGAATCATCGAAAACAATATGATAGACATGAACAGATGAATCAAAAGAGGTCTCTTCAGGATGAGCTAAATAATAGTCTTTGATTTCCTCTTCTGAGGGATAATAATTTTTAAGCTCCCCTTCTGCCCCTACCATCTTTTTGGCCTGGTTTAAAACGAAGTTTTTCTCCTCTTTTTTATATTCAATGCTTCTCTGATAGCCTAAGGACAAAGCTTCTTGCTTCAAAATCGGAGCGACGGTAAGATGATCCGATAGCAGTTCCTTTTTATCTTCTAAGGTGAGGAATGTTATGTTTTTATATTGTATATAACCGGGAACCAGAACATAATAATCTTTAAACCAGACGGTATCCTTTTGGTTTACAATCATTATCCAGGGGTTTCCAGTAATGGTTGAATCAGCTTGAATCAAAACTTCCTCATTGTAGACCAAAAAAGCTTTATTTTTCAAATTTTCTAAATATTTTTGGGCGTTCTCCCTCTCTTTCCCTTTAGCTAAATAGTCCGAGATGTTTTTTCGGACTTTCTGATTCAGTTTTTGAGGTTTCCCTTTCTTTATCTCACTCACCAAAATCAGATGATACCCATCTTTAGTTCTAACTGGCGAGGAGACCTCACCCGGTTTCAATGAAAAGACTACTTTTTGAAACTCCGGGATGATTATTCCTCTGCGCAGGTTTCCCAAAAAGCCACCCTTATCTTTGGTGGTTTCATCATCTGAATATTCTTTAGCTAAACTGGCAAAATCCTCCCCTTGATCGATCCTTCTTTTCAGCTCAGTGATTTTTTTAAAAGCCTTTTGGTCCTCCTCAAAAAAATTGGAATCTGAGGAGTCGGCTCTTACTTGCACCAATATATGGCTGGTCTTGGCATATTCCGGTACCTCCCAGAACTCCTCCTGGTGTTCTTTATAAAAAGAATCTATCTCTGTTTTAGAAACTTCTGTCTTATCCACTATCTGTTTCTTATATAAAAGATCTAACAGAAACTCCTCCACATGCTCTTTTTTCAGCTTTAAAAACTCTTCATCCGATGAAAGATTTAAAGCTTTCGCCTTTTGTTCCACTAAAATCTCCAAGATTAATTTATCCAGAATCTCTTCTTTTCTTTTCTGATCTTCTTCAGGGGATATGGGACGAAGGTTTAAGCTCTTTATCCTTTTGTCAAAGTCTCCTAAAGTCAAAGTGGTTCCATTAACCTTGGCTAAGACTTGCGAGATGACCCTTCCCGGCACAAAACCCTGGATAACTAAAAGCGTAGTCACTAAGAAAAAACATAAAGCTATTTTGTTTTTCATCTTTAAAACCTCACTCCTAATGAAAATTGATAACTATTATCCAAATCCTTGTGATTTAAAAAAGCAAAATCGACCATGAATTTCTTTATCAAAAGGCCGGCTCCCGCGGTGAAATTACCTTGATCTATTCCCATTCTCCCAAACAGTCGATTCTGGTAGGAAAGCTCCCCCCCAAAGTGGGTATCCAAAGACTTCTCTTCCACCCAGAGCTGCGAAGCATATTTTCTCCCCTCAATTCTCAGATCCGCATCAGAAGAAAGAACTATTTTAAAATCACCTGTCTCTTTGTGGAAATTAAAACCCACCTTCAATGTGGGATAAATACTTTCCTTAGTCCCGGTATCATAGAATAGAGTGGTGGTAAATGCATCCATTAAATTTAGACCGAAGGAGAAGTTCTTATGAAATCTGGTTAAAATTCCCCAGTCCAAGCCAAAGCCAAAAGCGGAGTTTAAAGCTAAGTGACGATAGATGATCTTGACATTTCCTCCTAAGGAAAACTTCTTCTTAACTTCTTGAGCGTATGAGAAAAACAAAACGTAATCACCATGGCTTTCCTCTTTTTTGACTTTGGGGCGGTTATCTGCACCTAATTCTCCCCTAGGGTTTTCCAACTCAGTTATCTTTATCCCTCCCCCAGAAAGTCCTAAAAGGCTTAAGGCTAAAGCGGATTTTTTTTCTTTCTTCTTTAAGGGGATAACATACCCGATGAAATCGTGATTCACAAGGGAGCCGAAGGTTTCGGCGTGCATCAAAGTTAATTCCTTTTGAGAAAGTTGAACCAAACCGGCTGGGTTCCAATATGAAGCAAAGCCATCGTCTGCCACAGAGACAAAAGTACCCCCCATTGCTAAAGCCTTCCCTCCTACACCTAAGCTCAAAAACTCACCGGAATATTTAGCCGCCCAAGTCGAAGAAAAACCTGATAAGACCGATAAAACAAAGAAAACAGAAAAGAAAATTTTACTTCTCATTGAACTCCAATATAGATAAAATAAAATCCCTGTCAATCAAAAAAAGAGATGAAAAGATAGCCTTATTTTTTTTCTTTAGTTTTATTTTTCTTTTGGTTTTGATATTCGGAAAAGGTCATCTTCTCATAGGCTTTGTCCTTAAGATATTCCAAAATCACAGAAAAGGAATTGGAGTCCACATAACCCATCATCGGAGCTATCTTTTCTCCATTGGGTTTCAAAAACCAGCTAACCGGATAGGCAGTTACCCTATACTTAAAAGCCAATTCCCTTTCCGAGACCTTGGAGCTATCGAACAGTACTTTATTACCAGATTCCGCGTCCACCTTAATGGAAATGAAACCTTCATCTAAAAGCTTTTTTACTTTAGCATCTTCAAAAGTATATTTCATCATCTTTTTGCAATATCCGCACCAGTTTGTATAAAAGAAGATCAAAGTATGTTTTTTCTGGTCTTTAGCTTTTTTTAAACCCTCATCATATTTATACCAGGTCAAAGATTTGGGTTTGACTTCCTGCTTTTGAGTTTGAGCTAAGGAGAAGGCAGAAAATAGATTGAAAATCAAAACAAAGAGAACCGACTTTGCAAATAATTTAGGCATTTCCACTCCGTAAAATAAAGTTTGAGCACAACCAAATATTAATTTTCTACGCCTACCTTTTTTATCTGTTTGGAAAAAGGTCGATATTTGCGTCCATTGATGCAGTATGGCCAATCTTTCTAAGAGTCATCGAAAGCGCATAAGCCCCCCTCTGCCGGGACCCTGAAAGGGTCGCACTACAAACACAAAGAAAAAGTGGTAGAACAGACATTCTTGTCTGTTGACCCGAGAACTTGTAGGTCGGGTTGCGCAGTTCGACCCTTCGATAAACTCAGGGTGCTCAGCAAAATCGAAGCACAAGCTCACTGCCCTGTCTTCGACCCTGAGGCTCAGACCCGAAGGGAGCGAATTCGAAGGGAAGCTACCCCACATCCTCTGATTGTCGGGCAGTCCCACCTTTGGCCGGACAGCCCGACCTACAAACTTGAGTTAATTTTCATTGAGATCTACTGATTCTGATTTAAATACACGTTCTCTTCCCCCAGAATACTTCTCATCTTCTCTAAAAATTCTTTAGAAATCTTTACTTTCATAGTTTTTATCTTCATCTTTAGCTGTTCTTTTTCGGTACGGATATGTAAGATCACACCCGATGGACCAGGAGATGACGACAGAACCTTCTTGAGTTCGGTGATCAGCTCATCCCCGTACTCCCCCTTCTGTAAAACCAGATGCAGGTAGGGGGTGGAAAGCTCATAAGCTTTGGACAAAGGTAGTATATCCTGAGCAATAAGCTTGGGTTTTTCGCTCTCCTTGGTAGAAGCTCTTCCCTTGACCAAGACCATTGCATCTTTTTTAATTATATTCTTTTTTTTCTCAAAACAATCGGAGAAGATCAAAACTTCAATATTTCCTAAAAAATCCTCTAAAGTGGCAAAAGCCATCTGCTTTCCCTTTTTATCGATAGTCAGTTTCAGGTTAGTAATGATTCCACCCAAGACCACCTCCTGATTATCCTTAAGACTCTCAATCGCCTCGGTGGATGAGGTGGTGAAGGCTTTAAGCTCGGTCTCATATTTGGCTAAGGGATGTCCCGATACATAGAATCCCAACATCTCTCTTTCCTTGGCTAAAACCTCAGATAGATGCCACTCTGGAACAGAAGGAAGATTTGGCTCATGTTCATTGGTTTGAACGGACAGAGAAGCTTTTTTTTCTGTCTCTTTTTTGCTTTCCCCTACTGACATCTCAAAGAGTGAAGTCTGCCCTTTTTTCTTATCCTCCTGAACCTGCTGCCCATACTGGATCGCTTTATCCACTGAAGCTAAAAGCTGAGCTCTGTTTCGATTGACCGAATCGAAAGCTCCGGCAGAGATCAAGCTCTCCAAAGCTTTTTTGTTCACCACCCTCAAGTCGACCCTCTCGACAAATTGAAAAATAGAGGAAAATTTGCCATATTTATCTCTGGCTCCGATTATAGAATTTATCGCCGTCTCCCCAACATTTTTGACTGCCTCTAAGCCGAATCTTATCTTGTCCTTGACCACACTGAACTTCCCTATACTCTCATTCACATCCGGGGGCAATACCTCTATCCCCATCCTCCGGGACTCCTCCATTAGGGTAACGATTCTTGCAGAATCCCCAATTTCAGAAGACATAGTTGCGGCCATAAATTCGACCGGATAATGGCCTTTTAAATATGCGGTCTGATAAGCTAAATAGGCGTAGCCTACGCTGTGGGCTTTGTTGAAACCATATCGGGCAAATCTGGAGATCAACTCAAAGATCTTCTCCGCTTTTTTCTGGGTTATCCCAGCAGCTTTTGCCCCTTTTAAAAACTCCTCCTTCTGCTGAGCCATAGTCTCGGTCTGTTTTTTCCCCATAGCTTTTCTCAAAATATCCGCCTTGCCTAAACTATATCCGGCTAAATCTGAGGCGATCTTCAAAACCTGCTCCTGATAAACTATAACCCCATAGGTTTCTTTTAGGATCGTCTCCAACCTCGGATGTTCGTAGGAGATTTGTTTTTCTCCATGTTTTCTTTGGATATACTCATCGATCATAAAACTATCCAAAGGACCCGGACGATATAAGGCATTCATGGCGGTTAGATCTTCTAAGCTTTCCGGCTTGAGTTTTCTTAAGTAGTCCCTCATCCCTGACGATTCAAACTGAAATATCCCCACCGTCTCACCCTTGGAGAAAAGATCAAAGACCCTCTTGTCATCTAAAGGTATTTTATCTATATCGATGAAGATATTTTTCTTTTCTCTTAAGAGGCTTAAGGTATCATCGATCACCGTTAAAGTTCTCAAACCTAAAAAATCCATCTTCAGAAGCCCGATCTCTTCGATCCCCTTCATATCGTATTGGGTGGTGATCTCGTCTCTGTTGGTCTTGTATAGGGGAACAAATTCTGTTAGCTTGGTGGGGGCGATGACCACTCCAGCCGCATGGGTTGAAGCGTGTCGGGAAAGACCCTCTAAGGTCTTAGAAAAAGAGATTAGTTTTTCGATCTGGAGGTCGGTCTGGGCAAGTCTTTGCAAATCGGGTTGGACTTCCAAAGCTCTTTCTAAGGTCATATCCGGCTCAAAGGGGATCTGTTTGGCGATCTTATCCACCTCAGAATAGGGTATCCCCAAGACCCTCCCTACATCCCTTACCACAGCTCGGGCAGCCATCGTTCCGAAAGTGATGATCTGGCAGACATTGTCTTTTCCATATTTATTGATCACATATTTAATGATTCTATCCCTTCCTCTATCTGAGAAATCTATATCGATGTCCGGCAAAGTAATCCTTTCCGGATTTAAAAACCTCTCAAACAGAAGCCCATATTTTATTGGGTCGATATTGGTTATCCCTAAGGCATAGGAGACTAAACTGGATGCGGCTGAGCCTCTTCCCGGACCTACCGGGATATCTTTCGACCGAGCATAATCGATGAAGTCCTTGACAATAAGAAAATATCCAGAATATCCCATCTGCTTGATTATTTTTAACTCATATTCTAACCTTTCCTCCAGGCCCGGAGTGACTTTGGAATATCTTTGCGCCAGCCCCTTTCTGGCTAAATATTCTAAATATGATTCTAAGTTGTCGTACCCTTGTGGAACTGGGAAATGGGGTAAGTGAAACTTTCCAAATTCCAATTGAAGATTGCATTCCTCAGCGATCTTTATACTATTCTCAATAGCAGAGGGAATTTCCTTGAAAATATCCTTCATCTCCTCGGGGGACTTGAAATAGAGTTGATCCGTTCCAAATTTCAATCTATCAGTATCGGCAATGGTCTTTCCAGTCTGGATACAGAGCAAAGCGTCGTGAGCTAAAGAATCTTCCCTTTTCAGATAATGGCAATCGTTGGTAGCCACGATGGGGATTTTTGTCTCAGCAGATAATTTCAAAAGTAATTCTTTTGCTTTCTTCTCATCCTCAATACCATGATCCTGAATTTCCAGAAAGAAGTTTCCTTCGCCAAAAATAGAAACATACTCTTTTGCTACTTCTCTGGCTTTTTGGTAACTATTACTCAGCAAAAGATAGGGAACCTCCCCTTTTAAACAACTCGAAAATCCTAAAAGCCCCTCGTGATGTTTCCTTAAGATCTCTTTATCGATCCTCGGTTTGTGATAAAACCCCTCCAAATATCCCGCAGTGGAAAGTTTTATTAAGTTTTTGTATCCATCATAATTTTTGACCAAAAGTATCAGATGAAATCCTGTATCTGGAAGTCCTCGCACCGGTTCCTTTTTGGTTCGGTTAAAGGGAGCAACATAGACCTCCGAGCCGATTATCGGTTTGATCCCCGAGGCGATGGCTTTTTTATAAAATTCAATAGTTCCGAACATATTACCGTGGTCAGTAATAGCCAGTGCTGGCATCCTGTATTCCTTAGCTTGTGCCAAAAAAGCATTTATCTTCAAAGCTCCATCCAGAAGGCTATACTGGGTATGATTATGCAGATGCACAAAATCCGCGTGTTTCATTACTTCCCCTAATCAGCCAAACCTTTTACATTGTGTTATATGTTCTTAATAGCTTCTTATCCTGGGACAGGGTCTTCCCTCTAAAAACATTACGCCTCTGCCACACATAGAACTTGAATTACATCCGCTAAATATTCCTTTTTGCTCTTTCCAGCAGGAAACAATTCATCATTAAAAACACTTGAGTAATTATCAAGTAAATAAGTAATAAATTTGTCCAGTTCCCTTTCTTCGCATCCAGATTCGATTAGGTCATTATATTTTAACCTTAAATCTAGGTTTCTTTTTAACAAATCCAACAAGGTTTTTCTTAAATTTTTTCTGAACTCAATTTCTTCCCTATTGGGCCCTATGGGATCAATACCTACAGCTCGATAGTTTATCTGAAATTTAGCATTACAAATTAAACAGTCACATAATAGGGTAATCCATTCGTCATCATAATCTTCATCAAAAGAAAGATAATCAGAACTTCCACAATTTGGACACTCAATATCTACAGGTTCTATTGTAGCCATTTTATGACCTCCTTCAATTTTCCCTGTTGATTTTCTAAAAACTTCTCCGAAAAAATTAATATATATTGGCTGTTTCTTTTTTCTAGCCAATTTATTAAAGGCGAGGACAGCTCAATTAAAGATTCTTTTAATTCGTCATCACTTACTTTAAAACCAAGTACTTTCAAGTGGGCTTTAATATCGGCATAATCTAATTCTTCGCCAACATTCTTAAAAATTGAGACTATAGTCTCTCTTATTTTAATTTTTTCTAGCTTTAGATCTAAGTAAACTTTTATGTTTTCTTTTATGTCACCATATGTTTTGAAGAAATATTGGAATTCTATAGGCGATATTGGATAGTTGAAAGTAAAACGCAATAAAGTAGTAATGGTCTCATTACTTATTAAAAATCTCTTTTCGGTTTTTATGTCCTCGATCAATTGTGAAGTAGGGCTATCACATATAACTATTCCAAGAAAATTTGAAAGCCCACTCCTGTTCTCGTATCGCCTAATATGTCTGTTTAACTCATCGACAATATTAACTCCTACACTTTGCTTTGTTGAACGACACTCAATACCAATACAAATGGGTGATACACAAATCACATCAAGCTCTCCATTTTGACCGCTGGTTTCTTTATCTATTTCAAATCCCCAGAATTCAAATAAGCTCAACATGAATTTTTCAAGTTTATCGCCCTCTCCAGAACTCAAAAGTTCTCTCACTTTTCCTTCGTTAAATGTGACTTTTTCTTTGCGAATCACTTTTATTTGAGGAATTTCAATTTTCTTTTCGGCTGATATCACCTCGGATTCAGTATCTTTCTGAATTTTTTTAACAACACTTGTCACTTTTTCAGTCAATAGACACTTATCAAATGCGTTGATATATTTGTTTGCCTCTACAAAACCTAATTCAGTAAATCTTATGCGAAAATCAGCTTTTCTTTTTGTCACTAAAACATTGAACTTTATATTACCGTCCGGATAGACTTTTGTTCTTCTCGTTAGTTCTAAAAAATCTTTTCCATCAATTACAATAATTTGTGAAAGCGAGCCACATATAATAAATATGGTTAAATTTTCTTGTTTTGTTAACGACTCGTGAACTAATCTTTTATTCACTTGCAGATAGTAATTTTCACTTTCTTTTTCCTCACCAACTCTTTCCTTAAATGTCATATAAAGCAAATTCCCATTAACCCTGAATAAGGTTCTTTGTCTTCCCTTTAATTTTTCTACTTTGATATTATTTTCTTCAAATAATTTTATAAGACTATCTTTTAGATTCATATATTATACCTCATAATGGAAGCCTCATGGGTGGTAGTTCCAGAGCCGTTGAAAGGGTCAAGGAGAAGTGAATTGTGATTTAACTTGAAGACGTTGATTAAAGTTCTTACGACTCTGGGATAAAACTTGCCTTTATATGGGTAAAGATTATGAAAACAGTATGCATTGGTATCGCCAAACTTATCTACCAAGTCTGTATAAAGAGTTGTTTTCCCTTTGACTTTTTCAAGATGGGCTATCCTCAATCGTATAAAATCTTCGTCTCCTTCAAGATTAACAACTCTATTCACCGGATCAATAGTATATTTGTCAGTTAAACCTTGCAATTCCAAATCTAAAAATTCCAAATCAGCTAAAGTTTGCATCCAGAAACCAAATATTGTATCACCCTTAGGAATAACATAATTTGCAAATTCTTTAGCATAAGCCTCCATTATCTCTTCGTAAGACGGAAACTCATGAGTGCCGAACATAGTTGTTTGTTTCATCGTTTGCTTTTTAGAATCAGTATTTTTGATCATATTTTTTTATTTTCTTTAAACATTTAATTTCGCATATCTGCACCTTTCCCCCATCTCACCTACGAGAGTAATATAACTTTAATCGCCAAATTTTCAAAGATTAAAAGATTATCCCTCATAAAAATCTTTCAAAAATCTCAAAAACTCCTCCCGGCAACCCACACAAACCAAAAATTCCCTTTTCAAATAAACCTCCTCCTCAATCTCTTTTTCCGTCATATCCTTAGTCTCTGCAATAATCTTTTTAATTTTCTTTTCCATATAATCCAAAGGTTTTCTTGAAATATCTTCCAAATAACCATCAAAATCCGATAAAATCTCAATTTTAATCCTATATCTGGTGCCCCCTTTTTTAAACCTTTTCCCGCAAAAGTCACAGCGGGGTTTTTCTTTTTCTGATTTCACCATAGCATTTTAGGTTTACCTTTAAGCCAGGCTTCCCGCCTTTTGGCGGGATCCGCCTCCCTGGCCGGGCAGGCTGGCGGAGAAGCCTTACGTTACGAACTTCACATCATCGTAACTCAAACCTTCAGGTTTGATATTAAGGATATTTTCTCATTATTCTGAACAACACCATCCCGGCCAAAAACCCTCCGATATGAGCAAACCAGGCCGTCCCCCCACTTACCTGGGAGCCTAAAGAGGGTAGCCCATAAAGTAGTTGCAGAATAAACCAGAACCCCAAGACCAAAAGAGCCGGAATTCTTATTGCTCTTAAGAAAAATCCAAAAAAGACTAAAGTCCAGATTTGCGCCTGAGGAAATCGGATAAAATATGCTCCCAAAACACCGGCAATAGCTCCAGAAGCTCCGATCATTGGAACTTCCGAATTTGGGGAGGTTAGAATATGAGTCAAACTTGCCACAATTCCACAGATGATATAGAAAAAGAAAAATCTTATATGCCCCAACTTATCCTCCACATTATCCCCGAAGATCCACAGATAGAGCATATTCCCACCTAAATGAAATAAGCCTCCATGCATAAACATCGAGGTGAATAGGGTCAATGGGATAGAAAAAGATATCTGAGGTGTCAATTCCATTCCAGAAGTTATCTCAGAGGGGATAGCCCCATATTGGAAAATGAAATTCTCAAACCCTCCTTTACTGCCTAACTCCAAAAAGAATACCAGAACATTAGCAATGATCAAACCAACCGTGACAAAAGGCTTTCGGTAAGATGGGATATCGTCTCTTAAAGGAATCATAAATCTTTCTTTTCTTGTAGAGGAACTCCTTGCTTGTCCTGAGCTATGCGAAGGGTGGGCTCCTAAAAGGGAGGGGACAAGCCCCTCCCCTACAAGGCTATTATCTTAAATTTTCTAATAACCACTCGGCTATTCCCCATCCTATCTTTCGCTTCAATTACAAGCTCATGCCAGCCCGGTAAAAGTTTTTCGTTAGGTTTAGCCATCAAAACATTCTTCTCCGGGTCATATTCCGGAATTAACCAATCTCCATCTAAAGTAACCTTAATATCATCTTCCGACCCGAAGCCTGAAAGGTCGTCAGAGATTTTTGCAGTAATTTTTAGGAAATCATTTTTGATCATTTTCCTTTTGGGTGAAATAATTCTTATCCTGGGCGCTTTTTTATCCTCTAAAAGGACATAAGTGGAAAGATATCTGACCCTACCACTTATCATTTTATCTTCTTTGTCCCTTTCTTTAGAGACAAACCTGAAGAAACCGTTATCATATTCATACAACGCTAATTTAGTTGGACCCCAATCTTCTCCTTGATAAGATAGAAAGACTTTCGCAAATCCGGCCAAAGGGATATAAGCGGGCTCAAAGGAATAGAAATCCCCGATCTTTGGGCTTGTAGGGGCTTGATTTATCAAGCTCGTTCGGGTCGCATAAATGCGACCCCTACGGTTCTCCCCTTTCCAACGGTCTATCCTTAAATTTACATCCTCAAAGACCAGTCCCGAATCAAGCTTAACCATAGATTTTCCATCATCGGAAATATTTTTGCCACCCTTTTTCTCTGTGGCGAAAGATAATGCAATCCTTCCAGCCAACCTCACCGAATCCCCAAATATATCTTTACCTTCTAAATTAAACCTAACTTCCTTTTTCTCTAAATTGGAAAATGTGAAAATAACTTTATAGCTTCTCTCATCCATCTGCCTTAATAAAATGGGCTCAATTATATAAGAATCAAAATCCAACCAGACTTTTGGCTCTCTTTGCAAAATCTCTTTCATCTTCAAAACGAAAATCAAATAACCATCCTCATAAAAATATTCCTTGATCCATTCCCTTGATTTTACTCCTTCAGTAGGGGCGGGTTTCAAACCTGCCCCTACATTACAATATTTATTATCCACCGGACCTAAATATAGATATTTATAATTGGACTTTAGCCCATAACCATCCTCAGCATAAATTCTAAGTAAAGAAGGATTGGTTTCATAGAGTTTTAAAAAAAATTCATATTCCCCATCGATTTTTTTTATGTCAATCTTATCCTTTTTATCCCAATTGATATCATGGGGAGAGGAAAATTCCCAGTAAAGATTCTTTACGAACTCGTTTTGGGAAATCATCCCCGAAACAAAAAAGGTGTCTTCCGATTGGGTGAGTATGATCTTTTCAATATCAGGTTTTTTATCAAAGAGTAAGTTAAAGCTTGCCTGGGAGAAATTGCCGGATGGGTCATAAGCGTAGACATCCACTTTATGCAATCTGCTATTTACTATACTTTGTAGGGGAGGGGCTTGTTGAGCGTAGCGAAACCCCGTCTCACGGGGTCCCCTCCCTTCTCTACTTAAAGTATTTATCAATCCATCCTTTGAATTACCAAAAGAATATAAGTTCAATCTATTTCCTTTATCTATATAAAGCTTATAAAAATTACCTTCCCCTTTTCTTGTCATCTCAAAATCCCGATCTAAGTCCACCATCCAGGTATTATCAAAATTTAAGGTATCGTAACGGGAGGAAAATATCAATTTATCATCGAAATAGCAAAGAAGCCTGTAGATACCAAAAAGTCTATTATCCATCTGATCGAAAACAGAGACAGCCATTCCAATCTTCCCCCAGATAATAGGAATTTCTTTTAAAGTGTAAACATTCTTTTCTTTATCATAACTAAAAGGGAGACCTACCAGACTATTCTCTCCACCCACCCAGGAATCTACTCCTTTGGGTCGTAGAATTATCTTCTTAAAAATTGGTGGCTGGGTATCGACTACTGAAATTCCATTGGGCAAAGGATTTATTGGTTGATCATTCTGATCCCGGATCTCGAAATGAAAATGCGGGTCTCCTGAGCCGGTTTCGCCGGAATAGCCGATCAACTCCCCTCTTTCCACCCTTATCTGGTCAGTCTCTAAATATAAATTCAAGAAATAATTTTTATTTTTAATCTGCTCCTTTTCTACTAATTCCTTTATTTTGGGTGCAAAATCTGATAGGTGAGCATAGACCGCATATTTTCCATCATTCAGTTTCAAATACAAACCCTTACCATATCCCCACCAGGAGGAATAGATTCTATATGCCCATCCGGACTGGCAGGCAAAAACTTTATAACCTGTTTTCTCATTTGTGCTTAAATCTATCCCCATGTGAAAATGAAGCCTTCTGTGATCTCCGAAGGCTCCGGTCAAAACACTTGTTCCTTCGATAGGCCAGAGATAGGTCGAATCTTTTTGGGCTAAAGAAATTTTGACTAAACTCAATAAGAATATCAAAATTAATGAAATTTTTTTCATAATTCTATATTAATGTCAGGTAAAACGGTTGTCAAACCTTTTATTGGAATTTTTGAAAGTAGGGGCGACCCGCCGGGTCGCCCCTACAGTCTGCTCAAAGCCAGAGGTAACTGTATTCTTAAAATCTAAAAGCAGTTCAACAAAAAAATCCCTTGAAAATAAAAACTTTCCCCGTATATTAAAAGTCAAAATATGTTTAGCAGAATTTAAAGGAGAGATAAAGCTATGATGAAAATAATGCGAAAGTTGACCAAGCACATCCTCTGGATTGTGATTGCTGCCTTTGTGGGAACTATTGTCTTTGCCTGGGGAATGCAGTTCACTTCCAAAAAATCGAAAAGCGGGATTATTGCCACTATCAATGGTCAGGACATCAATTTCCAGGCTTTTCAACGAGCCTATGAGATGAATTTGGAACAATTCCGCAAGCAGAATGAAGAGTTGACCGATGAGATGGCTCAAAGGATCAGGGAAAAAACCTGGGAGGATATGGTCTATCAAACCTTACTTTTGCAGGAGGTTAAGAAAAGGAATATTCAGGTTACAGGCAAAGAGCTGTATGACTTTCTAAGAAGATTCCCTCCCTCCGAGATAAAACAGAGCGAGGCTTTTCAGATCGATGGCAAATTCGATAGCTTAAAATATATTCAGGCTTTAGCCGATCCCAGAATCCCCTGGGGGCAATTGGAAGCAGCCATTCGCCCCCAGCTTCAAATCACCAAATTACAGGAGCAAATTGTAAGCCTGGTGCGATTAACCGAGGAGGATGTAAAAAAGGAATATGTGGATACTCAACAGAAGGTTAAGGTAAAATTTATTTTGGTTCCTTTAAGTGAGTTTCTTCCTCAAAATATTGAGGTTACCGAAAAAGAGATAGCGGACTATTATCAGGCCCATAAGGATAAATTTAATTTCGCCGAAAGGGTCCAAGTAAATTATGTGATGTTTCCTAAAACAGCGTCTTCATCTGACGATGAAAAAGCTAAGGTGCAGCTTCTGGATCTAAAGGAGATGCTAACTGAAGGTGAGGATTTTGCCACATTGGCTAAGGAATATTCTCAGGACCAGGGCACAGCCTCTAAAGGTGGGGACTTAGGCTGGTTCGGCAAAGGGGAGATGGTTAAGCCTTTTGAAGATGTGGCTTTCGCCTTGAACAAAGGGGAAGTCTCCGAGCCGGTGAACACCCCTTTTGGCTGGCATCTGATAAAGGTCTATGATAAAAAAGAGGAGAAAAAAGAACCCAAGGTTTTAGCCAGCCATATCTTAATCAAGATAACCCCTTCAGATGAAACCATCGAACTAATAAAAGCCCAAGCGGATGATTTTACCGATCAGGTTAAAAAGAAAGATTTTGCTAAAATGGCCGCTGAGGAAAGCCTCAAAGTTGAATCGACCCCTTTACTAAACCGGGATAACTTCAGCTTGTCCTTTATCCCTAATGAGGAGGCAAAAAGCTTTGCCTTTGAAGGCAAAATAAACAAAACCTCAGAATCCTTTGAGACTTCTAAAGGCTTCTATGTTTTTCAGCTCAAACAAAAACTTCCCGCCGGAATTCAATCTTTAGCTGAGGTTAAGGATCAGGTCAAAAATGAATTGATCAGACAGAAAAGGGAAAATCTAACTTTTGAAAAGGCTCAAAAAATCTATAATGAGATAAGGTTAGGCGAAAGTTTTGAAAAAGTGGCAGAAAAAAATGGCGAAAAAGTTGACGAAACTTCAGTGCTGGATAGAAATACCAAACTGAATGTTGAGAACTTTTCTGAGCTTGTGGGAGCTTCCTTCGCCTTAAGTGAACAAAATCCTATCTCTACGCCGGTGAAAACCGAAAATGGAACTTACATTTTGAAACTTATCTATAAAACACCGATTGACGAACAAAAATTTGAGGCGGTAAAAGACTCTTTAGGAATGGAGCTTTTGAGGAAAAAGCAGAACGATGTCTATACGGCTTGGTTTACTCAACTTAGGAAAAATTCAAAGATCTCCGATAATCGCAGTCAATATTACCGAGAGGGACTATTTTAAGGTATTTTAGAATTGGAGTAGCCCCGCCTCTGGCGGTGCTCTGCGCTCTGGATTAGGAAGAGCAAAGTTTATACAAATAAAGTGGAAAGGATACTAACCGGGTGAGGAAGCCGGTAAGCCTGTGACTGTCGAAAAATTGTGGCTCAGCATACAGAAAGGGGAGAGGGCAACCTCTCTCCGCCTTTTTTTGCTTGCTTGAAAAATCCAAACCTTTTCCCTTAACCTATGAGCGTTTTGGAGATAGATTATGATCACCGGTTTACTTAAGTAATAGGTAAGCGTGTTTTGTGGATAAGGGAATCTTCTGTAAGAAAAGTCAAGCAGAAATGAAGGGAGGATTTCAAAATGCTGCAGAGATTACTTAATTTGATGCTGGTTGTGCTGGTGATTGTTGCATTTATGTTCCTTGGCTGTAGTAAGAGGTCGACCAAAAGCAACCCACTGCAACCGAAGTGGACCACCTACACTACCTCAAACAGCGGTCTGGCCAGCAACGGTGTCTTGACAATAGCCATTGACGCTTCAGGCAACAATTGGTTTGGGTTTGGACCTACTGGTGGTGGTGTGAGCAAGTTTGATGGCACTAACTGGACCACCTACGATACCTCAAACAGCGGTCTGGCCAGCAACGGTGTCATGGAAATAGCCATTGATCCCTCAGGCAACAAGTGGTTTGGAACTTTTGGCGGTGGTGTGTGCAAGTTTGACGGCACTAAGTGGACCACCTACGATACCTCAAACAGCGGTCTATCTAGCAACAAGGTCCATGCAATAGCCATTGACGCCTCAGGCAACAAGTGGTTTGGGTTTGGACCTTTAGGTAGTGGTGTGAGTAGGTTTGATGGTACTAACTGGACCACCTATACTACCTCAAACAGCGGTCTGGCCAACCCTTATGTCTTGACAATAGCTGTTGATGCCTCAGGCATCAAGTGGTTTGGAACTTGGTTTGGTGGTGTGAGCAAGTTTGACGGCACTAACTGGACCACCTACGATACCTCAAACAGTGGTCTGGCCAGCAACGGTGTCCCTGCAATAGCCATTGATGCCTCAAGCAACAAGTGGTTTGGAACTTCTGGTAGTGGTGTGAGTAAGTTTGATGGCACTAACTGGACCACCTACGATACCTCAAACAGCGGACTTGCTAACAACATCGTCTATGCAATAGCCATTGACGCCTCAGGCAACAAGTGGTTTGGAACTTCTGGTAGTGGTGTAAGCAAGTTTCACGAATAATTACCCCTTAAGGGTCTACTCTTCACATAATCTAAAGAGACATATTTCCCACTTTGGTCAAAGTGGGAAATGTTTTGCTTGACAACCCTTCATACGTAGGGTAAAATCTATCTCAAGGTGAAAATAATTTCACTTAAGAAATATAAAAGAGAAATACATTGTTGGGATATCAATGTGAGGATTCAAAGTAGGGACAGACCTTTTAGGTCTGTCCTGGACAGGTTTGAAAACCTGTCCCTACGACCTTTCTCTCCAATGTAAAATAATACAAATTACTCATAAATAAAAAAGGACGAAAAATGACCCTTGAGGAACAAATCAAAGAAAAACTAAAAGAGGTCAAAGATCCCGAATTTGGAAAATCGATTATGGAGAGAAACCTAATCGATGAGGTCCGAGTCGAAAATGATACCGCCCATATCCTTTTTCACCTAACCGTCCCCTTCTGCCCGGATGTTTTCGCTCTGTATATCGGTAGGGAGATAAAAAAGAAAGCAAAAGAAGTGCAGGGGATAAATAAAGTTAGAGTCACCTTACAGAATCATAATCGTGCCGAGCAGTTAAATCAAATTTTGGGACATGAATCCGCGTAGGGGCGGAGTTTATCTCCGCCCGTGATGTTTTATCAGATTTGCCACTCCTGTCAGGAGTAGCTCCTGACAGAACAGGAAAAGTTAAATCAAATTCTGGGTAAAGAGTAGGAGTCCTCGCCCCCTCCTTTCTAAGGAGAGGGATCAAGGGTGAGGTTCGGGACAGAGACAAACCCTGTCCCTACTTTTTTGGATATGTAGGGACAGACCTTTTAGGTCTGTCAGGACAGGTTTAAAAACCTATCCCTACTTTTTATTATTTTTATTATTTTTTCGGCTGACAGGCCTTTCCGCTTCCTAACTCCTCCATCTCTGATACCTCACTTGGGCTCAAAGGTGACCATTCCCCGATATTCTCCGTATAGATTTTGCACTTGCCCAAAGAAGTCCACTTCTCACTGGAATTATAGCTCCATCCCAAATACTCAGACCCACCACCGCTAACTGTGGTGATCAAGTATCTATTGGCTAAATGGCCGAAACATCTTCCTTGATCCCAGGGCATAGGAGAGTCCCCGCCTGAAGGATCGACCGGAATCCAGCCATAATTGGGAAGATAGACCTCACACCAACGATGGAAAACGTCATCCAAGCTGGCGTCATCCCCTCTTATAGCCACTGAACCGACATACCTGGCTGGAAGCCCGGAGGCGCGGCATAAAGCGATATAGACGAAACTATATTCCGAGCAGGAGCCATTCCCTCTCATCAAAACTGTCGGTGCAATATTCCATCCACCAGAAAGCTCAAACTGCATCTTGGATAACACATAATTGTAAATCTTTCGAGCGATCCAATAGGGATTTTTCTCATCCCCCACTGCCTCTTTAGCCGATTTTTGAATAAAAGGATGACGAATAGAATATTTGTCATCGTCCACCAGATATTTATTTTTTATCTCTTTGGGAATATCCTGTAACTTCCCCACCTTTTCCGGAAATATGAAATAGTCGGTCTTATAAAGCTTTGCAGAAGCTTTCATCCCACATCTTACAAATTTAGTGCTTGCCAAATTTTGAAACTTAAAATGAGCCACCTTCTGCCCCCATTTATCAGTCAAAATATCAGTCGGCTCGGGGGTAAATTCAACTGGAGTTAAAAGCTTTTGGTTATTCAAATCTTCAGGAATAGCCAAATAAATATCTAACCCTTTTATCTCACCCGGACCGTAATTCCTGAACTCATAGGTATATTCCAAAGATTGGTTCTTTTCATCTTTTCGGGAAAAAGTCTGGTCATCATCGATTTTCATCTTATAAACCGAATCGGACTGATAATCTACATTCCACAAGAATTTACCATCCCAGGCTAAACCTCGAGCATAGGCATTGGGAGAGGGGAAGGCTAAGATCACATCCCCTTTTTCTGGAGTAATCATAAAAATCATATCACTTAGTCTATCTGCTACCCAAAGATATTTTCCATCATAACAAAGCCCCTGGGGGCTGGTGGCAGGGGATGGGATGGTAACAATCGTGGTTCCATCGTCAATGGAAATCTGATTGATCTGCCGGGCTCTATCATCCGCCACCCAGAGATACTTTCCATCCCAGGCTAAGCCTTTAGGACTGGAAGTCGGGGCGAAGATAGTTTTTAAAGCCAATCCGGTTTTAGAATCAAGTTGAAAAATTAAATTCTCCTCCAGATCTAAATTCCAGAGATTTCTCCCATCCCAGGCTAAGCCATCCGGACGAAATCCGGGTGAAGGTATGGCGAAAACTATCTTCCCATTTTGAGGATCAACTTGATACAAACTATCGGTCTTGCGATCCGCCAACCAGAGATACTTTCCATCATAGCAAAGCCCGGTAGGGCAAGAGCCCGGCGTGGGAAAAGAGGATATTACCTCTCCGGTAATCCCCCAAGTGAGCCTAAAAGAAAACATCAGGCAAAAAAGTAGAAGAGCTACGCTTTTTCTCATCTGACACACTCCTTTCAAGGTCAGTCCCGGTCAAACCGAATCTGACAATTTTTTTGATGCAAAATAAACTTCAATAGCGCGTAGGGGCGGAGTTTAACTCCGCCCATAGGGAAGGGTGGAGACAAGCTCCACCCCTACGCGAAATCTCCTGAACAACTAACACCACCTCTGGAGGGGAACGATAGTCATAACCCAATAACACAAGTTATCTCAACTTGTGTTATAAGTAACTACCTCCTTTCTAAACAAGAAAAAATTGTTACTAAAATGGTAAAAAATTACCTTCGCTCCGAATCTTACCATTCCTTTTCGCTGAAAAATAAACTCAAATAGTTAAATAGTCAAGTAGTTTTAGATTGGAGTGTAAACCTATATGTTTACAAGATTTCAGTAGGGCAAGGCAAAGGCCTTATCAAAAAGACCGCGTAGCAGAGGTTTTATACCTCTGCCGAGCCCTGAAGGCTCGGCTACGCGTATAAGTAGGTTGTAACGAAAATCAAAATAAGCAAACCTATCATGCCCCAGGCAGATCCCCCGCAAAGTGCGGGGAAAAGGTTTGCCCTACAATATTAAGAAAATATCAAAGAAGCTATTATTTAATAATTTCTTCGCTCAGGAACAAACAGTATTACCTGGATAGTTTCATACTTCGCCGTCAGAGATAAAAAGAGATTCAAAACTTTATTCAAATCTCCAGCAGCTGTCCTGAGGGGTGATCCTTTCTGGAAGATCAACCTTTTTCTCTTTATCTTCCTTATGGGAAGGTTTTACCCACCAGGTTTCATAAGACCCACAAGCGACCTTTTGAACCTTTTCTTTGTTTTTTTCTACCTTGGTTCTCTTGGTTTTCTTTTTCTGCATTTTCTTCACCTTATTTTTAGAGGGGGGGAAAAAGAATTTAATATCTCTCTCCCCCTGACTTAAATTAAGAAACCATTTATGGTTTCTGGGGAGTTGTTTCCTCCCAATCGAGTGTGCCCTGTAATATTATTCGATATTCACCGGTCTCGGTGTTCATCGATTCCACCTTAGCCCTACAGAATGTGGAATTGTAAAGGAGATCCGTAATCCGATGCTGCAAAGCCGCTGGAGAGGTCGGAGTCTTCTCAATCCACGGAAAGTTTTGATATCTGAATCTCGGCATTCTATTCACCCCCTTCTGGGTTTAGTAGGTTAGTTAAAAAAAAGTAAGAGAGAGCCAATAAAGCTAAAGGTTCTTTTTACCTGTTCATCCATCCCACTTCGGGCTCCTCCCGATCCAAAGTTCCATGCAAAATCACCCGATACTCTCCGGTCTCCGGGTTGAAGGAATCAACCTTGCACCGGGCATAAACCGAACAATAGACCAGATCCGAGATCTTAGTCTGCAGATAATTGGGAGAGTTAGGAACTCTCTCGATTGCTCTGAAATCGTTCCAGTTGAATCTGTACATATTTTTCACCTCCTTTCCGTCAATCTTAAGTCTTTCTCTCTCTTACTAATGAAAGCTTGATTCTCCATCTTCTGATCCTCGACGAAACCATTGTTTCCTTCAAAGCTGCAGCTCAAGATTAATCTATAATCGGATGGTTTTTGAGGATCAGTTTTTAATCCTCGGATTTGCATCTTTATTCCCTCCCCGAAGTCGATTAAACTTTCTATTTTCTTGTTAAAATTGGATTGACTAAGCGTAAGTGTTTTACTCATTATTTTTCCTCTTTTTAACTATCGGCTGGATTTATCTCTTCTTTAGTTAAATATTTAAAACTCAACAGTTCTTTTATCCTTTTTCGGGTATAACTTACTTTCCAGCCTAAATCTGAAGCAATTTTTCCCGGATACAAAATCAGAGAGCGATCTTTATACAGATATTTTGCCAGGGAAACTAAATCGAAATATCTTTTAGTCAGCCTCTTTTCAGAAAGAAGATTATTCATCAGAAAGACTGAAAAATAGCTGGCAAACCGTGCCACATTCTTATCCTTACACTCGATGAAAAGATCGAATCTGACCTCGGGGCGTTTATATCCGCAAGTTATCCCGCTACAGGTGGGCATACGGGTGATGGAAGATTCCAAATCGATGATCATATGCTCGATCAGGTGAGCGATGTCCGTTACTCCTCCTACCTGTTTTATCGAAACCTCGCTTTCGTCCTGAAAGCCGAAACTCCCATAAAGTAGCCCTACACAGCATTTATGCTTATCTAAAGTGGGGAGAATCTTTTTTAATTTGCCGTAGATTTGAGTAAAGCTTATACTCTTTTTCTCTTCGGGAAGGAAAACATCCAGAACCAATTTCAGTTTTAGACTTTTGGGTTTGAAACGTGGATTAAGATAAGAGATCTCTGGAAACTTACCAAATGAGATATGGACGATTCGCATCACTTTTTCCTGTTAGAAGAGTTTTTATCTTTATCGGCAGTTTGTTTTTTCTTTTTACACTTTTTCAAAAAAATTATTTTTTTGTTGACAAAAAATTTTATTCATATATATATAAAAACCCACTTTGTGAAAAAGGTAACAAACAAACTCTAAAGAAAGGAAAGCCTATGTTCCCCTATAAAAAGCAAAAAGGATAAGTGAAAATCCTTTTTTTTGACCATAAACCCCAAACCAATCTTTAAAGGAGAATACGTTTATGAATGAAAAACCATCGTTTTTAACTGCCTATTCCTGGTTTTTGCAGAGGATAACCGGGGTTTTATTGGCGATCTTCCTTTTCATCCACATCGATACTATTCATTTCACCAAAGAATTCTTTATCGATTTTAATAGAGTAACCCAGCGTCTCTCTTCGTCCGGGTGGTGGGTTGTTTTTTACATCATTTTTATCCCGGTGGTCTTGTTTCATAGTCTCAATGGAGTCTGGGGGATTGTGGAAGATTACCGACCGATGCCCGGTTTAGGTAAAGGAATCAAAGCCTTCTTATGGGTTTTAGGAGTCTGCGCAACTTTTTATGGTTTTGTGGCTATCACTAAATTTCTATAGAAAAAGGAGTAAGTGATGTATTCTGAAAAGTCTGGAATCTTTAAATACTATTTTGATGAATGGAGTTTGAACACCAATGTGGGGACTTTTGCCTGGCTTTTGCACCGGTTAACCGGAGCTATCTTAGCCCTTTATCTTTTTGCCCATATCCTGGTGGTCAGCTCCTCCTTGTGGGGTCCGGATACTTTCAATCTCTGGCTCAAATCGGTTCAGACCCCCTTGACTCATTTTTTGGAGATATTTCTGGTGGCGGTGGTGGCTTTTCATCTTTTGAATGGCTTAAGGATCACCATCACCGACTTTTCCTTCGCCACCAAATCTCATAAATCCTATTTCTGGGTCGAGATTTTTGTCTTTGCCTTAATAATGATTATAACCTTGACGGTGTTCCTCCCCAGAGTTTTTTCATCCCATTAAAGAAAGGAAAAGATATGATATTTCACGATATATTGATAGTTGGCGGCGGATTGGCAGGTTTGAGAGCGGCCATTGAGGCCTCTTTAGCCAAAAAAGATGTGGCTTTAGTCTCCAAAATCCATCCGGTGAGGTCTCACTCCGGTGCGGCTCAGGGAGGGATCAATGCTGCTTTGGGAAATAATGAACAAGCTAAAGATGATACCCCGGAAAAGCATGGATTTGATACGATCAAAGGTAGCGACTATTTAGCTGACCAGGAGGCATCTATTATGATGACTCAGGCTGGTCCTGAAGTTATCTTTGAGATGGAGCATTGGGGATGTCCTTTCAGCCGAACTAAAGAAGGAAAGGTCGCCCAGAGACCTTTCGGTGGAGCAGGATACCCCAGAACCTGCTACGGAGCAGATAAAACCGGGCATTACCTTTTGCAGACTTTATATGAGCAATCAGTCAGGCACAACGTTAAATTCTATGAAGAATGGATGGTTATAGCTTTGGTAAAGGAGAATGATACCTGTTGTGGAGTCATTGCCTTGGATTTACGTTCAGGAGAACTTGTGGCTATGGGTGCCAATGCAGTTATATTTGCCACCGGTGGGTCCGGAAGGATGTATGGTAACACTACTAACGCTTTAACCTCCACCTGCTTAGGAGTAGCTATGCCCTACTGGGCGGGCGTTCCTTTGAAAGATACGGAGTTTATTCAGTTCCATCCCACCAGCTTATATCCTAATAACATCTTGATGACCGAGGGTTGTAGAGGTGAAGGGGGAATTTTAGTGAACAAGGATGGGGAAAGGTTTATGAAGAAATATGCGGAAAAAGCTATGGAGCTTGCTCCCCGAGATATCGTCTCCCGCTCCGTCACTACTGAAATTTTGGAAGGCAGGGGATTTGAGGATGCCTATGTCTATCTCGATTTAAGACATTTAGGCAAGGCAAAGATTATGGAGAGGCTCCCCGGAATTAGGGAGATCACTTTGGACTTCATCGGTTTGGATCCCATCGAAAAGCCTATACCCATTCAACCCGGAATGCATTATACTATGGGAGGGATAGATACCGATATCGATGGGCAAAGCCCCTTAAAAGGTTTTTATGCCGCAGGAGAGTGCGCCTGCGTCAGCGTTCATGGAGCTAATCGGTTAGGTGGAAATTCACTTTTGGAGACCGTTGTCTTCGGTAAAAGAGCCGGCGCCAAAGCGGCTGAATATGTGAAGAATCTGCCTAAAACACCAAAAACTTTTGCTCTGGAATCTGCTCTGAAAAAAGAGGGAAAAAACTTAAAAGAGCTTCTATCTTCAAACGGAAAAGAAAATCCTTATAAGCTCAATTTAGAACTGAGAAAGCTTATGCCGGAGAAAGCTGGGATCTTCAGGACCGAAAAAGGTATGGCTGAAGGGCTTTCCCAGATAAAGGCATTAAAAGAGAGGTTAAATAAGTGCCGACCGATCTCCTCCAGTAAAAGATACAACTACGATAAAGTGTGGATGCTCGAACTTAAGGGGAATCTGGATGTAGCCGAAGTAGTCTTAGCTGGTGCCTTAGCTCGTAAGGAGAGTCGAGGTTCTCATTCGAGAAGAGATTTCCCCCAAAGGGATGATGTCAATTGGCTCAAGCACACCTTAGCCACTTATACTCCAGAAGGTCCTAAATTCTCCTATAAGGATGTCCAGATAACCAAATATAAACCTGAAGAAAGGAAATATTAATTATGGCTGAATTCAAAATTTTAAGATATGATCCGGACAAGGATAAAAAACCTTATTTTCAGACCTTCACCTTTCAGGAAGAGAAGGGGATGACCGTGCTGGAGGGTTTATACTATATTTTAGAGAATCTGGACGGCTCTTTGGCTTTTCGCTCCTCCTGCCGAGCGGCAGTATGCGGTTCCTGCGCTATACACGTAAATGGAATTTATAACTTAGCTTGCCGGGTTCAGATCGAAAAACTTAAAGGGAAAGTAGTTTTAAGACCCTTGGCCCATTTGCCAATCTTAAAAGACTTGGTGGTCGATTTAAAACCCTTCTTTGATAACTATCGAGCCATAAAACCTTATCTGGTTCCGAAGAACGAACCCCCAGAAAAGGAATATTTCCAGAGTGCGGAAGAACGGAAAAAAGTCGACCCCTGGATCGATTGCATTTTGTGTGCCGCCTGTTATGGCTCCTGTCCAGTAGCCGCATCCGACCCCAAATATTTAGGTCCTCACGCTTTGATGAAATCCTTAAGATTTGTGGATGACTCAAGGGATGGAATTGCCAAAGATAGGATTGCTTTTGTAGCCAACGATTTCGGTGTTTTCAGATGCCATACCATCTTCAACTGCCAGAAAGTCTGCCCTAAGAATCTGGATCCCACCAATGCCATTGCAAAATTGAAGATGAAGGCAGTGCTTAAGAAGTTTTAGGATCTACAATGTAGGGGCGGGTTTTTAAACCCGCCCTAAACTGTGGTGGTTGATGTAGAGGCACGTTGCAACGTGCCTCTACAAAATGGCAGGAAGTGTAGAAATGTAGGGGTGGAGCTTTAGCTCCACCCTGAAAAAGCGGGCTTGATAAATCAAGCCCCTACAAAAAATGTAAGGGTAGATTTATTCGAACCTCAAAAAACAAAAAGGACGAGGACAAGCCTCGTCCCTACACTAAATCCCTTACTTTGTTCTGTCAGGAGCTACTCCTGACAGATTATCAGCATCTTGTGGGTTCAATAAATCGAACAATTGCAAAAAACGTAGGGCAAACCTTCAGGTTTGCGACAGAGAAAATCCAATCGCAAGGCTTAAGCCTTGCCCTACGCCTTGTAACTCAACCCTTCAGGGTTGACATTAAATCTTCTGATACTTCTTTACCCCCTCCACAAAGATATTCCCTCCATAACTGTCCTGAGCTACAATAGCCGGAAAGTCTTTGACCACAAATTTTCTGACCGCCTCTGCTCCTAACTCTTCCCAGGCAACCAGTTCATTTCCAGTGATTGACTTGGAAATCAAAGCCGCCGCGCCACCGACTACTACCAAATAGACTCCAGTATATTTCTTAAGCGCCTCGGGCACTCCTCCGCTCATCTCCCCCTTTCCGATCATCCCTTTGGAGCCTTCCTGCAAAAGCCTGGGAGCATATTTGTTCATCCGACCAGAGGTGGTTGGTCCGGCAGAGCCGATGATCTGCCCGGGTCGAGTTGGGGATGGTCCAGCATAATAGAGCAATTGCCCCTTGATATCAAAAGGGAGTTTCTCCCCTTTATCCATAATTTCTACCATCCTTTTATGAGCCGCATCTCTTGCCACCAAAATATCCCCGGTGATTAATACCTTATCCCCTATCTTTAAATCTTTCACCACTGAATCGGTCAATGGGGTTTTTATACTTTTTCCTTCAGCCATTTTATCCTCCATCTATTAAAATTTTGTCTATTCCCTATAACCTACCACCTATCACCTACCACCTAAATTATCGCCTCCTTATGCCTGGCGGCATGACAATTGATATTGACTGCCGCTGGGAAGCTGGCGATGTGACAGGGATGAGTCTCGATATGAACTGCTAAAGCTGTAACAGTTCCGCCCAAGCCTTGAGGACCAATACCTAACAAATTGATCTTTTCTAAAAGTTCTTCCTCTAATTTGGCATAAAATGGATTGGGATGTTTGGAGCCTAAGGGTCTTAACAAAGCCTTTTTAGCAATCTGGGCACACTTCTCAAATGTTCCCCCGATTCCCACCCCAACTACAATGGGAGGGCAGGGGTTGCTTCCGGCTTGTCTTACCGAATCGATGACAAAGCTTTTCACCCCTTCCACTCCATCAGCCGGCTTCATCATCTTTACAAAGCTCATATTCTCTGAGCCACCACCTTTGGGAGCCACAACGATTTTCAATTTATCCCCAGGAACAACATCCAGGTGGATTACTGCCGGAGTATTATCTCCGGTATTTTTCCTTTCGATCGGATCTCCCAAGATCGACTTTCTTAAATATCCATCCTTATATCCCTGCCTTACCCCCTCATGGATTGCCTCAGCCAAATTACCCTGAATGCAAACACCTGCGCCCATCTCCACGAAGACCACAGCAAATCCGGTGTCCTGACACATGGGGAAGATCCCTTCAGCCGCAATCTTATCGTTCTCTAAAATCTGGGAGATAATCTCTTTCCCTACCGGAGATTCCTCTTTTTTATAGGCAGCTTCCAAGGCATTCAGAACATCCTTGCCCAAGTCATAATTAGCATCGATACAAAGCTGTCTGACCGTTTCGGTTATCTTCTTAGCCTCTATTGAGCGCATACTTCCTCCAAAATTTATTGGGTTAATTCCAAAACCCCCAAGATCATATTCTGAATCCCGGAGGCTACTTCTTTTATTCTATGTTTTCCCAAGTTTCCCGGGGTGGTGACTATATTATGTTCCTTATCTATTATAGCCTCATCCAATTTGGCAATTATATGAATCGCCCCTAACTTTTCCAATTGATCGGAAAGTTTGGCATCGTTTCCCAAAGTCAAAGTTAATGGGGTAGTGACAATATCCTGTAAAGAGGAAGCAATTAAAAGGGAAGCCAGGCCACATCCCCCTATAGGTTTTTTTCTGCGGAAAATTTCCCGGATAAATCTTTTTACCTCACTTTGCGCATTTAAAATCCTCCCCTGCGGACCGGTCTCCAAAAAATTCTGCAACACTCCATATCCACCCGCTATTACTAACCCTTCTATTTTCTCTCCGTCCACTTCTTCGATATTTTGAGTTTGGTCCAATCCGATCCGAGCTGATTCCAAAAAAATATTCCTTTTTTCAGAAAGGGATTCTTGGGTATGATGATTGATTACTTCTTTGGCGTTTGAATTCAAGGAGATAAATTGGGAATTATATCCTTTCCCCTCCAAGAAAAAGTGGATCAAGACTGCTTCCCAGATATCCGAACCATCATAAAACCCGCATCCCGAAAGCAAAACACCGAAGGTCTTCATATCGTCAAGATGCTTCGCATTTTAAAAGAGCGAATGTTTTCTGAATCAATCTAAGATGAATCAGGTTTGATCCACCAAAGATAAAATGAAATTGCTTGTGAAAAAAATATCAAAGCCGAATAAAAAAAATTAAGGCAAGACCGAAACTACCTTTTTGTCTCTCCCTTTTCTTTCGAACTTAACTACTCCGGTGATCCTGGAGAACAGGGTGTCATCTTTACCTCTTCCCACATTATAGCCGGGTATGATCTTTGTCCCCCTCTGCCGAATCAATATGCTTCCAGCTAAAACTGCTTCCCCGGCAAAGCATTTAACCCCTAATCTCTGACCGTGTGAATCCCTTCCGTTGCGGGAACTTCCTACTCCTTTTTTATGAGCCATGATCTTACCTTTCCTTTCAAAGAAACTTTTATCGAGTTTTCGATTTCTCTGGTTCCCCCTTTTTTCGTTTTTCTCCGACGACTATATCAAAGGAGAGCTTATCCTCCCCTTCTTTTCGATCAACTGTGACATGACAATCTCCAGCAAATTGACCTCTCAAGATCTCCTCAGCCAAAGGGTCTTCTAAATACTTCTGGATCGCCCTTTTCAAAGGTCTGGCTCCGAAAGTGGGATTATATCCCTTTTCCGCTAAGAATTCCTTTGCCTTTAAGGTCAACTCAAAGGAGATCCCTTTGTCCGCCAGCCTTTTAGCCACATCGCCTAAAAGTATGTCAATTATCTCCATTATCTCTTTCATTCCCAAAGCCCTGAAGATGATTATCTCATCGATTCTGTTCAAAAGCTCAGGATTGAAAGTCCTTTTCACCTCATCCAATATCTTCTGCTTCATCTGATCATAAGAGGAGACCAAATCATCCTTCTGAAACCCCATCCCTTTACCGCTCTTAATCTCTCTGGTCCCCATATTGGAGGTCATTATCACCACAGTATTTTTGAAATCGACCTTTCTTCCAAAGCTATCGGTCAGCTGACCGTCATCTAACATCTGGAGAAGGATATTAAACACCTCGGGATGAGCTTTTTCGATCTCATCTAAAAGAACCACTGAATATGGCTTTCTCCTCACCTTCTCGGTCAACTGTCCCCCTTCCTCATAACCCACATATCCGGGTGGGGCGCCGATAAGTCGGGAGACAGAGAACTTTTCCATATATTCGGACATATCTATCCTGACTAAATTATCCTCATCCTCAAAAAGGAAAATGGCTAAGGCTCGGCCTAATTCAGTCTTACCCACTCCGGTGGGACCTAAAAAGATGAAAGAGCCGATGGGTCTTCTCGGATCCCCTAATCCCGCTCGGGACCTGTGAATGGCCCTGGTGATAGCCGAGATAGCTTCCTTCTGTCCCACCACCCTCTTTTTTAGCTCCTCCTCCATTCTCAAAAGCTTTTTGGATTCCTTCTCTTCCAGACGAAAAAGTGGTATTCCGGTCATCTTGGAGACCACTTGGGCAATATCCTCAGCAGAGAGTTCCACAGTGATCTTATCCCTTTCTTCCTCCCATTTCTTTTTCAGCCTTTCCATCTCCTCTTTTTTGAATTTAAGCTCATCTCTTAATTGAGCCGCTTTCTCAAATTCCTGATCCTTTACCGCTTGTTCTTTTGCCTTCTGAATCGAAGAGATCTCTTCCTCCAATTGATCGAACTCCGGAGGTTTGGTATAGGAAGCCAAATGAGCTTTGGACCCAGCTTCATCCATCACATCTATGGCCTTATCCGGCTGAAATTTCCCGGAGATATATCTATCGGAAAGTTTCACCGCCGCATCGATAGCTTCATCGGTGATCTTCACCCTATGATGCTCCTCATATCTGGGCCTTAATCCCTGAAGAATTTTTATAGTATCCTCTGTGGTCGGAGGATCGACCATCACTGTTTGAAATCTTCTTTCTAAGGCACCATCTTTTTCGATATATTTTCGATATTCGTTCAAAGTGGTAGCTCCGATGCACTGGATCTCACCCCGGGACAAAGTCGGCTTGAATATATTGGATGCATCCAGAGACCCTTCTGCTCCTCCAGCTCCCACGATAGTATGTAGCTCGTCGATGAAGATGATCACATCCTTGGAATTGATGATCTCATTCATCATCACCTTCATCCTTTCCTCAAACTGGCCCCGATATTTTGTCCCGGCAACCAAAGCCGCCATATCCAATGTCACAATCCTTTTGTTCTCTAAAGTCTGGGGAACTTTGCCCTGCACAATCCTCTGAGCTAACCCTTCAGCGATTGCAGTCTTTCCCACTCCCGGCTCACCGATTAAGACCGGGCTGTTCTTTTTTCTCCGCGAAAGTATCTGCGATACCCTTTCGATCTCGTTATCCCTTCCGATAATCGGATCTAATTTACCCCTGCGAGCCAACTCGGTTAAATCTCTACCAAAATGGTCTAAAGCCGGAGTCTTGCTCTTCTTTCTTTTCCTGCCATAAGAGGAAGGCTTTCCGGACCGAATATTTTTCATCTCTTCATAAGCTTCCTTATAGTCCACCTCATACATGGATAAAACCTGAGCTGCCACCCCCTCCTCATCCCTTAACAAAGACAAAAGAATATGTTCGGTATCAATTTCTTTGGATCTTAACGCCCGGGCTTCCTGAGCCGAAAGCTCTAAGGTCTTTTTAGCTCTGGCGGTCAAAGGGAGCTGCCCCAAGGTCAAAGTTCCACCAGAAGGCTGAACTACATCCTCAATCGACTGTTTGAGCTCACTTAGGTCAATCCCAATATCAGCCAAAACCTCCACCGCCTTACCTTCTCCCAGGCGGATCAAACCTAAAAGGAGATGCTCCGTCCCGATATAATCGTGTCTCAAACGGGTAGCCTCCTCTCGGGCATACTCGATAGCCTTCCTGGCTCTCTCAGAGAACATCTCATTCATAGACAAACTCCCTATCTATCTTTTCCCCCGCCAAAGGCAGGGGAGAACCTTCGTAAACTTCTCTTCCTTATATAATTTAAGCATAAAATCGAAAAAGTCAAAGAATATTTATTTAAATAATTGACTTGTCATTTTCCATCGCTAAAAGCGGGGGTTCCTTCGGACAATTTCTCTCTAACCAGGGAAGCCCTAACTACATCCCTTTCCTCTGCACTCATCTCTTTTCCGAAATATTTCTGCAGATGAGCAGGTTGAGAAAGGATCAAAAGCTGGTTGATCAGACCTAAAGAAATATCAGATAAAGTCCCTGTTCCCAAACCCAACCTTATAGCAGACAATAGATTTAACACCTCGGCTGAGGTTAAAACTCTGGCATTTTTCAAAATTCCCAAAGACCTCCAGATTTTATCTTCAATCTGCTCTTTGGCATCCTTGAATAAAGTCATTCGGGAGTTTCCTTCATATTCTATTATCTGATAAGTTACCCTTTCAAGGCTTTCCATAATATCCTCCTCTGATTTACCCAAAGTGGTCTGATTTGAGATCTGGAAAAGGTTACCTAAAACGTCAGTCCCTTCCCCGTAAAATCCCCTTACCGCCAATCCCACCTTGGTGATCCGCGAAATAACCTTTTCTATCTCTCTGGTTAAAACCAGGCCAGGAAGATGAATTAAAACCGATGCTCTGATGCCGGTCCCCACATTAGTAGGACAGGAGGTCAAATAACCGAAATCTGAATCGAAATCGAACTCTAAAGATTTGGATAACTCGTCATCAGCTTGATTTGCCTGTTCCCAGGCGCTCTTTAACTCTAAGCCGGATTGGATTGCCTGGATGCGTAAATGATCCTCTTCATTGACCATAATGGAAAGTTTCTCATCCTCCCCAATGAAAATCGCTTTGGGATTATCTCCATTTTTGATAAATTCAGGGCTAACTAAGTGTCTTTCCAGCAAAAATTTGCGGTCTAAATCTGAAAGCTTGTCAGAAGAATAGAAGTTGCCTTTTTTCAGAAACTGGCTTTTCTCAATAGCAAACTGGACATAAGATAGTGCCTTCTCTTTATTTTCGATATTAGCCACTGGAGGAAAAGGAAGGGAGGTGATATTCCGAGCCAGCCTTACTCTGCTGGATAAAACGATTTCTGAATTTTTCCCTTCACCCGATAGCCAGGAGGCTGACTTTTTTACTAGATCCTCGAACATGATTTACCTATTCTTATCCAAAGATTTTATCTTATCCCTTAGCTGAGCTGCCATTTCGAAATCCTCTGCCTCTATAGCTTTTTTTAGCTCCTCTTGAAGTTTCCTTTCCTCTTTGATAGGTTTCATTATATCTTCCTTGTAATGAGGAACTTTCCCCCGATGCTGATCTGAGCCGTGAATTTTGCGTAGCAAATCTTTCAAGGGTTCCCGGAAAGCTTTGTAGCAATTTCCACATCCCAATCTTCCAACCTTGCTGAAATCGGAGAAAGCCATCCCACATCCCGAACATTTAGTATCGGCGACCGCTTTCGGAACCTTGGTGGTGCTCTGTTCCAAGATGCTGGCTAAAAACTCAGCTAAAGGGAAAGCTATCCCCTCCAAGGGAGAATGAAATCCTCCCTTCTCCGCACAATCCTCACACAAGTTCAAATCGGTCTTTTTATTGTCGACAATCTGGGTCAGATGAACCGTCGCCTCTTTTTTCCCACAATCCTCACAAAGCATTTTTGTCTCACAAAAGTTGGGCTATCCCATCTTTTAACCGGTAAACTCTATTGGCTTTTTTAGCCAGCTCCTCATTATGAGTGGCGATTATAAAGGTCTGATTTTTATTTTTATTCAAATCGGATAAAAGTTCATGTAATTCCTCTTTATTCTTTTTGTCTAAATTTCCCGAAGGTTCATCCGCAATCACCACTAAAGGATCGTTGATTAAGGCTCGGGCAACCGCCACCCTTTGCTGTTCCCCTCCGGACAGTTCTCCCGGACGATGATCGGCTCTGGGCAAAAGGCCCAACTCATTTAAAATATTTCTGGCCTTATCTTTAATCTTTTCCTCTTTTTCGCCGGCAATCAACTGGGGCATCATCACATTCTCCAAAGCGGTGAATTCTGGCAAAAGATGGTGAAACTGGAAGACGAACCCTATGGTTTTGTTCCGGAAAGAAGCCAATTGTCTATCATCCAAAGAAAAAATATCGGTCGAGTTCAAATTCACCTTTCCTTTATCCGGCCTGTCCAAAGTTCCCAAGATATGGAGCAGAGTGCTTTTTCCTACTCCCGATGCCCCCACCACCCCCACCATCTCCCCAGGTAATAACTCCAAATTGACCCCCTTTAATTCGTCGAGCCTTGCACCCCCCGTTTGAAAACTCCGATGAATATCCTTTCCTTCTAAGATTGTAACTTTTTTTTCTATCAATTTTTCAAACCACTATAATTATTTTCGCCACATTTCGCAAGATGTTTATAAAGTTTTACCTCTATTTACTGTTTTCTGTTTTCCGTTTTCTGATTTCCGTTAACCGTTTCTCCTCATTCATACCGAATCGCCTCCACCGGAGTTAACGCTGCAGCTCTTTTGGCTGGATACAAAGTAGCCACAAAGGTTATCCCTAAAGCGGCTATACTCACTAATATAAAATCCCAGGGCCTCATATCTATCGGTAATGAATTTATAAAATATATCTCCGGAGGCAAAGATATAACTTTAAAAGTCTCTTGAACCCAGCATAATGAAAACCCTAATATACTCCCCAAGATTGTCCCTACCACTCCGACCACTAAACCTTCAAACATAAATATTCTCATAATACTTTCAGAAGTTGAGCCCATAGATTTCAAAATGCCGATATCTTTTTTCTTTTCGATAACCACCATGATCAAAGTGCTGATTATATTAAATGCCGCTACGGCAATGATCAAACTTAAGACGATGAACATGGCATATTTTTCCAAAGCCATCCAGGAAAATAAGTTCTTATGCATATGCATCCAGTCCAAAGCATAAAAACGATACCCCAATTTCTGGTCTAACTGTTCGGCGACTTTACCAGCTTTATAGAGATCTTCGATTTTGATCTGCAGTCCGCTAACTTTTTCACCCAAATTGAAAAGCTTTTGAGCAGATTCTAAGGAAATGTAAGACATGGAGGCATCATATTCATACATCCCGGTTTCGAAGGTTCCGACGACTTGAAATTTGGTCGCTTTGGGCATAGTCCAGGCTGAGGATAAATTGGCTTTATTAATAGAAAACAAGACCACATTATCACCCAAACCAACCCCTAATCTTTCAGCCAGGGTTCCCCCTAAGACGATCCCCGGAATTTCATTAGCAGATTTGAAATCAAAGCTTCCTTCCAAAAGATATTGGGCAATATCAGTAACATTCTTCTCCTGTTCAAAGTCGATCCCCCGAACCACAATCCCATCCGATTCCTCTTTTGAAGAGATAGCCGCTTTGAAAAAGACAAAGGGAGCTACAGCTTTTATTTCTTTTATCTTTTTTATCTCGGGTAAAAGACTTTGATAGTTTTCGATCCCCTCTCCGTGCATCGGAAAAACTGTAATATGAGCTGTGGTTCCGATTATGCGAGAGCGCACCTCTTTTTCAAATCCATTCATCATTGACAAAACAAAAATCAAAGCCGCCACTCCAATTAAGACCCCGCAAACAGAGATGACAGTAATTATAGAGATAAATTTAGACGATTTTTTCGACTTCAAATATCTTTTAGCTATAAAAAATTCGTAAGACATTTTTTATTTTCTGTTTTCCATTTTCTGTTTACTGTTTTTTCTTTGTGGCGTCAGGAGTTACCTCCTGACGCTGTTTCTCCATGTGCTCGCGTAGGGGCGGAGTTTATCTCCGCCCCAGGGAAAAGGGTGGAGACAAGCTCCACTCCTACGCGATACTCCCTTGAAAACCATTTAGACATTAGTCATAATTTATTTGATTTCGCGGCAAGTTGCCTTCGCAGGGCTAAAGCCCTGCCCTACAAGATTTGTAGGGGCGTATCGCAATACGCCCCTACACCTAATCCACCTAAAACCAACAATAAGCCTCATCCTTCCGGTCTCATCTGGGGGAAAAAGATCACATCTCTTATCGAAGCCTGGTCGGTCAAAAGCATCACTAATCTGTCGATTCCGAGCCCCAATCCACCGGTAGGCGGCATCCCATATTCTAAAGCTTTCAAAAAATCCTCATCTAAGACCTGCGCCTCCTCATCCCCCAATTCTTTTAGCTTTTGTTGTTGCTCAAACCTTTCCCTCTGATCCAAAGGATCATTCAATTCTGAAAAGGCATTCCCCAATTCCAATCCTCCGATAAAAAGCTCAAATCTTTCGGTAACACCGTTTTTCTCTCTGTGCCTTTTTGCCAGAGGAGAGATCTCCAAAGGATAATCGGTGATAAAAGTCGGCTGAAAAAGGTTGGGCTGAACTAAGTTACCAAAAATCGTGTCGATAATCTTCCACTTGTTAGTTCTTTCGTCAACGGAAAGATTCAGATTCTTAGCAATTTCTTTTATCTTCTCCTCACTTTTATCTACAACCTCCACCCCGGCATATTCCCGAATAGAATCAAGATAGGAGATTTTTTTCCATTCCCCATCTAAATTTATCTCTTGTCCCTGGTAGGTGATAATTCCACTTCCGAAAACTTCTCGGGCTATAAATCTCATCATCTCCCGTTCCAATTTCATTATATCATTATAATCCGCATAGGCAATATAAAGCTCCAACATCGAAAATTCCGGATTGTGATTTTTGTCCATTCCCTCATTCCTGAAATCCTTGCAGAACTCATACACCTTTTCGAATCCGCCAATGATCAACCTCTTCAGATACAACTCGTCGGCAATCCTTAAATATAAGTTAATATCTAAAGCGTTGTGATAAGTCTTAAAAGGTCGGGCTGAGGCGCCACCGTAAATTGGTTGTAAAATGGGAGTCTCCACCTCGATAAATCCTTTTTCATCCAAAAACTTTCTGATGGCACCAATGATTTTTGTTCTTTTCAGGAAAACTTCCTTGACCGAAGGATTGCAGACTAAATCCAGATATCTCTGCCGGTATCTTAATTCTTTATCAACCAGCCCATGCCATTTCTCCGGCAGAGGCCTTAAGGATTTTGCCAATATTACAAAATCTTTTGCCCTTATGGTTTTCTCACCAGTTTTGGTTGTAAATACTTTCCCCTCCACCCCGATGAAATCCCCAATATCAATATATTCAAAGAGATGATATTTCTCCTCTCCAATTTCATCTGACTTTATATAGACCTGAATTTTCCCTTCTCCATCTAAAATATGAAAGAAAAGGCTTTTGCCGTGAGACCTGAGTGATATAATTCTTCCCGCCGCTTTAACCTCTTTTTGTTCTTTTTCCAAAGTTTCAAAATTCTTTAAAATCTGTTCCGAAGTGTGGGTTCTTTCGAACTTATAAGGATAAGGGTTTATATTTTTTTCTTTTAGTTTTTTAAGCTTTCCCCTTCGATGTAAAAGCAGTTCTGATAATTGTTCTTTAGATAGCTCTTCAGACAATTTCTTCTCCTTCGTAACTCAACCCTTTAGAGTTGATAGTTTGTTTGTCGGGCAGTCCTCCGCCACAGACGGAGAACAGCCCGACCTACAACTACTATACATCGGGAATATAAGAGGGTGGAAATTGTATGTCAAGAGGAAACGGTCAATGAAAAAGTTAGTTTAATTTGTATACGATTCAGCAAAATTAATTTGTTGATTCGATAACGCGCATTATCCATCTTAAATATAAGAAGTAAATGAACAAAAGGGAAAAGAAGATAAAGCCCAATTCCTACAAACTGTTTTATCAAAACTCAAATCTTAATAATCCAAAAATGAGCTTGTATCGGAGATTTAGTTTTAAGAGGTCATTTTGGTCTTGGAATTTCCAACGTACCAATATTAGTGCCTTTTTCGTGAGTGATTATGTATTGCAGAAATATTGGAAACTTTTGAGTGGGTGCAATCTTAATGGAGAATCGTAACTTTGTATTAGCGAATCCCTCTTCATCTGGCAATAAAACAAAATTTGGGACGCATGTATAGTCAAACATAGTCATAAATGAATCTTGGGATGAAGGAATGTGAACAAAACATTTGGACTCAAGTTTAAATTCTTTTGGCGCAATGAGTCCTACCATGAAATTTTCTGCTTTCATCTCACCTGCATTGACAATTAATGGCAATATATCTAATCTATTATGATCTTTATCAAATTGACAATAATTTGGGTCGCACCTTAGAGAAAGGATTGGCTTTTGGGCTAACTGTTTTCTCCATTCTTCTTGAGTCTTTTCTAATAAAATAAGTTGATTTTTCGAGGCTTGTGTGATCTTTTCTAAATGGTCTTTATAGGAAACTAAACTTCTCGAAAAGGCATCTATGTCGTTCTTAAATATTTCCACAGACCTTTTTTGTAGAAACACTACTTCACTTAAGCTATCTATTGCTATACTGAATTCTTTTATTTGCTCTGGGATATTCTTAAATCCGCTTTTAATATCCTTTGATATTTCACTGGTTGTCTTTTCATATATGATTGAAGTTGAAACATTCTTATAGCTAAAATAGACAGCGAGAAACAAAAGAAATAGTTCAACAATTCTTATTATATCCCCTCTAATCGAAGTTCTGATTATAATTAGATGCAATATCTTACTAAATAAAGATCGAATTGGATTCCACAATATATACACAGTGGATTTGAGAAGTGTTTTAACTTTCATAGCACTCTACATTTCACAGTCAGTAGGTCAGGTTGCGATCACCAGCCAAAGGTTGGGGAGAGCTCTACCCGACACCTTTATCTGTCAAGCGGCCCGCACTTGGCGGGGCATGCTTGACCTACGCACCGTCTACTGTTTTCTGTTTACCGTTTTCCGTTTACCATTCACTCCCACTCAATCGTCGCCGGGGGCTTGGAGCTTATATCATAGACCACTCGATTGATCCCTTTGACCTCGTTTATGATTCTGTTGGAAATTCTACCAATCAAATCATAGGGCAATTGTGCCCAATCTGCGGTCATCCCATCTAAAGAGGTAACGGCTCTCAAAGCCAAAACATTCTCATAAGTCCTCTCATCCCCCATCACCCCTACCGACTGAACCGGCAGAAGAACACAGAAAGCTTGCCACACCTGGTCATAATAGCCAGATTTTTTCAGCTCATCTATGAAAACAAAATCTGCTTCCTTCAAAATATCTAATCTTTTTTTGGTCACCGCGCCTATAACCCTTACTGCCAAACCCGGACCCGGAAAAGGATGTCGACCGATGATTTTTCCCGGAAGCCCCAATTCCTTACCGATTTCTCTAACCTCATCTTTAAATAATTCCTTCAGAGGCTCGATCAATTTCAGATTCACCTCCTCTGGCAATCCACCTACATTATGATGGGACTTGATAGTAGCCGAAGGACCTTTGAATGATGTCGATTCTATCACATCCGGATACAAAGTCCCCTGAGCCAAAAACTCTACCTCCCCGATCTTTTCAGCCTCCTCCTCAAATACCTCGATAAATACCCTGCCGATGATCTTTCTTTTATCCTCTGGATCGCTTACCCCTTTAAGTTCAAATAAAAATCTATCAGAGGCATCCACAAAATCTAAATTTAGATGCAAATTACTAAATGTCTCTTTTACCTCATTAGACTCATTTTTTCTCAAAAGTCCATTATCGATGAAAATCGAGGTGAGTTGATTTCCAATAGCTTTGTGGACTAAGGTGGCGCAGACAGAAGAATCGACTCCCCCGGAAAGCCCAAGGATAACCTTTTTGTCCCCCACCGTATCTTTAATCCTCTCAACAGATGTGGCAATAAACGATACCGGTGTCCAGGTTTTTTTGCATTCGCAGATATCGAGAAAGTTTTGAATAATCCTTCCCCCGTTTTCAGTATGCACCACTTCCGGATGAAACTGAAGCCCATAGATTTTCTTCTCTTGGTTTTTTATCGCCGCATAAGGAATATTTTCTGTCGAGGCTAAAGGAACAAAACCTTTTGGAAGAGAAGATACAAAATCACCATGGCTCATCCACACCTTCTCTTGTTTTTCCAAACCTTTAAAAATATCAGAGAAATCATCTATTTTAATTATCGCCTTTCCATATTCTCTGCTTTTAGATCTCTCCACTTTCCCATCGAATAAAAAAGCTAAAATCTGCAATCCGTAACAGATTCCCAATATGGGAACATTTAGCTCAAATATCTTTTTATCGCAAAAGGGGGAATTTTCATCAAATACTGAGGAGGGTCCGCCGGATAAAACCATCCCTTTTAGATTTTTACTTCGGATATAATCCAGATCATAATTAAAGGGCAGAATCTCAGAAAAGACATTATTCTCCCTTACCCTACGGGCAATAAGCTGGGTATATTGAGACCCGAAATCTAAAATTATGATAGTCTCTTGTTTTAAAGATGTCCCTTTCATTTACTTTTAACTTAATATACTCTAATAGTTGTATGCTGTTAACTGTGAACCGTTTTCAGTTAACCGTTTACTGTTTTCTAAGAATGGTATCCTTTTTCCAATGGAGATCATCCTTTTTCGGATAGTCACTATTGTAATGTAGCCCTCGGCTTTCCTTACGGGCCAAAGCGGATAAAATAACCAGCTCCGCCACAGTGGCGATGTTCCTTAATTCTATTACGTCATCCTTGACCGGATTTTGTTGGAAAAAATCCTCGATCTCCGAAAGCAACATCTTTATTCTCGACCTCGCCTTAGCTAACCTGATATCCGACCTCACAATCCCTACATAATCCCACATAAATGACTGAATCTCTTTTTTATCATGGGAGATGATCACCCACTCTTTTGAATCAAAAGTCCCCTTAAGGCTCCAACTCTTTACTTTAAGAAACTTATTTTTCTTTTCTTTTTCAAAAGTCTTTTTAGAGCTTTGAAAAGCAAAATCGGCAAAAGCCACCGCCTCTAAAAGTGAATTGGAAGCTAACCTATTTGCCCCGTGCATTCCGGTCATCGAAACCTCGCCGCAGGCATAAAGATTTTCAATATCTGTCTTCCCTTCCATATCAGTCAACACCCCTCCACACATATAATGAGCCGCAGGAACCACCGGGATCCATTCCTTGGTTATGTCGATCCCTAAAGTTAGACATTTATTATAGATATTGGGGAATCTCTTTTTAACAAACTCAGAATCGAGATGGGTTACATCCAGATACACACAGGGTTCGCCCGATTTCTTCAGTTCGCTATCTATTGCCCGGGCCACTACATCTCTGGCGGCGAGTTCTTTCAAGGGATGATAGTTCTCCATAAAAGTATCACCATCCTTTAACCTCAATTTCCCCCCCTCACCCCTTACTGTTTCAGAGATTAAAAAGGATTCACCTTGAGGATGATAGAGGCTGGTGGGATGAAATTGAATGAACTCCATATTGGCAATTTTAGCCCCGGCCCGATAAGCCGTAGCCACTCCATCTCCGGTGGCAATAGAGGGATTGGTGGTATGAAGGTAAATCCTCCCGGCACCTCCAGTAGCTAAAAGGGTCACCTTCGACAAAAAGGTCTCAATTCTGTTTTTATCAATATCCAGAACGTATGCTCCCCAGCATTTGTTTATCTCCGGAGAAGTCTTTCTGGATCCTTCTATTTTTCTGGTTGTAATTAAATCTATAGCAATATGATTCTCATATAATTGTATATTTTTTTTCTCTTTAACCGCCCGAAGAAGGGCGCTTTCTATTTCCCTGCCGGTAAAATCCTTTACGTGTGCTACCCTGTTTTTGGAATGACCCCCTTCCCTCCCCAAATCGAACTCTTTTCCCCTTTTGGTAAACTTAACTCCTATTTTAAGCAATTCCTCAATACATTTAGGACCAGCCTCCACCACCTTTCTGACCATTTCCTCCTTACATAATCCATCCCCAGCCTTCAGTGTATCCTGAATATGATCTTCAAACGAGTCGTCCGGAGACATAACCGAAGCGATTCCTCCCTGAGCATAGTTGGTGTTCGATTCCGAATCCTTTTTTTTGGTAATCACCACCACGTCCCCCAGCTCGGATACTTTCAAGGCATAAGAGAGTCCCCCAATCCCTGAGCCTATAACCAAAAAATCTGTTTCGATGATCATCTTATTTTTCTCTGAATTAACTCCCAGAGCTCTTTTTCACCTCGAGTAATTTTCAACTCAATTTTAATCCAATATAAAGGAACTTTCAATTCAAGTAGTGGAGGTATTCTAACCATATCTTTCTCAGTAGTCAAGACAAAATCTGCCCCCAAATTTATTCCCTCATTTTCTATTTTCTCTAAATCCCTTTCTTGATAAGGGTAATGGTCGGAAAACTTCAAATGCTTCGAAATTTTTATCCCTATGCCTTCCAGGGTCTTCTCAAAAGATAAAGGATTGGCAATTCCCGAAAAAGCTAAGGCTTTTTTGTTTCGGGCAGACTCAATGGCGAGTGGTGATCCATCTAAAAAATTATGAATTGAAACAACTTGGTAAACACTCTCGACCACCAGAGCATTTGGATTATATTTATTTAATACATTCAAGATATTCTCTTTGTTGAAAACACAATCCGATTTGTTCAAGACCAAAACATCTGCTCTTTTTAAGCTGGATGCTGGCTCTCTTAAATATCCGGCTGGAAAAAGCATGCCTTTTCCAAAAGGATTTAAAGAATCTAATACTACTATATCCAAATCCCGAGCAAGTTTCCAGTGCTGAAACCCATCGTCCAACAGAAAAATTTCGCTCTGATATTTTGCCAAAGCAAAAGTCCCGCCTTTAAATCTATTTTTATTTATAATCACCGGAACACTCAAAAGCTCTTGGGCTAAAAGATAAGGCTCATCCCCCACCTCTTTCTGGGAAAAATTTGATTTTTCCCCCAAAAGATCTATCTGTTTTTTATATCTTCTTTTATATCCTCTGGTCAAAATAGCCACATTTTCTCCCCGCTTTTTAAACTCCAAAGCTAAATATAAGACCAAGGGGGTTTTTCCTGTTCCCCCCAAGGTTATATTCCCCACACTTATCACCTTGGCATTTAGTTTTTTAGGTCTTATGATCCCACACTTATAGATGAAAACTCTCAAATGATAAATTAAAAGAAAAATTATTGATGGAATAAACAAAATTACCTCTAAAATAAATCTTGTAGGGGCGTATGGCAATACGCCCCTACCAAAAAAACTGCAAGAATTTCCCTTTAACCACTTTTCTCCAACATTATTTTTTGTTCAACCCCTCTAAAAGAAAACGAACTGTTTGGTCCGCTGCCCCTCGTTGTTTTTCAACCGCCTCCTTACCCTTTTGTCCAAGGTTTTTTCGCAAGCTTTCATCTTTTAATAATCTGGAAAATCCTTGATATAATTCCTCTTCGTTTTCGACCATAATTCCACCACCGGATTCGATCAAACAGGAGGCGGCAAACTTGAAATCATCGATAAAAGGACCGAAAATAACAGGTGCCCCCCAGATGGCTGGCTCCAGTATATTGTGCCCACCTAAAGGGACCAAACTTCCTCCCACAAAAGCCACATCGGCAATAGAATATAAAGGAAAAAGCTCCCCGATGGTGTCCAACAAAATTACCGAATAATCTTTATCTTCAATTGATTTTTCATCGATTAAGGTTTTCCTTCTAAATTTTAATCCCAACTGGAAAAGGTATTCTTCTATAAGACCTATTTGGTTAAGGTGCCGGGGAGCTAAGATCAACAAAAGTGATGGGTTTTCTTTTCTTAGTCGCTGAAAAACATCCAGAATCATCTTTTCCTCACCTTCTCTTATGCTCCCAGCTACGATGATTTCACGAGTTGAAGAAATTCCTAAACTTTTTCTAATGGCTTCTTTATCATATCTATCTAAATGCGGAATCATCTGATCGAATTTTAAATTCCCGACAATCTTGATCTTTTCAACTTTAGCACCCAGAGTTTTTGCCCTTCCCGCATCCTCGAAAGTCCTCATACATAAAAGGTCGAAAAAAGACAGAACCAAAGAAAAAAGGCTTTTGAACCTCAGATACTTGGGGAAGGATTTGGCTGAGAATCGTCCATTGATTAAAGCCACAAAAGCTTTTTGTTCTTTTGCCTTTTTTATCAAATTGGGCCAGAGCTCCGTCTCCACTAAAATTAAGGAAGTGGGATGAATTTTATTCATCACTTTCTTAACAAAAAAAGGAATATCCACTGGAGCATAAAAAACTAAGTCGGCTTCAGGCAGACTCTTCTTTGCCTCAATTTTCCCGGTCTTGGTCAGGGTGGAAATCACTATCGAAAATTCTGGTAAAAGTTTCTTCAACTTAGGAACTATGGTTGGCAATATCCTCACTTCCCCCACCGATGCAGAATGAAACCAGATCACTTTTCTGGATTGAAGAGGTCTTTTTGCCCCTTTAGGGAGAATACCCATCCTCTCCAAAATCCCTTCGCCCCTGAAAACTGATCGCAGGTATAAGTAAGGAAAAAGCAATATGAAAAGCAAAGTTATGATGACGTTGTAAAAAAAATACATAGTTAAAACTTCAAATAATTTTCACTCTCCTAACATTCGGAACACAATCTCTGCACCCCTTTTATATGCTCCCTTTTCCCCTAATTTTTCTTTCACAGCTGAAAGCTCATCTTTCATTTTTTGATATTTCTCTTTATCTGTCAAAAATTGATACATCTCCCCGGCGATCTTTTCCGGTTTAGCCTCATATTGAACAAACTCCGGAACAATTTTTTTACCAGAAATCAGATTCACCATACCGATATAGGGGACTTTTACCAAACTTCTGGCAACCAGCCAGGTTAAAAAGCCGGTTTTATATATCACCACAAAAGGGGTTCCAATTATAGCTGCCTCCAGAGTCGAGGTGCCGGACTTGACCAAAAGAAAATCTGAATATCTCATCAAATCATAAGTGAATTTTTCAACCAGAACAACTTCCAATCTTTTCTGGGTTAAAAAACTTACTAAATAATCTTTCTCAATCGTCGGAGCCAAACTCACTGCCACTTTCAGATCCTTTATTTTCGACTTCATTATTTCACAGGAGGAAAGCATTATAGGTAGAATCTTTTCAACTTCTAAAGCTCGCGAACCAGGGAAAAGACCGATTAAAATCTGGTCTTTTTCTATCCCAAATTTGTTTCTGAACTCATCTGGAGTCAATGAGGTTTTAACCACATCTAAAAGGGGATGACCTATAAAATCAACATCTACTTGGGCATCTTTATAGATCTTTTCCTCGAAGGGGAAAAAAACTATCATTTTGTCCACTAACTTTTTAATTTTTTTTATCCTCCCTTTTCCCCAAGCCCACACCTGCGGGCTGATGTAATAGAGTATGAGAATTTTTCTTTTTTTAATTTCTTCAGCCAGTTTTAAATTAAATCCTGGATAATCGATCAAAATTGCTAAATCCGGTTTTCTCTCATCTAAAATCTGTGTCATCTTTTTCATCACTTCTCTAAAGAATCCAAGATTTTCTAAAACCTCAAAAAATCCCATAAAGGATAGCTGGTTGATATGGTAAAAAGTCTCCACCCCAGCTTCCCTCATTTTATCCCCACCCATACCGAAGAAGCTTACCTGTGGATTAATTCTCCGTAATTCTTTAATCAATCCCACCCCATGCATATCCCCAGAAGCCTCGCCGGCAATAATCAAAATCTGCTTGTTCATCTGATACTTTCTCTGTGCTTTCGTGCTTTTCTTATGATCCTTAAAGCCACCTCCAAAGCCTTTTTCCCCTCTTCCCCTGAAACTTTGGGCTGGGTTTTGTCTGCAACTGCCCAAAGGAAAGATCTGATCTCGGAAGTCAGCATATCCTCTTTTTCTATATGCGGTCTTTCATAGACAATGGTTTTGCCCATCTCCCAGGGAAGTTTACCGATAATGGAATCAAGCTGGTTTTCTTTTTCTACTTTTTCAGTCTCAACCAATCTGTAAATCTCAGCAGATTTTTCTAAAAGGTCTAAAGAGATGTAGCCATTTTTCTGAAATATTCTGAACTTGCGCATAGGGTGAGCGGATATTCTGCTGGCGGTGATATTAGCTACACAGCCCTTCTCAAATGTGATCCGGGCATTGGCAATATCCTCACTATCGGTGACAACCGAGATCCCAGTTGCATCTATTTCTTTGATATCATCATTCACCAAACTTAAGATTAAATCGATATCATGAATCATCAGGTCCAATATCACCGCCACATCGGTTCCCCGGGAAGGGAAAGGAGCTAAACGGTGGGATTCGATAAATTTTGGTTCCAATTTCATATTCTCTATAGCCTTGAATGCCGGATTAAATCTCTCGATATGCCCCACAAAAAGAACCAAACTTTTTTTTCTGGCTAATTCTATTAGCTTTTCAGCTTGCTTGACCGTCTCGGTGATGGGCTTTTCAATCAGAACATTTGCCCCATTTTTTAAAATTATTTCACCCACAGAAAAATGAGAGGAAGTAGGAACAACTAAACTAACCGCATCGGTATCTTTAAGCAAATCTTCGAGATTTTCAAAATGCTTGGTATGAAATTGCTCTGCTTTCTTTTTTGCCTTAGCTATATCAATATCATAAACCCCCACCAGGAAAGCTTCGGGCAATTCGGAATAAACCCTCAGATGATGCTGCCCCAGATGCCCCACCCCCACCACTCCCACCTTTATCTTATCCATATTTCAACTCCCAGACTAAATCTGTCAATCCCACGCCAGATCAAACCTATTCTCTTCAATCCGTTCAATCCGTTGAACTCGCTTTAAAAAACAAAAACCACTGGAAAAACTCAGTGGTAATTATATAATACATCCTTAGTAGCAAGTCAATTGACTTTCGACTTAACCAATCTACTTGGCAGGGAGATTCTATCCGGGCGGTTTATTGAATATTTGTCGAAAAACAGAGAAGGCAAGTAGAAAATATCCAGTTGATAATCTAAATTAAACATTAAATAACGCAAAGCGGAGAATACCTTATCCCTGAAAATAACATTAACTAAAATCTTTACCTTGCTAACTACTTTTGATTTAACTTAAATTCAGCCTAAAATTTTGTGCCGGATATTGAAGGAAGTAAATCTCGAAAAAGAAAAAACTTAGGTTGGGACTGGAAAATAAAATTTTACTCCTCTCCTAGGGCGTGAAAAACTAAAAGCCTCTACTTTTTCACCCCTCTCATCTGTTGTTTCCAATATTGCACAACTTCAGCATTCAAGTTGTATTTTCTATAAGGATGAAAGGTTTGGCGCCAGAGTGGAAATTCAGTATAAGGATGGTTATCGGTGATAATGGGTTCTCCTCTCACAAAAGCAGATAACTCTGCCGGACTTAAAAGATAGAGACCTAACATCGCCTCCGGAGTAGAAACCAGAGTATCCCATTCGGTTATATCATTTAGAATGTCTTTGTCTTGATAAGCCTGGCGAAAACGCTCTGGGTTAACCTTTAAAGGCTCCATAGAACCCAAAAGATAAAAACCAGGGTATTTGCTCCCTCTCCAGACAGTGGCATTGGGAAAAACGCTCTGGAAAGTTCGCATAATCATTCGCACCTCAGTGAACGCATGGGGCGGAACCCACAGGCACATTATCCCTTTTGGTTTAAGACGACTTCGGCATAACTCGAAGTATTCTAAAGCATATAAGTTAACAGTGCCGGCGCTCCATAGAGGAGGCGCCGGATCCATAGTGATCACGTCATATTTTTTATCCCGCATTAAGAGGAAATTTCGACCGTCGTCCACATAGTGATGCACCCGGGGATCGGCTAGAACTTCAGGCCCGTCTTTATGAAAATATTTATAACATTCATAAGTCTCCGGCACCAGTTCCACCACATCACACTGCATATATTTATGCACTCTGGCTGACCGTAAGGTGGTTCCCATCCCGAAACATACTACTAAGATATCCTGAGGATTCTCATTTAAAAGTATGGGCAGGTGAGCCATCAACTTGGTCTCAGTACATAGGAAAGTCATTCCGATTCCATTTATCCATAGATATTTGGACAGAGGCTGGATTTGAGAGCCAAAAGCAGTGGTGGTTGCAGAAATACTCTCCTTATGATAATATATCTCCAGATCTTCTCCTAAGATTTTGTGAATTTCTTTTTTTAGAACAGAGAAGAAAGGATCCGGAGAAAAAATTCCCAGACCAATGGATAAAACTAACCCAATATAAATGGGTCTTAGATATCTAAAGCTTTTGTCCCGGGCTGAACTTTTTAATGCAATTGCCAGGCCTATAGCCAAATTTACACCAGCTAAAGCCAAGATCGTTCCTTTTGTTCCCAGTAACTTGATTAATATAAACCCGCTCACCAGAGAGCCGAAGATACATCCTAAGGTGTTCATAGAATAGAGCCGGCCCACTCCACTACCTACCTCCTCCTCTTTTTCCACATAGCTCCGGGATACGGCTGGAAAAATCAGACCTAAAACAAAAGTTATCGGTAGTACCATAACCACCGGCAACATAATAATGTTGAATAGAGCTATTCTGGTAGACACCGGTTTAAATATGGTGAAAAGATACAAACCCAGAACACTATACAGGGCAATGAATATTTGAGCCAACCCGAAAAAACCGAGGGGATCTTTAAGTTTATTGATATATTTTCCTCCCCAGATACTTCCCCCTGCCACTCCAGTTAAATAAACACCTAACATCATCGAGAAAGCATAGATGGAGGTTCCCAGGTGTAATTGGAACATCCGAGTCCAGACTACCTCGTAGGCTAAAGCGGCAAACCCATTAAGAGCATAAGCGATAATCACCATCCTTCGGGTAGATAAAGAATAGGGGGATATATACTCAATCTTTGGTTTTTGGGGAGCAGCTTTGGTTTCACCCGAAGCAGGAGAGACCTGCAGCTTTGTAGTGGCAGTGCTCAACGAAAATGCGATCAGAGAGACCATCAGGTTTATGAAAACCCCGATAAACACAGTATTCAACTCACCGATTGAGCCCAAAGTGAAAAGCCCGCTGCCAACAACTCCTAAAACTGCACCTAAGGTATTTAAACCATATAGGTTTCCTACCCTGATGGCAAAGGCAGTTCGATAGAGTTTGGTATGGGCAGAAAGAACTGGAAGGGTTCCACCCATTAGACTGGTGGGAACTAAAAGGCAGCCAAACAACAAAAGAGATTGGAAAAAACTTAAGGCAGGGCGCGATCCCCCAACCCAGCTATAGATTGAACGGTATATCGGGATAAGTTGATCAAAGAGAAAGAAAAGAGCAATAGCCGATAACCCCACCCCCAACTCTAAGGTCGCATACAAACGCAACGGGTTTTTAGATTTATCCACAAAACGTCCCAGAACATAACTCCCCACTGCCAGTCCCGCCATAAAGGCTGACAAAACTATAGAGGTAGCGTAAACAGTGCTTCCTAAAACCCGGATGAGAACTCGAAGCCAGACAATCTCATAAATCAAGCCACTGATTCCTGAGAGAAAAAAAAGGAGGTATATAAGTTTATTCTGGTGAGTCTTTTTAGCCATCTTTATCCTCCAGAGAAAATTTTGGATTAGTCTCAATATCTGCGCTTTTCCATAATCTCTATCTATTCACACCTAAAAAAATTAAGCCTTATTATAAGAGGGTTTTGCTTAAGTCTGTTTATCGTTTATCGATTTGGGTTTCGGCACTTCGACTTTGCCCTTCGGTCTGAGCTCAGGGTCGAAGACTCAGTGCCGACCCTGAGTGTAATCGAAGGGTCGGCCACATATCGGTTTCGGATGTCGATTTCGTCTTTGGTTTTAACACGATAAACGATACGTAACCGCAACCAAAACCGTTTTTAACGAAATCCGTGAGAGGAATACTTGGGCAACAGCCCCGTTTTGTAAAAATTTGTAAAAAACTATTGACATTTTTGTGCATGTTGCGTATCTTATATCAGAAAATTAACTCCCCTTTTCGCCTTGAGCGGACTGGGCAATTAACCCCACCCCGCACTTTGCGGGGTGTTTCTTTTGTTGTTCAAACATTTCCCTTTTACTGTAGGGGTTCGATTTATCGAACCCAGCCAAAGGCAGGGCGTCATAAATGTCGCCCCTACAAAATAATAATTATTTGATAATCCCTCTCTCGCTGGAGGTGATGAAATCCAAAATCTTTTCCACCTCCGGAATCATCTCTAGTTCCGCTCTGATCTTCTCCAAAGCTTGTGAAGTATTTAGCTGGGACCGGAAAAGGATTTTATAGACCTCTTTCAATATTTTCAGCTTCTCCTCAGAAAATCCTCTCCTTTTCAAACCAATTAAATTTATCCCCACAGTTCTCAAAGGATAGCCACCCAAAATCATATAAGGACAGACATCTTTTTGAACTCTAAAGCCTCCTCCGATCATGGAATGCTCCCCAATTCTAACGAACTGGTGCACCGGAACCACCCCCCCTACAATAGCATAATCCCCGATCTCCACATGTCCGGCTAAATTGACTGAGTTAGCTAAGATCACATAATCTCCCAAAAGGCAATCGTGGGCAATATGGGCATAGATCATAATAAAACAATTCTTCCCCACCACCGTCTCCCCCCGATATTTGGTCCCTCGATTCAAGGTGGCATATTCGCGGATGACGGTGTTATCCCCTATCCGGAGCAGAGTGTTCTCTCCTGTGAATTTCAAATCCTGGGGAGGGGTTCCTAAAACCGCGCCATGATGGATCTGGCAATTCTCACCGATTCTGGTGCCTGAATCTATCAGAACATTTGAACCGATTTGAGTCCCACTTCCGATGTACGCCCCCTGTTTGATAATGGAATGAGGACCCACCTTCACCCCCAGGGAAATCTCCGCCCCTTTTTCAACAATAGCAGTTGGATGAATCTCCATATAAAATTTAACTCATCCCGCCAAAGGGCGGGATAGCTTTGAGAATGTAGAGGTCCGCCTCAGGCGGACCATTTTCCTACTGGAAACCTAAAGGTTTCCGCTACACAAAAATCAACCCTAAAGGGTTGAGATACGAGAAAAAGTTATCTGTTCTTGTCCACAACTGTAGCCATCAAAACCGCCTCAGTGACCAGCTCTTCCCCTACAAATGCTTTCCCTTCCATCTTGCAGGTTCCGCGCCTGTATTGAAGCATATCTAACTCAAATCTGATCTGATCCCCGGGCATAACCGGTTTTCTGAACCGCACCCTGTCGATCCCCATAAAATAGACCACCTTATCCTCTGGATTTTCTACCGTGCTCAAAAGCAATACCCCTCCAGCCTGAGCCATTGCTTCCACTATCAAAACCCCTGGCATAATCGGATGTCCGGGAAAATGGCCCGAGAAAAAGGGTTCGTTGATGCTCACATTCTTTATCGCCACTACTCTTTTTTTAGGCTCTAAATCTATGACCCGATCGATCAATAAAAAAGGATAACGATGGGGCATAATCTTTAAGATAGCATCTATATCCAGAAGATATTCCCCCTTCTTTTCTTGCGATTGATATTTGGTGATTATCTGCTTTTTCTCATATTCCTGTCTGATCTTTTTGACTAATTCCACATTAGCGGAATGACCGGAACGAGCGGCCATCACGTGAGCTTTTAATGGCACACCAATAAGAGATAAATCACCTAATAAATCTAAGGCTTTATGTCTTACCGGCTCATTATAGAAACGAAGTGGGACATCATTCAAAATCCCCGTTTTCCCTACAAAAACATCTTGTTTTAAATCAAATTTTTTCTTAAGCCTTTGAAGCTCCTCGCTGTTGATATCATTATCGCAGATGACAATTGCATTCTCTAAGGTGCCACCTTTTATCAATCCCTGATCCTTCAGCATCTCCACCTCATGCAAAAAGGAAAAAGTCCTTGCCGGAGCAAACTCTTTGATAAACTCCTTTTCCAACGATTCCAGGAAGGTATATTGAGATCCTAAGGCGGGACTTTGATAATCGACGAAAAAAGTGATCCTCAGCTCCTCTGAAGGCAAAGCCACCAAGTCTATACCCTTGTCTTTTTCAGAATAGAACAAGGGGGTCTCAATCTTCAAATAATTTTTAGGTGAGTCCTGTTCCTCGATCCCGGCTTGAAGGATAGTTTCAACAAATGGCGCCGCGCTCCCATCCCCGACTGGAGGCTCATTGGAATCTAATTCTACGATCAGGTTATCTAACTCTAAACCGGATAGAGCTGCTAAAAGATGCTCCACCGTCCAGATCCTGACATTCCCTTTTCCTAAAGAGGTTCCCCGGGTGATATCCACCACATGGTCAATATCAGCGGGTATCTCAAAAGAATCTGGCAAATCCTTTCGAACAAAGACAATCCCATGATTGGTTGGAGCCGGCTTAAAAGTAACTGTAGTCCGGTTACCGGTATGCAGTCCGATTCCTGAATAGCTGACGGGTTTCTTAATGGTCCGTTGAAGTTTAATCATATTCGTATGAATGCATACGCATCTGTTTTGGTTAGAAATTAACTTTTTTGACAGAAAAGTCAAGGAGAAATTGTGGAATAATTGCGTCCATTGATGCGGTATAATAAATTGTTCCCAAATTCATCTCAAGCTTCAGCTCACGTTTCAGCGCGTAGGCCCGCCTCTGGCGGGCCAGCCATCCCGCAAAATGCGGGACGGCTACGCAGTCCAATAATCTTTTGAAAATCAATAAGTTACCAACCACCATAAGCAAATAACAAAATTAAACAAGAAATATTCAAAACACCCCAAAACTTTTTGTTACTTGATTTCTTAAATCCCACCGTATCCACTCCACCCTTCAAACCCTGTCAATACCAATAACTTTGGACGCATCGTTGTGGAATTAATGAAATATGATTGTTTTTGCCCCGAGGCGCGTCTAAACGGATTTGTCAACCAATCCTGCGGATATGGTTGACCTACTAACCAACAAAACTTAAATCATTTAATAATTTTTAAAATCTCTCTAAAAGCTTTAGTCCCCGCAACTTCTAAACATTCAAATATCGCCGATTCGACTGAACCGATTATTGCCCCCTCTTTTCCCATCCTCTCCAAAGCATTTTTATAGTTCCCTTCCCTTCGGGAGCTTACCGCATCATAAGGGACATAGACTATATAGTTTTGATTCAGTAAATCCAAAACGGTCTGAAGCACACAGATATGAGCCTCGATCCCACATATCACTATCTGTTTTTTGTTGAAAGATTTGACTTTATTTTTAAATTCGTCCTTACCCATACAGGAAAAAGAAAGTTTCTCTACCGGCGTCAGATCAGAAAAAAGTTCCGAAATCTCCTTTTTGGTTTTTCCCATACCTAAAGGGTATTGTTCAGTGTAAAGGATGGGAATCTCCAATATCCGAAAAGCCTTAATCAGCTTTACCACATTGGAAAGGAGTTTTTCCTTTTCAAACATTACCTCCCACAACTTGGTCTGAATATCGACAACCACTAACAGACAATCTTCTTTTCTCAAAAGATAAGGATGCCTCATAGATTTCTCCAACTAAAAGCCTTGGAGTGTAAAGCTTCAGCTTTACCCAAGCAAACCCGACGCAGATGAACTCAAATCTTTTTCTCTCTACTATAAACTCTTTACTCTCAACTTTTCAGTAAGGGGATACCTCAAATTCCTTTTCTAAAACTTTCACCGCATCGAAAATAAAATCCTCAGAAATTATACAGGTGATGGAGGACATAGAGGTGGAAATCATCTCGATATTTATTCCTGAAGAGGACAAAGCCTTAAACATTCGACCAGCTACTCCCGGTTGACGCACCAGGTCATGACCACAGACCGAGACTAAGGCGATCTTAGAATCGTAGCTAACCTTCTCTGCACCCACACTCTTTTTTAAAGGTTCGATAGTAGCTAAAGCCGCTTGAAGCTCATCTTTGGCAATAACAAAGGATATATCCCCTCTACCTTTAGAAACCGGGACCGAGGTCACCATCTCGATATTGAATCCCTGGGCTCCTAATGTTCCAAAAATGTCTGCCGCGATCCCCGGTCGATCCTCAACTGAATGTAAGGTTACCTTAGTCACATCCATATTGCTGATCACCTGAACATCCTTTTTTTGATTCATAGATTTTTCCTTTTAAGATGGTTGTATCGAAATTATTATTCCATGGGCATCTTGGGCATTAAAACCTTCACCTTTTCCAATCCACCTGGCAATTCAAACTGGCTATCTTCAATAGGTGCTACCTGGATATCCTCTACCATAATAGTAGTTTTAAACAAAATTCCCTCTTTCTCTTTCTCCTTCTCCTTCTCCTTCTTTTCTCCGCCCTTCACTCCTAACATTTTCTTTACCTTCTCCATCCCCTCTTTCTCCTCCGCTGTAGTAGATTCTTCTTTTGCCACCTCTTCTTTTTCCATTCCTTTCTCCATTTCCGGCTTAATTGTGACCACCATCATCATCGGGAACCCCTTGACCTCCTCCATCTTTTTTGCCAACTCCTTGCTATCCACCCCGTACTGCTCCATTCCGGACAAGAAATCCTTACCGTATTCACCCCAGCCCATCTTCTCGGCAAATTTTTTGTCGAAAGCCTGGATCTGATCCCAACCTTTCACCTGGTCCGAAACCCATAAGTTCGTCTCCACCGTGAATTTCCCCTTCTCCTTTGACTCTTTATCTTTTGCTTCGGTGATCATCTTAATCAAAACTTCCTCGCAATCATATCCCCCGATCTTCTTTTTGTTCCCGGTCCTGTTCACCTCAAATTTTGCCTTAACCTCCTCCTTTTTTTCTGGAATCTTTCCTTTCATTTCCGCCATCACCTTTTTGAGCTCTTCAAATGTGGTCTCAGTATATTTCTTCTCGGTTAAATTGATATTCCAGATCAACTCCTTATCCAGGCGGGTGATTCCCAGGTTTTGTTGCTCTCTCCCTTTGCCCATCATCTTCATCATCCCGCCGGTAAATTTAGTTTTTGACTCCTCACTTTTTTTATCTCCTTTTATCTTCACCACAGATTCGCTCTCCACATCTCCCATCATCGGAATCCCGGAGGTGACTATTTTCTGTTTATAAATCACATCTGCTGAGGCGAAAGAGAAAGAAAATAAAACCACAAAAGCAAGGGTTAAAAGAAAGGTTTTTTTGGGGTTCATTTTTTTGACCTCCTGGTTAAAAGGTTTTTAAATTCTTCATAAAATAGTTTAAGGAATAGTAAAAGTCAATTTTATTTTTTTGAATTTTTCACTCTACAGGCAGGTATCAGGATGTGGGACAATTCATGAATTGTCCCTACGTTTTTTTCGTAGTGCGATCCTTTCAGGGTAGCGTAGCGGAGGTTTCACACCTCCGCCGAGCCCTAAAGGTTCGGCTACGCGTCTTTAAAAGCGTCAGACAGAAACATCGGATGTTTCGTTTTTTGATAACCTCTTCCTTACCCTCTCCTTTCCAAGGAGAGGGATCAAGGGCGAGGTTCAGTCCGCATGTCGAAACCCCTGCAGTTCGACAAGCTCACTGCCCTGAGCGAAGTCGAAGGGCGGTTTCGATATAATCCTTATTCGTATGAGGGACAAGGGGCAAGTTGCAAGTCTCAAGTCTAAAAAATAATTCACAGCTGATGGATAATCTTTTTTTAGTTGGTGCGGGAATTGTTGTCAAGACCCCCCGCCTTTGGCGGGGTGGGATTTCCCGCACCATATGACATTGGTGAATTTCCCCGCCTAAGTCTGTTTTTGACAGGTTTGAAAATGCGAAGTCGTCAAGACGCATACGCGCATCTTGACGACCTGTCCCTACGCCTTCTCGTAGCGTCTGGGTTTATCCCAGACGTTTTGTATACCATGGGAAGAAAGAGAGTAGGGGCGTATCGCCATACGCCCCTACGCGACATTTTTTATGTTGTAGATGTTGGTGGTTTCTCCTTTTTGGTATTTATCCCCAAAAGTGAATACAAAAGACAGAATCCGGTTATGGCGGTGATGATTAGGATAATCCCGATTATATCCAGAATAACTCCCAAGGTATTGTTGTGCAAAACTGCCCAGCCCAGTATTAAAAAGATTATCCCCAAAATGAAGCGGACAACCCGATCCGTTCCACTCTCGTTAGCTTTCATAAAACTCACCTCCTTTTTTTATCTCATATTGAAGGTATCACAGGTTGTCCCAACCTGTGATGATCCCGCTTTTAGCGGGAAGACAACTTGTGTCACTGGCCAACCCATCTTGTGGGCAAGATGGGTCTACAGGTATACTTTTGTCATTGCGAGCCAAAGGCGAAGTCCCGCTGTAGGCGGGGCTTCGTCGCTTCACTCCTCGCAAAGACAGATGGAATCTGGTAGTCCCACCTTGCCCTAGATGTAAAGGCATTGATCTATTAAAACAAACAACATATTAAAACAAATCCAACATCCCTATATGAAAAGCATCTCCGTATCTTTCCTCGAAATCTGCCTCACCCAATTTCTTGACCATCAAAACCCCATGATCCCCCTCTTGAATATGATACCCTCTATCTTTATATATCTTCAAAAGTTTTTCATCGGTAACCATTCGGTCGATCACACCTTCTTGCGCAAATGATTCCACTTGCTCAAGCAACTTTTCATAAGTGCCATCTTCGAGGCTGACCAGCTCCTGAATATAAATAACTTCTTTCGAATCTGCGAGCAAAGCATAACCGTCTTCCTTTTGAATTGATCTTTTTTCATCGAAACGTTTGCGTTCGGAAAAAACCCTGACGAAATCTTTTTGCCTTACTACAAACCCGGTTTTGTTCTTGACAAACTCTTGATAGATATCAAATATTCTCGATGAATCTAATTCTGTTTCAAGTCTTTTCTCATCTTTATCTTTCTTGAAGATCTTATAGGCTCTTGGGTAGCGGTTCACCTTCTCCACTTCAACATAACCCATCTTCTCATAAATAGCATAAGCGATTATGGTCCTGCTGGTAACCAGAAATGAGAAACGGTATTTTTTCTCTTGAAAATACTGGTGGGCTTTTTCCATCAAGGTTTTGCATATCCCTCCTTTAGCGAAACCAGGATTGGTTGCCACAGCCCAGATTCCTCCTACGGTCTCTTCCTTCCCAAAAACTGTCTTTGTGGGAATATCCAGTACCCCTACAAAACCAGCCAAACTTCCATTTTCAACGGCACAGAATCCTACTGGACTATTTTTTAGCCTAATATCTAATTCGATGATTTTCTCTAATCGAGAAGGGGTCATAGGCCACCAGAAAGCCATATCCATCAAAATCATAAAATCATCTTTAGGTTCTAATTGCCGATAGGTAATTATTTTCATATCAGAACTCCTTATTTTCGAAAAGAATATTCTATGGGAAAGAGATTAAGTCAAGGACAAAGTTGGAGTTTTTTAAATTTCCCATTAAAACCTATGACAACTTTAAAAGTGCAGAGGATAAGAAGGTTCATCTTGTACTCAAACGATTGACCACTGTTACCTGCCCAGCCAGTAAGGGGAACGTGAGTTGCTTGCTTCAAGGAACAGTGAGGTTGGTTGTTCGATCTCGAGTAACCAGCCAGATTCCAATAATAACTAAAATCGTTCCTGAAAACAAATATTTAGTAATAGTTTCTCCTAAGATTAACCAGCCTAAGATCAAGGCGACAATGGGAGTAATAAAAGCTATCAAAGATAATTTGGTTACATCTATTTTCTTCAAAAGCCAGTAATAGGCCATAAAGGCTGTGGCTGAGCCGAAAAAAGATAAATAAAGCAATGCCCCGATAGATTTATAAGTTAACTTGAAATCGCCAAGTTTCTCCAATAGAAAACCTGAAACCAAAAGGAGTAAAGTTCCTAAACCCATCTGATAGGTGGAGATGACGATCGGTTCAACCGAGTACAAGTCTCTTTTTACTCTGACTGAAGCATAGGCTGAACAGGCGGCACTCAATATAATCCCGACCATCCCGGCAAAAACATCCTCTCCTGAGAAACTAAGGCTCTCCCAGAAGATTAAAACAATGCCAGAAAAGCCGGTTAGAAGCCCTAATAGCTTCAATCTATTCAATTTCTCCTCTTTTAAAAGCAGGGAGGCATTGATTGCCACGAAGAAAGGGAGGGTACCAAAAAGAACCGCAGTTAAACCTGAGTTTATATATTGCTCGCCCCAGTAAACTAAAGAATAGGAGAGATAGTACATAAAAAAACCGGGAATAAGAATTTTAAATATCTGCCCTTTATAATTAGAGAATCTTATCCCCTTGGATTTTGCCCAGATATAAAGGAAAATCGTAGCTATCAGAAACCTGAAGCCGGCAGATAAAAATGGGGGCGAATCCTCTAAACCTATCTTGATCCCCAGCCAGGTAGAGCCCCAGATTAAACATAAAAGGCCGATCAGAAAAAAGGGTAAAAGATTTTTGTCTTTTATGGAAGCTGAGTTCAAGCTGGATTTTATTTGAGTTATAATTTAAACTTTTTTCTATGCCACCCCTTTTCTGTTCGCGCGGAATTGTCCTTAATAGCACGCCGTAGGGTGGGGGTTTCCAACACAGTTAACCTCTTCGTCTGCTGGCAGTGTCAAAAGAGAAATTATTGAAAGCGATAGGTTCATTTTCTCTTTTTAGATTAAAAATTCAACGATCCTTTTTCTTACACCTCTCTTTGAAAAATTCCCATTCCAAAAATTCGGACCCATCTGATAAAACACAGACAGCATACTCCATTTTCCAGGTTCCCATATCTTTTACTTCTGTTTTGATTTTGCTCCCCTTCATTTCACAACAGGAAAACCTCTGCCCACATTTCCCCTTTAAAAAATCCCAAGTTCCACATTCCGACCCATCAGGAAAGATGCAAACCTCATATTGACCCCCGGATGAATCGGTTCTGAATTCGGTTTTATATCCCAATTCTTGACAATAGATACTCGCTGGATTAGGCACACCACTGTAGAGCTTTTCTAAATCTTTCATACTATTCTTGCTGGTCTTAGTGCCACAGGAAATAAAGATAAAAAGAAATAAAAAATAAGGAAGATAATTTTTCATACCCATTCAAATTTTTGTTCGTGCGGGAAGTGTCATCAAGATCCCCCGCCTTTGGCGGGGGGGATTTCCCGCACACCAAACGCTTACAAGGTGAGGCTTCGCTCAAAAAGGATGTTATCCCTGGCCTGGCAGGCATCCTCGCTAATTTCCCTCTTGTGGATGATAACATTCACAAGAAGCGTAAACTCTTTAAAACTTCAAACTCAGTGTATTTTATATAACCCAACTTCTGCACCTCACCCCTGGTGCAACCCCCTCCACCACTCTTTTTTTTCACAGACAGAATTACAGTAGTGCGTAACGAGGAGTTACATCAGATTTCCGATGCTTTTACTCCAACTCATAGAGCTACCAGCCTGCGGCAAAGTCAAGCCCTGAGCTAAAACATACTCATTGCTCCCGTTGATCCTTATACCTAAACAAACCTGTCCCTTAGCATCAGCGCTCAGTCTGACCTCAACTGGCGTGCTATCCTCTAAGATCACAGCTTTCCCCAGCATCTTTCACCTCCTTAAGGTTAAAGGGTTTTTGGTTATTCCTATCTTGCTCATCGGTAGTTTCTGACCCATCTTGAGGGCAAGATGGGTCTTCCAATGCGAAAGACATTCCTTTTCATCCGGTAGTCCCACCTTGCCCACAAGGTGGGGGATGTTCACTCTACTCTATCAAAATATAACTCCAGATCGGTTGTCCATCTTGAATTAGCTGAAGAGAATAGATAGTCCTTGCGCTCTTTTGTTAATCCCTCTTTAATGGGATTGTTGTGTATATACTGGTTGGTCTCAACCAGCTCCTTTTCGCTCCTGATGCCTCTGTCGAAGAATCTTTTTCCCCATAGATGCCCGTTTGTATTTTCTTTTATGTGAATAACTCTTGAACTCCCCTTCTTGATGAAAAGCATTATCTGAGAAATTGAATATTTACTTTTAGGGACAATCAAAAGATGAAGATGTTCAGGCATAACCACAAAAGCCAGCAGAAAATCGATCATTTTTTCTTTAGCTCGATAGATATAATCGATCACGATTTCTGCTCTGTCTTTGTTCAGGAAGAACTTCTGGTTTCTATATGTCTGAGTGGTGATAAAAAACGGAGTGTTTTCCACCTTGTATCTTCTTAAGCGAACCATAATCCCTCTCTCACACCTTACCCACGTTGAGGGCAACGTGGGTATACTATTGTAGAAGGTAACTTTCACCCTCGGTATTCCCGCCTTGCCCTCAAGGTGAGAAAAGTTTTCTATCGTAGATATTTCTTAGCTCTTAAAATTTCAACATCCTTCGCTAATGATGGATCCAACCTTAGAGATCTCTCCACAAATTTCGAAGACTTTTCAGGTTGCTGTCTAAAAAAATAAACTACTCCGAGCGAAAGATATGGTTCCGCAAATGTCGAATCAACTTGAATAGCACGTAGTAATACCGCCTCGGCTTCATCAAACCGAGAAATACAAATACATGCTAGGCCTAAAAAGCTATGAAGTTGTGCCGAATTAGGGAAGTAGATTATACCCTTTTTGCACACATCATAGAGTTCTTCCCACTCATTGAGCATATTTAAGGTCTTTGCTAGATCAACATAGCATATTAGGTCGCTGTCGTTCAGAGACAAGCTTTGGAGCAATTCCGCTTTCGCCTCTCTCCACATATTTTTGCTCATGTAGGCTTTCCCGAAATTTCTATGATAAATATCTATATTCTGTTCAGGTCTTATAACCATGATAGAATCAGCCAGCCCTCTTTTAATCCTTTGATAAGCTTCTAAAGCTCTATCATAATCGCCTTTAGTATTGCATAAAACGCCAAGCAGATTAAGGGCAATGGGTGAATTTGGTTCCTTTTCCAGCGCCCTTTCAACATCATAAATTGCTTCCACTGTCCTTCCTTCTTTCCTATTTAATCGTGCGGCTTGAATGTAATCTTCAAAACTCATCGAAGCTTTCAAATGAGTATCCAATTGATCAAATTTCTTCTCAAAAACTACTTCTTTGTTTTCCTTCTTTTCTGTATAAGACCAATTCAGTATTGAGGAACTAACGATACACGCCAGGAAAAGAATAGAAAAAAGTATTTTCCAGCCTTTTGCAATTTTAGTATGACTTAATGCAAAGACAATTATGGCACCAACGCCAGAAAATATTATAATGAGCTGTTGAGTGCTCATTTCAACACCCTACGCCTGATTGTTTTTTTATTCGTGTCGCCCATAAAAACTACATCCACAAATTCCTATCCAAACTCCTATACTGTATCGCCTCGGAAATATGATGGGGCAAGATGTCGGGTGAGGCTTCTAAATCGGCAATGGTGCGGGAGACTTTTAAGATGCGGTCGTAGGCACGGGCTGAAAGCCCTAACTTGGTTATCGCTCCCCTTAAAAGCTCCTTGGATTCCTCATCGATGACACAATATTTCCTTATCTCCTTGGACTCCATATGTGCATTGCAGAAGATATTCTTTTCACCTTTGAATCTTTCCAACTGAACCTTCCTTGCCCTATTTACCCTTTCCCTGATCTGGCTTGATTTTTCACCGGTAGGCTGACCAGCCAACTCTTTGAATTTGACTGCGGGAACTTCAATGTGAATATCTATTCTGTCCAATAAAGGTCCGGAGATCCTACCTAAATATTTCTGAATCTGTAAGGGGGTGCAATTGCACTCATGCGATGGATCCCCATGAAATCCACAGGGGCAGGGGTTTAAAGCTCCGGCTAACATAAATTTTGAAGGATAGGTCAAAGACATAGATGCTCTTGAGATGGTTACCCAGCCATCCTCCATCGGTTGTCTTAGAACCTCTAAGACATCTTTATGAAACTCAGGCATCTCATCCAAGAATAAAACCCCATGATGGGCTAAGCTAACCTCACCGGGCCGGGGAATTCTCCCACCACCGATAAGACCAGCATCTGATATAGTATGATGAGGTGAGCGGAAAGGTCGGGTGGCGATCAAGGCTGCGTCAGCTGGCAAAATCCCGGCAACTGAATGAATTTTGGTAGTCTCCAAGGCTTCCTCCAGGATCAAATTAGGCAAGATCGTCGGAAGTCTTCTTGCCAGCATAGTCTTGCCTGAACCTGGGGGACCGAGTAGAATTATATTATGCCCTCCAGCTGCCGCCACTTCTAAAGCCCTTTTAGTATGCTCCTGCCCCTTGACATCAGAGAAGTCCACAGGATATTCCAATGCCTTTTCAAAGAAATCTTTAATATCAATTTTAAATGGCTTTATCGTATCTCCATTATCTAAAAACTCAACTGCCTGAGCTAAAGATTGGACCGGATAGATATTTAACTCCTCGGCCATAGCCGCCTCTTTGGCATTCTCCTGGGGGAGAATCATGCCCTTCAGACCATTTTTTTGAGCTGACAAAGCCATAGGCAAGGCACCATGGATAGGCCTTAAAGAACCATCTAAAGATAATTCACCTAAGATGACGCAATCATCGAAGACTTCCCTGGTCAATTGCCCGGTGGCGGCTAAAATTCCGATGGCGATGGGCAAATCAAACGATGACCCCTCTTTTTTAATATCTGCCGGAGCTAAATTTATGGTTACCTTCTTCTGGGGGAAATAAAATCCTGAGTTTTTTATGGCGGACTGAACCCTTTCTTTGGATTCTTTCACCGCATTATCGGGCAAACCGACCATAGCAAATGAAGGAAGCTGGGGGAAAAGGTCTGTCTCCACCTCAACCACATAGGCATCGATCCCCAGAACCGCACTGGATAAAACCTTAGCCAGCATAAAATCCCCTGAAAAATCGAAAGTTTCGAAAAGCTCTTACCCCAATTTATTTTAAGATTCAAAGAAAGTCAACAAAAATTAAAGAAAAATCTTGACAAAAAAGTTTTTTACCATTATTAATAGAAAAGTTGAAGCTATCTATCTGAGATGAAAAACGAAAATTCAAACCAACCCTATTATCCAACTCGTCAGCGCATTCAGATTTTGCAGATTTTGAAAAACACCAAGATTCATCCTCCAGCTGATTGGGTCTATGAGCAAGCCCGCAGAGAAATACCCCATATCAGTTTAGGGACGGTCTATAGAAATTTAAACCGGCTCAATCAACTCGGTTTGATCCAGAGGTTATCCTTGGGCTCTTCTTTCGATCGCTGGGATGGAAATACTTCCCCTCATTCCCATTTGATTTGTAAAAAGTGCGGAAAGGTCTGGGATATAAATGTGCCGGTGAATGAAGATTTGGTTCGCCAGGTGGAAAGAAAAACCAAATTTAAAGTGGAGAAGTTTAAAATAGATTTCCACGGATTTTGTTCCGATTGTAAAGCAAAATAGAGGGTCCCTCCCCTAAAAATTAGTAATAATTCTTATTATTATTCTTTTTAAACCCCCGTATATTTTTTGTTAAAAAAGTAATCTGGCTCTGTTTTTTTTAAATCTTAACTCAGAGGGGGTCATGAAGAAAAGAAAAGCCAGAGAAAAAGAACTCGATCTTGAGGATTTAAAGTCTGAAGTCTGGTGGCATCCCTATCGTTTGCAGAATCTGAATATTGAGAAGTTCGTTTTAGTGGCGAATAAGATTTTAAATGGAGAGAATTTTTTGATGGAGTTTCCCACCACAGAGGACTTTGAAAAACCTGTCTCCTCCAAAGAAAACAAGAAATAAATTTCTAATATCCTAAAGTAGGTCAAAACCCCTGTGGTTTTTGACAAATCCAAAAATCCGTGCCCGGACAACGGTGAAAAGCCACATCAATGAGAATATCAAGAGCACAGGGCTTGTGACCTATATTCCTTAACAAAACCAGCCCAATCTTGGGCATTTAAATATTTCTTATCCCGAATGGGTCCTGATTAGCTTTGACCTATTTAATAAAAGTGATTACATGCTCACAATATGAGTCACCCCGGGGGATGGATTTAGTGATGGTATAGGAAAGATTAGGTCCCAATTCCTTGACCAGTGCCTCCTCCATGGTGGTATGAGCTTTGCAAATTTCAGGATCGTCAAAGGGATAAGGACAGCCAAAAAGTCGGATAACCACTTTATCATCTGAGAATTCAGTTATCTCCCCCTCGCAGTTGATCATCTCAAAGACCCGGGCTAAATAAAGGCCCACCGATTTGGGATCATCTGATTTCACCCTCTTTTTCCCTAACTCCGCAATCTCGGTTCCGTATTTTTCGCTGACTTCCCTTATGAAATCCAGACCATCTTGCCCAAATCTTTCCACCAATCCCTGATAGATAGTTAAAATCCTTTTCAAAAGTCCGTTAACTGCGCTTCTGTATTTTTTATCGATCGGAATCTCAGGAAAATCGACACCGGAAGGAACTTTGATCATTTGATGTCCTTTCTTTTCAGAGACCTTTCTTTAGGCGGATTCGGTCACTTTGAAAACTATATCATTATCCCTTACCCTATCATTTACTTTAATCCCGATAGAATCCCCTGGTCCTGCCTTCTGCACATTCTGATGCTCGATCTGTATCGATTCAACCGTCTGGGTAAAATCGGTGGTGTGACCTTTGATGTGGATTGTGTCACCCACAGACAGAGTGCCGGTCAGATCAATTGCCGCCACGCCGATCTTGGCAAAAAAGTCTGCCACTTTCCCAATTTCCTCCTCTGGCATTTTTCACCTCCTTTAAAAAAATTTCAGCTATAAAATTATCGTTAGTTCGATAAAATGTCAATATAAAAAAAGAAAATGATGGATGAAAAATTGCGAATAACGAATTAGAAAATCAAATCCTACCAGAGATGGAGACGCGGTGGACTCCCCCTAAGTCGGCATAGGAGGAGTAAGCATAGTCTAAACGATATACTTTCCACAAAACGCCAAAACCTAAAGAAAATCCAGCTAAATTATCTTTGCTGGAGTTGGTCTTAAAATTCTTTCCGAAGGAGCTCCATCCCAATCTTATAATCAAAGGCTTTGCTCCCAAGAATTCACCTCCAAAATCGAAGTGGAAATCGTTATCCAAAGGCTTGGCTGAATCGAAGGTGAAAATAAGGGGTAAGCCTCTTAGATGGTGGGATAAGCCCAATTCCATCACCATAGGCAAGGATTCCTTATGGGCTTTGGTATACCCCTTTAATTGAAATCCTAAATTCCTTGCCGCAAATCCCATTTTAGTCCGGCTATCCTTGAATTTCAAAAGGACCCCCAAATCGAAGGCTAAAGCATCGGAGGAATAATCTTGAAGCTTTCCGTAGATGAATTTGCTTGAGACCCCCAAGTTAAAGATGGGACTTAAAGTTTGAGCATAGGCTAAACCCAAAGAAAAATCACCTGCTCCAAAATCCCCTAAGTTTTTCCCCTCAGGGTCCGTATGGGTAAAAGAACCATAGTTGATGTAATTTATATAGGCACCCAAAGTGCTTTTTTCGCTATAGGGGTGAACGTATCCTAAAAATCCCGATTGGATATCTGTAAGAAAATTGTTGTATGAGAGGGTGAAGCTTTTTTGTCCCAATTGCGAAATCCCCGCCGGATTGAAAAACAAAGCGCTCTCATCATCAGCCAATCCCACAAAAGCACCCCCTAAGGCTACCGCCCGGGCTCCCACCCCGATCTTCAAGAACGAATAGGCAGTCGTTCCCACTTTGGAATTAGCAGAAAAACAGATGGAGGCAAATAGAAATAGAAAAATAATCCAAGACCCAAAGATCAACTTTATTCTTTTCATCTCCTTCTCACTTCTTAATCTTGAGTTAATTTAAGAATTTTTTTATCATTGTCAACTAATTTAATTACCTATCTTTGGAGTGTAAAAGCTTCAGCTTTACCTTTGTAGCGGAGGTCTTCAGACCTCCATTTTTATTTTATGGAAGGCTAAAGCCTTCCGCTACATTTTTAAGATATGTTATACCACATAAAGGAACAATTTACATTTCTGAAAAAAAGTTGTCTAGCCTTTTAATCACCACCCTTTGACCGTCTTGTTCAAAATATCCTCAGCTAATTTTTTTATCGCCCGGGCTTTTCCCATATCCTCAGTCTCAATTGAATCTGCGCCAGAAGAAGTGGGGATCGCCACCACCGAATATACTCCCCATCCTTCCATATTTTTCTGTTCCCACAAAGTCTTCTTATGTTTTTTATCCTCAAAAGAAACATCCACAAAGATTCTGACCTTATATTCCTTCACACTCTCATTGGCATCGAAAGTATAAGCACCTCTTTCATATTTCAATATTGTCCCCTTTAGGACCGAATCCGCTTTTTTCTCATTGGTCATCTTTAAAGTATTATCTCTCACAAAAAGATTTATTAAAGTATCAGTCAAACTTTCGGAGATCCCATATTCCAAGGTCTGATTTTCAAAAACTGGAATCCCGATGGTCTTTATCCCAGTAAGAGGGGAACCGGAAAAAGAATAAAATCCGCAGCCGAGAAATAATAGAGAAACTAACAGAAGAAAATTCTTTCTCATTTTACTACTGTTCCATTTTTTATCACTTTCCCGACTAAATTCATACCAAAATGATAGAGAATCTGTTTGTAATTGTCCACATTCCAGATGATTATATCAGCCTTTTTGCCCACTTCCAAGCTCCCAATTTTTTTCCCTAAGTCTAAAGCATAAGCTGAATTTATGGTGGACGCAGTCATTACCTCGGCTGGGGTCATTTTCATCATCAAACAGGCTAAGGATAATATCATAGGCATCGATTCAGAGAAAGAGCTACCCGGATTAAAATCTGTGGCTAAAGCAACTGGCAACCCAGAGCTGATCATCTTTCTTGCCGGGGGATAATCTTTCAAGCCCAAGCCGAAAACAGAACCGGGGAGAAGGACCGCGATCACGCCAGCCTCTTTCATTTCTTCTATCCCCGTATCAGAAACTTTCTCCAGATGGTCAGCCGATATGGCTTTAACTTTGGCAGCCAATTCTGCCCCGCCGAATTGGCTCAACTGATCTGCGTGGATCTTCGGTTTCAAGCCAAATTTCTTCGCAGATTCTAAAATCCTTTCCGTTTCCTCCAAATCGAAAACACCTTTTTCACAGAAGACATCACAAAAAACTGCTAATTTCCTTTTGGCAACTTCCGGAATCATTTTATTTATTATCAAGTCTACATACTCATTTCTCTTATCCCGAAACTCATCCGGAACCTCATGGGCGCCCAAAAAAGTGGGAATCAAATCTAAGGGATGAATCTTATTTAACTCTTTTATCACTTCCAAAGATTTTATCTCATCCTTCAAAGAAAGCCCATACCCGGATTTCGCCTCAATGGTGGTTGTGCCATTGGATATAAAATTATCTAATCTCGGCAAAGCTAATTTTATCAATTCTTCTTTTGATCTTTTTCTCAACTCCCTCACCGATGATTTGATTCCACCTCCAGCTCGAGCAATCTCTTCGTATGTTTTACCTTTGATTCTCAATTCGAATTCCTCTTCCCTGGTAGCGGCGAAGACCGGATGGGTATGGGGGTCAACAAAACCTGGAGAGACAACTTTATTTTTGGCATCTATGACCTTGGTATTTTTATCAATTTTTACTTTATCAAAAACATCTTCAGTTTTCCCCACCGCCACAATTTTAGTAGCTCTAAGTGCCACCGCTCCATCCTCAATAATCCCCAGATTTTCCATCTGTTCTTTTATCCGAGGACCTTTTTGCAAAGACCTCAAGGTTAAAAGCTGGCGGATATTCTTAATAATCAGGTCGGCAGTTTTCATAATATCTATGTAGGGGTGAATCTTCAGATTCGCCCTTTATAATGGGTGGAGCTAAAGCTCCACCCCTACATTTTTTCCACGGTTTTGAAAATTAAACTAATTCATTGACACAATTTCTTGACTTCTGGTTCATAAGTTTTTCGAAGAGCAAGATAAACATTCCCTATAAATCTTTTACAATTATTGAACAGCTCTTCTGCCAAGATATGAACGGGTTTCGCCATCAATAGTTCCTTTGTCAATTTGTTTACCAAAGCAATATCCCCCTTGATCTTGGCATCCCGTATAGGGTCTATTATTTGGTCGGGGCTTTTGACAGCGTCTTTTGGCAAGAATTTTTCTCCACTTGGAGCGAGTGCTTCCACATACAGAGAGGGCGCGTGTGTATGAAAGTGCCTATGCTTTTTACTCTCTGCGTACCAATTTTTTCCACTAAACATCTGTTCCTTCTTAAAAACATCTACTAAGAGATTTGACCGATTAATAACACTTGACTCTTGCTTAGACTTTCCCATTTGGATCTTATGTAATAGATTTTTTATCTTTTCAAAAGTACACCTATCCGGATTGAACTTTCCTTCCTTTCTAAAGTTCTGAATTACAGTTATTCCTGAAGCTAAGGAATCCAAAGCTCCGAAAATAGACCAATAGAAAGCACCTAAATAACTGTATCTTTTTAAATAATAGTCAAACTTACTATCTTCTTTCATGGCCGGTTCCAATAATACCAAGCTGGGTTCAAACAAAGTTTTGACCTTATTCAAGAAATAAGAGGAACTTTGAATCTTTAAATTGGTAGCGTAAAGTGTGTAGCCGAATTTTTCTCGTTCTGATTTTCCAGCAAAAACGAGGAATCCATTAGCGTCTGCGTTCCATATTTCATAGGCATCATCCAAATGAGGTATATTTAGGCCTCTCGCTCTTAAATATTTCAGCAGAGGTTTTTCTTGTTCATATCCCTTTAAGTTCATGATATAATACTATAAAAGAATTATCCGCAAAATCCTTTATAATGGGTGGAGCTAAAGCTCCACCCCTACATTCTTCTTTTTCAACATCGGAATCTTTACCCCTTTTTCCTCTGCAATCTGAATCGCTTTCTCATATCCGGCGTCCGCATGTCGGGCGATCCCAATTCCTGGATCATTGGTCAAGACTCTCTCCAATCTTTTTTTCATCTCCTTAGTTCCGTCTGCGACGATCACCATCCCGGCATGGATTGAATTCCCGATCCCCACCCCACCTCCATGATGAACCGAGACCCAGGATGCTCCTGAGGCGGTATTCAAAAGGGCATTTAAAATGGGCCAATCAGCAATAACATCTGAGCCATCCTTCATCCCTTCAGTCTCTCTATTAGGAGAAGCAACAGAGCCACAATCCAAATGGTCTCTGCCAATGACAATGGGGGCATTTAATTTCCCAGATTTCACCATCCTGTTTATAATATCACCAAAGTGTGCCCTCTCCCCATATCCCAGCCAGCAGATTCTGGCGGGAAGCCCCTGAAACTGAACCTTCTTTCTTGCCAATTTAATCCACCTGGTCAAAGGAAGATCTTCTTTGAACTCTCTCATAACCACCTTATCGGTCTTATAAATATCCTCTGGTTCTCCAGATAAAGCCACCCATCTGAATGGGCCCTTACCCTCGCAGAATAAAGGTCTAATATATTCCGAAACAAATCCGGGAAAATCAAAAGCGTTTTTAATCCCAGCTTTTTGCGCTTGTCCTCTGATATTATTCCCATAATCGAAGACAATTGCTCCGGCTTCTAAAAATCCCAACATCGCCTGAACATGAATGGCTATCGATTCCATCGAGCGCTTGATATATTCTTCTGGATTTTCTTTTCTAAGTCTCAAGGCATCGTCTAATGAGATCCCCGCTGGAACATATCCATTAAGCTCATCGTGAGCTGAGGTCTGGTCAGTAACCACATCCGGGATTATCCCTCTTTTCAAAATCTCCGGATGGGTCTCGGCACAGTTTCCCACTAAACCGACAGAAATAACTTTTCTTTTATCCTTAGCCTTTAAAACAATTTCCAGTGCTTCATCTAAATTTTCCGAGACTTTGTCGCAGTAGCCATTTTTCATCCTTCTTTCTATCTTCTTTTTATCCACCTCCACACAGAGGATCGCCCCTCCATTCATCGTCACCGCCAGAGGCTGAGCTCCACCCATTCCCCCCATACCCCCGGTGAGAACAAATTTTCCCGATAGATCCCCTCCAAAATGTTTTTTGGCCACCGAAGCTAAGGTCTCATAAGTCCCCTGTAAAATCCCTTGAGTCCCGATATAGATCCAGCTGCCAGCAGTCATCTGCCCATACATAATCAAACCCAATCTTTCCAGTTCCCTAAACTTTTCCCAGCTCGCCCAGGCCGGAACCATCATCGCATTGGAGATCAAAACTCGGGGAGCATATTCAAAGGTCTTGAAAATCCCTGCCGGTTTTCCGGATTGGACCAAAAGGGTCTCATCATTCTCCAGGTTTTTCAAGCACTCCACAATAGCATAATAAGATTCCCAATTTCTGGCCGCCTTTCCGCATCCGCCATATATAATCAACTCCTTGGGATTTTCCCCGACCTCCTCATCCAGATTATTCTGAAGCATCCTCAAAGCCGCCTCCTGGTGCCACCCTTTACAGGATAATTCTTTCCCCCTTGCCGCTTTAATTGGTCTATATTCCATTTCAACCCTCCAGAGGATAAAACAAGGTAGGGGCAGACCCTTTAGGTCTGCCCTGACCCATTTGGGTCCCTACACCTACGCAAATCTAAAATAAATTAACAGCATTTAAAAGATAAGTCAACAAAAATGTAGCGGTAGACCTTTCTGCCGGAGGTAGATCAGCCTTCAACGGAGTGGTTGTCCGTATCAGGTCAGAGACAATGAGGTAGAGGTACGTTGCAATGTGCACCCATATGTCTTTTCGTAGTGCGACCCTTTCAGGGTCGAGTATTCGCGTAGCAGAGGTTTCACACCTTTGCCCCACCAACAGGCGGGGCTACACATCTTATTTGCTCCCAGGCGGATGTTATCATCTGCCTGTTTCCCCGCTGGATGATAACATCCAGCGAGAGTAAGGTACTTTCGTAGCGCCCGACCATCGTGTCGGGCGTTATTGGATAAGTGAGTCAACTATCCCGAAGGGTGGTTGACGATTTTAAGTTGGTTCGGGTGTTGTCGAAAAGACCACGCCAAAGGCGGCAGATTTCCCGAACCAATTACGTGCGGTCCGCCTAAGGCGGACTACTCCCGCACGAACGAGGAATGAAATTAATACGACTCGATTTTCAGATGGGATACTGCCCCATCCAGATACAGGTCTATTCTATAGGGAGAATTCTCGTAATTGGTGGTCCAGTATTTCTCTTCCTCTTTGTAAATTGACAGATCTCTAAACTCCTTGGAGGTTAAATCCGCATCTGACTCTATCTTTAATCCGCAATCCTTAGGGATCAAAATCTTTAGGCTGGAGGCATTAGCATCCACTTGAATTTTGATCGATTCTTTTTTCCCCAATTTTATTCGGCAGTCAGAGGCATTTAGTTCCAAAAGTAGGTCGTCCACCAAAATATCCGCAAGGTCCAGATCTGAAAAACCCGCATTGGAATAAACCTTTAAGTCGAATGGTATTTTATCGGAAAGTTTCAAATACCAATCCCTTTTTCTCCATCCTCCCCAAAACCAACCTTTCCAGTCTTCTCTTTTCTCTTTAATCTTGATCAAAGCTATGCTATCTTTTTCTGCGAATTTATAATCGCATTCCGGTTTAGACCTCCAGTATTCCAATTGGGCGTCAACCAAATTTAAAGAGTCTTTTCGAATCTCCAGACCTCCAGCATTCAGATCCACCCTCAAATAGGCTTTCTTGATATTCTTCTCTACCGGTTTAACCCAATTCATCTTTTGGATTATACCAGGCTTTCTAACTTCGTAATGGCTGAAATAGACTGGACCTATAATGGCTAAGAAAATCAGGATAGGGGAAAGGATGGTTAAAAATGAAAGGGCAGTTTTTTTAAACAAAAGTTCGATCCCGATAGCCACTAAAAGCACGGGCCATAAAGACAATATTTTATACCAGACCGACCAGCTCACATAATCTAAATTGTTCAAAAGCAAAACCAGCCCCACACAGACCAATAAAACCCCATTTCTTATTCGTGCGATATTCATAAAAACTCCTATGCTTTTCCGCCAGAGGCGGACCCTGTGGAGAGCAAAATAAAAATTCCCAAGGCGATCAAAATCAAAGGCCATAAAAGGCTGAAATGAAACCAGGAGAATAGGTTATTGATCAGAAAGACCACCCCCACTACAATCAGGATCAGTCCGGGCAAAAGTTTAGCTGTGGATTCAGAACTAACCGGAACCTCTGCTCCCGTTTCCTCCTCTTTTCTCTCTGGGATGATTATCCAGCCGATGATGTAGGCGATAAGTCCAGCACCAGATGCAAATATCAACGCCACCGCGGCTAAGCGCATAATCGTCGGATCGATGTTAAAATATTCTCCCAACCCTCCACATACCCCGGCGATCATCCGATTCTTTTTAGACCTATAAAGTTTTTTCTCCATCCTTACTCCTTTTTAAAAGGTCTATTTTGTGTCTTTTTATACGAGTAATTTCTTACCAAGGATTCAATTTTTATAGGGGCGAATATTCAGACTCATCCTTTTATTATGTGTGATGTAGGGGTGGATCTTTAGATTCACCCTTTATAGTGGGCGGAGCTGAAGCTCCACCCCTACATCTATCCCTAAAATTTGCTCCCGGGTGGATGTTATCATCCGCCTAATTCTCCGCTGGTTGATAACATCCAGCGAGAGCATAACGCCTATTTTCTCTCCGCCTCACCGGTCATAGGCACAAATCTTACCGGAATGACATTTTTCTGTTCGACCCCTTTTTGGGTCTTGGTGATTAAAATTAGTTCCTGATAAAAATCCCCTACCGGTATCACCATTTTCCCCCCGATCTTCAACTGATCCACCAAAGGCTGAGGGATATGGTCAGGTGCTGCGGTTACTATTATTCCATCGAATGGTGAATGTTCTTTCCACCCCTGATACCCATCCCCGCATTTAACGGTGATATTTTTATAACCCATACTTTTTAAGGTGCTCTCTGCTCGATCGGCCAAAGTCTTTATAATTTCGATGGTATAAACTTCTGAACAGATCTCGGCTAAAATAGCCGCTTGATACCCTGAGCCGGTTCCGATCTCTAATACTTTTCCCCCGCCTTTGAGTCCCAAAAGCTCAGTCATCAAGGCGACAATATAAGGCTGGGAGATTGTCTGGCCCTCGCCGATAGGTAGGGGTCCATCTGAATAAGACAGTTCTCTATAACTTTCCGGAACAAAAAGATGGCGTGAGACTTTTAGCATCGCCTTCAAAACCAAACTATCCTCCACTCCCCTGGATAAAATCTGAGTCTCCACCATCAACCTTCTCTGCTCAAAAAAAGGATCCTCTAAAGGCTTCTCCATCTTTTTCTCCTCCGGTTTACATCCCAAACTAACAACCAAAATCGTTATCAAAAAACCCCAAATCCAAAACCTAAGCATCGCTTTTTCTTCCAATGAAGTTTTCAATAAAATAACTATTTTGGAAAAAAGAGTCAACTCTTATTTGCGACATTTTGTAGGGGCAATTCATGAATTGCCCCAACGTTTTTTTTCGTAGCGTCTGGGTTCATCCCAGACGTTTTTGGAGCAGTGTGGGGGGGGCGAATCTTTAGGGTGTGTTGAAAAACCCTTTTTGTGTCATTGCGAGGAGTCCGTAAGGACGACGAAGCAATCTCATTTACTGCGACTATTTAGAGATTGCTTCCCCCGCCAAAGGCGGGGTCGCAATGACCAGCCTTCTGAACTTTTTCAACAGTTCCTTTAGTTTAGATTCGCTCCTTTTTCAGGGTGGAGCTGAAGCTCCACCCCTACATCTCTAAAACAACTCCCTTAATTCCAGATCGCTCAAATTGGTCTTCCCCTTTTCTCCGATCTCAATTGTAGTATGGTTCAAAACCACAATCACATTATCCCCCAAAGATAGATATTTGGCTATTTTTGGGTTTTTTGCAAGAATTTTGAAGTAGGCTGAGCTGAATTTTTCAATCTTGATCGTTTCCATCTTTCCTTCATATTCCGAGTCGACCCACAAGCCATTTTTATTGAAGAAGGTCTTGTTCTCCACATTCATTACCTCATTTACCTTTTGAACTTTACCGGAAGCATCATAATAGACATCTTTTGATAAAGGAGCTTGCATCGCCAAGAGGTTTTTCGACTGATAGACCGCGCCCGAGCCCACATCCATCTTTGCCTTTTCTTCCACGACTCTTACCCCTTGCTCCATTAACTCCCGATCTGCCAGCCTGTAATCCGCCTTGATCAAAAATGAGGTGTATTCATTGATGATTCCATACTTTTTGGATAACTTCACAATCTCATCCACCAACTCATTGTTCTCGCCATAAAGTCTGATCTGATCGATCAGATAGGCCACTCTGCGGGAAGCCCATAATTTAGGGATGAAGTTGTTTTTCTCTTTCTCTTGGGTAAAATTTACAGAGTAGCTGTAATCTTTTCTCAAATCACCAGCTGTTCCAGACAAAGAAACTGAAGCTTTTCCTTCCCCTTCAAATCTACCTAAAATCACTAATTGAGAACCTTCAAAAATGTCGGGAAACTGTTGTGGATAGATCAAAGATGTCTTCACCCCATCGAATCTAAGAACGATGTTAGCTAAAACCGGACTGGAGATCTTTTTGTAGAAATTAGAAACTTTAACCTCAATATCCTCATCCGGGCTGACATAATCGGAGGTCCCTTTATTCTCTTGCGAAAGCCTATCTAAGAAATGAGTGTTGACATCATATCCTACACCGAAGACGAAAATTTTGGCATTATTATTTTTTTCTTTAACATTTTTAAGAATATCTTTAATATTTGTATTCCCTACAGTAGGGAGACCATCGGTTAAGAAAATAACAAGGTTTAGTCCACCTTCACCCTTTATCTGATCCAACCCGGTTTGAAGAGCCTCATTGATATTGGTCCCACCATCAGCAGTGCAGTTATTTAGAAATTTTATGGCATCTTCGACATTCTGAGAAGTAGCTAAGGTTAAACCGTTTTTGAAACTTTTAACCTGATCGTCGAAGTCGATGATATTGAAACTGTCATTTTTGTTCAGGTTATTCAAGCAAAAAGCTAAAGCCCTTTGAGCCTGCTCTATCTTTTTCCCGCTCATACTTCCCGAGGTGTCTAAGATAAAAAGAACTTTCTTTTTTATCTTTGTCCCCTGCGGAAGTTGAACTTTTGGTGAAACCATCCCTAAGAAAAACTTCCCTTCTTTTTCATCCTTAAAGGTCAACAGGCTAAATCCGATATCTTCATTGGAAACAGTATAATAGAGGATAAAATCCTTATTCGGTCGGGTATTTTCCTCAACATAGCTAACTTTTGCCTTATGGTCAGATAATTTCTCCACTTTTATATCGTGGGTAGGAGAATAGATATTCTTTATAGGCTGGTCTGAGGTTAAATCGACTGTTAATTTAACTGTCTCCAACGGGTCTTTGGAGAACTTCTCGGTTGCCAGGGTATAACGATATTGGCACAATCCGGAATAGGATTTTAAAACCTGAGAATAATTTAACTTTATTCTCGTCTCTCCATTAGCTAAAATTGGATAGACCCTTGCCCTAAACATCCCATCTCCGAAATATTCTAAAAGTGCTGGATCTTTTTTCCTTCGAACGATCTCCTCATAAATCCTTTTAGCCTCATTTTTATCTAAGACCTCACCTTTGATCTCTTCTCCTCCAATATACATTGAGAACTTGGTGATGCTGGCATCTTCTGGAATAGGGAAAATATAAGTCCCCTCCAGATCGTGATGAAAATTGTTTTTGAAGACCTGATCCACAGAGGTCTGGGCATACTGATTGTTGATTTTGATCTCTACGTGATGATACTTGATGGATAGAGCTGGTGGAATCGGTCTATCCGGCGGCAGAGGCCAGGGGATGATGAAGCCATCCCCTTGAGCTTGGGCGGATAAGATGACTAAGAGCAGACCTAAGATTAAACTAAGTCTTTTCATTTCTTCCTCCTTTTGGCTTTTTCTATTCTCTATACAAACCGAAAAGGGGAATATTCCCGGAATTTATTTCTTTTTTAACGATTTCAATTCTTTTTCTGTTTTTTTCAAAAACTGTTTTACAGGCTCTGTTTTAGTCAACTTCGAATATCTCTCGATTAGCTCTATCCCATTTTCAATTTCTGATTTCTTTTTAGTGATTTTCCACAACAAAAGATAGTCAGTCGCTACTTGCTGGTATCCTTCATCTATCCAAGGATCTTTAGGGTTTTTGTCAATAAAATTTTTCCACACCTCAATTATTTTCCTTAAAGAATCTGGTGAAATCAAAGTGTCATTTTCAGAAATATAGCTAATCTTTCCCACCCCTTCAATCTCATAACCGATTGTTTTCATAGTTGAATCGGCAAAGATTAAGATTTTGCTTGGTGGATGCCCCGTCACCTCCGCAACTTCATACAACTCGAAAGGTTCCGAAGGTTTAGCTGTAATTGTCTCCTTTGGAGCCATAGCCGTCTTTGCGGTAACTCTCGGGGCCTGAGTTGTCACTTCGGGACTCGCTTTCATCATATCTGCCATTTTTTCTTCTTTTGATGCTGGAGACATTTCTTTTATTTCTTTTTCTAAGCCCGTCCCAGCTTCTTTTGCTGGCTTTAGCTCTTCAACTTTAGCTGTAGGTTTGGTAACTTTTTTCGCTTCAATCTTTTTTTGAGGAACAACTTTTTGTTCTTCCGCGGTGATTTCTTTTTTCTCTTCTTCTTTTACCTGTGGAGAAGCGATTTCAACCTTCGAAGGTGCCGGATATCTCATTCTCTCCAACCCGGCGATTCTGTAATCTATATAAAGTTTACCGATGATGAAAACCAAAACCAATGTCGCCAGGCTGGCAGCCAGCTTTAACTTCGAAGGAGAAATAGTCGTTAAACTCTCAAAAAAACTTTTAATCTTTGAACCGAAAGGCTTCTTTTTTCTCAAGATAATCTTATTTCTCACCCTCTGAGAAAAACTTTCCCAATATGCATCTTCCGGTTTTTGAACTTTAATATCTTTAGCCTCTTTTTCTACCGAGGCTAAAGCCTCCAATTCTTTAGCACACCTTTGGCATTCTAAAAGATGAGCTTCTATCTCTTTAGATTTTTCTTCGTCCAGCTTTTTATCATAATAAAGATAAAAAAGTCTATCAAAATCTTCGCACTTCAATTTATATCACCTCTTTTAGCTCTTTTATAAGCCTTTCCCTTGCTCTGAATAAACGGGACATCACCGTCCCTTTGGAAATATTCAAAGTTTTGGATATCTCTTCATAGCTTAAATCCTCATACACTTTCAAAACAAAGACCGCTTTAAAGGGAGGGGGAAGTTTTTCAATAGCATTTTCAATCTTTCCCATTCTCTCCTCACCCACCAAAATATTTAAAGGATCAAAGCCCACCGCTTCTTTTTTTTCCATTTGAGGAAAAGCCTCAGATTCTGAGACCGTAAATTTTTGCCTTTTCAAATAATTAATAGCTAAATTCATACAGATTCGATAAATCCAGGGGAAAAAACCATATCCCTCCTTAAATTTTTGCAATGAATAATAAGCTTTGATAAATGTTTCCTGAGCAATATCATCTGATGCATCATGGTCTTTGGTCATCCGATAGGCTAAATAATAGATTTTTTTCTGATAGGATTTCACCAACATTTCAAATGAGGATAAATTCCCTCCTTTAGCCTCACAGATTAACTTTACCTCATCAAAAGAATCAACAAAATCTCTTTTTGATTCCACCATCAAATCTTCCATCAAATAAAATACAATTTAGCCCAAAAATTATTCCCCCAAATTTATAGGCTACATAGCCGATAGACTAATAGCTCTAAAATAAGATTGGGAGGCATTCGGCTGGTCTTTAAATCCACATCCGCTTGATGAAGAAGATAAAGACCTTGTTCCAGCTTCTCTTTGGTGAAATTTATCTTCTGTTTATCGATCTTAAAAGACAATTCGGGCCAGGTTCCTAAATATGAGGCTAAAGGCATTCCCATTTTCGAGGGGTCAAAATGTTTCGCTTTGACCAATTTTATCCAGTGGTCGGTCAGCCAGAAAAGGATAGACAAAGGTTTTTCTCCATATAAAAGAAGAGATTTCAACATCTCCAGGGCACCGGCTAAGTCTCTTTCTCCGACCTTATGCCCCAAATCCCAGCTTTTAAAAGCTTTAGTAATCCCCACCACATTTTCTACATCTGATTTGATGATATTCTTTCTGTCTCCCACATATAAGACCAGCTTCCCAATCTGGTTAGCCAGATCAAAAAGACTATTCCCCACCCAGGTTTCCAAAAGCTTTATGGCTTCTTTATTAATATTCTTCTGAAAGCTTTTTACCCGATTTGAAATCCACAAGGAAAGCTGTTCATCTTTCAAAGGATTGAACTCTAAGGTATTTTTAACCTTCTCCTTTATGGTTTTACAAAATGTGGTCCTTTTATCTAATTTTCCGGAAACTACAACCAGACAGGTTGAATCGGGAAGAGAATTTAGGTGTTCTAAAAGAAATTCCTTTTCGTCAGGGGAAAGTTTTTCGACCTCATAAACTATCACCAATCTTTTAGAAGACCCAACCGGAAAGGTCTGGGTTAAGTTTAAAATTTGATCTAACTTGGTCCGAGAGGCATATACTATATCTAAATTGAAGCTTTCCTGTTCCTTAGGGATCAATATTTCGATGAGTTTTTTGATCGCCTCATCCTTTAAAAAATTCTCCTCCCCGGTGAAGTGATACAAATTGGAGATCTGCTTTTTCTCCAGATTTTTTAAAAATTCCTGGTATCTCATAGTTTCGTTTTTATGGAATGTAAACCATGCCATAGGCGGATCTGCCTTTGACAGATAGCTTCACCTAATACCATTTAGAAAAGTTGAACTTTTGGTCAACATAAATGTTGACCCTCCACTTGTCAAAAAGAATATAATCAAAAATAAATTTTTTTGCCAATACAAAAGATGGGGATAATTGGAGGGTAAACCTTTAAGGGTTATTGAAAGGCCTTGTTGGCAGGGCTAAATACCCTGCCCTATGGATGATAAATTATTATCCTTCATAGAGGCGGGAATTCATCCCGCCTCGAAGGGTGGCTTTTTCAACAAGACCTTCAGGTTTACTTCTATGTTTCAGAATAATTTTAGGAATGGATTATGCCTCAGCTTGAGAGAGAATTATATTCAGCTAAAAATATGCGAATGTATCTTGAGATAAGAATGGGTATCTAATCTCGGTCTTCAGGTTAATTAACCAAGAATTTATCTGGTCGCAAACTCATCTTGGGCTGGATTTTCCGATTTGGGGATCCAGGATAAGATGAAGGGGAATTTCTTTTTATAGCCTAAGGCCATATCCCGGTAGGGCTTTAATTCATTGGTGCAGATCAAACACATATTCACCTGATTTACCACGATATAACTATCCCCGAAGATTTCCAGATGCTTATTTTTAAAAAGATGTGGGTTTAATTCGATGAACTCTAAGAGGGATAAAAGGCTGGCATATTCGCATTCATAAATGTTTCCTTGAAATTGTGCCCGAAAAGATATGCCCAATTCCGGAATAAAAAAGCTGACCACAGCATTATTTTCTTTGTTATCACCATCCTCTCTGATTTTGCCGTAAAAGTAGCACTCCATTTTATCCTCCCTAAAGATCGACCTCTCAATCAAAAGTTATTGCAAAAGATATGCCCAGATCTATCTTTTGAGGTTGAGATACTTTGATGTATAGATTTTATAGAGATAAATAACTGAGGACTATAACTTCCTATGATTTATCGAGATAAAAGATGTGTGGGGAAGTCTCCTGAAGGCTATTTAAGAGACGTGAAGAAACAAAAGTTTTTAAATAACAAGGACTTGTGCAGGTGGGTTCATAGATAATGCAACTGATTACATAATAAAATTCCTGGGGCTGGTAAGCGACCTTTAGTGGTTGGATGGGATGAACTTGTGGAGTGTAAACATTTATGTTTACCAAAGTTGCAGTAGGTCAGGCTGTCTCGCCAGAGCCGGGACTGCCCGACGAATTTTATAATGTCGAGTGGCTTCCCTTCGACTTCGCTCAGGGCAGTGAGCTTGTCGAACTGCGTAACCCGACCTACAAGTTTTACGGGTACTTTCCTCTCTCCTTGGGGGAGTGCGTATGCATCTTCGAAGGGTGAGGGTGAGGGGTCACCCTCCCCTTACCCTTCGGGTCTGAGCCTCAGGGTCGAAGACCCCTCCCATCAAGGGAGGGGAGTTGACAGACTTGCAACTGGAAACTTTCTTTTAGACCCTTTCAAAAGGATCGAAAAGCTTTTTGTATTCCTGCAAGGCATATCGATCGGTCATTCCCGCGAGGTAATCGCAGATGACCTGCATCTTATCATTTTCAGTTATTTTCTCTCTGAAATGAGGCGGTAGTTGATCTGGATTATTGAGATAGACTTCAAATAGTTGAGTGATAGTCCTTTTGGCTTTATCTGCCATCCGAATCATCCGATAATGCCGATACATCTTATCGAACAGAAACATCTTCAGCTGGGTATTGAGCTTTTTCATACCAGAGGAGAAAGCAAATAAATTCTCCCCGGCATTTTTAACATCCTCTAAAGATTTTATCCCTTTTCTTTTGATCCGATTTTCAGTTTCATTGATTACATCAGTAACCATTCTATTGATCATCATCCTCACCATCTGCCCCTGTCTTTGATAAGAGGTCAAATCTGGATAGGCTTTGACCATATCCTGATAGATCTCTTTCCATAATAAAACCTCATTTAATTCCTCTTCGGTTAAAACATTCGATCTCAAACCATCATCTACATCGTGACAATTAAATGCGATCTCATCCGCCATATTCACAATTTGACATTCTAAGTTGGCTTTAAGTTCCGGATGAAACTCAGCTGGCACTGGCCGGTCGTAGACGGTCTCGTGTTTGATTATCCCTTCTCTGACCTCATAGGTTAAATTCAGTCCCGGAAAACCAGGGTATTTCTCCTCTAATATATCCACCGCCCTTAAGCTTTGACGATTGTGTTCAAAACCGCCATAATCCTTCATTATCTCATTTAAAGTCTCCTCACCCGAATGACCGAAAGGGGTATGACCCAAATCGTGCGCCAAAGCGATCGCTTCAACCAAGTCCTCATTTAACTTCATTGCTCTGGCGATGGAGCGAGAGATTTGAGCCACCTCAATGGTATGGGTCAATCTGGTTCTATAATGGTCCCCCTCGTGATTGACAAAGACCTGGGTTTTGTATTCCAATCTTCTGAAAGCGGTCGAATGGATGATTCTGTCCCTATCGCGCTGGAAATGAGTTCGATAAGGATGGTCTTCCTCCTTATATTTGCGGCCCAAAGTGAATTTGCTCTTGGTCGCATAAGGAGCTAAAATTCTATCCTCCAACTCCTCCATCTGTTCCCTTAAATTTCTCACAACATCCATAAATCCTCCAAATGTTTAACCGGGTAGCCCTGCGTCCCTGCACGCAGGGCTTTGAATAATCTTGCTCGGGGTGCAGGGACCCCGAGCTACCCTGACAATTGGTTGGGTAGCCCCGGGTCCCCGCACCCAGGCTTTGTTACCTGTATATTGGTTATCCTTCAATCAAAATTTATCCTAATATTTACTATCTCAGGTCTGTTACCCAGCCGCACCGGCGGACCCCAGGTTCCCACCCCGCATGAAACATAAAAATGTGTACCACCCTCTTGTTTATAACCCCAGCTAATTTCATAAACCATATTGGTTATAAAGTTTAATGGCCATAGCTGTCCGTGGTGAGTATGACCGGAGAGTTGCAAATCGACACCGTTATTCTCTGCTTCATAGAGCTCAAAAGGTTGATGATCCATCAAAAAGATTGGTAATTCTTTATCTACATCACTCATCAATTCTTCTAACGACTTGCGTTTCTTTCCGGTAAAAGTTCCCATGCTCCTATCTTCCCTGCCAATGATGCAAAAACTATTGCCAATTTTTACAGCATTATCTCGCAACAAATTGATATTATGTTCAATAAGATATTTACATGCCTTTTCAACACCTCCAATATACTCATGGTTTCCTGTTATTGCATAGACGCCATATTTGGATTTGATATTTTTTAATTTCTCACCCAGATTTTGTTTAATCACCGGAGCTAAGTCTTCATCCATAATATCTCCGGGCAATAGCACTATATCGGGATTAAGTCCATTTATAACCTCGACAATTTTTTCTAAATGGGAATTACCTATTATCGCCCCGAGATGGATATCTGAAGTGACAACCACGTTTAAAATTTTTAGTGAACCGACTTTTTTATGGATTGAAAGATTCAGTTTTACAATATGAAAATTTAAGGCATTCAAATGTCCGATAGCAGTTGTGATAAAAACTGACCCAACAACTACTATCCCAGCTATTTGTTTTGCTTTCTCATAATTATTGGTAATGAATTGGGGGAAAAAGGGGAAGAACAAATTAATCATTCTAAGGAAATCTAAAATTACTACCGCTAAAAACAAATAGAGCATCATTGCCAGCCAAAAAGATCCGATCCATATAAAAACATCGCTTACCAATGATATGGTGATTTTTTCTAAAAGCCTTCCCATTATAAAAGCAAGCGAGAGTAACAGAAAAATTATGAGATAAAAAGTTCTTATTGAGGAACCTGGTGGGATCGATTGCCATCCTCCGATGAAAATGTAATAATTGACTGCTCCGTAAATAGTCAAAACTATTAAAAAGAAAATTACAAAGTTTATCGTGCGCATATTTTTAAGATAGGGTAGTCCTGGGTCCCTGAACCCAGGGCTTTATTTTCTCATCCCATTGGTAACACAGGTTGTCCCAACCTGTGTCGTTAGTTGGTGCGGGAATTGGATTTCCCGCACTATTTAGCACACCTTGGGACAAGGTGTGCTACCGAAAAATGTTTTTACCACCCAAAAGAAAAACTCACCTTATGACTCCCTCCCAAATTAGGATGGCTCAAATAAGCATAATCGATTTTTATTCTCTCAATTTCAAACCCGGTCCCAAAACCATATCGGGGTTCTTCTGTCTCTATCCCGAATCTCAAATCCAGCTGTTTTAAAATCTTTATCTGTTGTCCGAAATGGATATTATAACCATAACCAGATTCCTTCTCAAAATCAAGCAATAAAATCACATTTTCAAAAGGAAACAAAGAAATACCTGCTTTCCAAACTCGCGGAATATCAAAAGAATTTTTGAACATCCGGGGCTTATTAATATTTTGAATTGACGCCCCTATCTGGATTTTTTTATTGAATCTGAAACTAACTCCCCCATCTATCCCCCAGGTCGAATAACTACCGTAACTCGGAGTGAAAGAGACATTCATATATTTTAAATTCGAGCCCACCGAAACCCGCTCACCCAATCTATATCCCAAAGCAAAAGATAAAATGTTTTCCTGATAATAATCTTTTTTGCCGAAAATATTATATCCCAGGCCTAAGTTTATTTTCCTAAATGGATAAACTAAATAAAAATCCCCCGAAGATAGCTCTTTCAAACCAAACAACTCTGACCAGGAGGCTTGGATCTCTTTTTTGTTCAAAAATCCCAATCCTGAAGGATTTAAACCAATAACCGAAGCCTCATCCGATAAAGCCACTCCTCCATTCCCCAAACTCCAGATTCGGGCGCTACCATTCTCTCTTTCAAAAAGGGCAAAAGAGGAGTTAAACAAGAAGAATAAAAATATAACCGATAGAATTAGGTTTTTTAACATCCACTTACAAAATCGATTTATATTTAGAAACATCTTTTCGTAGGGACAGAACATTGTTCTGTCCCTACATTTTCTATGTAGGGGCGTATCGCGATACGCCCCTACACTTCTCACCGTTTTGCCACTACCAGAGTGGTCTTTAAAGAGCTTTTTTTCTCCCCCTTTATTTCCACATAAACTATATAAATTCCCGCTCGAACCGTCCGATTACCATCATCTTTTCCATCCCAGAAAATCTTCCCACTTGCCTGCGGCTGATCCTCCATAATGGTTTTAATCAATCTCCCTTTTACATCATAAATCTCTATCGAAAGCTCTGATTTCAAAGGAAGTTTATATTCAAATACAGCTGTATCCTCAAAGCCATCCCCATCCGGAGAAAAAGGATTGGGAGAGATTTCAAACTCGATCTTATCCGAATAAGAAATGCTGTTGCTATTTTTCTTGCAGGGGGTCGCACCCTTCAAATCCACACATCTCCACCAGTTATTCTGATCATTTGAGGGCTTTTCAGAGCTAATTCTTTCTGATGAAATCCCACTTTCCCAGGTATAATTGTAACTAATCTGATCGATAATGAAACCCAAGCTATCCTTTAAAATGATCTTATCACCGGTATTGTTCAGAACCTCCCAATCGGATGACTCCACCATCGGGCAAGCGGCATCTGGATAGGTAGAAATAAATTTAGCTACATCTTGGGCAATTATCAGATACTCACCTGATCGAATCCAAATCTCTTCATCAGTAATCAGATTTTGACGGATCGAATCCCCAATAGCCCAATTCTTAATACAAATGCTGGTATCGCTTCTATTATAAAGCTCCACCCATTCGGTCTGAGAAGAATTGGGATTGCTCATAAATTCATTAATCACTATATCAGAAATCTCGCCACCAACTCTGACATTCACAAATGCAATATTATTATATATTTTATCATCAGCACCCAGTGATGCATAGACTCGATAATTCCCTTTGGGAAAAGAAAGCTCAATCGAAAAAATGCTGGAATCATTTGGCTGGATTTGAGGAATCAACTGAGGTGTTTTTAAAGTTTCATCAGAAGTTAAATTGCCATCGAAATTGTAGTCGCAGAAAAATGTTAGGCTGTCTTCTTTTGAAACTTTAGTCCCCACATTTCTTACTTTAGCATTCAGGATGAATGATTGGTTTTCCGCAGGTGAGTTGGAAGACAAAAACAAATCCTCTGATTTTATTGAAAGGTCATTTTCCGCCGGGGTAACTGAGTTAATCTTCCCCGAAGTGTTTCCCTTCTCATAAAGACAAAAAGTCCAGTTTTTTAATCCATCACCTGAATCCGGATAAACCTTTTCCCAGGAAAAACCATCTTTTGTGTCTTTGTCCCAGGTGAAACTTTCAATATTGTTTTGCAGGTCAATTATGCTGACAGTTCCGCTGGAATTGGAAAGGGACATTTTTGCTTGAACTGCTGGAAAGTTCTCGGTTATAATATCACCCCAAATTCCAGAATTATTCCCCCAATGCCCTTCAAAACTTGTCGAATCAGGCAAAACAGCTAACAATTTTCGGGCTAAGATTAAATATCCTTTTGCTGGAATAATCGTTCCTGGGATGATTTCTGTTGTGTCAGATTTGCAGATAAATCTAAACCCTCCCAAATCGACATCATAAGAATTCAAGTTATAAAGTTCCACCCATTCTAAGCTGGTCTTCGAGCCCGGCTCATTGGCTAAAACCTCATTGATTACAATACCTGAGGGACTGCTTTGGGCAGATATTTTCTGGTGTAAAATTAGGATTGAAAGAAGAATAAATATTGAAATGATTTTTTTCACCATTCTATCTCCAATCTTGCTTTGAATCCTTTAGTATCCAGTCTATTTTCATCTTGATAAAATTTAGCCCATTACCCAAAAGAAAGAGAGTAATTCTTTAAAAATTCTATTTTCTCTTGGAAATAAAAATCCCAATAAACATCTTCAGAAGCTGAAAAATCAGGGTCACTATATTTTAGCCAGAAAGTTAAATCAAAAGGTGAAAATCTTCTGGTCTGAAATTTCAGCTGAATATCCCCGTATCTTTTTTGTCCAAAAGTCAATTTTTTCACTCGATAATTGGTTCTCAATCTGAAATGGCTTTTCTTCTCAAAATAAAACTTTGTATCCCAGGAATAGACAAAATAATCGGTCCCTTTTTCTTCAACATCATCGCTTACTAAAATGTGGAGTTGGCTGGAAACTTTCTTTGAAAAAATATAACCCCCACCGAACTTCGTTTTTATTTTCTCGTCTTCTTCTTCATTTTTTCTCCATTGGGTATAGGCGAAATCTAAAAAGCTTTTGGAAGTCAACTGATATTTCGATTTAAAGAAAGCCCCTCTTTCCCCTCTTTGCCTATCTCTGTAAGATAAATCCTCTAAGAGATAAACCGTTTCATAATCAGGATTGGATATTCCGCTACCATAGGGATGAATGAAATCTTTGGAATACCACCAGCCCGACACATCTAACCAAAAAAGTTTCTCTTTAAACCAAAAATTGGTTGCATATCCTTTTTCACCATTCAAAAGAGTGGCATACTCCGAAGATAATTTTATTTTTCTCTTTCGTAAATCGAAATAGAAACTCAGACAATCATCCATATATTTTTCTTTAGTTTTGGTATCGTTGAACTTTCCTTCAGAAAAGACCAGACCAGTTTTAAAACTTTTACGATCATAGTTCAAATCTAAAGCATATAAGTCGTTTTCAATAGTAGCGAACTTATTCTTCGAAAAAAGGAAACCGGCTTTTAAGAAGTTGAACTGTGATTCGAGATAAATACCATTATATCTACCTTTAAGGGGATAAAGAAAAGAATCTTTGAAGTTAAAGGCAGAATCTATAGTATAGCTAAAATAGGGATGATAACCTAAATTCAAACCCAGCCCCATCTTTTTTTCAAAGGTCCCTAAAATAACTTTATTCAAATATAAAAGATGGGAAATCTCTAAAGACCTTCTCCTGAAAAGAAAATTATTCCCCCCATTTTGCTCCCCTTCCCAGTTTAAAGAAAATCTATGCTGATTTTTAATTTGAAATCTGAAATAGTTTTGAAGATGTTCATCCTCCTGAAATTTCTCCTTCATCTGCCAGATAAACTCGCCATTCCATCTTTTTTCTTTCTCGAGGTCTGAGCGAGTGAAAGGGTTGGTTTTATCCTGAATTAAAGTGTGATTGGTTGGGGTAGAAAAAGAATCTATCTCGGCTATAGATAGATCCGGAACAAAAAGCAATCTGGATGACTCATCAGTACTTAAATTCACCGGAGAGCGAATTAAATCTAAAAGCTCCAGATATTCATCCAAAGTTAGTTCACCTATCAAAAGCCCCTCTTCCAAATCCTCTTCAGTCTCATAAATCTCCGAGGAGATGACCTGGGCTTTGGAGGGGGAGAAACTAAGAAACAGGATGAAAAAAGGAAGAGATAATAGAATAGGTCGCATTAACAAAATTGTTTTCTCCCCCCTTTAGTAATTTTGGATTGTAAACATTTATGTTTGCCAACTCGGTAACACAGGTTGTCTCAACCTGTGTTTCTTTACGCACACCTTGAGACAAGGTGTGCTACCGAACAATTGTGGAGTGCAAACATTTATGTTTGCCCATCAAAAAACTCGGTACACAGATTGTCTCAACCTGTGTCTCAAGCTTAGGTAAAGCTGAAGCTCCGCCGAAGGCGGATCTGCCTACGGCATGATTTACACTCCAAAATAAAATCGTTGGTTGGTGCGGGAATTGGATTTCCCGCACCGTATACCACACTTTGAACGAAATATCTCACCATTTTACAATCCCAATACACCCTAAGAATCTTGCTCTACAAAAGCCTTTGATCATTTTGGCTTTCTTCCTTTAATCACATAGAAAAAACCTGAGGAGAAAACAACATACTCGCCTGCCTCAATCTGCTTTTTAAAAACGAGCCTGATTCTATCGGACAGTTCTCGAAAACGTTTATATTCATCAAAACTGCCACCTCCGGCGATAAATTCCTCCCGAGTGCGTTCCGTCCAGCATTCGCTCTGGTCCAATACCCGTTTTTTTATCATATTCAGAAGATTCTGTTGGCGCGGGCCTTCATAAGGCGGATAGAGCAGTTGGACCTTGTCATTCAGCCGGGCTTCAACATCCGTAAGACCTGACTTTTTCATCATCAAGGGAACCTCCTTTCCAATACTGTGGTCGCCGCGTCCCAGCTTAATCGAACCTTTGTTGCAAATCAAATACACTTTCTTGAGTAAAAGTTCTTCCTCTATCTCAAGTTCCGGTAAAGACCAGCACGGTTTTGCCAGCGCTATCGATAGATTATCCGGTTCATTGCACATTATAAGCCCTCCCGGTTTAGCGACACGGATCATCTCGGACAGGGCGAGTTCAGGCTTTTCTAAGTGCATCAAAAGGGTCTGGCACAGGACCCAATCTGAAAAGTTGTCAGGAAAAGGTAGTTTATAAGCATCGCCAACGACAAACTTAGTTTCCCCTCCAATTGCCCATTCTTTCGCCGCTTCTGTCGCTTCCCGGATTAGTTCTGATGACATGTCAACACCGAAGTAATGCCCACCTTCACCAAAATAGGGCCAATAGGTATAACCCAAATTACCCAACCCACAACCAACATCAACTGCGGTCATTCCAGGCTTGAGGCCCAGCCAGACGGCTAACTTATTCACCGTATCCTGGTGCCACATAAATTTGCGCTGGTTTATCAACATTTCCTTCCAGCACCCTTCTGACCAGTCAACTTTCTTTTTATCCTGACTCATAAAATTATCTTCGTTGGTGCGGGAATTGTCGTCAAGATCCCCCGCCAATGGCGGGGGTGATTTCCCGCACCAAATATTCACACCTTGAGACAAGGTGTGCTACCGTGTTTTTTAAATCTACCTTACCTCTCTCAACCCATACTTATCAATCTTTCGATACAAAGTCCTTTCTCCGATCCCCAAGATTTTGGAAGCTTTTTTTCTGTTCCCCCTCACTTCCCTTAAAGTCCTTTCAATCAAATCCTTCTCCATCTCCTCCAGGCTCAAACTCTGCTCCACCGGTTTGAATTTGACCTCTTTTTTCCACTGGTCACCAAAATCAACCTGATATTCTTGGGGAAATTTTATCTCTTGAGTTAAAGTTTTCCGTAAATTTATAATCTCCGACCTCAAACTCAAAATCGCCTGATAAATCAGCTCATGTTCTGCTGTCTCCACCGATTTTCCCGTAACCACAGGAAGATGCCTTACGGTTTGGTATTGCTTTTCCACATATTGTTCCACATCTTTTCTTTCAATCATTCTATCCGGTGACAAAACTATCATACTCTCCAGAAAATTCTTTAACTCCCTCACATTTCCGGGCCAGGGATATTTTAATAGAAGATCCATTGTTTCGTCACTTACCCCCAAAATCTTTTTTCCACTCTTTTGATTTAGCTTTTCAATGAAATCATAGACCAAAATAGGAATATCCTTTTTTCTTTCCCTTAAAGGAGGGACATCGATTTTGACCACGCATAATCTATAATATAAATCGCTTCTGAAAGTTCCTTCCCTCACTGCCTCTTCGATGTCCCGATTAGTAGCCGCTATTACCCGGACATCAACTTTGATATCAAAAGTTCCTCCCACTCTCAAAAAACTTCTCTCCTCTAACACTCTTAAAAGTTTAACCTGTGTTGAAGGAGGGATTTCAGTAACTTCATCCAAAAATATAGTCCCCACATCGGCTCTTTCAAAAAGACCCTCCCTTCTTGCCACTGCCCCGGTAAAAGCTCCCTTCTCATGGCCGAAAAGCTCAGATTCTAAAACCCCTAAAGCTAAAGCTCCACAATTGGCTGCCACAAAGGGTTTGTCCTTTCTGGGGCTATTTTTATGAATGGCTTTTGCAATGAGTTCCTTTCCGGTTCCACTCTCTCCGGTGATTAAAACAGTGATATTGGTAGGGGCAACCTGCAAAACCGCCTCAGCAATCTTTTTCAGCTCTTCAGATTTACCCACCAGTCCGCAGGACTCTAAAAAACTTTTTTCTTTAAAAAGCCTTTTGATCTTTAGATGCACCTCTTCCTTTTCCAAAGGTAAGCCCAAGGTATCATCAGCCCCGCAGGAGACCAGCCTTTCGGCATTTAGACTGGAATCGACCGCTACTAAAATCTCTGAGAAGGGGCTTTTGGTGTTAATTTTGCGGATGAGATTTTCACAAGGCAGGTCCTCCACTCGGGAATCCAAAACCGCAAAATCGAATCTTTCCTCCTTTAAAAACTTCAACCCCTCTTGTGTATTTTGACTCTCTTTAGTTTTTAAATCGAGATCGGAGACGATTTGATTTATCTTTTTTCGGAAATCTTGTTCAGCGCTTATCACCAAAAGCTTACTCATCGGAAATCCTCTTTAAAAATTCCGAATAAAATTATATAACAAAAGATAATTTTGGCAAACTTTTATTTTCTTTTTCTTTTTTTTATTCTTTCTTCGGAGAATAATACGAAATCTATTTGCTTTAATTTTCTATCTACCCTAACCACCTGCACTTTAACTTTATCCCCCAATTTGAAAGTCCTTTTGCTATGCCTCCCTTTCAATTGTTCTTTGACTGGGTCATAGAGATAATAATCATCCCCGATAGAGCTCAATCGAATCAGCCCTTCGGTCAAAGTGTGGTCTAATTTAACCCAGAAGCCAAAATTAGTTATCCCGGAGATCAAACCGGAATAGACCTCACCCAATTTATCTTCCATAAATTCTAACTGTTTTATCTTTATCGATTCCCATTCCGCTTCATCTGCATTTTTCTCCCTTTCGGAGCCGATCTCCCCAATTTTGGGCAATCTGTTTTTCAGTTTTTGCATTTTTTCAATAGTTAACTTATGACTAATAACTTCTTTTAAGATTCGATGGGTTAAAAGGTCTGGATATCTTCTGATCGGGGAGGTGAAATGGGTGTAACATCTGAAAGCTAAGCCGAAATGTCCGATATTTTGAGGCTGATAGCAGGCTTTTTTTAAAGACCTTAATAAAAGCTCATTTACAAGATTTTCCTGCGGTTTTCCCTGAACCGATTTCAAGAAAATCTGAATATCTTTGGGACGAACATCTTTTCCGAATTTACATTCGAATCCCAAATGGGAGACAAAACCTCGGAAAGCCTCAATTTTCTCCTTATCCGGACGGTCGTGAACTCGATAGAGAATTGGGATGTTCAATTGAGTTAAATGTCTGGCTACAGTTTTGTTAGCTAAAAGCATAAATTCTTCAATCAATCGGTGACTTTCCAAACGAGCCACCCTTAAAATATCTATAACTTCACCATACTCCCCCATTAAAACCTTTGCCTCGGGCAAATCGAAATCCAGGCTTCCGATCGCCATCCTTTTTTTATACAGTATCCGGCTCAAGGAAAGCATAGTCATCAAATCTTTCTCCAAGCCAAAAAGATTAGATAAACTCTTACCGCTATCGAAGAATTTCTGCGCCTCATCGTAATTCAGCTTAGCCTTGCTCTGAATAACCGATTCAGCAATTTGATAATTTAAAAGTTTTCCTTTAGGAGAAATTCCCATAAGCAAGCTTATGGTAAGTCTATCTTCTCGGGGTCTTAAACTGCAGATCTTGCTGGACAACTTCTCCGGAAGCATGGGGATGACCCGATCAGCCAGATACACGCTGGTTCCTCTCTCCTGTGCCTCTCGATCTAAGCTTGAGTTTTCCCTCACATAATGGGAGACATCCGCTATATGTACACTTAAAATAAAATTGCCATCCAAAGTCTTCTCAATCGAGACCGCATCATCGTGGTCTTTGGCATCAAAAGGATCGATGGTGAAAGCATTTTTATCCCTCAAATCTAATCTTCTCTTCAGTTCCTTAATTTCAATATCTTCGGGAATTTTTTCAGTCTCCATTTCCACCTCTTTTGGAAAAGTTTCTGAAAGACCAAATTCCCTCATCAAAGCCAAAATCTGGGTTCCAGGATCACCTGAATATCCCAATATCTCTACAATTTCCCCTTCAGGACCCAAATGGGGGTCACTATATTCCTCCAAAAGGACCACGACCTTTTCTTCTGGTTTTGCGCCTAAAGAATCTTCATCGGCTATATAAATATCCTTGAGAAACCGGGGGTCATCTGGCTCCACGTAACCAAAATGTCTGCTTTTTTTATAGGTTCCCACTAGCTTTTTATGTCCCCTTTCTAAGACCTTGATCACACTCCCCTCTTTGTTTTCGCCACTTTTTCTGGTGTAAAGTCTTACCACCACCTTGTCCCCATGCATGGAGGTTCCCAGATCCTCCGGGCCGATATAGATATTTTCATCCCCTTCAGTTCTCACAAAACCAAACCCTTTTTTATTTGCGGAGAGATAACCCACAGCCAAATTGAGCTTACCCGGAAGCCCTAATCGGTTTTTCTTGAGTTTGACTATCTCCCCCTCTCGAATAAGTTCCTTTATAATCCTCCGGAAAGTCCCGTATTCGGTATCTTTTATCCCCATCCCTTTAGCCAGCTCTCTGGTCTTCAAGGGGCGATAGCTTTTCTCGGACATATAGTTTAAAATTTTCTCTTTTTCCGGTCTCATAAATTAAATATAAGGATTTAGGCTCAGAGTTGAAAGCAATTTTAATAATAATATTATAGTTCATATGAGTTGTCAAATGAAAAAGTTATTAATAGGAATGTAGGGACAGACCCTTTAGGGACTGTTGCTAAATCTTTTTGGCAGGGCTAAATGCCCTGCCCTATTGGTTTATTGCCGTTCATAGAGGGGGAATTCATCCCGCCTTAAAGGGGGTGGTAATCCATATGTCTAAACCCTTTTGAGTGAACGTTCCAGACGCACAAAGGACCAGAATATTTTCAGGTTGAGAGAGTGGTCTTGGAGGGAGAGAAGCTTAGCAGGAAGACTTTCCTTTGACATATTTGAGAGCCACAAGATATCGCATTTCAGACCGCGCTCTTTTGAGAGAGGTTTTATGCTGTTTTTGTCATCTAAGTCTTAGAAAGTGTATTTCTTTTAGACCAACTATCCGCTTTCGTCTGTAAATTTCCATTGACAAAAAGGAATCTTTACTTTAATTAAATACAAAAGGACATTCTTTTATCCA